>Ga0315907_10000037_pt1 | contig 184447 bp, 147 predicted proteins | sample LakEriMetagenome_3_FD_203525 | JGI IMG/M metagenome (GOLD analysis project Ga0315907, IMG submission 203525) | Freshwater fungal communities from buoy surface, Lake Erie, Ohio, United States - Buoy 12 MA123 | ecosystem: Environmental > Aquatic > Freshwater > Lake > Lake biofilm | place: USA...
CGACGACTTCTCCGCTGCAGAGTTTCCCCTGCTGCCGGATTGCCATCTGGACTGAACCATCTGCGGTTCCTTCCGGAAGTTAAAATGAACTATACTGCAAAGAACGAAAGTTTCAGGGGGACAAAAATACCGGTTGTGATCGTTATCCGTCACAATCGGTTCTGATGACTCCTGCTGATCGCGTTGTTTCGTGCGACCCCTCCAGATACCACAGCTCCGGCGGTCTGCAACTTCCTTTTCGCTCTTTTTTGCTTTTTCCCCGTCCGAACCGGGGAACTTCCCTGAAATGGGGGCCATGGACACCTTCCAGCTGGTGTTTCCGGCATCCCCGGGGCCCCCGATGTCTCTTTTGCTTCCGTCGGAGGGGTCTCCCGGCCGTCCCCGTGCCCCGGGCTGCGTCCGGCGGTTGTCAGGGAGGCTCGTTGGGGTTGCGAGTCGGGAATCTTTGTCAGTGGCGCAATTCACGGTTCCGGACGATTGGCGTGCTTTGCCTGCAATCATGCTTCCAGCTAACTGTTATTTTCCGGTGCTGGCGGCGGGTGGATCGGATGATCGGTTCATGCCGCTGCTGGCGCTGACGCTTCTGGCGACTGTCCTCTGCACCCTTCTCCTGCGGAGGTTCCGGCTGCCCGCTCTGCCGGGTTACTTTCTGTGCGGCTTTCTGCTGGCGAGGCTGAGTCCACTTTCACTGTCACCGGGTACAGAGGCGGCGGAATCCCTGCAGCGCATGGCTGATGTGGGCATCCTGCTGCTCATGTTCACGGTGGGGGCGGAGTGCTCCCGTCACGAACTGAAGATGATGCGCCGAAACGGTCTGGCTGCCGGGCTTTGGCAGATGGGGCTGACAGCGGGTCTGGCTGGTTTGACGGCACTCGCGGCTGGGTGGTCGGCACTCGCATCGGCCACGGCAGGTGTCGCCGTTGGTCTATCCTCGACGGCGGTGGGAGTGAAGCTTTTTGATGATGCCGGCATCCGCGAGCATCCCGGGGCGAGGCTGACACTGGGGATAGCCCTCGTACAGGACATCATCGTGATCATTTTCCTGCTGATTCTGCAGGGCGCCGGCGGCAGTGGCAAAGCGCCGTGGGCCTCACTGGCGGCCAAGGGAATTGTGTTTCTGGCCTGTGCGGCGCTTCTGAGCCGGTTCGGAGTTCCCCTGCTGCTGCGGGCCGTCAGCCGGACAAGGTCGCGCGAACTGTTCACCCTAGCGGTACTGGCGCTCTGTTCGGGTGTTGCGGCGCTGGGGCAGAGCCTGGGGCTTGGGCTTAGCCTGGGTGCCTTTGCCGCCGGAGTGGCTGTCAGCGGCTCCGTGTACAGCCACCGCATCCTCGCTGATGCAGCGCCCTTCCGCGATTTCTTTCTGACCGTGTTCTTTCTTTCCGTGGGAGCCATGGTCGACCTTCCCTCGGTGGCGGCCGCATGGCCATGGTTACTGAGCGGCATCGTCCTCGCACTCACCTTGAAGCCTGTGCTGACGCTGCTGGCGGCCCGGTTCTCCGGGGCATCGGCAGCCGCAGGCCGGGCAGCCGCGCTGGCCCTCGCGGGTTGTGGCGAATTTTCCGTCGTGCTGGGGCAGGAAGCCGCCGAACGCGGTATCATCCCGGGGGCTTTTGCCAATGGTCTGCTCGCCGTGACGGCCTTTTCCCTGACAATTTCTCCGTTTCTGATGAAGCTGGCCGTTTCGCGGGGCTGGCTGCGCGAAAGGAGCGCAGGCACCCCACTGGCTCCCGGCAAGACGAGCGCCTCGGCGGCAGCGCGCCGCGTAAAGGAACTGCGGGATCATGCGATTCTCTGCGGCTACGGCACTGTAGGTGAAATGGTGCACCGCGGACTCGTGCGACTCGGCATTCCCGTGGTCATCATTGAACTGAATGCGGAAACGGTCGGGCGGCTCAAGGCTGAGGGCCATGCCGTGCTCTTCGCGGACATCGCGCAGGCTGATACGCTTGAACTGGCTGGCATTGACCGGGCGCGGCTGCTGGTGGTGACGTTTCCGCATGCGGAGACTGCGCGGACGGTGATCACGCTTGCGCGGGAGCGGAACCCCGATGCCATGCTGCTGTGCCGGGCGCGCTTTCCGGACGAGGCCGAGATGCTGCGCGGGGTTGCGCCCGGCGGGGTGGTTCACGACGAACTGGAGGCGGGCGCCAAAATGCTGCGCATGTGTTCCCGCGCATTCGGCAGCGGATCTGAGGGCGATCCCATCCGAAGGGATTGAAGGGAGGTCACTCGCCGAGTCTGAGGTCGGGGATACCGTGCCGGGCCGCCGCTTCCTGGAGGCCTTTCACAGCCGCAGACATCCGTGCATTGAGCGTCTCAAGGGCAGGTCGGTTGGCCGCTTCCCACTTCTGGAGGGCGGAACCTTCCTCTTTGGGCATGGTGGCGAGCACTTTCTGCAATTCAATGAGGGTCCCCTGGTACTCCGCGAAACCGCTCTGGAGATCGGCAGGCAGTCCCTCGGTGGGGACAGCCTTGAGGTTCTTCATGAAGTCCTCCATGACGCGGTCCGCCTTGCTGAGGTCGTTCGCGGATCCTTCCTGACCGGCCAGCCATTCATGGAATTTCCCGAGCCGGTCGCGGAAGTTTCCAATGGCATCGGCGCTGCGGTCCTTGGCGGCGGCGCGCAGTTCACCGATTTTCTCCTCAGCCGCCTCCTTGAAGACGCGCGACTTCTCGGGGAGGTCTCCGGCCATTTCGCGGGCTTTCGCTCCCGCCTGTTCCGCGGCGGTGCGGGCCTTTTCGGCGACCACCGCGGAAGCCTCCTTCCCCTTCGCGACGGCCTCCGTGACCTCACTGGCTACCGTGTCTCTGGCCGCTGCCGCAGCCTCCGCAGCCTTGGCCTTGGCCTGTTTGGACTGTTCGCTGTCACAGGCAGTGATCAGCAGGACGGCGGCAAGAGCTGTTTTTTTCATGGCTGGGTAAGAGAAGGAAGGTTCCGTGGAAGGCAGGATTGCAGGGACGTCAGAGTAGCCTGCGCGCGTTGCGGAGCCCGTCGGCCGTTACCCGGCTGCGGGTTTCATTGGCAAGGAGATCGAGAAGATTCTGCCATTGGACCGGACGCAGGGCGGAAAAACTGTCGTTGCTGCCGCCGACCGCGAGGTCGTGGATTTCCCAGCCGAACTCGGAATGGCGGCGGCCGAAATCAAGACGGTGCATCCATGCGCCGAAGTGATCCTTGCGCCAGAGTGCGGGGTCGTTGCCCGGCACGGGGACTCCGAGTTCCCAGACGCGGTCCACCGTGTCACGATCGTACGCGTGGAATTCCCACGATGTGGAAGGTGGCTCGGCAAGGGTTGTCATGTGAGGAGCAGGGCAAGCGCGGGGATTCAGCGGCGGTCGAGATAATCCTGCCACGGACCGGGAAGGGGAGCGGACTCGACGCTGCTGGCGATGCGGCCTTCGCTGGCCGGCACAAATGTGGTGCTCGTGCCGTAGACCATGAGCAGATCCGTACTGCTGGCCGAACGGATCGCGTGCGCCACACCGGCGGGGATGACCACTCCGACGTTGCTGGCCGACGGCAGGTCATCACCCCAGATGAGGAAGCGCATGACACGACGCTCCAGTCCTGGCCGTTCGTCCACGAGGATCATTTCCGCGATGCCCTGGAGGAAGAACATGACGTCCCACTGCTCACGGTCGTAGGGCCGATCCTCGCAGCGGAATGGGGCAGCGCCATAGAGCTGCCGGAACCATGATTCCGGAGCCGTGCTCTCGGGAATGTGGGGCGGATGGATATGAAAGCCCTTGGCCGATCCGGCAAACATGCGCGCAGCGGCCCACTGGCGCGGCCAGAGTCCAATCCGGCGCAGCGGTCCCTCGGTAGCGCGGGCGAACTCACCGAAGAATCCGCGGCAAGGCTGGGGATAGACCGTGCGGGGAAAAACAATCACACCGGGAATCCAGACATTGTCCAGGCCATCGGGCGCCCCATCCGGCGAGGCGATTTCCCGCGCTTCCACACCGGAGGTGCCGAGTCGTTCCGCCAGAGGCGCGCGGGCATAGCTGCGGGTTTCCAGCTGGGCGCGGGCATCTTCACTGAGTCCATTCCAGAGATTGCTCATGATATGCCTGCTAGCGTCGGCGGCGGGAACGGGAGAGTCAATGGGAGTCCGTCAGCGCAGCTTCAGTCCATGCCGCCGCCAGAATGCCCCCATCTGCGATGCCGAGCCATTGAAGACGTTGCGCTCCACCGGGCGGTCGAGATTGCCGAACCAGGGAGCAAACTTCCACCGTCCGTGCTGATAGACTTTGGGCCGGGAGCCGCCGCGTTCCCAATCGACGCCTCCATACTGCCACATGGCCCACTGATTCCACAGGCGGTATTGTCCCAGCAGACCTTCCGGCGATCCAGGAGCAGGAAAGATCGGGCCAGCCCCGCTTTCGTGGGAATAAAGCGCCAGCCAGTAGGGAGCACGCGCCAGACGCGCACGGGTGGCGCGGTCAGCCGACCGCGTCTGCAGCTTGAGCTGCGGACTGTTTTCCAGATAGGCGACCGGAATCACGCCGGTGCGGGCCTCCACGCGGTCCATGAAAGCAAGGATGGAAGAAAGCAGCAGATCGCCATCGTAGTCGCCGCACAGCAGCAGCGACGGAGCATTCCAGTCGCGGCTGCGGGACAGTGCCGCCACCCGGTTCACAAACTGATCCGCCTGCTGCACGGGATCGGTGTGCCGCTGCACGCGGTAATACACTCCCGGCCAGAGTCCCACCCGGTCGGCGGCTGTCAGAAACGCCGAGCACTTGGTATCGAGGTTGCCGCCTTTGCCGGCCCGGGCAATCAGCCCGGAAGCCCCGTTGTCGCGCAGCGCGGAAACATCGTGCTCGGAATAACTGCGGCCGGCCCTCTGCTTCTCCTTGGGATCGTACGACGAAACATTTACGATCTGCGGCAAAGCGGCCGGGGCGGCCTTGAGAACGGAAGGCAGAACGAGAACCGTAAGCAGGGCAAGCAGAGGGCGCATCATGGCTGGCGAACCATGAAGTTGCCAGGCTGCCTGTCAACGGTCAGGGAAGCTCAGCCATCTTCGCCCATGTCAGGAGGGAGGCCCAGAACCTGCTGGGCCGTCTTGAAGTGCGTCTTGGCAACTTTCGTCAGGAACGCAGCGCCGCGGGCAGACACCAGCTGCGACGCCACGACCTTCACCTGACTGGCTCCGCGGGGCAGTTTCACCCCAAGCCGCCGCGACGCCTCATCCATCCAGTCAATGAAGCGTTCCCTTGCCAGTACCGAAGCCGCGGCCACGGCGATATCGCTTTCCCCCTTGGTGCGCTGCTCGAGAATCATGCCCGATTCCCTGGCTCCGGGCCCGAGCGCCCGGCGGAGCACGCTTTCATGCGCAAACTGGTCGCTGAGAGCCCGCGGACATTCAGGCCGCTGTACCAGCAGTGCCTCGATGACCCGGCTGTGTCCCCATGCGAGCAGCCGGTTCAGATTGCCGAACTTCCCGTAAAGATCGTTGTAGCGTTCCGGGCCCATGCTGATGACCTCGCAGGCCACTCCCGGAACAGCCCGGATGGCATCCGCAAGCTGCCGGATGCGCGCATCGGAACCGATGGCCTTGCTGTCCTGCACGCCGGCCGAAAGCAGAGCGCGCGCCACGGCCGGCTCGACATAGACCCCCGCAACCACAAGTGGACCGAAGAAGTCGCCCTTGCCGCTCTCGTCGATGCCGAAATGGGGAGCGAACATTTCCGGCTGATGCACTTCCTCGTAGCCGACTCTCGCGCAGCCGAGGATTTCGGGCTCGAGAATGAATTCGATGAATTCCGCCGTTCCCTTTCCCTGGACGAGAACCTTGGGGCCTTTCTGATAGACCGCCACGGAAGTGCGGTCCTTGCGGGCAGCGTAAAGCGTGTGTTCCTTCTCCTCGAATTTCCAGCCCTGCTCGCGCAGCACGCGGCGCAGCTTGTCAGTCTGCAGCATAGTGAGAGGAGCGGTGAAGGAATTGCGGGGTGCAGCCGGGGACACGGAAGCGATGCTGAAGAGCGCCGAGACTTCCGCCAGGGGAATCAAGCCACGATTGCGGCTGGCAAAATGCTGGCAGGGCCCGTGGCCGTCAGGGTAGACGGTATGCATGCAGACCATCCGCTTCCTTCTGCCGCTGCTGACCGCCGGAGCCATGGCGGCCCGCCTTCCCGCCGCCGAACCTCCGCGCTATGTGGAAGCCGTGGCAACCCATATCCTGCCGGAGACCACGAGCGAGGAATCCGGATACTTCTCGCTCCATGAAGCCGACGACGGCACCATCGGGGTCGGGACCGCCAAATATGGCCACAATGCCTACCTCGTGGAATTCGATCCCCGCAGCGGAAGCCAGAGAATCGTGCTCGATACCCACCGGACCTGCGGTCTCAGCGCCACGGGATATGCCGCCCAGGCGAAGCTGCACACGCGGAATGCCGTGGGCCCATCCGGAAGGGTCTACGTGGGCAGCAAACAGGGGTATCCGAAGGATGGAGACAAGCAGAGCTATCCGGGCGGCTACGCCATGGCCTACGACGCCCGCACCGGCCGGACCGAGAACCTCGGCATGCCGTTTCCCGGTCAGGGAGTCATCGATGTCATGCCCGATGAAGACCGCGATCGCCTCTTCGCTGTCACCTGCGAGGACCAGCACTGGATGCTCGGGAGCGCCTCGCGCGGCGGCCCATGGAAGGAACTCGGTCCCACGCTGACCCCGTACGCCAGCACCCTGATCGACGCGCGGGGCTCCGCGAGCGCCATCACCGCCGACTTCCAGCTGGCTCAGTGCGACGCGGCCGGAACCGTCAGAGTCCTGCCCATTCTGATTGGCGGAAAACCATGGCAGCGCGCCGACGCCAATGCCATTCCCACGTGGGTGCTCGACCGCGACGGACGCCACGCATGGGCAGTTCTGATGAACGATCCGACCCTCCTGCGGATTGATCTCGAAAGCGGCGAGGCGGAAGACCGTGGACGCATGACCGATGGCCGCAATCCCGATTCCCGCTGCGCCCTCACCCTGCATCCCGATGGCCGGATCTATGCCCTCGTCCGCACCGACAACGACAGCGGTTTCGGCACCGGATACCTTCACCATCTGCTGCGCTACGACCCTGCCGCGCAGAAGCACGAAAACCTCGGTGTGCTCAAGGTCTCCAATCCGGACTACTTCGACTGGTCACCCGCAGCCGATGGGAAGGCCAAACCATGGACGCACGGATTCCACCGGCTTCCCGATGGCACCCTGACACCCCTGCACGCCCACATGGCGCTCATCGCCACCCGCGACGGCACGCTCTACGCCACCGTGATCTATCCGTTCACGCTGCTGAAGATCTCAGGATTCCGTCTGCCGGAAAAGACCCCGTCGCCCGCCGGACAATACCTCGATTCCCTCATCGGGATTCTCGGCGAATCCGCGGGACGCATCCCGGAAATCACATCGCTCGCCGAAGCGCTCGCCGAACGCCATGAAAAGGGCGGCCTCATCGGCTTCCCGTGGATCGGCACCACCCTCGAGCAGGAACTCATGGGGAGAGCCGGCGGCCTCATGCACATCGGCTTCGAGCGCCCATGGAAAAAGGAAAGAACTCCGGAAGAACTGGGCCTCGACGCGGTCATCTACGGCTGGGACGATCTCCCGGGGGACGATGCGCTCCAGAGAATCGAAAAGGACCGCAGCAGTGGCCGCCTCGTCATCGGCTTCGGCCCCCGCAAAGCCCGTGCCTTTCAGGAAATCGCCGCTCGCTGCCACCATTGGATTGATACCGGGGCCGGCGACGACGACCGCGTCGTGGCGCTTCCCGGTGGCCGCCGCACGGGCAAGACCAATCACTTCACGAATGCCATCAATGGCTGGCTCCTCATCGCGGAATTCACCGCCGCCCTCACAAGGCGCGGCCACATGCCCGTCATGTGGAAGGCATGGATCACCGAAGACGGCAAGGCATGGTCGGATCAGTATTTCGGCAAGCAGCAGTTCCACACGGAATTCAAGATCCCTCCCGTGCCGGCAGGCCAGCTCGCCAGCCAGTACCTCGAAAGAATCCGCTACCTCGTGCGCCGCCTCCGTGAGCGCCAGCTCGGCTCCATTGAGCAGTTTGCCGGCGAAATCGCCGCCGAAACCAAAGCCGGACGCCGCAGCGTGGTCGCTTCCTCCGGACACATGGCCATGAGCTGGATCGGCCGATGGGATGATAAGGCATGGGGCCTCAATCACGAGGTTCACGACAACGTGGCTTCCCAGATGGAGAGCTTCCAGAAGGATCAGCCGGACGGAGCCCTCGTCCTGCGGCTTGATGCGTACGGTCTCCATCGCGATGTCGATGCCCTTTTCCGCCGGAAGAATCAGCGGGTCCTGCTCATCACCGCCGAGAATCCCCGTCCGGAATACGCCGTGCCCGCCGACCGCCGCCTCCGCCTCGATATGGGATACGCCCACGGCGACGCCTGCGTCAGCATTCCCGGCTACCCCATTCCCATCCTGCCGCCCTCCGGGGTCCTCCAGGTGGCCGCCTACGAAAGCATCAGCACGGGAGCGGTCGCCCGTATCGACGAAGCACGCTGAGACCGTTCCCGCCGCACCACTCTGCTGCCACAGGACGGCTTGCGGGATTCCGCCAGCCCGCCCAATCTGCCCAGACGACTTCATGAGCACATCACCGACACTCCGCGAGCAGGGCTGGCGCATGCCAGCAGAATGGGAACCGCATCAGGCCACCTGGATGAGCTGGCCGTCCCGCCGGGACACCTCATTCCCAGGCGGAAATCATCACGACCGCGTGCTGCCCGTCTTCGCACGGCTCATCGAAGCCATCACCGATTCCGAACCACTCTATCTGAACTGCGTCGACGAGGCCGACCGGGCTTGGATCGAGCGCAATGTCAGCCGCGAAGCGCAGCGGAAACTCATCCTCACCGAAATTCCCGCAGTGTATCCATGGTGCCGGGACCACGGTGCTCTGTTCGTGGTCAACGACACCACGGGCGAAGTCGCCGCAACCACATGGCGCTACAATGCATGGGGCGGCAAATACCCGGAAGCCTTCCCCGACACGAACATCCCCGCCGCCATGGCCCGGCTGCTCGGCTTGCCTGCTTTCCCAGGCGGCATGGTGCTCGAAGGCGGCAGCATCGACCTCAACGGCTGCGGTTCCCTGCTCACCACCGAATCGTGTCTGCTCAATCCCAACCGCAATCCCCAGCTCACAAGGCGCCAGATCGAAGAGCGGCTCCGCGACTTCCTCGGCGTCGAGAAAATCCTCTGGCTGCACGACGGCGTAGCCGGCGACGACACCGATGGCCACATCGACGACATCACCCGCTTCATCAATCCAGAGACCGTGGTCACCGTCGTCGAGGAAAATGGAGACGACGAAAACCATGGCAAGCTCATGGAAAACTACGAACGCCTCTGCCGCATGACCACGGAAGACGACAGCGGCCTCAATGTCCTCGTCCTCCCCATGCCCCGGCCCATCATCATGGAAGATCAGCGGCTCCCCGCCAGCTATGCCAATTTCTACATCACCAACCGATCGGTGATTGTCCCGGTCTTCAATGACCCGAATGACGAACAGGCCCTCGGCAAACTGCAGGAATGCTTTCCAGACCGCAGGATCGTGGGCATCGACAGCACGGAACTCGTCTGGGGACTCGGATCATTCCACTGCCTCACCCAGCAGGTCCCCAGGGGACGCCAACTCTCCGTCAGCTGATGTCCCGCGGCGATTCTCCGGCAACCGGACAGCCCGTCATGAGCGCCACCGCCATCGACTACCGCATCGCCCGGGAACCATGGGAATTCGAAGCCATCCACCGCCTCAATCACCAGACCTTCACAGGCGAAATCCCACAGCACCCACCAAATCCGGACGGGCGGCTCGTCGACCGCTTCCATGACACCAATGTCTACCTGATCGCAGCCCGCGGCGACTTCCTCGCAGGCATGCTGGCGGCCCGCTTCGAACCTCCCTTCTCGCTGGCCCGCAAGCTTCCGGAACTCGACCGCCATCTTCCGCCCGGCCACCACTGGTGCGAACTCCGCCTGCTCGCAGTGGCTCCGGAACTGCGCGGCAGTCCCGTGCTCAGGGGCCTCGTGCGGCTTCTCCTCGCCACCGCCGCAGCACGGGGAACCGACGCCGCCATGATTTCCGCAGCGGCCGCTAAGGTCCCGCTCTACCGGAAGCTCGGGTTCACGGAATTCGGACCGCTCGTCGGTCACGAGGACTCATGGTTCCAGCCGATGCACGTTACCCGTCAGAGCTTCGTACGCGCCATGCGGCACCGCCCGCGCCCGGGATTTGTCCCGCTGCCCGCTCCCCCCGCAGTCGGCTTTCTGCCGCCCATGTCCGCAGCCGGCGAGGAATCTGCCACGTCGCCACCCGCTGCCGCAGCACCGTCGGACACGCTGGAATCCATCCATGCTGACCTGCTCCGCATGACCGGAGCGGCCTCCCTCGCCTTTGTGCCCGGGGCCCCGCTGCTCGGGCACGACCTCGCCTGCGCACAGCTCCTCCTGCGCGAAGAAACGGGCATGGTCATCAGTTACGGCCCTTCCGGAGAAGCCCTCGCCGACCACGCCCGCAGACTCTGGCTGCCTCACGAACACCTGCGGCTTCCATGGCAGCGACCCCTCGAACCTTCCAAACTCGCCGCTCTGCTCGACCGCCACCCGGAAGTCCGCTGGCTCTGGACAACCCACTGCGAACCCGCCACAGGCGCTCTCACGGACCTCGACGCACTGCAGTCACTCTGCCGCGCACGCGACCTCCGCCTCGCCATCGATGCCTCGGCCACACTGGGCCACGTGCCCGTCAACCTGTCCGATGTCTGGCTCGCCACCACGGACAGCGGCAGCCTCGGGGCTACCCCCGGACTGCTCATGGTCTTCCATCAGGACCACATCCAGCCAGCCCCGGACCGGCTCGCCCGCAGCCTCGATCTAGGTGCTTGGCGTGCCGCATCCATCGCCCGCCACCATGTGCCCGCAGGACTCAACGAAACGATCCGGACGGCGACCGTACACCTCCATTCATGGGACCGCCGGGAGGCCATCCGCCAGTTCCGGCGGCACCTCCTGGAGCGCCTGCAATTCCATGGCCTGACTCCGGCCATCGATCCCGCCCGCTCAGGTCCGCACATTCTCACCCTCAGGCTGCCCGCTCACCTTGCGGCCAGCACTCTCCTTCCGCGCCTCGCATCGCTCGGTATCCTCGCATCGTCTCCTTCCCTCCACGGCGGCCAGTTCCTCCGCTTCTGGATTCCCGGCTCTCTCATGGATGAGGAAGCGGAACGCACGCTCGATGCACTCAGCTCTCCCCGTCTCTGGCGTACCTCTCCAGCAGCCACCTGATACCTCCCCGCACCACATCATGGCCTCGCTCCACTCCCTCACCAAACTCCTCGATTCCGAACTCTCGATCGCTTCGATCCCGGACTACCCCGGAGCCGTCAATGGACTGCAGCTCGAGAACAGCAGCGGCCGCATCGCCCGCATAATCGCCGCCGTCGATGCCTGCGAACCGGTCATCGAGCAGGCCGCCCGCGCCGACGGACCCGTCCTCCTCATCGTGCACCACGGCCTCTTCTGGAGCGGGGTCCAGCCCATGCGCGGCCCCGTCTTCCGCAAAACCGCCACCGCCATCCGCGCCGGCATGGCCATCTACAGCGCTCACATCCCCCTCGATGTCCACCCGCGCCACGGCAACAACGCCCAACTCGCTGCCGCCCTCGGCCTCCGCCGGACCACCCCGTTCTTCCCATGGAAGGGCATCCAACTGGGCGTATGCGCCACCGTCTCCATGACGCGCGAAACACTCGTGCAGCGCTGCGAAACCGCGCTCGGTGGCCCCTTGCACCTCTGCCCCGGCGGACCAGCGAAAATCCGCCGCCTCGGTATCATCACAGGCGGAGCCGGCTCGGAAATCGCCGCCGCCGCCGCCGCCGGAATCGATACCTTCCTCACCGGCGAAGGTCCCCACTGGAGCTACACCGCCGCCGAAGAACTCGGCGTCAACCTCCTCTACGGCGGACACTACGCCACGGAAACCTTCGGCGTCAAAGCCGTCGCCGCATGGCTCTCCGCCCGTACCCGCCTCCCATGGTCGTTTCTCGACCACCCCACCGGACTGTAAGGACCTGGCCAGCAAAAAAGCGGCCCCGCATCGCTGCAGGGCCGCCCGTTTCATCTGTTTCTCAATGGTCCGCCCTTACTTGGCGGCTCCCTCTTCAATCCGCAGCGGCTTGTAGCCACCGATCCCCTTGAAGTAGAGCAGCAGGGCAAGATAAATGCCCGCCATGGCCAGCGGAATGAAGGAGTCAGCCTTCAGCGTCCGGCGGTCACCCACAATGCTCGCATCGGCGAGCGCCTTCTGCTCCGGAGTCTTCTCCTTCGCCTTCTGCGCATCCGAAAGCTTGGTGCCATCAAGCCCAACCACCGGCTCGAGGAAGAGGAAGCTGCTCGCCTTGCCAGCCTTATTGGCTTCATAGAGCGCCGCATTCTGCGTCTTGATCTCCTCAGCCGTGAAACGGTCCTTGGCGTATCCAAGTCCCTCGCTGCCCAGCAGACCAGCCGACATCATCCCGATGCCGCCCATGATCGACATGGCAATCGCACCAGTCCGCGGGAACCGGTCGCCCACCACCGCCAGCATCGTCGGCCAGAAGAAGGTCTTGCCGAGCGCATACACCGCCAGCGCAAACATGGCCCCGCCAAAGCTGGTGATGCCACTGACCAGATTGAGACCGACCACCGCGAGCACCGCACAGATCAAGAGCAGCCCAATCGGCGAAATCTTCAGCTTGTTCTCGATGAAATGACCGCAGAATCGCAGCGCAAACATCAGCAGCGAAGTGAACACAAAGAGAATTTTACCCTGCGCCGGATTGAGAATATTGCCGGTGATGTTCTGAATCCATCCGTCCGTTCCCAGTTCCACCGCACCCACCAGAGCGTGCGCAATGAAGAGAATGAACAGGAGAATCGAGCCGACCGAGAACTTCGTGATCACACCCACTGCCACCAGCAGAAGTCCACCCAGACCCCACGCCACCGCTTCCGGCAGCTGCAGCGCCTTGTTGAAGAAGAGCACCAGTAGATAGCAGGCCACCGCCGCACCAAGAATGCCGACTTCCTTCATCATGCTCCCCACACTCAGTCCCTTGGCCGAAGCCTCGGACTTCGGGAAGTGCTGACCCATGAAGGCCAGTCCGTAAAGCACCGTCGGAATCAGGAACAGACCCAGCTGCATCTTCCAGCTCGTGCCGCTCTCTCCCAGCGTCCAGCCAATGATCCCGCCAATCACCAGACCTGCCGGCCAGGATGCATGCAGGATGTTCAGATAGTGCGTCCGGTTATTCGGGAAAAGGGTCGACACGAGCGGATTCGCCACCGCCTCCAGCGTCCCGTTGGCCAGCGCAAAGACAAACGTGCCCCAGTACAGATAATTGTAGGCCACCGACTGCTCCTGCCCCTTGCTCGCCGCAAACGTGATGAACGCGGACAGCACATGGAACAGAAACGCCGCCAGCACCAGCTTGCCATAGCCAATCTTGTCCACCACCACACCACCGATGATGATGCCGAAGCAGAAACCCGTGAAACCAGCTCCCCCGATGGCCCCGAGCTGCGCGCCCGTGAACCCGAAATCGTCGGCCCAGTTGGTGAGAATGCCGCCGCGGACACCGAATCCGATGCCGGCAGCCAGAATCGCCAGAAAGCCTGCCCACAGGAGACGTTTGGCGTTAGGTGCAATACCTTCGTTGTTCATTGAATGTGAGTTGATGGGTTGCGTGCGGGCGGCCTCTCCCCACAGAAAGGAGCGCCGCGCATGACGCCGCAGACGACGCCACCACACGGGCCGCGAGAGTGCCGGGACTCCCCGGCCCGGGCAACAAAAAAATCAGGCCCCGGCACGGATAAAATGCGTAAAAAAAGACACCCGGGCCGCGAACGGTCCCGGGTGCCTGCCATTGAGGAATGCCTGATTCCTGCCGCCAATCAGCGGTAGTAAGGCGTCGGCGGCGGCGGCGCATAGTAGCCGCCCGTGCCATAATAACGCTGCGCATTGCGCTGGTCCTGACCGTTTCCGATCAGGTTGCCGGCTGCTCCGCCGGCCACGGCTCCAATGGCCGCGCCTTCAAGACCGCGTCCGCTCTGGTGACCAATGATGCCGCCAAGGGCAGCACCACCGAGACCGCCAAGTGCGGTGCCAGTCGTGGCGTTCGGGCCAGCAGCGCAGGAGACCAGCGCGGCGGCCACAGCAATCAGGGACAGTCTGATGACTTGTGTTTTCATGGTGGTTGTGATGATGGATGGTTGCGGGCAGTGACGCCCCGGTCGCTAGACTGAGCCCTCCGCCCGAATATTCAAGCGCCGTGAAAGAATTTTGCGGATCGTTTCAAGGCACGACCCCAAGGCCTCATTTCCAATGGCTCAGACCGTATGGATGACTAGTCAGACCGCGGGGATTACTCCTCGGCCGCAGCCACCGGTTCCGCCTTCTTCGCAGGTGCTGCCTTGCGTGGAGCCGACTTCTTCTTCGGTGCCGCCTCACGGCGTGCCACCGCAGCCGACTTCGCAGCGGCCGGATTCGCCTTGGCGACCTTCACAGCTTCCTTGCGGCGTTTCGTGAGTGCCTTGCGGCGTTGGCGCTTGATCTCCTTGTTGTGCTGTTTGCCCATGATGATTGAAAAAGTTCGGTTTGAAAAAGCGCGGATAGCGCGGGCGGCGATGCTACCGCCCCACCCGGAACGATCAAGCACAAATCCGTCCTTCTCTTGACACACCCGACATCTTTGTGCATTGAGCCATCATTGCGCTGCTCCAGCAGCCAACCCCCGCCGGTGTAGCTCAGTGGTAGAGCAGCGCATTCGTAATGCGCGGGTCAGCGGTTCAAATCCGCTCACCGGCTCCAGCTAAAACGCTGAGAATCAGGGACTTCCGAAGGGAAACGGAAGACGGGCCGGAACTCCCCGAAATGCCCGAAAATGCCCCGAAATGCGTCCTTTTGCGAAAAATCGTGGAGCCAGCGTGGAGCTGGGATGGTTGCATTGTGGGAAGGCAGATATGGTGGCGTCCTCGTGCGGTCGGTGTGGCCTTTTGCCTCGGCGGGATGATCACGGAGTTGCTTCCGTGACACAGAACGGGGAGGCGGGCTATCTTTGGAGCGACCATGCATCGCGCCAGAACTGGCGGCGGGCTGGACCGGCGTAGTGGGCGGCGATCCAGCGGTGGTGCCGGTAGCTGGGATGCCGGGTTGAGCGTGGTCCACAGGTTGGCAGATCGTCGTAGGGAACAGTTCCTGCGCCCTTGAGGGCGAGCAGTGCGATCAGGGTTTGTTCGAAAAAGTAGCCTGGTTCCCCGATTTCCAGTTGCTTCAGAATATAGCGTTCGGCCCATGGGGGCAGCTGGTATCCCGCCGGGAAAGCGAAGATGCCCGCGCAGACTGGGTGGCTGCGCCTGAGCAGTTCTGCGTCGTCCGGCTCCATCCTTGAAAGGAATGCGGGATCGTAGGAGCTGGCGACATCGGTGACGGCGAGAAGGTCCCGGAGGTTCTGCAGTCCGAGTGATCCGACCGCTGGGCGGAACCAGAGGACATCGTTGTCCATGTACAGGACCGGGAGGCTGCTGGGGCGGAGGACAGCAAAGCTGAATTTCGTGCCCCAGATAAAGGATCGGCCAAAGGCTTCCGCGGTTGCCGCGCCGGATTTTGCGCATGCGTCGAGGAAGGCCTTCCGCGAAGTGACTTCTGCGTGAATGCCGCGGGTTGCGAGCAGGCGCTGCAGGCTGGCTGGTTCGAGCGAGTCATCACAGCAGAGATCGAAGGCGAGGGGTTCGCCAAGGGCAGCGAGGGCCGGCAGGGAAACGAGGGCTTCCGGCAGGGAGCGTGATGAAATGAGGGTGCGGCAGACAGCTACCGGGGCGCGGGCCTGCTGTGGGGGAGACGCTTTGCCTTTGCGCCGCAGCATTGCCCAGCGGCAGACGTCTGCCACGCGGTCGGCCAGCGACATGCCATGCCGGGGATCCATGACGTGCCGGGGAAACGGCTCGCGCCCCTTGTGGGTGGCTTCCCTCATGGCCGTCATCTGCGGTAGTAGTCCGCCGTGTAGACTGGCCTGCGCCAGCGCAGCTTTGCCAGTTCCACTGTGGTGCGCCAGAGCCGGCTGGCCATGGGACGGTCTCTTCTCAGCCATGCGTAGGCTGCTTCCTCAACAGTGCGCCAGAGGTGCCAGAGGGTGCGGTGCTGAGGCACGAGGTACTTAGCGACGACCGCTGCCTCGAAGGCCGACTTCCGCACGGTATCCTCTCGGCTGAGATAGCGGACGTCGAGATCACGGATGCTGACCGTGCAGGCATCCCGGTGGTCGTACTGCCATCGCGCCCATGCCTGGTCTTCCGCGGTCGGCATATCCTCCGGGAGCGGATGGTCCTGCCACGCCTTCCTGAGGATCAGGGAGCAGGCATTCCAGAGGCCATTGGTTCCGTTGAAGGAACTCCGGTCCACCACATTCACGAGTCGTCCCGGCCACGGTCCGGGAGATTCATCCGCAGCAAGCCGATGGTGACTGTACACCCCGACGGCATCAAATTGATCAAGGTACCCGCTCATGCGGTGGAGAACATCCGCACCCTTCAGTTCCGTATGGGAACTGGCGATGAGAATGAGGTCGCCCTTCGCCTCTGCAATGCCCATGTTCAGGGTTGCGGGATAGCTGAAGGGCTTTCCGGTGGGCCAGTGCAGGACCCCACGGCCTCCGGCCATTCCCGGGCGACGATGGTCAGGGTATCGTCGGTAGAACCCGAATCGACCACGATGACTTCGCCGGGTGGCGACGATTGCTCCCGCAGTGCCCGCAGGGTGGCACCGATGACATGGCTGCAGTTTTTGGTGCGGACGACAGCGGAGATCACGGGATCATGGGGTCTGCATCAGTTCCGGTGCTTCTTCGCGATCGGATCTGGAATAAAGCGGGCTTTGCGCTCTCGGTGCTAAGCGGCCATCGCGCCTTAACCTTCAGGAGAAGCGGCGATGCGCAGGAGAGCATCGGTGAACACCTCTGATGGATGGGGTGGCACTTTGCTGCGGACGGAGGCCGCGGCCCGTTGTCCCATGGCGGGCCATTCTCCGCGGCGGGCCCATGCGCGCTCCATGGCCTCGTCCAGTGAATACGCTGATGGTGCCCCGGCGATGAAGCCGGTGACGTTGTCTTCCACGATCTCGCGGTTTCCGGCAATATCCGTGACTATGACAGGCCGACTGCACAGCATGGCCTCGACAACGGCGAGCGGCAGACCTTCGTACCGGGAAGGCAGCAGCAGGGCATGGTGACTCCGCCAGACCGATTCCACCGAGGAGACATGTCCGCAGAAGTCCACCCTGTCCGCGACGCCGAGCACAGCAGCGAGCCTTGCCAGTCCCGGTTGGGCGGCACCTCTGCCGAAGAAGGAGCAACGCACCGGGCGCTGCCTCCACTTCGGCATGGCCAGCACTTCGAGGATCAGGTCCTGGCCCTTCGGAGCGGGGTTGAGCCGCCCCACGCAGGCAAACCTGAGAACATCTGTGGCGTTCTCCGGCCATGGGCAGTCGGATGCATACGGGACATTAAATGGATTGCGCACCACTTCCGCATTGGTGAGACGGAAACCGGTCTGATGCTCAAACAGCCTGCGGTTGGCCTCCGAGACGAAGTAGGACCGCTCCGCTCCCGCGTAGCAGGCAATCCAGCGCTGGGCTTCCGACTCCATCGGCCAGAGCGATTCGGTATTGGCCTGACACACCGACACGTAGCGGAGTCCTTCCTCCCGCAGCCAATCCATCCAGTCGAGACCGCAGGCGACCACCCCGTTGGAAACACAGACTAGATCAGGCCGGAAACTCCGGATGGCGTTCCTGCTGCGGACAACTGCGTGGTCGGGCACCCGCTGCCTGAGGATGCGTCTGCGCACGATATCTCCCATCCGCCGAATGCGGCTGGGCGGGACCAAGCCTCGTTCATCCAGTTCAGCCCCGCACCCGACCAGTTCGTCAACGGCCGGAGCCCTGCGGGGCCATCGAGGTACCGAGACCATAACCCGGTGCCCTCGCCCCAGGGCAATGCGGGCGGATTCGCTCCAGAGCATCTCCGATCCACCCCACGGCTCAGCCGACATGGCGCTCAGAAAGCATAGCGATGCTGGTTTCATGGCGAGGATATCTTTCTAATATTTCCTGCGGCGCAACCGAAGCGCCGATGGAATCGTCCGGGAGTGAACATACGGAAATCACGCATGCTTCAGCGCAATTCATGACCCGCGCCTGCCTGCCGCGGCCCGGCGCATCAGCAGATCCCAGGCCTGGCGCGTGGCATGCCGGAAACGCCCTCCTGTGACCCGCACGAGCAGTCTTTTCATCTCGTCTGGTGAAAGCTGGTGATCCGCTCCAATCAGGAATCTTCCCATTTCGACATCGCCCCTTCCATCGTTCGGGTCCCGGCAGAAATCCGCAAGGTACTTCCGGTCCAGTCCCTCCCTCTCGGCAGCCAGCAGAATGTCCAGATCTCCGGGCCGGAGCTGCCATGTCCTGTCCTTGAGGTACTGTTGCCGGGGCATGGAATGGGCTTTTCCGAAGATCGAGACCCGGCAGCCAAACGCGAGAGCGTAGGCAACATGGCTTCCCCAGCCGTTGGTGGTGACGCTCTCGAATCCGGTGAAGAAACTCTTCATGCGCGCGAGGGCGTTCAAGTCACTGGGATCGGCTCCATCGATGATGGGTATCGAATGCACGCCAAATTCCCGGTGCCAGAGTCCATTCATGCGGCATCCAGCATTCACGCAGACTGCCACCGTGGAGAAGTGATGAGCGATCGCGGCGATTTCGTCGGCATACTGCTGAAGGACTGTGCGGTCGCTGATCTCCTGACCTTGCAGGGTGTGGGCGGGCATGACGAGCAGGCTGCGTGGAATCCGCCGGCGTGCCTGATTGTCCGAGTAGAGAATGGGGGCACCGGTGAGGATGACATGCCGCGCTCCCTCCGCAGTCATGCGATCGGCGAGGCCCTTGCGCCAGGCTAGGATGGGGATTTTCTTCCAGACGGGAGAGGCGTAGCACAGCGTACTGGCGGAATATCCCAGCCATGGGGGAAAGCAGCCATGCGCCCAGACGGCATCAAACGCATCGGCAGGCAGTTGGACTCCGGCGTACGAGCATGCTGCTTCAATGGCACCATAATGGTAGGCCCATCCCGTGCGCTCACCTTGTCCGTAATTCCTCTCCACGCGGTGCACGTCCGGGAGATTCAGATCGGATAGCATCGGGTCGTGCCCGACGGGAGGAGAGTTGACTGCTTTTTCAGCAGAGGGACCCGATGGATCAGTATTCATGTCACGGTGAGTGATGATTTCGGGGGAACACCTGATTCCCCACGGATGAGGCTGGCACACGCGTAGTTTGCTGACGAGCCTGGGGAGAACCGTGCCGGGCAGCGGATCCTGAATCGGCGGTGGCTAGGATGAGCGGATCCGCTGCGGCTTATGGAAGGGATCCGCTGAAGGCGGTGGGCCATGCCTCATGAGGTTCAGTTGCGCCGAAGTAGAAGGTTCCGGCTTCTTCCGAGGTCGCGCGTTGCCTCATGGAGAGATTTCCCGCCGCGCTGGCAAGCCGGGTTTTTCAGGAGGCTCCTGAGGGAGCCCAACCTTTTCCGGGACCTGCGCAGGGCTCTGCGGTTTGCGGACTCCAATCATGCCACGGGGGCGGACATGGCGAAAAGACGCTCCGCCTGGCACCAGTCGTCCTCGGTATCGACATCGACACAAGTGTTGCGGTCCATGATCCATGGAATGGCATCGGGAAGGTAGATCCGCCCTGCGGCCAGCCAAGTCGCGGCTCTCGCAAAGTAGAACTGCCCGGCATCGTGATAGACCGGCGGGAGGTCCTGCGAACGCACACTGTACATCTCGGGAAACATCATCCTGAGACCGTCTTCCGCACTGAACTGGAACCCACGCTGCACCGGACATTCAAAAGCGGCCGCGGCAATCACAAAGCTGACTTCCGGAGACTGCCGGAGTCTGGCGCAGGCCTCGGCGAGGACGGCAGCGCGCAGCAGCGGTACGACCGGGTAAATGCAGGCCACGATGCTTTCCGCGGGAAGCTCGAGGCGCCGGACCGCATCCTGGATGACCGGAAGCGTGCCGGCGTGATCGTCGGCAAGTTCACGCCCGCGGACGAACGGTGTCTCCGCGCCGAACTCGCGCGAAATCCGGGCAATCTCCTCGTCATCGGTCGAGACAATGACTCTCGCGAAGCATCCGGAAGCGCGTGCGGTCTCAATCGCCCGGGCGATGACTGGTTTTCCAGCAAAGGGACGAATGTTCTTCCGGGGGATTCGTTTGCTTCCTCCGCGGGCGGGAATGACGGCAATGGAATCGAAATTCATGGGGCTTGCGGTGGTTGTTTCCAGTAGCGTGCGGCGGTGGACTCGCATAGCCCGACGATGGCGTTCCGGTTGGCTTGCCAGTTGGCGTGCTGCCGCAGGTATTTCCGCCAAGGATCGGAGTTGCCGGAGTTGCGTCCGGCGCACTGGAGCATGGCCGCTGCGAGTGCGGTGACGTCTCCTTGTGGGAACTTCCAGATGGGACCGTTCTCCTCGGAGATTTCCCTGTTGCCGCCCACATCGGAGAGAATCAGAGGCAGCCCCGCCTCCATGGCCTGAAGCATGGAAATCGAGACTCCGTCCACCCTGCTGCTGCTTACATAGATGTCAGCACGCTGCAGCAGAGAGGGGATTTCCGCTTCGGCAATGCTGCCAAGGAAGTCAACCCGGGACCGGATGCCGCAGTCATGCGTCAGACAGCGGAGATCATTCTCCCCAGGACCGCTTCCTGCCAGTACCAGCCTCGCCGATGGCAGTTTCGGGCAGACGGAAGCGAACGCCTGCACCGTATCCGCCACTCCGTGCAGAGGAGTAAAATTCCTGAGGCTGATGAAGACGTTCCCTCTGCCGGTGCGGTCCGCCCGGATCGTCTCGGATGACCCGGCGGCGTGCCGATCCAACCCCCACGGAACACAGACACTGGGAATGGTCCTTCCTCCCATCATACCGAGGCATGCATCGAGAACGGTCCGGCAATCGGTCACCAGTCCGTCGGCGGAAGCAAGAACCTGACGCATGACAGCAGCTTTTGAGGGATCCTCGCCCGCCTGGAGCAGCACATCGAACGCGTAGCTGACCGCCACCATCGGAAGATTCCGGTGAGGCGAAGCCCATGGCGCGCAGGCGGTGAGAGGACCACCGAACAGCAGGCCCCGGCGGGCGGCAAGTTCAGACTCAACGGCTTTCAGCGCGGGAAGATCGGCAGTGACTTCCCTGGTCACGAACAGCACATCATGACCCGCCTCGGTGAAGGCAGCCGCAAAGCGTCGCTCATGGACGCCAGGCTGTTCGCAGATCAGGCCAACTTGCACGGGAGAAATGGCTTTGCGAGGGAGTTACCCGCAGCAACCGGTGGATGATCCTGCAGGGTTGGGAACTTCATGAACCGGCGTTTCCGCCACCGGGCGCAGGACCCGGCTTCCGCTGTCTCAGCAGGGATGCGAGCACTTCGGAGAAGTCTGGAAAGGCAAGACCGTGTTCGCCAGCGCGCCCGGTGCCCAGGGCACCCTGATGGAGTATCCCTGCCGGATCCCGCTGGGCTAGCTGAACCCTCGCCGCATCGCCCCCGAGCGCCACCACAAGCCCCCGGGCAAATTCGTACTTGGACAGGGATTCCGTGCTGCTCAGGTTGATGACTCCATGCAGGCGCCGGAGGGAAGCTGAAAACAGAAAATCCGCCAGTTGAGCAGTCGACACAGGCGTGAAGCAGACGTTGCCGAAACCCGGGATGGCCTCTCCCGCAGCGAGCTGCGCAGCGATCCATTCCGCAAGAGAACCACCCGGGCTTCCGATCCGGAATCCCACCGGTGTTGCCCGCACCACCAACGCATCGGCGTCCTCCGCGAGGACCGCCTCATCCGCCGCTGCCTTGGATGCGGCATAGAATCCGGAGGGGGCAAGTCCGTCACTCTCGAGATGCGGCCGACTGCCCTGCGTCCCGTAGACTGCCTCCGACGAAATGTGGATCAGTTTCGTGGCCCTTGCCTTCGCCAGCCGCGCCAGTCGCCGCGGCAGTTCCACATTGACAAGCCTGGCGCGCTCGGGGTCGTCCCGGCACAAGGCTTCGCTGATGATGGCGGCGCAATTGATGATGAGCGACGGGTTATGCCGCTCGAAGAGGATTTCGGCATTCTCCTGCTGGGTTAGATCCATCTGATAAGCCCGGCACCCAGAGGCATCGGCGCTGCTGCGGAACCCCACCGGGACGACCTGCCATCCCTGCTGCAGGGCTGCCTGCACCAGCGCCGAGCCGACAAGCCCAGAGGCTCCCGTGATGAGCACCGTTTTTTCTGCGCACATGCTGCCTGGCATCACTGGAATCATACAAAGATCAGATGGAAACCTGCCGGGACGGCCGGCCGGAGTCACGCAGGCATGAAATCCGGGTCAAGGTGCGTCCGGATGAGGGTGCGGATCTGTTCCACCGAGAGCCATTCTTCATTGGCTCCCGAGGAATAGCTGAATCCGGGGGTGACCGACCTGGCTCTGAAGGTGCTGATGAACTGCTCCCGGTTCCAGACGGGAACCTGCGGAAGAATCACGTAGTACTTCCCAAGGTCGTAGGTGGAAAAGGAATCCGAGCTGGTGATCATCTCTTCGTGGATTTTCTCGCCGGGGCGGAGACCCACAACATGGTGCTCGCAGGAAGGACCGATCGCCTCAGCCAGTTCCGTGATCCGGTAAGAAGGGATCTTGGGCACGAACAGTTCGCCGCCCCATGCATGCTCGAGGGCGTGCAGGACCATGCCGACACCATCCTCAAGGGAAATGTTGAATCTCGTCATGGCCGGATCCGTGATGGGCAGAACCCCCTCGCCTCGCTTGCGGAGGAAGAACGGGATTACCGATCCATTTGAACCCATGACGTTTCCGTAGCGCACCACCGAGAAGCGGATGTCCTGAGTTCCCCGGATGTTGTTGGCCGCAATGAAGAGCTTGTCGGAGGTCAGCTTGGTCGCTCCATAAAGGTTGGTGGGAGCGCAGGCTTTGTCCGTGGAAAGAGCCACCACTTTGGTGACTCCAGATCCGAGCGCCGCCCGGATGACATTTTCGGCTCCGCCGACGTTGGTCTTCACGCACTCGTCGGGATTGTACTCCGCGATATGCACATGCTTCATGGCCGCGGCGTGAATGACGTAATCCACACCAGTGAAGGCACGCTTGAGTCGGTCGAGATCCCGGACATCGCCGATGAAGTAGCGGAGGGCGGGATAATTCGATTCCGGAAACTCCTCCGCCATGAGAAACTGCTTCTGCTCATCCCGGGAAAAGATGACGAGCCGTTTCACGTCTGGCCAGCGGGCAAGGATTGTCTTCGTTAGTTCCTTTCCGAGAGAGCCGGTGCCTCCGGTAATGAGAATGGATTTTCCTGATAGCATGATTTCTACTGATTTGATTTTTGGCGCACAGACGCAAGGGCTTCGCTGCCGGGAACGGGTGTGAGATCAAACACGTCGGGGACAGGCAGATAGGGGATGTCCCCGATAGGTTCGAAACGGCTCACCACACGGAATTGCCCTGCGCGCATCGCATAAAGGCACGGTCCGATGGCCCCGTATGGACCCACCCACAGATTCCACTGATAATCGCCCGGGTGCAGCTGCAGGCTGGCGATGTGGAAGCGGAAGCGGGAATGCCCCGCTGGAAGCCGGACCTTGTGATCCTGATTGCGCAGATTCCAGTTCATGACTGTCTGCTCGGCACGGTTTACGGCTGAAAAAGAGAACACGAGATGCTCGATGGGGGCTTCCGAATGAATCTCCACCTCGACGTCCATAGGGCCCTGATAGCTGACAGGTTCCGCGGGAACATGCACCTTCACATCGGTGAAGGGAGGATAGACGGCAAAAACGCGACCGCCATCTGCGGAGGACCCATGGGATGCATTGGCCTCGTTGTAGGCGAGAATGCCTTCGAGGGGATCGTTGAAAAGAGTGAATACTCCATGGTCCATGAACCCGACAGACCGCGCCACGGCCGCAATCTGCTCCATGCTGTGCGACACAAGGATTACCGCACAGTTCTTCATGATCCGGTTGATCCGCTGGTAGCAGCGGTGGCGGAACGAGGCATCGCCTACTGCGAGAATCTCATCCAGAATCAGCACGTCGGGCTCGAGTGCAGTGGCCACCGCAAAGCCGAGCCGCACCTGCATGCCTGACGAATAACTCTGCACAGGCGCATCGATGAATTCGCCGATTCCCGCAAAATCGATGATTTCCTCGATGCGTTCGTCCGTTTCCCTTGCCGAGAGTCCGAGGATGGAGGCATTGACGTAGACATTCTCCCGTCCGGTCAGCACCGGATTGAACCCAGCCCCGAGGGCAATAAGAGCCCCCACCCGTCCGCGCATGGTGATGCTGCCGCCATCCGGGCTGATGAGGCCATTGAGCATCCTCAGGAGCGTGGTTTTACCAGCGCCGTTGTGACCGATCAGGCCGAGGCATTCGCCCCGCCGGAGTTCGAAGGAAACATCGCGGACCGCCCAGAACTCCCCGGGGCGCAGGGTGCCTGCCTTTGCTTCGCCTCGTGAATCCGCAGCGATCTTCCGGAACGGATTGAGTTCGCCCGCCATGTCCTGCAGGCCATACCAGAGCGACTTCTTGAGGGAACGGCAGAATTTCTTCGAGATTCCCGAGACCCTGACGAGAGTCTCACTGGAGGACGGCTGCCTTGGCTCGCTCAGCATGATGGGTAAACAAAAGTGAAAACTGGCTGTGCCCGGTGCCTTTTGAGGGGCTGACACCAGCGGTAAGGATAGTCGTTCTCCGTCGCTTGGCAGGCGCAGGTGGCCCGGCGGCAATCAGCAGCTGGGCCTCAGCTGCCCATCCGTTCGATGATCCGCGGCATCACGAGGCGGAAGGCAACGAGACCGACAAGCGAGATGAGGAGTGCCGCCACTGTAATGATCCAGAAGGCCGGCAGATGGGAAAAGGGCTGATTGGTGAGGGATTCGCGGGCCGTGGTGATGATGGGCGCGATGGGGTTCCCTGTGGCCAGCCATCCCGCCAGTCCGGTCGTGCGGGCGGGGTATACGACCGGGGTCAGCAGCATCCAGAACTGGGTGACGATGCTGATGCCCCGGGCGACATCTCCGTACAGGCTGCCGACTGGCAGAATGATCAGTCCCACGGCATAACCGCAGAGGAGCAGACTGAGGACAGTCACTGGAAAGAGAGCGATTCCTGGACCGGGAATGATTTTCCACCATGCCATCACCCCGATCATGAGCAGCAGGCGCACGAGAAAATTGAAGAAGACCATGCAGAGCCCGGACATGAGGATCGCCTCCCTCGGGAAGTTGATCTTCGTGAGCATGGACCGCGCTGAGCTTACGGAAGCCAGGGGCGAGCTGATGGCATCGACAAAGGTCTGCCAGAGCAGGGTCCCCATCATGGCGAAGGCTGCATAGGGAATGCCGGTGCCTTCGATTCTGACGATGCCCTGACTCTGCAGAAAGATGAACGTCAGCGATGAAACAAGGGCAGGCAGAAAGGCCCACACGTAGCCGAGCCAGGTCGCCCGGAACTGCGCACTGAGATCGCGGATGAATAGTCTCCAGGCAAGTTCGCGCCCTGCCTTGAGGTCGTTCCAGAGGTCCCGGGCCATGATGGCTGGGTGCTGGATCGCCGGTTCAGGGGAATAGACTCTAACAGGCAGGTCTTTCATGACTTCATGAGGGAAGCTTTGGAATTGCTCCGTGGCCCAACCAACAGCGGCAGCCACCTGAGTGGTTGATGCACGCCGTACCAGAGAGGCGCAAGGCGGCATGCACGGGCTTTGATCATTCGGCACCACTGAACGTTCTCCGCGTTCTGGCCCCCGCAGATGGCGACCCAGCGCGAATCAGTACTCGCTGACAGTAAATGCGTGACTTTGTGCGTGGTTATCTACGCAGATCCCGGTACCGCGGACAACCCGCAGTCTGGAGGCCTGATGAAAAAAACCGGGTCCGGCCGCGGATCCGGGTTCCGGGGTGCTGGAAAGAGTGGCGGCGCAGTCGAGGGCTGAGGGAGTCACCTCCCTGAGGATGGACCCCTGCGGACGGGGCCTGCGCTTTGCTCACGCTACCGCCCTTGGCCAGTCTTCTCGAAGAGGCTCTCATGAAGATTTCTGCGTGCCTGCAATGCGGGGTAGGCGCACTGCAGATGGCTTGCCGTCGCAGCGTGGTGGGATTAGACGCTTAAGGTCATGAAAAATTGATTTTCAGGATTGCCTCAAGGTTAACGTTTTTTACTTTAAAGAGCGCCGCAATCAAGTGGAAAAACTTGGGAATCATTGAATTTCTAAAAGCCCAACCCCAAGACATCAAGGAATTTACGATAGGCGGCGGACCATCCGGGGCAGGTGGCCGGGGCGGTGGGATCAGCGGAGAGAGAGGAGAAAGGCGGTGAGATCGGCGAGTTGGGCCGGGGAGAGGATGCGGTCGATGCCCTGGGGCATGAGGGAGGCGGGAGCGGGTGCGACGCTGGCGATCTGCTGACGGGGGATGCTGAGAGCGGGTGTGAGGGGGCTGGTGGCGAGGGTGATGGCGGTATGGTTCTGTCCGGAGAGGAGGCCATGGACGAGGGAACCGTCGGTCTTTCTGATTTCGATGGGTTCGAAGCTGCGGACGAAGCTGGCGGAAGGGAAGGCGATGGCCTCGAGGAGGTCGCGGAGGGTACGGATGCTGCCGATGCGGGAGAGGTCTGGTCCGAAGGGTCGGCCGAGGTAGCCGGCCTGATGGCAGAGGGCGCAGGAAGCGGCGGCGCTCTGGAAGACGACTTTGCCCCGCTGGGGGTCACCGGGGGGCAGCGATTTCTCGAGTTCGTCGAGCCGGGTGCGCCGGGCTCCCGCGTCCGGGGAGAGGGCCTTGCGGGCGGCGGCGAGGTTTTCCCTGACCGCAGCAGGGGCTGCTGCGAAGCATTCGTCGAGCGCGCCTCCTGGCAGAGTGGCGAGGGCTCCGGAATCGCGCAGGGAATGGAGGAGAGCGAGCGCGCTGCGTTCCTCCGTGATGCCGGCGAATGCCTTCAGAATGACTGGACGGAGCAGAAGAGAGGCCCGCGGGATTTCCGGAAGGAGGCGGTCGTGCTGCGGCCCAGTGAGACGGGCGGCGGCCATGGTGCGGGCGGCGTATTCAGCCATGCCCTCGGAATCGGCGAGCGATTTGAGGAGGAAGGCGAAGGCCTCGTCGCCGAGGGCGGGCGGGCGGCAGGCTGCGAAGAGCGGGAGGCGGACCGCAGCGGGGCGGGCGGAATCATGCGCGACGGCGGCGATTGCCGGCTGCAGGGAGGCTGGTGCCCCGCGGGCGAGGAAAGCGGCGGCGCATTCCGAGGTTGCCGGGGAGGCGTCAAGCAACGGCAGCACGGCGGCCGCAAGGGCCTCCGGGAGTTCCCGTTCCGCAGGGGCGGACGATTCCATGGCTGCGAGGAGGGCAAGCTGCCACCCAGGGGATTTCGCCATGCCGAGCCAGCGGGCGAGTGCGGGGGCACTGCTCGTTGCCTGGACGATGGCATCGACTGCCGGGCCAAGGGATTTCCGGAATTCTCCACCGGCGATCTGAGTTTCGAGCCATGGGCCGGCTGCGTCGCGCCATGCGGGTTGCGTGCGCAGCCCGAAGACGGCTGCCATGCGTGTTCCCTCATCCTTGTCGTGCAGCTTCGGCAGGACCTCCGCCCCGGCGAGGCCCGCGGGTTCACGCTGAGCAAACCACCAGAGCGCCGTGCGGACGAGGACGGGATTGGCATCGGACAGCATCGGACGGATCAGTTCGGCGTCGCACAGACAGGAAGCCGCGTGGACGATGGCATGTTCCGAGAAGCGGTCGATGTGATCGGCCGAAGCCGCCTGCCGGATGGCGGCGGCCAGCCGGTCCGGGGCGGTCCCAGGGTCGGCGGCCAGCTTCTCAAGGGCGTGCCGCCGGATGTGGGGATGGGGAGACGCCACCGGATTCCCCGCGCCGGCCTTGACCGCAGCCGCGTTCCATCGAGATGGCGGGCAATCCGCCGGAATCTCGCCGTCTTTTTTTCTGAGCCGGTAAATGTGGCCTGTCGCTTCCGGACGGGCCACCTGACTCGTCGGGCAGCAGAGCTTGTACCATCCTCCGGTATCAATGACGAGAACGCTGCCGTCCGGAGCCTGAAGGACATCGGTGGGGTGAAAATCCGGATCTTCACTGCTGAGGAAATCGCTGTCCCGCGACTTCCATGTGGCCCCATCGGGTTCCAGTTCATGCCGACTGACGCGGCGGAGATTGAACTGGCAGGCAAGGAGGTCGCGCCCGTAGCGGCACAGGCCTGCTGGAGCCGCCGGACCCAGATGCGTCATGGGGGGCAGCAGCGGTCCCGTACGGTAATGACCGTCGAGCACGTCGTGATCCTTTCCCCAGAGTCCGCCGCGCACCGCGTGGATGATCCCATCGCGCCTTCCATCGCCCGGATGCTGAAGGAACGTGCCGCAGACCATGAGGTCGCCTTCCGGCGTCCACGCCAGACCGACCGGATTGTCCATGCCTGCGGTGAAGACGACCTCGCAGGCCGACCCATCCGGTTTCATGCGGAAGACATGGGCGGCGCGGGACTTCCAGCTGGCCTGACCCGGCAGGTCGTGGGTCTGTTCCGCAAAGGCCCCTTTGCACCAGTAGAGCAGGCCATCGGGGCCCGCGTAGGGACCGTGCAGGTCGTTGGCGCATCCCGTGAGCGTCTTCCCATCGAACCAGACCGTCCGTTCCTCCGCGGCACCGTCGCCATCGCGATCGTTGAACTTCAGAATCTGCGGAGGCACGGAAACATAGACCGCACCCTCATGCCAGAGCACGCCTTCTGGAAAGCCAAGGCGTTCCGCAAAGACCACGCGGCGGTCGAAAACCCCATCGCCATCCGTGTCCTCCAGCCGCAGCAGCCGGTGCGGAGCCTTCGCCCGCTGCACTTCCGGAGGCTCATTCGTACCCGTGACCTCTGTCACATAAAGCCGTCCGCGGTCGTCGAAGCTCGCCTCCACTGGACGCTCCACGAGGCCACTGGCGACTGCCGCAGCAACCGTCCAGCCATCTGCCGGGAGGACATCCCGCGGAACCGCGAAGACCCGAGCCGCAGAGAACATGAAGCAGGCACAAATCGGAAACCATCGCATCCCCGACTCCAGCACCACACCCCATGCCCCTCAACAGCGCAGCCACCCGGATGAGCGGATGCCCTCAGGCACCTTCCCGTTCCCGTGTTTCTAACATTTCCCGTGCCTCCTTCGCGTGCGGAGCCGCGATCGAAGCAAGAATCTCCACCGCCTCTGCCATGCGCCGCTTCGCTTCCTTCCGCTCACGATCCAGCCACCATCAGCCGGGTGCTCACCCTCGTGCCCCGAACCGATGCATAGGAGCCTGCTGAAAAAGCAGGCCCGGCAGCGGATCCGGAGTCCACGGTGGTTGGATGAGCGGCTGCGCCGTGGTCTGGGGAATGGATCCTCTGTGGGCGAAGGGCCTAATTCCAGCAGGCTTCGTTGCGCCGCAGTCGAAGGTATCGACCTTCTCCTTTGTTGCGCCTCGCCTTGTGGAAGAATTCCCCGCCGCGCAGCCAGTCCGGGTTTTTCAACAAGCTCTTAGCCCCCGATGAGGCTGCGGGCTTCGGCGAGGGCTGCGTCGAGTTTGCCGGCATCCTTGCCGCCGCCGCGGGCGAAGTCCGGCTTCCCGCCGCCTTTGCCGCCGACAATGGGGGCGATGGCACTGATGATTTTGCCGGCCTGGACTCTGCTTTGGAAATCCGGGGAGACGGTGGCGATGAGAGCGACGCTGCCGGCGCTGCTGGAGCCGAGGACAACGATGCCTTTGAACGAGGCCTTGAGGGCATCGCTGACGGCCATGGTGTAATCCGCGTCGGTCTCGCCGAGGCTGGCGACGATGGTGTTGCCGGAGGCGGTGGCGAGGAGGTCCCTGGCGCGTCCGGCGGCTTCGCGCTGCTGGGCCGCGCGGAGGGATTTTTCGAGGGCTTTGGCGTGTTCGGTGAGGAGGTCGATTTTCTTTTCGAGGTCCGGGAGCGGGCTGCCGATCCTTGTGGCGAGGGCCTTGAGGCGGGCGCTGTCCTGCGCAGCCTGTTCGTAGGCGGTGAGTCCGGCGACCGCTTCGATGCGGCGGATGCCTGCACCGGTGGCGGCTTCGCCGACGATGCGGAAGAGACCGATTTCGCCTGTGCCGCGCACGTGGGTGCCGCCGCAGAGTTCCATGCTGTAGCCGTCGAGGCCCGTGGCCTTGCCGCCAATCTGGACAACGCGGACCCAGTCACCGTACTTCTCGCCGAAGGCCTGCATGATGTCGCTGCGTTCCCGGATGTGGCTGTACTTCACCTCCTGCCATGTGACCGGGGCGTTTTCGAGAATCCGTTCGTTCACGAGGCGTTCGACATCCGCGAGCTGCTGCGGGCTGAGGGCGGCGCTGTTGAAGTCGAAGGTCAGCTTCTCCGGACCGACGTAGGAACCCTTCTGGGTGGCGTCGCGTGAAACCACTTCGTGGAGTGCCCAGTGCAGCAGGTGCGTCACGCTGTGGTGACGGGAAATGGCCGCGCGGCGGGCTGGGTCGACCCGGGCCGTCACCGTGGCACCCGACTGGAGCTTCGTGTCCGGGTCCACGTAGTGCAGCCATGTATGGCCCGACTTCTGGGTATTGTGGACGGGAATGATTTCCGCACCGGCGAGCAGCGTACCGGTATCGCCGAGCTGACCACCCATTTCCGCATAGAACGGAGAAGCGTCCAGCACGACGGCCGCCTTGCCATCCATGTGCACCACTTCGAGGACCTTCGATTCCACTTCCGGGAGATCGTAGCCTTTGAATTCCGTGGCTTCCTTCGTTTCAATTTCCGACAGCTTGATGACCGTCTTCTTCTGAGCGGCGCGGGCGCGTTCCCGCTGTTCCTCCATGAGTGTCTCGAAGCCATCCTTGTCGACCGTCAGGCCACGCTCACGGGCCATCAGTTCCGTGAGGTCGAGCGGGAAGCCCTGCTCGTCGTAGAGCCGGAACGCGAAGGCCCCGGCGATCCGGCCCGGGGAAGCTGGCTGGGCGGCTTCCTGTTCAAAGAGGGCAATCCCCTTATCGAGAGTCCGGTTGAAGGCTTCTTCTTCGGTTTTGAGGGTTTGCTTTACGAAATCCTTCCGTTGTTTGAGTTCGGGGAAGACATCGCCCATGTGGCTGGCGAGGGTATCGACGAGTTTGTAGAAGAAGGGTTCGGTGAAGCCGAGGGTACGCCCGTAGCGGACGGCGCGGCGGAGGATGCGCCGGAGAACGTAGTTCCGGTCACTGTTGCCGGGGACGATGCCATCGGCGATGGAGAAGCTGAGGGTGCGGATGTGGTCGGCGATGACGCGGAAGGCGACGTCGACTTTCTCCTGTTCGGTTTCGCCTGTGCTGCCGGGAGCGGGGAGGGTTGATGTATATTGGCGGCCGCTCAGTTTTTCGATTTCGTCGAAGAGGGGGCGGAATACATCGGTTTCGTAGTTGGAGATGCGTGCGTTTTCGAAGTCGGTGAAATTCTTCGTGCCGTGGATGATGGAGACGACGCGTTCGAAGCCCATGCCGGTGTCGACGTGCTGGGCGGGGAGAGGGACGAAGGATCCGTCGGGGTTGGCATTGTACTGGATGAAGACATTGTTCCAGATTTCGATGCAGGCGGCGGTGGGCCCATTGACGAGGAGGGCGCCGGCCTTCTGGCGTTCGATGTCCGTGCGGACGGGGCCGGGGGTGAGGTCGACGTGAATTTCCGTGCAGGGGCCGCAGGGACCGGTTTCGCCCATCATCCAGAAGTTGTCCTTCTTGTTGCCGTTCACGATGTGGATATCCGGGTCGAGGCCGACGCTGCGGAATTTCTCCGCCCAGATTTCCCATGCTTCCTGATCGCGTTCCGAGGGGTCGCCGGGACCGGGCTGGTAGATGGTGGCGTAGACGCGTTCCGCGGGGAATTTCCAGACCTCGATGATGAGTTCCCATGCCCATGCGATGGCTTCCTTCTTGAAGTAGTCGCCGAAGCTCCAGTTCCCGAGCATTTCGAAAAACGTGTGGTGGTAGGTATCGAGTCCGACGTCGTCGAGGTCGTTGTGCTTGCCGCCGGCGCGGATGCACTTCTGGGTATCGGCGGCGCGCCCGGGTTTGTAGGGGCATTCGATCTGACCGAGGAAGATGGGCACGAACTGGTTCATGCCGGCATTGGTGAAGAGGAGGTTCGGGCTATCCGGCAGGAGGCTGCTGGAGGGCACGATGGTGTGCTGCTTCGAGCGGAAGAAATCGAGGAAGCTCTGGCGGATCTGAGCGGCGGTCATCATAGGGAAAAATCGCTGAAGGGTGGGCGTGGGGGACCACGGTCCGAAATCGGGAGTCGCGAGGCTATCGCGGCCCGCTGGAAAATAAAGCGGCGTTTGGAAGCGGGGCGCGGGCGCGGGCTTGACGCCCTGCGGCGCGGGTTCCACGCTCCTTGACACTTATGAAGCGACTGCTTTTCACCACTGCACTTGCGGCGGCCATGGCCGCCACGGTTTTCATGTCCAGCCATCACGCCACTGCTGCCAGCGAGGCCACTGCCGCCCCGTACCGCCACGTCGTTCTGTTCAAATTCAAGGATGACGCCCCGAAGGAGAAGGTTGACGAGGTCGTGAAGGCCTTTGCGGCCCTCAAGACGAAGCTGCCGTCCGTGCTGTCATTCGAGCACGGCACGAACGTGAGCCCCGAGGGTCTTGATCAGGGATTCACGCATGTTTTCACGGCGACCTTCAAGGACAAGGCCTCGCTGGAGAATCATTACCTCAAGGAACCGGCGCACATGGAGTTCGTGGGCCTGCTCAAGCCTGTGCTCGATAAGGTTCTGGTGGTCGACTACTACGCCCACTGAGCCTGTTCATTCCGCGCTGCGGAAGCAATAGATGACTCCGTCGTCGGCCCCCATGACGAGGCGGCCGGCGGCCGGGCATGGGCTGGTTTGGACGGGCTGACCGACCTCGTACTTCCAGAGTTCCTCGCCATCCTTCGGGCTGACCGCGTAGATGAAGCCGTCGTCGCTTCCGAAGAGGATGGCGGAACCGGCGGCGACGGGTGAGCTGTCGATGCGTCCTTTGGCGCGGAAGGCCCATTTTTCCGAGCCGTCCGCGAGGTTGAGGGCATGGAGCCGCTTGCCGCGGTCGCCTGCGATGACGAGTCCGTCCGGGGTGACGGCCGGGGACGAGAAGAAGGGGAATTCGCGGTCCTTGTACGTCCATTTCGGGGATCGGCTGCGGGCGTCGATGGCGACGATTTCATTGCCGTAGTGACCGAAGACCGCGATGCCGTCGCGGGCGGCCACGGTGCTGGCGATGGGATTGTTGACTTCCGTTTTGCCGGCCTCCGAGCCATCCGTGAGCCTGATGGCATAGAGAAAGCCGTCGCAGCCTCCGAACATGGTCTGACCATCCGTGATGCAGGCGCTGCCATTGACGTAATTGCCTGTTTCGACGGCCCAGACTTTGGCTCCGGTGGCGGAGTCGAGCGCGTAGAGCCGGTTGTCGTAGGAACCCACGATGACGAGCGGAGTGGCTCCCTCGCGGTTCCAGAAATTGGCTCCGGAACGCACCTCTCCTTCGGTGGTGAAGCGCCACTGCTGTTTCCCGGTCGCTGCTTCCAGGGCGTAGACATTGCCATCCACGCATCCGAAGACCACGGAATCGCGCACGATCAGGGCACTGCCTTCGATGGCGTCGCCGGCCGCGAATTCCCATGCGACCGATCCGTCATCGGCCTTGAGGGCGCGGAAGACGCCCTTGCCGTCGCCGATGAAGAAGTGCTTGCCGTCGCTTACCGCCGTCGCCTTGATGGGTTTGGCGGCCGTGAATTTCCATGCGAGCTTGAGCGGAAACTGGAAGGTGGTGCTGCTGACGCCGGTCATGGCGCTGTCGCCGCGCCAGACGGGCCACGTGTCGGCGGCTGCCGGGGCGCACGCTGCCAGCAGGAGGAGGGCGGAGAAAGAGAGGGCATTCATGGGATGGGAGAATTGGGCCGTGGGCTGCAGATCCTACGTCTGCCGGGACCGATCCGTCCATGGCGGGATGACATGCAACCAAGGTTCCATGGCGCGATCCCGGGAATCCGTGTACGCGGGCTATGCGGCTAGCGAAAAAAGCTGCCTGATCACCACCTCCATGAAATCCACTGCCCTGATCTTCCTTGCTGCTGTCACTGCCAGCCTTTTCAGTTCCTGTGCCGCCGGACGCGTCGACCGTGTCGAGGACCGCATGGACCGCCGTGAAGACCGCGTCGACCGCCGTCATTACAACGGCCCTGCCGACCGTATGGAAGATTACTACGACAAGCGCGAGAACGTGAATGACAAGCTGCGCGGCCGCCGCGGGCTGCTCTACTGAGATCCGCCGCGCGGATCCCCCGGCGCGAGACCGGTACGCACCCTGCAGGCAGCCTGCCTTCCTGAAGCAGGGATGTATTCCTGTGTTCTGTGGTCGTGCGGTGGCACGTTGGTTTCCGCTGCATTTGCGGGGTCGCGGGCCACTTCCGTACTTGCAATGCCTCTGTCTTTCCTGACAGGAAAATTCTTCCTCATCCACCTCAACCAGCCAACCCCATGAATGCCCTTTTCTCTGCCCTCTGCACCATCACTGGAACCGCTGCCATGGTTTCGGCCGCCGAGCCCTCCAACGCGGCCGCCGAGCCCGCCGGCGGAGGCGGCGATCTTGCGCAGCAACTGGCTAATCCTGTGGCCAGCCTGATTTCCGTGCCCTTTCAGGCGAACTGGGATTTCGGAATTGGCGTGAACGATGCGACCAGGTTCACGCTGAATGTGCAGCCGGTGATTCCGATGAGTCTGAATGACGACTGGAATCTGATCGTGCGGACGATTCTTCCGGTGATCGATGCCGAATCGCCGGCTCCCGGCATCGACAATGCCTCCGGTCTTGGCGATACCGTGCAGAGCTTTTTCTTTTCGCCCAAGGCTCCCGTGAACGGCTGGATCCTAGCCGCTGGTCCGGTCGTACTCTGGCCGACGGCCACGGATCATCTGCTGGGAGCCGAGAAATGGGGTGCGGGACCGACGGCGCTGGCCCTGCAGCAGAAGGGGCCGTGGACCTACGGCATGCTGGCGAATCACATCTGGTCGTTTGCGGGAGACGGCGCGCGTCCTGAGGTCAATGCCACCTTCCTGCAGCCATTCTGTTCCTACATCACGAAGACGAAGACGACTTTCACGGTCAATTCGGAGAGCACCTACGACTGGGAACGTGACCAGTGGACGGCTCCGGTGAATCTGATTGTTTCGCAGCTGTTCAAGATCGGGAATCAGCCCATGCAGGCGTTCGTGGGGGGCCGATACTACTTTGATGCCCCATCCGGCGGACCCGAGTGGGGCATCCGGGCGGGTCTGATTCTGCTGTTCCCGAAGTGAGCTGGCTTGATAGTCTGATCCTATGACTCTGCGATACCCGATTCTGGCTGCTGGACTGGCTTTTGGCCTTCCGGTGGTGTCTGCCGAGCCTGCTGAGGTTCCTGCGGTGGAATCTGCCAAGTCCCCGAGTTACCGGGGACCGATCATGGAACGCTCGACGCTGCTGGGTTCCCTGTGGGGCCTCCGCGATACCTGGGCTGAGCATGGCTTCACGTTCGAACGGAATGTCGTCTACACCTTCCAGGGCATCAGCTCGGGCGGACGGACGCAGGCTGGTCACGACACCGCGCATCTGCTTTCCGGAAATCTCGTGGCGAGGCTCGACACGGAAAAGGCCGACCTCTGGAAGGGTGGCTTCTGGAACGTCCGGCTGGAAGGCCGCGAAGGCCAGTCGGTCAACCAGCGCGCCGGGACGATTTCACCGGTCAATGCCGACGCCCTGCTGCCGCTCAACGAAGGCGAACTCGGGGATAATGCATGGGCACTCTCGGAGGTCAGTTTCACCCAGTTCGTGCATCCGGAATTCGCCCTCACCGCAGGTCTGCTCAATACGGCCAGCGGCGACGCCAATCCGATCGCAGGGTCGCTCCAGTCGAACAGCCACTTCCTCAACACAGGGATCGTGATGTCGCCTGTCATCATTGGCCAGTTGCCCCAGACTGCGCTGGGCGGCGGCTTTCTCTGGAAGCCATCCGATGAATTCCGCGCCACCGTGCTGGCCATGGGGACTAAGGAAACCGCCGGAAGCAATCCTTTCGAGGAATACGAAGGCACGACGTTCCTTGCCGAACTGGACTGGGAATATGAATTGTTCGGGGAACGCCCCGGCGGCATGGGCCTCAGCGCCACCTACAGCATTGGTCAGGAACGCCGCGCCGTGACCGGTGATCCGCGCATTGTCCTCACCGAATTCCTCGAGGAAGGGGAGGCCCTCACCGAGGCCGATGCGTGGGCTGTCTTCTGGAATGGCTTCCAGTTCGTGAACGGAACGGCCGAGCGCGGCTGGGGAGTCTTCGGGCGTCTCGGTTTTTCAGATGCCAGCCCGAGCCCTGTAAGCTTCCATTTTGCAGCGGGCCTCGGGGGGACCGGGCTCCTGCCGGGCCGCAGCCGCGACCGCTGGGGACTCGGCGTCTACCATCAGGAACTGTCGGACAAGGGACTGCTCGGCCAGCTTCCGCTCGGCAGCGAAACCGGTGGCGAAGCATTCTACAGCATTGCCTTCACCCCATGGATGAGGCTGACGCTCGATGCGCAGTACATTGATTCGGCCCTCCCGCGGGTGGGCCATGCGGTCGCCCTTGGCACGCGGCTGGGGATTGACTTCTGAGGCATCAACCGCAGGCAAAAGGTCATTGCGCGCCGGGGTCACTGCGGTGACTGATGGGGAGCCATGATCCGTCTGTTGCCCGTCCCTGTCCTCGCCTGCGCAGCCTTTGCCTTCTGCCTGTCTCCGCACGTGTCCGCCCAGGAGGAAGCTCCGGGCAAGGCCGGGGAGGCGCAGGCCGCCGCCGAGGCCGCACCGCTTCCGAAGGTGGAAGCCATCCGCGAAGCAGATGTGCGCAAGCTCATCGGTCAGAAGGCCATTGTCTCCGGCAGGGTTTCCAATGCTCATGAATCCACCAAGGGCATTACCTTCCTGACCCTTGAGGGCGGTAAATTCACCGTGGTCTGCTGGAAGGAAAGCTACAGCCGCTTTGAAGGGGGCAGTCCCGCCAAACTCTACAAGGACAAGACCATCGAAGTCACCGGCGACATTTTCGAATACAAGGGCAAGGACGGAAAGACCAAGGGGCAGCTTGAAATCAAGCTGCGCGATCCCTCCCAGATCCGCATCGTGAAGGATGCCGCGGCCAAGGAGGAAGCGAAGGATGCGGGGGCCGGGCCGGCCTCCGCAGAGAAGAGCGACCCCCCGGCTCCCAAGGCCCCGGAAGGCCGCGTGGATGCAAAGAAATACTTCCGCTGAGTCCAGCCCTTTGCATTTCTGATGGCCCGCGACCGCCATGCGCCTTCCGGCATTACCGACCTCGCCATAGGGCTGGCGCTGACCGGGGCGGTCTGTGCGGTTTTCTGGTGGGTCTTTGCGAACCTTGACACGGCATGGGGCTGGTCCCGGGCGTGGGATTTCCGGGTTTCCCTCTGGCGGGGCTGGCTGGTGACGCTGCAGCTTTCCGCGGGTGCCCTGATTGGCTCGTGCCTCGTGGGCGGCTTCCTTGTGGCTGGTCAGCGTTCCGCGTTCCGGTCGCTCCGCTGGTTCAGCCGGGCCTTTGTGGAACTGGTGCGCGGGATGCCCCTGCTCACGCTCGTGCTCATTGGCTATTATGTGATCTTTGCACAGAGCCATGTGGCGGGTTTGCTCGACCGCATCGGGATCGGCGGCAAGATCTTCACCGGGATGGCGCTGCTTTCCATCTTCACCGGGGCCTACCTGAGCGAAATCCTGCGGGGCGGGCTCGAGAGCATTCCGCAGGGACAGATCGACAGCGCGCGTGCCGTCGGTTTCAGCAGGCCGCAGATTCTGCGCTATGTGATTCTGCCGCAGGCGCTCCGCCGCGTGCTGCCTGCTCTGGCCGGACAATTTGTGTCGCTCGTGAAGGATTCGTCTCTGCTCAGTGTGATCGGTGTCCAGGAATTCACGATGCAGGCTAGGTCGTTCAATTCGGCGACCTATGGAGGGATTGAGGCGTTTCTGCCGCTCGCAGCCGGCTACCTGCTGCTCACGCTGCCGCTGGCGGGCTTTGCTCATGCCATGGAGCAGCGCTTCCGCTATCAGATGTAAGCCATGAAGATTCACGCGGACCAGCTGACCCGGCGCTACGGGAGTCTTGCGGCTCTCGATGCTCTTTCGCTTGATGTGAGCGGTGTCCGCGTGCTCGCCCTGATTGGACCGAGCGGGGGCGGCAAAAGCACCCTGCTGCGGACCCTTGGCGGACTCGAGCAACCGGACGCCGGCCAACTGCAGATCAATGGCGAACGGATCGAAGGCGATCCTGGGAAGCTGCTGGCATGGCGGCGGCGCAATGGCTTTCTCTTCCAGCAGTTCAATCTGTTCCCTCATCTGACTGCGCACCGCAACATCACGCTGCCACTTGAGAAGGTTCATGGCCGCAGCCCCTCGGAGGCCGCCGCCACGGCCGACCAGTGCCTCGACCGGTTCGGTCTGGCCGACCACGCCCACAAGCTTCCGGCCCAGCTCTCCGGAGGCCAGCAGCAGCGGGTCGGACTCGCCCGCGCCATCGCCGCGGCCCCGGAAATCCTCATCCTTGATGAACCCACCTCGGCGCTTGATCCGGAAATGACCGCCGAAGTCCTTGAACTGATCGGCGAACTCGCTGCCGGTGGTCAGGACATCATCCTGAGCACGCACGAGATGGGATTCGCCCGCGCCGTCGCGGACCATGTTGCCTTCATCGCGTCAGGCAAGGTCGCGGAACACGGTCCTGCTGCCCCGCTTTTCGCTTCTCCGCAGGGCGAGGCCACGCGCCGTTTCCTTTCAAAGGTCATGCGCTTCAACTGATGTCCGGATCTCCTGTCATGCAGCGGCTCTCCCGGTTCCTCTCGGCGTTCACTGCCCTCGGCTTGTTCTCCGCAGTGGTCGGCTGCAGCCGGGCCCCGGAACCAGCGCCTCAGCCGGCCCCGGTGGCAGCCTCCCCGGCGAGGCGGGAATTTCCGGAAATTGTCAGGTCGCCCCAGCCGCCGGCGCCGCCGCAGTGGCCCTCGCTCGACGGTGCCGCTCCGCCGCTCACGGTCAACAAATCGGCACGCGTCTCGGTGCTTGGCTATCATGAATTCACCAAAGGGAAGCCGGCGAATCCCATGCAGGTCAGCGAAGCGCAGTTCCGGGCACAGATGCAGGCAATCCGCGAGGCGCAGATTCCCGTCATCGGGATGCCCGATTTCCTTGCGTGGCGCCGCGGCGCCAAGGACCTGCCGAATCTCTCGATTCTCATCACCATGGATGACGGCTGGGAGAGTGTGCACCGCATTGCCCTGCCGGTCCTCCGGGAATTCGGCTATCCCTTCACGGTGTTCCTCTACAAGCGGTTCGTGAATGGCGGCAGCAAGTCGATGACCACGGCGGAGATCCGCGAACTGATGGCAGCGGGAGCCACGATCGGCAGCCACAGTGTCAGCCATCCCTACCGGAAACGGATCGATGCTGCCTTCCGCAAGGGTCCGAAATCCGGCGAAGCCTTTCTGCGGACGGAGATGCGCGACTCCCGGCAGTTCCTCGAGGATCTCTTCGGTCAGACAGTGACTACCTATGCGTATCCGGGTGGATTCCACTCGCCCCGCGAGGAGGAATTCGGACGCGAAGCCGGCTACGAGGCCCTCTTCACGGTCAATCCGGCCCGGGTCACATGGGACACCCCCGCCGCCTCGCTCGGGAGATTCATCGTCATCGGGACCGATCCTAACGATGCTGCTTTCAAACTGGCGATCCGCACGCGCGGCACTGCTGCGGGACTCCGCATGCGTCATGCGGCAGGAGGCACTACAGAGGACACAGCCGGCATCACGGTTTCGCCTGAACCCGACGCCGTCGTGGCGAACCGCCTTCCGCTTGTTTCCGTGCAGTTTGCGGACTCCGCGGCAATCGATCCCGGCAGCCTTGTGATGACGGTGGCTGGTTTCGGGCGGGTGCCTGCTGTCTTCGATGCCGGCAGCCGGACGTTCCGCTGGCAGGTCGTCGAACCGCTGCGCAGCAATGAATGCCGCGTGACCGTTTCCTTCCGCCGGGCAGGCGCGGTCCCTCCGGATACTTTGAACTGGCGTTTCTTCGTGGATCTCGTTTCCGCGTACCTTCCGGAGGCCCCGGAGCAGCTGGCTACTCCGGAGGAAATCACTCTGCCCGAGGCCGCCGAGCCCGAGGCCATCGGAGACGCGGCATCCGGCGCGGACGGCGCGCGCTGAAGTACGGCCTCAGAATTGTCCGGCGAGTGCCTGGAGCAGGCTGTCGGTCATGCGGTCGGCGGGCGTGCTGAGCGGGAGCGATTTCAGTTCCTGCGCCGATGCCATGTCCTTCCGGAAGAGCCGGTCTTCGAGTTCGCGGACGGCGGAAGGATCGGAGAAACCGATGTTCCATTCGTCGTTCACGCCGGCGCTGAGCCTGTCGAAATTGGCGGATCCTGTGCAGGCCCAGCCGTCATAGAGCGCAGCTTTCACATGAGACATGCCGGGCAGAAGATAGACGCGGACTCCGCAGCGGAGCAGCTGGGGAATGAGCGCCCGGTTGCTTGCGGCCATAAGGGCCATGTCGTTCTCGGCGGGAAGAATGACGCGGACATCGACACCGCGGTACCGTGCCGCCACGAGAGCACGGGTGATCCGGGGGTCGGTGAGGTAGGCGTTCTCGATCCAGATGCGGCTGCGCGCGTGCCGGATGGCTTCGAGCTGCGCACGGAAAAGGGTGGCCTGCAGCGGGCCGCCAGGCAGAGATCTGACGGGTACGGCCCCGGCGGGAGGCACAACCTTCCGGGCGGTGCGGCCGCGGAAATGATTCCACAGAGCGGCGGCATCGCCACCCCAGCCGGCATGGGCCCATGTATGCTGAAAATCCTGTTCCATGGTCTGCACCAGCGGCCCTTCGATCCGGATCATCATGTCATGCCACTCGCTGCGGTATTCCCGTCCCACGTTCATGCCGCCGGTCCAGCCGGTCTCTCCATCAATGATGATCAGCTTGGAATGACTGGAACAAAGTCCGGTCATCGCCATCGGGCGGACCTTGATGCGGGAATCGCGCCGGAGCCACGCCGCCATGTAGGGCGGTCCATCATCGGCGCCGGCCTGTGCCACCTTGGGATCTTCCGCTCCGGCCTGCCATGAAGCCAGTTCATCCATGAGGATCCGGACCTTTACCGATTCCGACCGGCGTTTGAGCAGATGACCGATTTCGAGGGCGTAGGGATCGTTATCAAAGATGTAGACCTGAAGGTCGATGGCTTGCCGGGCCGACTGCACGTCGGCCATGAAGGCAGGAAAGAATTCGGATCCGTCGATGTGGAACGAGAGCTTTGCGGGCAGCGGGGCGGGCATTTTCAGGCCATCCAGTCGTGCTTCCCATGCAGCTGGATCCGGGACGGCGGCATGGTGCAGCGGCGGCGGTGGCTCCGTCGGCCATGGATCGGTCGCATTGGAAACGAGGACGTGCAGGAAACTGAAGGCATTGCCGGCCACGCGTGCCGCAGATGTGCAGGGATTCTTGGCAGCGGCCAGCAATCCGCTGCGGACACCCAGAGAAAGGGCGGCCCCGAACGCGAGGCGGGACGACTGCCCGATGCCATCGATGGGATGCGCCTCGCACGGTTCCGCAAGGTAGACGGCCCGCCGCTGAGACTTCTGCATCCAGATGAAGCCCGGGTGGGATCCGGTGGCGAGAACGAAGGGTGTGCCATTGCCGGGCGTGTGTCCGGAATCCATCATGGCATCGAGTGCCAGAGGCAGCAGTTGCTCCATGGTGCGGTGACCAGAAATCACGACTCCCTGAGGGAACTGTCCCGGCGCGAAGAATCCAGGGATGCCCATGGGATCCCGGGCGGCGAGCAGTTCGCGTCCCCCTGCGGTGACAAGGATCCCACGGCCCTTTCCCTGTGGAGCAAGCCTCGCCGCAAGGTCTGCCCGGATTCCCTGCCACACTTCCGGAGGATAGACCCGCAGCGGCATGGCTTTGCGCTGACTGGCGGCCTGCCATGCTGCCTTTGCTTCCGGGCCGCGCGCCAGCACGGCCAGTTGTTCCCCGCTGGAATCGGGAAGCTGCGCCGTTGCATAACTGTCCCGACCTCCGCGGAGAAACCGCAGCACAAGGGTACCGTCCGTTCCTTCCAGCGCGAGAACGGAAGCATCGGGTGCCAGCCTGTCCCCGCGGTGCGAGCCAGCGGAAGAAACCCGGCAGCTGAGCAGGCCGCCCCCGACGCCCAGCGCCAGCACGAGGCGCAGCAGGCCATTCCGGCCCCAGCATGACTCGAATCTCAGCCGCATCTTTTGCCTCTATCATCAAACCGGCCGCGTCGCCATAGCGATGTCATGCGGCCACGCCATGGATGGCAGGCGTTCCTGAGGGGTGCAGTCCCCTGATTTCCCGCTCACCCGGAACGATACCCTTGCCCGCTGGCGCCAGTTTCTGCCCGCCGTTCCCCGCTATGCGGCCATGCGGAATCATGTGGGCGAGCGCCACGATCATGTCTCCCGCCTTTCTGCTGCATTCCGCTTCGGACTGATCTCTCCGGAGGAAATCGTCCGGGAAACACTGGAGACGCATTCCTTCGAGTCCGCCGGAAAATGGCTGCAGGAAGTCTGCTGGCGCAGCTACTGGCGGGCGTGGCTGCGGCGGCGGCCACAGATTTGGACGGATTGGCGCAGACGGGTCCGGCATCTGGAATCCACCCTGCCGGAGGAAGTGCTCGGACGGGCCACTGCCGTGGCGGAAGGCCGCAGCGGTGTCGCGGTCATGGACCACTTCGCCCGCGAACTCCGCGAAACCGGCTATCTTCACAATCACGCCCGCATGTGGTGGGCTGCCTTCTGGACGCACACCGAGCGACTTCCATGGGAACTCGGCGCTGCCTTCTTCTTCCGCCACCTGCTTGATGCCGATCCCGCCAGCAATACACTGTCGTGGCGCTGGGTGGCCGGCCGTCAGACCGCAGGAAAATCCTATCTGGTGCGCCGCAGCAACGTAGAGAAGTACGCCGCCGCCGAACTGCTGGCAGACACCCGTGGTCTCGAGCGGATCGACGACTCCGTGGCTGCTGCCGCGGAACTGGGCGATGACTCCGCGATTCCACCCACTGAGCCGGAGGACTTTCCCACGGAACTTCCCACTCCTGCCGGGAGGCTCGGGATCTGGCTGCACGCCGACGATGGACTGATCGAAGACAGCCCGCTGGCGCCGTGCCGTCCGGTGGCGGTGGCCGCTTTCCTCTGCCCTGCCGCCTTCGCCGCCTATGGATTAAGCGGACTGCGCTCTGCCGCCATCCAGACCGCGCTGAGCGATACCGCAGCCCGCGCCGCACGCCATTGCCAATGCCCTTCCGTCATCGCGAGTGCCAATGGGACCGCTAAAGCCATCGCCTCGTGGGCCCACGAACACCAGCTGCAGACCGTCGCCGCCATGGCTCCGGGCATCGGACCCGTCCAGGATGCCCTTCCTGCCATCCGCGCAGCCCTCGCGTCTCATGGCATCGGCCTCTTCCTCTGCCAGCGTCCCTGGGATCAGCAGATGAACGCGATGGCCACCGCAGGATTCTTCCCGTTCTGGAATCAGGCCACCCGATTCCTCCAGAAGCATTTTGCCCGCCTGCCCTGAGCCAGTCATGAACGGAGTCAGAAAGGAAAACCTTCCCCGCAAGACCTGTGCTGCCTGTGGCCGTCCCTTTGCATGGCGCCGCAAGTGGGCCCGCGACTGGGAAAATGTCCGCTACTGCAGCGATGCCTGCCGGACAGGCCGCCGGGACGCCGACCTCCAGCGCAAAAAAACCGGCAGCCGCACCTGACGGCTGCCGGTTCCCTGAAGACGGTGGCGGTTCAGCTGATGAAGTCGTTGAGAACGTTCTCGAGCATTTCCTGACGTCCGCTGGCGACCATGGGTTCCCTGCGGAGGCCGAGCACGTGGGCTTCGAGTTCGTCGAAGCTGGTTTTCCGCTGTTCGATCTTCTTGCCGATACCGCTGTCGAAGCTGCTGTAGCGGGCTTTCACGAAGTCCTCGATGTCACCGCTTTCGAGCAGGCGGTGAGCGATCTTGAGGCCGCGTGCGAAGGCGTCCATGCCGCCGATATGTGCGTGGAAGAGGTCTTCGGGCTCGAAGCTTTCGCGGCGCACCTTGGCATCGAAGTTCAGGCCGCCGGTTTTGAAGCCTCCCATCTTGAGCACCTGGATCATGATGTGGGTGGTCATGTAGATGTTCACCGGGAATTGATCGGTGTCCCAGCCGATCAGCTCGTCGCCGGCATTGGCATCGATGCTGCCGAGCGCTCCGGCGGCCGCCGAGACGGCGAGTTCGTGCTGCACGGTGTGTCCGGCAAGGGTCGCATGATTCGTCTCGATGTTCAGCTTGAAATGCTCGAGCAGTCCGTATTCCCGCAGGAAGTTGAGGCAGGCGGCCGCATCGCTGTCGTACTGGTGGGTGGATGGTTCGCGTGGCTTTGGTTCGATGTAGAACTGGCCTTTGAAGCCGATCTTCTTCTTGTAGTCGACGGCCATGTGGAGAAGCGCGGCGAGGTGATCCATTTCGCGCTTCAGGTTTGTATTGAGCAGGGTGGCGTAGCCTTCACGGCCACCCCAGAAGGTATAGCCGGTGCCGCCGAGCTTCCTGGTGACATCCATGGCCTTCTTGACCTGAGCCGCTGCGTAGGCAAAGACGTCGGCATTGGGTGAAGTGGCTGCTCCCTGGCAGTAGCGGGGATGCGCGAAGAGGCAGGCGGTGCCCCAGAGCAGCTTGATGCCCGTCTTCTTCTGGAGCTTGAGGAGGTGGTCGGCCACGGCATCAAGAGCCGCATTGCTCTCGGCAAGCGTCGGCATTTCCGGAGCGACATCGCGGTCGTGGAAGCAGTAGAATTCGACTCCGAGCTTGCCCATGAATTCGAAGCAGGCATCGGCTACGCGCTTGGCGTTTTCGACCGTGCGGCTGCCGTCATCCCATGGGCGGATGGCAGTGCCCGCACCGAACGGATCGGCCAGCGAGTTCTTCATGGCATGCCAGTAGGCGACCGCGAAGCGCAGATGCTCCTTCATGGTCTTCTTGCCTACTTTTTCGTCGGCGTTGTAATGACGGAAGGCGAGGGCCTTCTTGGCCTTCGGTCCTTCGTAGGCGATCTTGCTGATTTTCGGGAAGAATTCCTGACTCATAGGGCGGCGAGTTTCGGGGAGAGGTTCAGCCGCGGCAAGCCCCGAAATTGCGCACGAATATGGAGGAATCCTCCAGATGGAGTCATTTCCGGCGGCCGCGTGCCCAGCAATGACGGTAGATCAGCAGGGCGACGGCGCGCAGGGCGAAGCAGGCTCCAATCCATCCGCCGAGGGCGGCAAGAGAGCTTCCGCGGGGCACGGGCATGCCCCACGATGCGGCGAGCGGCCCAAGGGCGATCAGCAGAACCGCCGCACCCCCGCAGATTCCCGCGAGCACAGCGCACAATGTCGCGAGCCAGCGGAGCAGGCGCCAGTCGGGAATGAGGAGATCGGCCGGGACGACGATGCCCGCGAAGCTGCGGGGTGCCGTGGTCCAATCCCACGCAGGCAGCAGCATCGGAAGGACTGCGGTGGCCCATGCGAAGCCCCATGCGGCAGGGGCCTTCCATGCGGCAAAATCCCCCGACCATGGCCATGCCGTCGTGAGCCACCGGCAGCTCATAGCCGTCAGCCACACTGCCCCGGCAGCAGTAAAGGCAGCGGGCACCGACCGCAGGACGGCGGCAACACAGGACCGTGTCCATGAGCGCCAAGCAGGCTCGGGGCCGACCGGAACCCAGCCGTGCGAGCTGGGTCGGCCTGCGCTCAGAAGAACGGGATGTTCGGTGAAGCATAGATGCAGTTCGGCCACCGGGAGAATCTCCCAGAGATGGACACCGAGCCAGATCCACGCCGCCAGTTCGGCGAAGGGATGCCCGGCGAGCAGCAGCAGCAGCACGGGGCCAAAAACCATGATTCGGCTCCAGCGGTCCAGCCGCAGCCGGTCCCGTACCCATGGCCCGGGATTGGCCTGCTCCCTCCCCGCAGGTTGCGCGATCCTTTCCCGGAGGGCGGCTGCCGCCATTACGGTCGTCCATGCAGGTTCCAGCGATGCTCCGGCACCGTCGGACTCGCCCGCTTCGTGACCGGGTACTTCCGTTTCATCGGCCCACCATTCATCCCATGCACTGTCGTGGGGGCTGTCCTGCCAGAGCGACTCATCCCACGCGGGCACTGAGGGAACTGCGCGCAGAGTGGCGATGGTACGGCGGACGACAGGATGGGCCGCCCAGCCAAGCAACGCCAGCCACAGCAGGGACCTCCACGGGAGCGCGGGCGCCTCGGCGGGCCAGCTCAGCAAGCCGGAGCCGGGCAGCCAGCGATGCAGTTCCCGGCCGATGGGCTGGATCCAGCTTCTCCCGAAGGCAGTTTCCCAGTAGAGGGGAGCCGCCACGAGAAGGATCAGTCCGAGCGTCAGCAATCCCGCGAGCGCCCCGCGAATTCTCAGGGGCACCAGACGGGCCATGCGGGAGAATCCTGGCCGCAGCCGAGGCAGCACCGCCGCGAGCAGTACCAGCTGCAGGCACAACCCCAGAGCGGCGGGAACAGTGAAACCCGCGCGCCATGGCCAGCCAAGGCGAGCCGCTGCCGCACCATGAACAAGCAAAATCCCCAGTGCCGCTGCGAGGAACGCAAGCATGGTGATCACGAATCCCCGGAGCCGGAATTCCTGGGCGTAACGGCCGAGAAAATCCGGTTCCACCGGCGCCATCAGCACTGCCAGCGGCAAGTCCGGCAGTTCCCGGAGCCGCTGCTTCAGGGCCGCAGCCAGCACGAACGATGACGCCAGCCAGAGCAGAGATGTCATGCCCGCACAGGCTTCGAGGGAGGCACGGCGCGATGCGAGTGCCGGGCCATTGTAGACCACCATCAGCGTGAAAACCACGGACAGCAGCGTGCCGAGCGTGCCAAGCGGCCAGACCGACCACATCCGGCCGGCATCAGCAGCATGGCGCAGCCGTTCTGCCGTCTCCACTGACCAGAACCGCGTCCGCATTCAGGCCTCCCCGGAAAGGATGATCGCTTCGAGCCGCGCCGGGTCACGTCCAAAATCCCGCTCCGGATCGAGCATTCTGACCTTCCCGCCAGCAATCAGCAGGACAACGTCCGCAAAGGCCGATGCCAGTTCGGGAATCTGCGTGCTGTAAACGACCGAGGCCCCGCGCGCCGCTGCCGCCGCTGCTTCCCTGCGGAACACAGCAAGGCCCCGCGGATCCATGCCCGACGCCATGGGTTCATCGAGAATCCACAGCTCGGGATCGACCGCCAGAAGAGCCAGCAGCGCCGCCTTGTAGGCCTGTCCGCGCGAAAGACCCTGCACGGACCGCCCGGCCTCCGGCAGCATCCCCATTGCTTCAAGCCATCCCGCCACCTTGTCTTCCACCCCCGGGCGATCCGCTTCCCAGAACCGCAGATGCGCCGCCACATTCTCCAGCACATCCGCCCCGGGAAAGGCCGGCGGAAAATCCGGCAGAAACATGAGCCGCCTCCGCAGATCCAGCCTTCCGATCCGCAGTTCCTCTCCATCGATGAACACTCCGCCCCGGTCCCCGGAGGAAAGCCCCGAGAGACAGCGCAGCAGCGTCGTCTTCCCGGTACCGTTCATGCCGAGAACCGCTGTGACGGCACCCGCGGGTATGGTCAGACTGACTCCATCAAGTACCCGGCGCGGTCCAAATCCCTTGGATAGACCCTCGAGCCTCAGGTTCACCGGGCCTGCGGCGTCACGAAGTAGTTGGTCCGGTCACGTTCCCAGGTTTCCACTTCCTCCCGCGTGCCCCATGCGTGGGTTTCGCGTGCGCTCAGTTTGCTCGAGGACGGACGACCAGCCGTTTCACAGCTGTTCAGCAGTGGTGCGCAGACGGCGAGGACGAGGAAGAAGAGGGAGCGGGACATGGATGGAAAGCAGAGAAAGAATTTCACGGCCAGACGGCACAGGACGCCAGATCTCCAGCCACAGGAGGAGGAGACTCGACTCTGGAATCCCAATTCACAAGCGGAATGGCAGGTCCACCCCGCCGGGTGGCATCACAGCCCGAAGGCCTTCTCCATCTGTTCACGGACTTTGCGGAGGCGGTCAAGGCCACCGCCACCCACTTCGGCCGTGGCCCAGCCCGTCCACTTCGTCTCCGCAATCGCCTTGCGGACGTCCGCCCACGGAAGGTCGTCGTCTTCACCCGTGATTTCCGTGAAGGAATTCTTCGCCCGGCTGAAGCCCTTGACGTCGAACTTCACCGCCCGCGGCCCGAAGGCACGGATCCATTCTCCCGGCTGACCGTACTTCCAGTGGTTGCCGATGTCATAATACTGACCCACCCACGGGCTCTGGAAGCTGTCGATGAACTTCACGTGACGCTCGGCGCTCTGCTCCGGTGCCTTGTCGTGGTCGTACATCATCTGGTTCCACACGTTCTCGAAAAGGATGCGCTGCCCCAGCGAGGCCGCCAGCGGGATGGACTTCTGAATCTCAAGACGCGCCCGTTCCTCAATTTCCTCGGCGGCTCCGTCGCTGCCCTTGCCGACGACGATGAGAATGCCGCTGCCGCCTCCCGCATGGGAACACCGCAGACAGTGATCAAGATTCGCCCGTGCCTTGTCCCGCACTTCCTGCTTCGCATCGGTCAGCCGCGTGCCCCAGTGCTCGTGATTGATCGCATTGTGCACGAAAACCCCCGACTCCCTCACGGCCTCGCGCACCTGCTCGGGTGTGAAGCCTCCCGCTTCATCGAAGTCCACGCCATCAAAGCCCGCTTCCGCTGCCAGCTGGAGACGCTCGGCAATCGTCAGCTGCTTCCCGCCGGCCTCGCGCGCAATCATCCCGAGCTTGCAGGAAAGCAGAATCCCGCGCGATGACTTCGGCAGTACAATCGGCGAAGGCGACTTCTCTTCGGCAGCCACCGTACCGGGGCCGCTCATGGCAGCCGCCGTGGCCGCAGTCAGGGAAGTCGTCAGAAAATGGCGTCGCAGAGAAGATGGCATGGCTTTGTGAGTAGCAGTGGAATTTCCGGCCATTGAACCTGGTTCTGACGCCCGCGGAAAGCGAAATTGTGCGGATTGCCGCGTAAACACTGCACCCGGAGTGTAGAAAAGAAGCTGGGATCCTTCATTTTCCAGCCCTCTGGCCGATGTTGCCACTGGCGTCGGCGCGGTTCTGCCTTACGGTCCGTCCCGATCGGCCCATGCATTCCTTCCTGACAGCAAACTGGCGCTCCATCCTCGAGGCTCTCCTCATGGGTGGCGTCCTGCTGCTGCTCTGGAGGTTCCTCCGCGAAGCACCAGCTTCGCGCGTCCTTGCCCAGATCACGGTCCTCGTCCTCACCCTGCTCATCGCCGCCCACCTGCTCCAGATGGAACTCATCCGGAGCATCGCCCTCTTCGCAGGACTCGTCCTCGTCGTCGTCTTCCAGCCGGAAGTCCGCCGCGCCTTCGTCATGCTCGGAAGCACCCGCTTCTTCTCCACGTCCCGCGAAAACCTCGCCCTCGTCGAAGCCGTCACGGAAGCCGCCAGCCAGCTGGCCGCCAAACGCTGCGGTGCCCTGCTCGCCTTCGAACGCGGGATGGACCTCGACCAATTCGTCGAAACCGGCGTCGAAATGGACAGCAAGTTCACCCCCGAACTCGTCCTAACAATCTTCCACCCGAAAACCGCCCTCCACGACGGTGGCATGGTCCTGCGCCAGGGCCGCATCGCCGCAGCCGGCTGCGTGTTCCCCGTCAGCCAGCGCGAACTCAACGACCGCAGCATCGGCCTCCGCCACCGCGCCGGCATCGGCATCACGGAACAAACCGACGCCATCGCCGTGGTCGTCTCCGAGGAAACCGGGACCATTTCCCTCTGCGTTCAGGGCGAAATCGAACAGGCCCTGCCCCTCGCCCTCTTCCGCGAACGCCTCGCGCACCACCTCAGCGACCGCAGCACCCTCGATACCGAAGACCGCGATCCCTCCACCGAACGCGCGCCCACCCGCCGCATCGAAGCCTGATCCTTCTCCCCGTCCATGTTCCAGGTCATCTTCAACGAAATCAGTGCCGCAGAAATCAGTCAGCTCGGTACCCTCCTCCAGCTGGAACTGCTCACCGAATTCAAAGTCACCCCGGAAGACCTCAAAAACCCGGACGGCGAACGCTTCGGCATCATCCGCCACGGCGGCAAATCCCTCTACCGCTACCGCGCCGGAAGCTACCGCATCTACTTCGAAGTCGTCGACAACGGCGTCAGGGTCCATCGCGTCCTCCACCGCAATTCCCTCGAAGATTTCCTCTTCCGCAACGGTCGCAAAGTGGCCGGCCAGGAAGACGAAATCCTCTCCCGCAGCCGCAGCTTCTGGAAACTCATCGAGGAAGGCGAACGGGCCCGCACCGCCTGATCCCGCACCCCCGCGGCCCGCTTCAGGACGATTTCCACAAGGCTTTGCCCCTCTAGTTTGCGTATCCGCATTTCCTTGCGGGTATGAGCGGGAACGCATAAGCTCGCGGTACCTTAACCCACATCCGATACACCCCATGAAGCACCCCTTCCCATTGTTTGGTTTCCTCCTGGCGACCGTGTCTCTGTCATCGCCATCCGCAGCGCAGGAACTGCCGTCGGAGCCTTATTTCCCCGGGCTCAAACTGGCCAAAGCAGCCCGCGGCAGCGCGATCCTCGGAGCCCTTGGGAAAAGCCTTCCCGAGGTGGCCCGCCAGTACCGCATGACGGAACAGGAACTCGGCAAGCTCTGCCTGACGGACCGCGATCTCGCCGTCGATACCAGCGGCAAACTCCTCTACGTCTGCGAAGGCTCGGTCGCGGAAGCGCCCACCGCGCAGAAGGCCGCCACGGAAGCCCTGCTCAGCTACCCGAAGGAACAGACCTTCGTGCTCCACAGCAAGCCGGGGACATCCCGCGTTCTCTACCTTGATTTCAATGGCCATACAACCTCCGGCACGAGCTGGAAGAGCGGAGCCACCTTCACTTCCCCAGCCTACGATACCGACGGCAATCCGGCCAGCTTCAGCGACGCGGAACTGGCCAATATCCAGCAGATCTGGAAGCGCGTCAGTGAAGATTTCGCCCCGTGGGACGTCGACGTCGCCACCGAGGAACCACCGCTTGAATCCCTCCGGAAATCCACCACCACCGATACGGCCTACGGCGTCCGCATGGTCATCGGTGGCAGCAGCTACGACTGGTATGGAGCCGGTGCCGGCGGCGTCGCCTATCTGAACTCATTCAGCTGGAACAGCGACACCCCCGCATTTGTGTTCCCTGCCCAGCTCGGCAACGGTTTTCCCAAATACGTCGCCGAAGCGGTCAGCCACGAGGCCGGACACACGGTTTCCCTCTCCCATGACGGCGTCAGCGGCGGCTCAGCCTATTACGAGGGCCACGACAACTGGGCCCCCATCATGGGCGTCGGCTACTACAAAACCGTCACTCAGTTCAGCCGCGGCGAGTACACGAATGCCAACAACACGGAGGACGATACCACCAAGATCAACGGCCACATTCCGAGAAGCGCCGACCTCGCCGGAAGCGACATCCTCACCGCCGTTCTCCTCAGCGGCACGGTCATTGACGTCACTGGCATCATCGACAGCCGAAGCGACGCCGATCTGTACCGCATCAATGCCGGGGCAGGCACCATCAGTCTGACTGCAGGAACGGCAGCGCCCGATGCCAACCTCGATATTTCCCTCGCCCTCTACAACGGTGCAGGCAATCTGGTAGCCTCCGCCAATCCCTCCACCCTTGGCGCGACGCTCAGCGCCGCCGTGACCGGCGGCACCTACTACATCGCGGTCGACGGCACCGGCACCGGCACGGGAATCACAGGCTACACGGATTACGGAAGCCTCGGACAATTCATCCTGACCGGTTCCGTCCCCGCTCCCGCAGGCCTGCCACCAGTGGCCGCCATCTCCCCCAGCGGCCCCATCAGAGGAGTTGGTCCCCTGACCGTGTCCTTCAACGGTTCCGGTTCCTCCGATCCCGAAGGATCCACGCTCAGCTTCGACTGGGACTTCGGTGACGGTGGCAGTTCCACGGAAGCCAACCCCACCCATGTCTACACGGCAGTCGGAACCTACACCGCCTCACTCGTGGTCACGGACGCCACGGGGTTGTCGGGCTCGGCCTCTGTCACCATCACTGTGGTGCCGCCATCTTCGGTAGTCTACGTCAGCGGCATCAGCATGACGAAGAGCGTCTCCAACCGCGGGACCTCGGCGCGGGCCACAGTGACGGTACGCGACGGCACTGGCAAACTGAAGTCAGGCGTTGTCGTGACTGGTGCCTGGTCGGGACTGACCACGGGCAACTCCAGCGGCACCACCGGATCGAAGGGTACGGTGGCCCTCAACAGCGCCACCACCACCGCCAATGGCACGTTCACATTCACCATCACCGGCCTGAGCGGTACCGGCCTGGTCTACGATGCCTCGCGCAATACAGTCACCAGCGGATCAATCGTCAAGTAAACCCGTTCCCATCACAATCGAACGGCGTCCTGGAACAAACCAGGACGCCGTTCTGCTTTCAGGGAATTGAGACCGGGCACAGATCCTTGTCAGCCCTTCTTGCCGTGACCGCCAGTGCCGCCGGTCTTGGGCTGACGGGGCTGCCGCGAACGCTCCACCGGCTTGGCCGACTGCCGGGATGGCATGACGCGCTTGGTGGTTTCGCGGATCTGGGTGCGTTCGTTGGGTACTCCTCCGGATGCGAGCTTCTTTTTCATAAGTAGCTTACCATAGCATTCTCAGGCTTCCTTGCCAAGCCTTGTCGGCAGACAGAACAAGAGTACGCGTCTGGCCCTCAGCGCCGGGCCGCCCGACGCTTGAAGAAGGCGTGGAGGGCCGGTTGGTAATTGGTGCCGGTGCGCACGTCGATGCGGTCGACCGCCGCTGCCTTGAGCGTCTGATCGAGCGAGGCCTGCCATGCTTTCCGCGCCTGCTGATACTGCTCCCGCACCCGCCGGGAACCTGTATTCACATCCATGAGTTCGCCGGTCTCCGGATCCATCAGCCGCACCCAGCCAGCCTCCGGAAGTTCGTCCTCGGCAGGATCCGAGATCTGCACGGCAACCACATCATGACGCACCGCCGCCACGCCAAGCTGACGCGAAAAATCCGGTGCAATGAAGTCGCTGAGGATGATGACGAGGCTGCGGCGGGGCAGATGGCTGGTGAGCTTGTCGAGGGCGGCTCCAATGTCGGTGCCGCGGCCCCGGGGCTGCGCGTGAAGGATTTCCCGGATGATGCGCAGACAATGGGTACTTCCCTTGCGCGGGGCGAGGTAGAGTTCTGCCTCGTCCGTGAACAGGAGGAGCCCGACCTTGTCCTGATTCTGCGAGGCGCTGAAGGCGAAGAGCGCGGCGATTTCTGCTGCCAGTTCCCGCTTGGAGACATCGACGCCGCCGAAGTTCTTGGAGGCACTGATGTCGACGGCGAGAAACACCGTGAGTTCCCGTTCCTCCACAAACTTCTTGATGAAGGGCATACCCATCCGCGCGGTCACATTCCAGTCGATGCTCCGCACCTCATCGCCGGGCTGATACTCGCGGAAATCATCGAAATCGATCCCCTGCCCCTTGAAGACGGAATGGTATTCCCCGCCGACGGCCGCACGCACGATTCCCCGCGTGATCAGTTCGATCTTGCGCACCTTCTTCAGTATCTCGGAAAGGGAATCCGCCACGGTCTGGCTCATCCGCCAGCCGGAAGCAACGGGCAAGCGGGCTCTTCCGACGCAGAGATGGCGCGGTTGGTCCCGCCAAACGCACGTTTCATCCCCGCATGCTTGGCAGGACCAGCAGCTTCGGCCAGATTCCCACGGAAAACTTCCTGCCATGCCTGCCAGACTTCATCTCTTCCGCGCACAATCGCTCGCCGTCACCGGAATCACCGCCCATCTTCTCTTTCTTCCGGGCCTCATGGCTCATCCGGGCCACGACGGCGGACCGGCTGCCGCCATTTTCGCGGAACTCGCCGCCGCCACCGAAATCACATGGGTCACCGATCCTGGAATCCGGAACGAAGTCGCCCAGCGCACCGCTGACGGCTTCCGCTTCATCACCTCGAATGGCTGGCCAGACCATGCTCCGGGGGAGTTTCCCCGGCGCGGCAACCCGAACCGCATCAGTCCGCAGAAGCACGAATTCCGGATCACCCTCAGCCCGCAAGCCGCAGAATCTCCTGTTTTCCGCGGCGGCTGGTGGTGGGGTGTGGCTCTCAATGGCGTCCCCTTCGAACCCGGTACCGGAGAGACATGGAACAATGACCCGCAGTCGGGCTGGCGCTACGAAGCCGCCACCGGTTTTCTGAACCTCGGTCTCGACGAACACAATGCCCACGTCCAGCCCACCGGAGCCTATCACTATCACGCTCTGCCAAAAGGCATGGTCGCAAAGCTCGGCGGCGACCAGCAGCACATGCTCCTCGTGGGCTGGGCCGCCGACGGATTCCCGCTGTACACAGCGAGGGCTCATGACAAGGCAGACGATTCAGCCAGTCCGCTGCGCGCGATGCGTTCGAGCTACCAGCTGCGCAAAGGGAACCGCCCCGGCGGCGAAGACGGACCCGGCGGCCAGTTCGATGGCCGTTTCACCCAGGATTTCGAATTCACTGCCGGCAGCGGCGACCTCGACGAATGCAATGGCCGCACCGGCGTCACCCCGGAATTCCCCAAGGGGACTTACTACTACTGCATCACGGACCATTTCCCGTTCCTTCCCCGCAAATGGCGCGGTCAGCCGGACCCGAGCTTCGGGAAGGGAGGCCCGCCTCCCGGTGGACCCGGAGCACGCCGCGGGGCGCGGCCCGGCGGGGCTCCCCGTGGCATTCTCGGGGAACCAGGCGGTGGCCCACCCCCGGACGCTGGCGGCCCACCACCGGACGGACCTCCCGGCTTTCCCGGCCCCCCTCCCATCATCACAGCCCTCGACACGGACCACGATGGCACCCTGAGCACAGAAGAACTCGACAAGGCCGCGGCCTCGCTGCGCACCCTCGACCGCAATGGCGACGGTGCCCTGTCACCAGACGAATACCGTCCTGCCGGACGCCCCGCGCGGCCCGGCCCGGGCGAATGAATGCGCCCCGCAGCCTAACGGCAGCCCTCAGTCCATCGCCCGCATCGCCGTCTGCGGCTGCAGCCAGTGCAGCACGGCCATGCGGCAGGCAATCCCATTCTCCACCTGCTGATTGATCAGGCACTTCTCGTAGGTCATGACACCGTCCACCAGTTCCACACCGCGGTTCACCGGCCCCGGATGCATGATCGGAAGCCCGCGGCGGCGGATCTCCTCGAGCCGTTCATCCGTGACCCCATAGAGCCGATGGTACTCGTGCAGGCTCGGAAAGAACTGATCCTTCTGACGCTCCAGCTGGATCCTCAGCAGGTAGACAATGTCCGGTTCCCACCGGAACACTTCCTCGAAGGTCCGCAGCGCTGGAATACCTGGCCGCCGATCCTCCGGAATCAGTGTGCCCGGTCCGAAGAAGGCGACTTCCGCCCCCAGCTTGTGCAGGATCGTACTCGTGCTCCGGGCGACCCGGCTGTGCAGAATGTCCCCAATGATCACGACCCGCCGCCCCGCCAGATCCGGCCCCAGCGCCTCCTGCATGGTGTAGGCATCCAGCAGACCCTGCGTCGGATGCGCATGGTGCCCGTCCCCCGCATTGATGACGCTCGCCGCCGTATGCCGCGCAATCAGATTCGGCACTCCCGATGAACTGTGACGCACCACGATGTAATCCACCTGCATGGCCTGAAGGGTATCGATCGTGTCGATGATCGATTCCCCCTTCACCACACTGCTCGTCGACACCGTGAAATTCGTCACATCGGCACTGAGCCGCTTGGCCGCGATCTCGAAGGACGAACGGGTCCGTGTGCTCGGCTCGTAGAAAAGCGTGAGCACATGCCGACCCCGCAGCGGCGGAACTTTCCGGACGCTTTGCCGCAGCAGATCCTTGAAGGGACGGGCACCGGCCAGCAGGTGCTCTATTTCCTCACGGCTGAGGCTCTCGATATCGAGGAAGTCTTTGCGGCGGTTCATGGGGCGTAATCCTTGCTCGGAATCACATACAGTCCATCCTGTCCATCCTGTTCCCGCAGCCTGACCCGCAGATACTCGCTCGGACCGGTCGGCCGCAGCAGCCCGCAGTAGTCGGGCTGAATCGGCAGTTCCCGGTGCCCACGGTCCACCAGTACCGCCAGTTCAATCCGGGACGGACGCCCGAGATCAAGGATCGCATCAATGGCCGCACGGATTGTCCTCCCGGTATAAAGCACATCGTCGACCAGAATCACATGCCGGCCCACCGGCGAAAACGGAATGTCAGTCGACGCCATGGCTTCGCTCACATCCACACTCCGCGGATCATCGTGATACAGGGTAATGTCGAGCATGCCGACGGGAATGCCGGGCCGCTCGTTCTCGAGGACGCGGGCGATGCGGCGGGCCAGGGGAACCCCGCGCCGGTGAATCCCCACAAACGCGAACTCGCTGCGAGGATGATTCTCCAGAATCTCAAATGCGAGCCGATGGATCTTGGTATCCAGCTCGCGCGCTCCCAGCAGCTGCTGTCCGGCATTTTCCATGGCTCGGAAATCAGGCGGCACCGCCCTCGGGAGTTTCAAAGTGCATGGTGCCAATGTCGGTCCGGTTCTGCCGTCCGTCGAATGCGATTTTCTTCGCCTCCGCATAGACCTGATCACGCGCTTCGGTACGGCTCGCCGCCTGAGCCACCAGCGCAAGCACACGCCCCCCATTGGTCTCGAAAACACCTTCGGCATTCCGGCGCGTCCCGCAGTGATAGACGCGGATGCCGCTGACTTCACCAAGACCCCGGATGGCATCGCCGCTCCGGCTGCTCTCCGGATAGCCGGCACTGGCAAGGATCAGACAAACACTCCAGCCGTCGCGGAATTCAAGAAGTTCAGGCTGCAGCCGACCGCTCGCAGCCTCGAAAAGATACCGGGCAAAGTCGCCCCCGAACAACGGCATGACCGCTTCGCACTCGGGATCGCCGAACCGGCAGTTGTACTCGATGACCTTCGGCCCATCCGGGGTCAGCATCAGCCCGAAATAGAGAAATCCGCGGTACGGCAGCCCATCGCGCTGCAGACCTTCCACGGTTGGACGGATGATCCGTTCGCTGATCTCGGCGAGCGTGGCGGCACTGACCAGATCACGACTCGCCACCGCTCCCATCCCGCCCGTATTGGGCCCCTCGTCGCGATCCCGGATCCGCTTGTAATCGCGCGCGGGCGTCAGGAGATGCCAGGCTCCGTCTACAATGCTGCAGAAGACACTCAGCTCTGGTCCCGTCAGGCATTCTTCGATCACCAGACGGCCAGGCCCGAACTGCCGCTTCACAAAGACAATCTCAAGGAATTCATCCACCATCTCAGCCGTCGTGCATACGGCCACCCCCTTGCCCGCCGCCAATCCGTCGAACTTCAGGACGACCGGCAGGGAGGTCACGGCCGCACGCGCTTCCTCAAGGGCCGCGGCCGTACAGAAAGCCGCAGTCGGAATGCCGTGCCGCACCAGAAAATGCTTGGCGAATTCCTTGCTGGCCTCCAGTTGCGCACTTTCCTTCGGCGGTCCCCAGCAGGGAATGCCAGCGGCCCGGCAAAGATTCGCCAGCCCTTCGCCCGTCACCAGCAGACTCTCATCGCCCGCCACACAGAGGTCAATGCCCTCGCGCTGCATCCATGCCACCAGTTGCGGCACATCCGCTGCCGGAGCCCGCTCTGCCAACCCGGAAATCGCATCACTGCCCGGCCAGCTGAACAGCTGATGCGACCCCGGCGACTCATGCAGCGCGGTCACCAGCGCGTGCTCGCGCCCACCCTTGCCCGTAACGAGGATTTTCATGGAGGTTGTTCATGGACACCCGATCCCGCATTGCAAGACGGTTTCCCCGGCCATGGGGCTGCCGACCGCATTTTTTGCTTCCCGCTCCCGCGCGGAACCCGCTAAGGATCCCTCATCTCCATACCCTCCCTAACCTCCCCATTTACATTCCGCCATGACCGTGAGCGACGAAAAACCCGACATGAAGCTCTTCTGGGCCTGCTTCATCGCCCTTGTGGCCACTTCCTTCGTCTTCGGAATCCGGAGCGATCTCATCGGTGAACTGGCCGCGCGCTTCAATCTGTCGGAAAGCGACAAGGGCGAGATCCTCGGCGTCGGCCTGTGGCCCTTCGCCCTCAGCATCATCGCCTTCAGCTTCGTCATCGACCGCATCGGATACAAGACCGCCGCCATTTTTGCGATCGTCTGCCACCTCGCCGCCATCGCCATGACGCTCATGGCCAAGGACAAGACCCTGCTCTACTGGGGCACCTTCATCGTCTCCATCGGCAACGGCACGGTCGAAGCCTTCATCAACCCGGTCGTCGCCACCATCTTCCGGCGCGACAAAACCAAATGGCTCAACATCCTGCACGCAGGCTGGCCGGCCGGCATCGTGCTCGGCGTGGTCTTCAACAAGCTCTTCGGCGGACTCGACTGGACCCTGCGCTTCGGTCTCTGCCTGATCCCCGTGATCGTCTACAGCCTCCTCATTCTGCCGAGGAAATTCCCCGTCCAGGAACGCGTGGCCGCAGGTGTCCCGTACCGGGAAATGCTGCGCGAAGTCGGCGGCCTCGGCTTCTTCATGACCGGCTGGCTCGTGGTCATGGGCGTCTCCCAGATGTTCAACCTAGGCCTCGGCCTCGGGGCCTGCGCGGGCATCGGAGCCCTCATCGGCATCGCCCTCGGAGCCTACACCGGATCCATCGGCAATCCGGTCTTCCTTCTCGTGCTCATGACCATGCCATTCCTCGCCACCACGGAACTGGGCACGGACACATGGCTCCCGGACCTCCTCAAACCGGAACTCGGACAGAATGCCGGACTCGCTCTCGCATGGAGCGCCTTCCTCATGACAATCCTGCGGGCCTTTGCCGGCCCCATTGTGCACCGCTTCTCCCCGGTGGGCCTGCTCGTCGTGAGCGCTGCCGTGGCAGTCATCGGACTGCTCGTCCTCGGTTCGGTCTCGGGGAGTGCAGCGGTGCTCGCCGCGGTCACCCTCTACGCGATCGGCAAAACCTTCCTCTGGTCCACCACCCTTGGCATGGTCTCGGAACAGTTCCCCAAAGGCGGTGCTCTCACCCTCAATGGCGTTTCGGCCGTCGGCGTCCTCGGTATGGGCATCCTCGGCAGCGTCGCCATGGGCTACTTCCAGGACGCCAGCGTCGCCCGCGACCTCAAGACCGCTGGCATCTACGAACGCGTGGCCGGCAAGCCCACCCCCACCTACCTCGGTGACGCACCCGGCATCGACGCCGCCAAAGTCGCCGCCCTCCCGGAAGCCGAAGCCACCCGGGTCGCGGAAATCCGCGCCATCCACCGCAAGGCCAGCTTCCTCCGCCAAGCCGCCCTCCCGGCCGTCATGCTCGCCTGCTACCTCGTCCTCTACTTCTACTACCGCTCCCGCGGGGGGTACCGCCCCGTCGACCTCACGGCGGCGCAGCACTGATTCCATGGAAACGGCGCGCCTATACTCCTTCGTTGGTCCAGACCGGCTGCGTCACCTGCGCCGCAGCCCCTCGGTTTGCGGGCCTGCGTATGCCGCGCAGTTGCTTGCATGGATCAGCGCGCAGCTTCCACGGGGCCGCAGAGACGGAACCCTCACCGTAACCTACATCATCGATCCCAGCGGCCAATTGTGGGTCGCGGACCGCCACTCGGAACATGTGGCCTGCGCTGATGGCGGCCCAGTGCTTGCCGCCGGTGAAATGACCTTCTCTTTCCGCGCGGACCAGATCAGCGCCACCGGCATCACGAATCAGTCGACCGGATTCTGCCCGGAACCCGACTGCTGGCCAGCCGTCGCCGGAGCACTTGATCGTCTGGCAATCTCCCATCCTGGAGGCTTCGAGCACGCCTTCCTGTTCCGCCGCTGCCCGCAGTGCGCAGCCATCAATCTCATCAAAGAGGAGATCTTTTCCTGTGATTGCTGCGCTGCAGATCTTCCTGCCGGCTGGAATTTCGCCTGACTCAGGTGAACCTTGGAATTGCTGGCCTTGGCATGGCCCTCAATCCGCCACTCCCTTGAGATCGGCAGGCAGTTCCGGATTGTCTTTGGCCGCTTCGGCTTCCAGCAGGACCCGCAGTTCGGCCACTCTGGCGGTCTCCGTTTCGGCGAGGTCCTCGCGCTCGTACGGATCGCGGCCGAGATCGAAAAGCTGGGCCCTGCCCTTGCCGCCGAGGATCAGTTTCCAGTCACCCCGGCGCAGCGACTTCCCTCCTCTGGTGGCAATGTAGATGCTCCGCTCCGGCGGTATGGTGCCGCTGCGGAGCGTGGCCCACTGGCTCAATCCATCCCACTGCGGATCCCCCTCGGGACGGCGGTGCATCATGTCGGCAAGGGTCGGCAGCCAGTCGACCGCATGCATGGGAACGCTCACCTTCCGGGGAGCCAGCACTCCCGGGAAATTCGCGAACGCACAAACCCGCGTGCCTCCCTCATGGAGCCCGCCCTTTTCTCCCCGCAGCGGATCGTTCTCGCTGTTCAGCGGAGAATCGCCCACCGTTCCGGCATAGGCATTCCGCAGCGACTCAATGCCGCCGTTGTCGCTCGTGAAGATGATGAGGGTATTGGCCCGCTGCCCGGTTTCCTCGAGGGCGGCCACCATCTGCCCGATCTTGGCATCCAGCTGCGAAACCATCGCAGCCATGCGGAGCCTCGAATCCTGCTTCGCGGGATCATCATGGAACTTCACTCCCGCATACTGCTTCCGGTATTCCTCAGGCGCATCCACGGGCGTGTGCACAGCATGAAACGGAACGTAGATAAACCACTGCGGCTGCTTCGCCCGAATGTGCCGCAGCGCTTCCGCCGCAATCAGTTCAGTGGCATTTCCTTCTTCCCGGAATTTCGTCCCGTCCCGGTGCCACGTGTCCTCGTACGGCGAACCCTTCCGGTACTTGTGCGTCCAAGGATCAGCCGCACCGGTGAGCGTCCCATAACTCGTGTCGAACCCATAGCGGTTGGGAATCCACTCGGGCCGCGCTCCCAGATGCCACTTCCCGCACAGATGGGTGCGGTAGCCATGCGACTTCAGAAACGATGCCATCGTCAGCGTGCCCAGCGGCATGGCGCGCAGATTGCTCGGAGCCAGTGCCTGCGGCCCGAACCGCCCGGGATACCGCCCGCTCATGAGGGCCGTACGCGTCGGCGTGCACACCGGCTGCACATAATGCTGATCCAGTTCCACGCCTTCCCGCACCAGCCGATCCATCACGGGCGTCCTCGCAAACCCTCCATGCCATCCCACATCGGACCACCCCAGATCGTCGGCCACCACCAGCAGAATATTCGGCGGGCGCGATTCTCCACAGGCAGGCAGCGGCAGCCAGACAAAGGCAATCAGCAGCAGGCAGCAGCAGAAGAAGGACTTCATGATTCGTTTCATGGGAACATCTCATCATAACAGGCATCTGCGGAAGATCGAAAGGTTGATTTCATCCAGCCTCCGCACCATGCAGCAGCATTCATGATCCCCGAACCCCGCGACGAATCAGAACTGGCCGAAGCCGTCAGGGCTCACCGCCGTGTCCTGCCCATCGGCAACGGAACGAAGTCCGGCCTCGCCAATGCCCCCGGAGCCACCCTGCTCCGCACAACCAGGCTACGCGGCATCGTCGAATACGAACCCACGGAATACACCTTCACCGCCCGCGCCGGAACAACCCTCGCCGAGGTCGCCGATCTTCTGGCACAGCACCATCAGTACCTTCCGTTCGATCCCCCGCTGCTGGCCGCAGGAGCCACCCTCGGCGGAACCGTCGCCGCAGCCATGAGTGGTCCCGGCAGGCTCCGCTACGGCGGGGTACGCGACTTCGTGATCGGAGTCCGCTGGATCGACGGATCAGGCCAGGCCGTCCGCGGCGGCGGCAAAGTCGTCAAGAATGCCGCGGGATTCGATTTTCCCAAACTCTTATGCGGCTCCCTCGGCCGCCTCGGCATCCTGACGGAACTTTCCTTCAAAGTCTTCCCCGCCCCGGAGGCCCGCCGCACCCTCCGCATCCCCTGCCCCTCCATCGGGGACGCCACCGCCCTGGTTGCCCGCATCGCTTCCCAGTCATGGGAAGTCGAAGCCCTCGAAATCACCACCAACCCGGAAACCGCCGTACTCGCCCGCTTCATGGGCGACTCCGCCCCGCTCGCGGGCAGAATCGCCGCCATTGCCGCTGCCTGCGGCCCCCGGTGCTCGATACTGGACGAGAGCGAAGCCGCCGCACTGTGGAACTGCCTCCAGTCCCTCTCCCTGCCCGGCTCGTCTCCGGATGGTCCGCTGCTCAAGGTCCCCATCACGCTGAGCCGCCTGCCGGAAATCGAGCGCGCCCTCGCACCAATTACCTCCGCCCGGCACTACAGCATCGCAGGAAACCTCGCCCTCATCGCTCCATCAGACGATGCCGCCACCGCACAGACGCTCGACTCTCTCGGCCTGCCCGCCCTCCGCCTCCGCGGTCAGGGTGCCGCCCGCATCGGCCCACGGCCTTCCGCAGACATGGAAGACCGCACCGCCCGGGCCATGGACCCGGACCACCGGTTCGTCCCCCTCTCGGAATGACGGGTCGCGCACCTCAATCGCCGTAGCGTCCGCCACGCGGACCGGAAATCCATCGCCAGGCATCCTCCACCATCTTCCGGGGATCCTTCCAGCGGGCTTCCCACCCAAGCAAAGCCTTCGCTTTACGGGGATCTGCGACCAGTTCCGGCGGATCACCCGCCCGCCGCGGTCCGTAGACATGCGGCACCGGCTTCCCGGTCACTGCTTCCATCAGCCGCAGCATTTCCAGCACGCTGACACCGGTTCCCGTCCCCAGATTGCAGGCGGTCGCCATGCCTCCATTCCGCAGATACCGCAGCGCATCGGCATGCGCCTGCGCCAGATCCTCCACATGAATGTAATCCCGGATGCAGGTACCGTCAGGTGTCGGATAGTCGTTCCCAAATACCGTCAGCGGCGGCACTTCCCCCCTCACTGCCATGAGCGCCCGGGGAATCAGATGCGTCTCGGGCTCATGATCCTCCCCGATGAGCGCATCCGCAGAACAGCCGCTCGCATTGAAATACCGCAGCATCACATGCTGGATTCCGCACGCGGCCACACAGTCACGCAGCACCCGCTCCAGCATGAGCTTGCTCGCCCCATAGGGATTGATCGGTTCCTGCGGATGCGTCTCGTCCATGGGCACGGTCACCGGATTCCCATAGGTCGCACAGGTCGAGGAAAATACGAACTGCCGGCAGCCATGCCGCTGCATCGCTTCCAGCAGCACCAGCGGCGACGCCAGATTGTTCCGGTAGTACTTCAGGGGATCGGTCACCGATTCTCCCACGAGCGCATACGCCGCAAAATGAAGAACCGCGGAAATCCCGTGCGCACGGAAAATGTCTTCCACCACCCGCGCATCTCCCAGATCCCCCTGCACCAGCTGCACTCCCGGGGACACCACCGCACTCCGGTGCCCCAGTTCCATGGAATCAAGCACGACCACTTCCTCGCCCGCCTCCGCCAGCAGCCTGACCGTGTGTGAACCAATGTATCCGGCACCGCCGGTGACAAGTAGAGCCATAGTTTTGCTTCTTGAGTAATCAGAATTTCCGGCGGCATGCCCGCCGCCTAGAGCCGTGGAGCCGGACCTCCCTGGATCCGGTTGTAATGAGCCCGCACCCGGCTCAGGAACCACGCCCAGCGCCTTCCGGGACGACCATTCTCCAGCAGGAAATGCGGGCAGTTCTTGTTGGGAGGATTCAACCCCCGGCGCGGCCAGTGATAGTGAGGGACGACATTCCGCAGCGGAATACGGTGCTGGTGCATCAGGACGGCCGCGAGCCTCGCGGTGCGCTCAATGGTGGCAGCCCGGTTGTTGCCACGGTGCTCGCACATCTCGATCCCAATACTGTAGTTGTTGCCCGGACCATCGAAATCCGCATGCTCCCCCTGCTCGTTCGTGGGCAAATGCTGCACCGCACAGTTGTCCTGCACCGTGAAATGCCAGGTCATGAACCCAATCCGGTTGCCCCCGGGCCGCTTGCGCGCCCGCAGCTTGCCATTCGCAAGAGCGCGGGCATGGTCAAAGGCATCTCCAGTGTAATTCTGGGTCGAATGAATGGTGATGTACCGGGGATTCATCGGTCGATGATACTTCCGCCCATAACTCCCCCGCGGAATCATCCTCGGAATCACCCGGACCTCGTTCCTCAGCATCTGCCCTGCACTGACCGGCCCTCCCGCAGGACCGCCACCACCAAATCCCGGAGGCGCACCGCCCGGAGCCGCACACGCCGCAATGAACGCACACAGAAGGGGCAGCACAGCTCCGAGCAGAGGCAGAACGGCGGAAACTCGCATGCACGTGCCTACTATCCGGTAAATTTTTGTCAAGATGCCTCACCGCTGCAGCTTGCACCCTGCCACGCTTCCGGTATGAAGACTTCCTGAACGTCCCAGACCCCAAGTCATGAAATTCGAAACCCTCTGTCTCCACGGTGGCTACCAGCCGGAACCCACCACCCTCAGCCGCGCCGTTCCGCTCTACCGCACCGCAAGCTTTGTCTTCAGAAACGCCGAACACGCCGCCAACCTCTTCGCTCTCCGGGAACTCGGGAATATCTACACCCGGCTCATGAACCCAACCACCGACGTGCTCGAAAAACGCGTCGCTCTCCTTGAAGGAGCGCACGAAATGGCTGGCCTCGGCGTGGCCAGCGGCACTAGCGCGGTCTTCTACTCCATCATCAATCTCGCCCAGGCAGGCGACAACATCGTCAGCGCCCGCAATCTCTACGGCGGAACCTACACGCAGTTCAACGACATCCTTCCGGCTCTCGGGATCTCGGTCCGCTTCGTCGACAGCTCCAACCCGGAAAACTTTGCCGCTGCCATCGACAGCAATACCCGCGCTCTCTTCTGCGAAACGGTGAGCAACCCGGCCCTCGAAGTCGCCGACCTCGAAGCGATCGCCGCCGTCGCCAAAGCACACGGCATCCCGCTCATCGTCGACAGTACCTTCAGTACTCCCTACCTCACCCAACCCCTCAGCCACGGAGCCGACATTGTCGTCCACAGCCTCACCAAATGGTTTGGCGGGCACGGCACAGGCATCGGAGGGATCGTCGTCGACAGCGGACGCTTCCCCTGGAACGCCGGCCGCCACCCGCTCTTCGATAAGCCGGATACATCCTACCACGGTCTCCGCTGGGGCCACGACCTGCCCGCCCCACTCAGCCCCCTCGCCTACATCCTGCGCATGCGGACGGTCCCCCTCCGCAATCTCGGTGCCTGCATCAGCCCGGACAATTCATGGATGTTCCTCCAGGGCATTGAAACCCTCCCTCTCCGCATGGAGCGCCACTGCAGCAATGCCCTCGCCGTGGCCGAGTTCCTCAAGAATCACCGCCACGTCAGCTGGGTCCGCTTCCCGGGCCTTCCGGACGACCCCGAATTCGCCCGCAGCCAGAAATACCTCAGAGGCAAAGGCGGCAGCATGGTCGTCTTCGGAATCAAGGGCGGCCGCGCCAGCGGCGAGAAATTCATCGACAGCCTCAGGCTCTTCAGCCATCTCGCCAATGTCGGCGATGCCCGCAGCCTCGCCATCCACAGCGCCAGCACCACCCACAGCCAGCTCAGCGAAGAACAGCAGCGCGCCGCAGGCATCACCCCGGACCTCGTCCGCCTCAGCATCGGCCTTGAACACCCGGACGATATCCTCGCCGATCTCGATCAGGCCCTTTCCAACGCTACCGCCTGATTCCCCCCCTGGCCCGGACACTTCCCGCTGTCCCGGGGTTGCATTCCCTCCCAACCATCCCTACATCTCCCGCTCCTATGGCATCGACTCCAGTGATCAACCTCCGCCGCGGACACGCTGTTCGCCACAACGGTGACGTGTGCATCGTCTCCGATACCGAACTCAAGACGCCGCCCCGGATGGCCTCCTATGTGCAGATGTCCATCCGCAGCATCGCCACCGGCAAGGTTCATAACCTCCGCATGACGTCGAACGAATCCATGGATTCCGTGAACCTCAACAAGGAGGATTACGAGTACAGCTACAAGGATGGCGACGGTTACCACTTCCTCCACCCGGAAACATACGAAGACGTTCTGATCGGAGAGAAAATCGTGTCCCCGGTGAAGGACTATCTCATTGAAGGCCAGAAATATGTCATCGTCTTCACCGACGACGCCGTCGCCGCCATCGAACTGCCCGCCGCCATGTCCATGCTGGTCTCGGAAGCCCCGGAAGGCGTCAAAGGCGACAGCGCCAACAATGTCTACAAGGCCGCCACCATGGAAACCGGTCTCGTCGTCCAGGTCCCCCTCTTCATCAACCCAGGAGAACGCATCAGCGTGAAAACCGAAGACGGTTCATACCTCGGCCGCGCCTGAAGACCCGCCAGCCCAATCCAACCAATCTCAGCCGCCGTCCGGTCTTCCCGGCGGCGGTTTTCCTTTTCCCCTTCCCACCACTGTCCGGCCATCCGGCACAATCCAACCCAACCCCGGCCCATCATGAGGCTCGCCGTCGTCATCCCGGTCTACAACCACGCCGCCTATGTCGGCAAAGCGCTTGATTCCGTACTCTCCCAGACGAGACGGCCCGACCGCATCATCTGCATCGATGACGGATCCCGCGACGATTCCCTGTCCGTATGCAGCGCCTTCCGCAGCCACGGCGTCGAAGTGCTCGGCCAGGAGAATCAGGGAGCCCACGCCACCATCAACCGCCTCATCGGCATGGCCTCGGAGGACTGTGATGTCATCTCCATCCTCAACTCGGACGACTTCTACCACCAGGAACGCTTCGCGCGCTGTCTCCCCCTGCTGGAAAACGACAGCCGCCTTCAGATGGTCGCCTCCGGCCTCACGCTCATCGACCCTGACAACGAGGCTCTCCCCCCGGATCACCCCCGGGGACAATGGCTCCGGACCGTCTGGAGCTGTGCACATCAGCCGGATCTCGATACCGCCACATGGATGGGCATGGCCAACTTCGTGGTCTCCTCAAGCAACATCATCGCACGGCGCGGCCTGTTCGCCCGCCACCCCTTCAAACCCTATCACTTCAATCACGACTACTACTTCCTCAGCCAGGCGGCGCTGCGGGACGAACTGGGCATCGTGAAGGAATCTCTCCTCCACTACCGGGTGCACCCGACCAATACCATCAATACCCGGCCAGCCCCCCTGATCCGCGAGCTTCTCCGCCAATGGCTCGATCTCTATCACGATCTGGCCCCGGAACTCGCCGCCAGCCCTGCGCTCCGGCAGCGCTTCGCCAGCTTCACCCGCGCCTCGTGGGACAATGTCTCCGGACTCCACGGCGGTGTCCTCCAGTCGATCATCGCTTCACTGCTCGCAGGCATTTCACCGGAGTCCATCGAAACCACCATCAGCCAACTCGAAGAATCCGCATGGCCGGAACTGTCCTCCTTTCCCAACAAGGAGGCCGTCACCCGCTTCGATGGGAGCCAGCCTCTCGGCAGAGGCTCCGGTGCGCTCGCCACCCGCATCACGGAACTGCGCGAGGCCCGCGACGCCAGCCGCAGCGATGCCGCCGCCCTGCGCGATCTCGCGAAGCTGCGCCAATCCCTCCTCGCTTCCCGCTGGGTTGCCCTTGGCCGGCTGCTCGGCTGCGCCGGACGGCTGGAAACCGATAGTGGCCGCACTCCTGCAGCCAAGCTGGAAAGCCTGCAGACCACCATCAGCACATCCTCATGGCTGCGGACCGGTGCAAAACTCGGCCTCTGGCATCCCCCGCATCCGGACACAAAAAAAGCCGGTGGATGAATCCCCCCGGCATCGCCCCGCTGGCACCATAGGCAGGGCCGCAGTGAATCCGTGAATCAGCCCGGGGCCGCTAACCCGGCGGCAGCACCACACCAGCCCCACCAAGAAAACTGCGGTCCGGAATTCTGACCGTGTACATCCGGATCGCCCCGTCCCGGTAATCTTGCGCCGCCGTGCCCCCCACGGAGGCAAGGCCATGAAAGTAGCTCCCCACACAAAGCGGGACGCCAAGGGGAACCAGATCCGCAGGCCCGCCGCCGAACACATGCAGGGTAAAGTAGAGACGCTCCCTGAGCATCACGGCAAAAGCAGAGCCAAACTGCTGGCCGCCCGCGTCCACATTCCCCCGGGTAGCTCCAAAGAGCGTGTTTCCGTCAGGCGCAAAAACGAGACCTCCCGCGGGCTTGCAGCCATGCACCACGCCAAGTGTGCCGAAATCCACCAGCCATTCCAGTGCGCCCACGCCCGGATCCCAGATGAACAGCCCGCCTTTCGCGGACGCCGCCCCCCGTTTGCCATGCGCAGTCCCATGGAACCTGCCATCCGGTCCCGCCACAAGTCCCCCCATGGGATTGCTGCGCCCGTCCGACGGAAACCGATACAGAACTTCCGCCGCACTGCCGTCGGGCCTGACTCTGAAGATGGTCCCGCCCGACCCCGGCGTGCCTTCCTCACCAGCCGCACCGGCTCCGTAGACCCAGCCATCCCGAGCCACCATCGGACCAGTCGGCCGACCGAATTCCTCCAGTGGAAGCACGCGATGGACCGGCCCGCCCCCTTCCCGCGGAAAGGAAAAAAACTGATCCCCCACCACCCCGCAGACCCGCCCTTCCGCCACGAGCAGCCCGGCAGGATTCTCCACCCCCAGCTTCCCAGCGGTCGCCCGGCCAAGCTCACGGTACCCTTTCCCGCCATAGCCAACCTCGTACACTCCCCAACCGCCAGCGGCGTCTCCAGCCAGCCCGAGGATCTTCCCCCCATCCTGGGCGAGAGCGGGCGCAAAGGTGCCGCCCGGCACTGCTTGCCAGATCTCCGTCCGGCCATCGGAACCAAGCGCCAGCAGGCACCCCTCTCCGGGGGATCCACCCGACTTGGCCGCCGTGACAAATTTCCCCTGATGATAAAGCACCGCACCGCCCGCCCGGTACCCCTGCAGCACAGCCGGCTCCCCCCACACCCTCAAATCCGCCCTCGTGTATCCAATGCCTGGATCCAAATCCGCACCCCCAGGCTTGCCGCACCCACACAGACACAGAGCGCCCACCCAGCAGGTCACCAGCAGTCTCGCCTTCATTCTCATCGCCATGATCACCAACGCATTCCGGTTCCCTCAGACACTGACGGCCGGCACCCCGTAAGCCGAGGCTCCCGCCGGGACCGATCGGACCACCACTGCCCCGGCACCACACCTCGAACCATCTCCAAAGGTCACACCGGGGCCCACAAATGACTGCGCCCCAATCCAGCAGCCGTTCCCTACGGAAATCGGACCCGTCACCAGATCGAACGTCTCCTTCCGGAAATCATGCGACCCCGTGCAGAGAAAGGCCCGCTGAGATACACAGACACTGTCGCCCAGTCTCACCGGAGCCAGACTCAGAATCAGCACTTCCTCGCCGATCCAGACATGATCACCGCACTCGAAACGCCACGGAAAGGTGATGTTCACCCGCGACCGGATTACCACCCCACGGCCAATCCGCCCGCCAAACCTCCGCAGCCACCAGACCCGCAGACCGGACGGCCATGGAAACCACGGCAGAAAGAAAACCATTTTCACGAACCACCAGCACGACTCCCGCAGGCGGCCCACTCCGCGGTCAAACCCGCGCGACTCGAATCTGGAAAGATCAATCATGACATCTCACGGCATCCATCACTTCCTACCCCTCAGCCTGCGGTCGAGCAACTCCAGCGACAGTAGCAATTCGAAATACGTCCGCTGCAGGACATAGAAGAACCCTGGCCACCCATCCAGAACCGCCCGCTTCCAGAACAGCGTGTAGAAAAAAACCAGCCCGGGAGCTAGCCAGATCCGCTTCCGGATCCGGTCGGCCACCGGCAGCGCGCCGGTCTGCGCCAGCAGCTTGTCCGCCTCCTGCTCCGCATACTTCCGCTGGCTGGCCAGCCACCGCGCCAGCGGCTTGCAGTCGTCATGATCGATTACAGATTTCAGCTCCCCCACCGGACCCGGCACCACCACACGGTGCCCATGACCGTCGTCTTCGTAGCGGGCTCCTGCCCGCCGGTACAGTACCGTGCGCGGAGGATAGAGACACGAACGAAGAGGGCGACCGTAAACGCAGTAGCGGAAGCCGGCACGGTAGCCGTGCGCCAACCCGCCGAGCCCGGAAATTTCCTCCGGAAAACCGGCCGGCATCAGATAGTCGGAATCCAGAGAAAGGACCCACGGAGTCCGGATCAGCTCCAGCCCGGCATTGCACTGCCCGGCAAATGAATCAAACGGCCGATGGTGCACCTCCACGGACGGAAAGCGTGCACAGATCGCAAGGGTGTCGTCGGTGCTCCCGCTGTCCATGACCACAATCCTCCGCGCCCACTTCAGACGCTCAAGGCAGCGTCCCAGATTCGGTCCCTCATTGAAGGCAATCACGAGGGGTGTGATTTCATCAGTATCCATGGGCTGTTGCTCTCTTTCTTCAATGTGCTCTCAGCACCGCCGCACCCAGCGCGGCAGTTCCTTCCCATCCGCGAGACTGACATACAATTCCGCAAAACGCCCGGCGATCGCGTTCCACGAGAATTTCCCGGCCACCAGCTCACGTCCCCGCCTTCCCATCACGCTCCGATCCTCCCCGCCAAGAGAAACAAACCTGCCAAGGGATGCCGCCAGAGACGCCTCGTCAGTGCCCGTCTCCATCGCGGCACCCGCAGCAAATCCCTCGGGGAGATTGCAAGCCCGCGTCTTCAGCACCGGAAGCCCTGCAGCCCACGCCTCCAGCACCGCCACCGGCAATCCCTCGCTCAGCGACGGCAGCACGAATCCCTGCACCGCCGCCAGCATCCGTTGCTTCTCCTCTCCATGAAGCGGTCCCGTAAAGCAAACCGACGCGCTCAACCCGGATTCCTCCACCATGCGCTTCAGTTCAGCCTCGTGCCCGCCATCATCCCACCCGGCAATCACCAGCGACCATCCCCCAGCCGCAGGCACCACATCCCTGACCCGGGCCCACGCACGGATCAGATTCACGAGGTTCTTCTTTGGATGGAGCCTCCCAAGGAAAAGCAAACGCTTCTCAACGCTCTCCCCGGCTTCCCCCGCTGGCCGCTTCCCCGCATCCACCCCATTCGGAATCACCGCGATCGGATTCCGCAATCCCAGCGCGCGCATCGATTCCGCCTCGGAATCAGCAAGGGCGTGCAAGCAGGCCGCCCCATGCAGGTGCTTTTTCTCGAAAAGCCACCAGACCACGCGCTTCTTCCAGCGCGAGTGACTCATGGCCCACGAATCCAGCATGCCGCGGGCACTGACAACCCATGGACGTCCCTGCCCGCACCCCCAGTTGCGCACCGCCACCGATGGGTAGGCCCACACATACTGCGTGTGGCAAATCTGCGGATCCGCCTCCGCAAGCGTTCGTCCCCACTCCGGCGTGTACCCCAGCCTCGCCGGGCCTCTCGCCGCAAGTACCTTTACCCTGAGCGGTTCCCATGCCGAAAGATCCTCGGCCGTATACTGGTCACGCAACCCAGTCACCCCAATCCTCATGCCCTCCCTCCCAGCCAGCGACTGCGCCAGCCTGCGGACACTGTAATAAAGCCCGCCGGACAAACGCGACACCGACCCGGTCACAATCTCCACCCGCACGTCAGGCACCTTCTTCCCCCAGCAGATAAAGTCCTTCTGCTCCGCTCCGCCCAGCCCAAGACGCGAGGGCCTTTTCAGCCCGCAGATTCATGGCCCCGGAAAGACGGTCCCCAAACGGAATGGAAACCCCGTAACGGCGGAACTCCTTGACCGAAAGGCCGCAGTCCGCAGCCGTCCTCCGGATGTCTCCATCCGTGAAATAGCTGATGGCATAACCCTTCTGCCGCTCATACCGCCGCGCCGTCAGAAGCTTAACCAGCCTCGTCCCCGGATGATCCAGCAAGGTCGACTGCAGCAGGATCCGACCACCCGGAGCAAGGCACTGACGCTGCAGCCGCAGCAGTTCCCCGAGACGCCCGGTATGCGCAATCAGACCAAGACACACAATCAGGTCGTATCGGTTCCCCTTGCGTGCGTCTTCTCCGAGCGCTCCAAACACATCCGCCACCGCAAAATCCGCTTTCCCGCCAAAGCTGGTCGCCTCCAACCTCTTGCGCGTGAAGGCCAGCATTCCTTCGGAAATGTCCCGGATCACCGCACTGCCAATGCCACCACCGGCAAGGATCGCTGCCGTGATCTCTCCGGATCCGCAGGCACATTCCAGCATGCGGCCCCGGCACAGGCCCGCCAATTCCACCGCCAATTCCAATCTCCTCCGGAAACGATGCTGATTCCCGTCCCGTGGCTCGCCGAAGTTACCGGCGTACGACTCCACCTGATGCTCGAAAAAATCCTTTACACTCTCAGTCATGACCTTGTTCTCCTATACGCTGTTTGTCCGGAAAATCATGAGCAGGGCCGCCAATTGCCCGGAAAGCGGTCGACGTCTGCCGGCCAGCTGAACCGCATCCCGCCCCGCCGCTTCCAATCCCTCGGCAAAACGCTGCGGCGACCATGCGGCAATGATGCGCTCACTGGATTTTCCATGATCGGACAGAGGAAAACCAGCGCTGCTGAGCCGACCCATCAGCACACTGAGCTGCTCCTCTGACTCCGGATCAAAGAGATATCCGTTCTGCCCCTCGCTCACGAGATCCTCCGCACAGCCGCAGCGGGACGAAACGAGGACCGGCAGACCACTCGCCATGGCCTCATTCACCACCAGGCCCCATGGCTCCGAACTGCTGGCAAGCACAAATGCCGAAGCATGCCCATAGTACTCGGAAAGCTGATCGTACTGAAGGAAACCCGGGAGATGCACCCTCCCGCCAAGGCCCAGCCGACCGGCGAGCGCAGCGATCTCAGCCTTCTCCGGACCATCACCCACCATCACCAGATCCCATGCCCCGGCAGCTTCATCCGGATAGGTGGACAGATAACGATGATAGGACCGCACCAGCATTTCCAGATTCTTCTGCGGAACAAACCGTGCCGAAGTCAGAAAATACGGCCTGGGCAGACGGCCCCGGCAATCCGGTGCACATCTGCCATTACGATGCGGCACCGCGCCGCACGCAAAGTGATCATTGTCCACCGCATTGTAGCCGAGGTGGATGCGCTCCCGCTTCATGCCCAGCTCCGCAAGATAGCCGGCATGCGGAGTTCCTCCCGCCAGTCCTGCACCAGCCAACCCGATGATGCGGCGCTTCACGGCTTCTCCCACCCGCGACCGCGGAGAATCCCATCGGGTGCTCTCCGACATGATCACCGCACCGCGGCGGCGGCGGCAGCTCCACAGCAGCGCCGACAGCGCATCCGGCATCGACCACCCCGGCACGGCCACCACGTCCGCACCGCTCCCGTCCAGTTCCCGGAACATCATCCGAAACGCCCGCAGCCGCCCCGCTGCCCCAAGCTGCGCCACCGGTTGAATGGTCCGGCGGACGAAACCCTGTGCCCCATCCACATGATCCCATCGGTAGATGTGGTCACTTTCACTGTACTCCACAGCAGTCACCTCCATCCTGCCAGCCGCCGCCTTCAGTCTCGCGTGGTGATAGGGACCAAGCCTCCAGAAACAGACTGCTGCCTTCATCTGAGCTAGTGAATCCGGGCACCACTCACGCCCACGTGAGCCTTGTCTCCGGATTTGTCGTCCGTCACCAGCAATTGCTTCACCTGCTTCTCGTACCACACCACCGCACCCCAGCCAATCACCACCGGCCATAGCACGAGGAGCGTGAACTCCCGGCCAAGTCCGGGAATCAGGCCAACGCCTACCATGAAAACCGCCAGCCTCCAGAAGCTCGAGCGGCGCAGATACTGTGCCACGAGAAACCGCGCGTAAAACGACAGGATGAATCCTGCGGCAACAGGCCCCGCTACCCGTCCGAAGTTCATGACTCCCTGACCAATGATGCCGGTGGAAATAGTGGCATTGAGCCATCCACTGTCTTCATTCCCCTGACCCCGCAGCATGGAGTAATCCTGGCTGAGCTTCGGCTTGCCCGGCCAAATAGCACGCGGAACCACGTTGAGGACGTGCACAAGGTAGTCGTAGCCAAGGTTCGGATCCAGTTGTCCCCGGGCCATGAACTGGTCAATCAGCACCAGTTCCTCGATCATGTTGAGACCCTCATGCCGCTTATCGGTATCCACCGCACCCAGAGGGTTGCGGAGGAATTCCTGAAAACCCTCCTTCCGGAACTGCAGCATCGCCAGCATCAGATAATTGACCGTGAGACCAAAAACCGTGAGGGTCATAATCCGCTTCACCCCGATCCGGCCATCCTTGATGAGATACATCAGAAAGCCGGGCATGACGACCCCGAGAAGCATGTTCCGGGCACCCAGCAGGAAGAAGTACGGCCACGAAACTGCCACCGCAGCGACACAGATCATCTTCACCGCAGGACTCCTCGCCAGCGCAAGGAGGATCCCAAAGAGAGCACAGATGAACATGTAGACATATCCGGAAAGCGATACGAAGGCATCAAGACCTCCCCCGATGGCACCCCGGCCCCACATATGCGGGCCGTCCCGGCCCAGCACCGGCCACAGCGCGGCGGAGATGTCTCCCTCCATCCGGAATAACCCGAATCCGAAAAACACCAGCCAAATCGGCAAAAGGACCTTCAGATAGGAATCAATGCTGAGGTCCGACAGCGACTCGGGTATCTCGCCCATCTGCCTGACAACCGGACGCAACCCTATGCGGACACTGGCAAGAAACAGGGCAACCTGCAGGAAAGCGAGATCCAATTCGTCCGGATCCATCGCCGCATAAGTCTCCGGAGTTTCCATCAGATCCCACCCGTACCAGATCGCCACCATGCCGTAGATGGCCACCAGCATCAGCGAAAGTGCTGTCCGTGGCTTGGAGATCATCTCGATCATCAGCCCCACCCAGATCGCGGCGGCCACATAGAACCATGTTCCCAGCGGCACCCGGGGCAAGGCCAGATCAAGGAAACTGTTGTTCATGGCTGCATCTTGAAGTCCATCTGGAACTCCGGAAGCGACATCCACCTGCTGCTGACAGCGTCAAGGGAGAAGTCCCCCGCGCGCCGCTGTGCGGCACAGGACGCCTGCTCCAGAAAGGATCTGTCATCGGCAAACCGGCGGATCGCGTCTGCGATGGCCCCCGGGTCCCGGATGGGTACGCGCAGACCATCGATTCCATGCCTGACCGCATCTCCGCAGTTCGGGGTCACAATGAGGGGCAGTCCGTGCGCGAGCGCTTCCAGCTGAGTGATGGCAAAGCCGTCGGAAATAGTCGGCAGGACAAACACATCGGAACTGCGGTACAGCCGCTCCGCTTCCACGCGCGGCACTGGCCCGACCACCCGTGTGTTGGCAGGCAGACCGCGCCACGCGGACTCGGAGACCTGCACGGGTCCGGCGATCGTGATTTCCGCCGTGCCCGGCGGAAGCATCCTTGCGGCCTCGATGAGCCACGGCACCCCCTTGCGTATATTCACCTGCCCCAGAAACAGAACGCGCAGCGGGCCGCTGCCTCCTCGCGGGCGCGCTTCGGTCTCCGGGTTACCCATGTCGAAGGTGAGCGGAATGACCGCGAGCCGGTCTTCCGGCACACCTTGCGCCAGCAGGGCGCTCCGGCAGAATTCCGAGTTCACCACGATGCGTGTGGCGGCCGACCATTCCGCCTCACGGCGGCGCAGATAGGAATCCGGGATATCGGCAGCCGTGTCCTGCCAGCCCGGCCAGAGTCGCGATTCCTCCCGCACGAGCTCGGTTTCCACCGCGGCGGGATCCATCTGTCCCAGCACCCTTGAGAAGCCCCGCCCGGCAGCCCACTGGAAAAGCTCAAGGGCGGTCGTGTCGTAGGAAAAGACTCCGCATCCACCGCGCACAAATCCGGCATCTTCGGATGCCCTCAGGGCGGCCCATGCTGATAAGCGGGCACCCTCCGCGGCAAAGGCACGGTACATGGCTGCTCCACTGAGGCGCTTTTTCGCGGCTGCCCTGAAAAAGCCAAGCGGCTCGGCCGAGACGAGACGGTCCGGCAGGGCGCCGCAGCGCCGACCCGCCAGCCTGCGGGCAGCGGGAACCGGCAATCGGCTCAGCAGAGCAGCAGCAGGCTCCCTGACCCAGACATCGGTCAGCAGGCGACGCAGACGTCCCTGCGCATGCACCATGCGGGGCACCGCATAATGCTCCCTCGGTCCGATCTGCAGACAGATCCAGTCAGGGGGTGAACTCTGACGCACGGACTTCACGGAGAAATGGAGGCGGCTGCCAGGCTGCGGGCCCGGCGGATGGTCCCCGGCTGCACCGGCGCTCGGTAATGGCGGTATCGCAGGCAATGACCCGGAATCGACAGCAGCCCGGAACCGATGCCGCGCCATCGACCCATGGAGGCTGCATACCTGACACGATTGATGGTCTGCATGAGCCCGAGTGGCCAGAACGATGGAGGGTAGCGCAGAAAGGCACGCAGGGCGGTATTGGCAATGTGTGCGGCATTCACTTCCACGGAAACGTGATGGCCCAACGCGGTGTCATGGAAGACCCTGAGGTCCCCGCTCCGGTAAACGTTCCAGCCGGCATCCATCATGCGCAGGGCCACATCCGCTTCTTCCATCCCATACGCGTACCGCAGAGGAAGATAGGAGCCGGCCTGCCGCATCGCGGCGGTCCGCAGAACGACTCCGCAGTTCTCGTAGCAGTCGGTTTCCTCAAGGAAGCGGGTACGCTCCGGCGGGCTCTCCCCGGGAAGCACCACCACGGCCCCGATGGCTCCGGCATCTGGCTGTCCGCCCATGAGGCCTTCCGCCACCGCGAGAAAATCTCTGTCCATGGGCCACGAATCGTCATCGAGACTAAGAAGATAATCCGTGGCTGTTCGTTCCAGAATGCGGTTCCTGCCTCCTCCCGGACCCACCCGGTCCGCAGAGATGATCATCTGAATCCGCCGGCCGAAGGTGGAAGCCACCATTCCCGGCGTTTCGTTGTCTCCCCCGTCCACGTGGACAATGATTTCCCCCGGCTGCTGCTCTGCTTCCAGCAGCGTCCTGAGAGTCGAGACCATCTGCGTGGCGCGGCCGTAGGTGGCGATTCCTATGGTGACTGTTTCTCCGGGCTTCAATGGTTGCGGGTAAAGTGGTGCGCGGACATGTCACCCCGGCACGGCGGAGCTGTTCCCAGGGCTCCCTCCGGGCACCAGCCCGGCATAGAGCGCGGCAAACTTTGCGGCCGATTGCGTGATGTCAAGTTCCGCCAGCGCCCGCGCCCTTCCACGGCGTCCCATCTCCTCCCGCCGCCCGGAATCCCTCAGGAGCGACATCACGCCCTGTGCCAGCGCCATCGGATCCCCCACCTCGTCCACCAGCAATCCGGTTTCTCCATGGGTGACCGCATCGGCAAGGCCGCCCGTGCGGAATGCCACCACCGGCGTGCCGCAGGAAGATGCCTCTGCCGCGGTCATGCCAAAAGTCTCCATGAGAGAGGGAACGCAGCAGAGATCCGCAGCGGAATAGAACTGTGCCAGCACCTTTGGCGATCCCGTGTATCCAAACTGATGAACGCGCACGCCTGCGGTTTCAGGGAACTGGGCCCCCGCGCCGAAGGTGAGCAGATGCAGTTCCTGCTTCAATCCCGCGGAACTGTGCGCGAGGGCCTCCAGCAGGATACGAAGGCCCTTGTTGCGGTCGCTCAGATCGGCACAGCCGGTGGCGATCACGGCACCGTCAGCAGGAAGGCCGAGCAGACTGCGGCAGATACCCCGGTCAAGGGGCTGGAATTCCGCCGTGTCCACGCCAGGGTAGACAGCATCTGCAACCGTGACTCCGCGGAACAGCGCCGCTCCGCGCGCACGTTCCGCCGTCCATCCGCTGACCGGAACTGCGGTGATCCGTCTTCCCGCATACGCCATCCTCCGCACATGGAAGCCGCTGAGCGCGCGATCATGCAGAAATCCATTCCGAAGCTGAGGGCACTGCCGGCATTCCGTGAGGTAATCCATGCAGTCGTTGTTCTGATGACAACCTCCGGTCAGAAAGGATGCATCGTGGAGCGACAGCACCACCGGAATGTCACGGGGCATCGCCCCGAAGAGCGCACGGTAGTCCAGCCATTTTGCAATCCAGTGCAGGTGTACCAGATCCGCCTGGCCAATGGCCTGGGCCAGGTTGCCCCTGACAAACCGGCGGCTGCGGCTCCACAAAGGCGCTTCCGGTTTCTTGACCGCCCAGATCCGCTGGTCGGCCATGCGGTCAAGATAGCGGCGCGCGAGGCTACCCTCGGGGTTGAACTGCCGGACGGCGGAAACATCGGCCGCCCCGCTCCCATGAACCAGTTCGGAATCGGTACCCGATCTCCGGAGTGCGGCATGAAGCCGGAGGGCCGCCAGTCCCGCTCCTCCGCTCAGTTCAGAGGCCAGATGCACAATTTTCATGGGCCGTCGTGGTTCGATCGCGGGAAGGTCACCCGGAGAGATCATCCTGGTGCTTTTCTTTAATGGCCGCCCGCCTTCCCAGGCTTCAGCTGCGGTAGGCAAACAGATTGAGCCGGAAGTCCTTCCGGTTGTGCACGGGAATCCTCAGGAAAGGCTGCGGTTCCTCCATCGACCCATGCGCGTGCAGCCGGAATCCGGCGTCCTCCACAATCTGCACGAGCCGGCCCAGATTCTGGGGCCTACCCACGAACGAATGGAATTCCACGAACAGGAACCGGACCATGGCCAGCCGGTCCCGGCAGTCTTCGAGGACCGCAAGCTCAGACCCCTCAATGTCCATTTTCAGGAACTCGACGGGCTCCGTCAGATAATCACGCAGTCTGACTGCTTTCACCCGGATCCTGTCGGCATCTCCATTCCTGCCGGATAGTTCGGCCACATGACCACCCACGGCGCCGACTGGATCAAACTCGAGTTCACCCTCAGTGATCCATACAGCCGCAGCCACGGTCTCTACCCCTGAATAAGAGCGGCAGTTGTGCTGGAGGGCCGCAAAGCAGTCGGGATCCGGCTCAAAGGCTACAACCCTCGCGTCAGGGAAACGATTCTTCAGGTAGGCCGTCACCACGCCCACGTTAGCCCCGCAGTCGAGCATGAGCGGCCGCGGACAGGATGATTCAAACCGGAACACCTCCTGATGGAACTGTTCCCGGTAGAGCCACGCAAACGAAGGCCCATCAACGACCCGGAAGGACTGGCCGTTCAACTGTACCTCCGCCGGCTGCATCGGCTGCATCGCAGCAAGCCCATCAAGGATCTGCCCTTCTCCGCCAGACGCAGATCCAGCAGCACCCGGGCGAGCCAACCGGCGGAGAAAGTCCAGCATCGCGGGAGGAATCCACCGGCCTGCTGTCCGTTTTACTCTAGCTGTCATCTTCATAGGCACCTGTTCCCTTCCATGTTCAGCGTCCGCGCAGCAAGTGCCGCAGCATGTGCCTGCGCTGTCCCTGCAGCCACTCGCGGGCGTAGACCGATCCGGCCCCGCCACTGGCCTGCATCCGGTCCAGCAGCGACGCCAGCATATCAGGATTCGACCACGGAGCGCTCAGCTTCGCCACTCTCGCAACCATGCGGCGGAGCTTTCCCGGATCCGCCGTTCTTGCCATGGCGGTCAGCCTCGCGAAAGCGTTGTTGAGATGGACCGGATTCTCGTAGAAGTGCCATACCACTGCATCCGGCATGCCCTGCCAGATGAAACCAGCCTGAACATTGTAGGCACCGGGAAGCACCGTGGTATCCGCGCCGGATTCATACAAGGCCCGGTTAAGCGAAGGCTGGTCCCTGAGACGACCAGTTGTGAGCACACTTTTCTTCCACCCATCGTGCCAGATTGCAAATAGTCGCCTGACCGGTTCAGAGTTGCGATAGCACCACACACCGCCATTCACATAGGTATGGTATTGGGCATCCCACTGCATCTCGAGTTCATTTCTGCGGTCCTCGGACCACACCTGTTCCTCGAGAGTCTTTCCGTTATGGTTGGCTACTGCTCCGAACCCGCTGACATGCGCAAACACGGGGAGAACGGGTCGCCGCACAAAAGTATCGGCATCCAGATAAAGCACGTCCCCTGAAATCCATTCCGGCAGCTGCGTCTTGAGCCAGCGGTTCCGGAAGATCTCTGCTCCCTGCGGGGTTTCGACGTCAAGCGTATGATCGCAAACTTCCAGGAGAGGGTGGGCCATCTTCCGCAGAGTCCGTGCGGACTCGCGATCAAGAACCACCTGAATACAGGCCCCCGGATCACTTTCGCGCACGGAAAGAGCCGAGATCAGGGCCATATCCGGATAGTGCATCCGCGCGTCGCAGGTCACCACATAGGCAACCGATGGTTTCCCCTTCTTTTCGCGCTGAGTGATGGGTTCCGGGCTGCTCATGACTGCAGGGTACTGGCCTGCGCACCGTTAATGGCATTCTTATGTGGGTCCTCGTCCGCGTTCCGCCCACGATAAGCGCACGCCGCTCCCGCCCACCGGACCCGCACCAACTCACCCGGGCCTGCCAAAGCCTGCATCAGAGTTGGTCCATTCATGATCCCGCGACTGCATCGGAAACCGGGTTGCCGGGTTCCATTCTCACTTCCGCTTTCACCGCAAGAATCCCAACGGTGGAGGAATCTCCGACCACCGGCAGGCTAATGCCCTTCTGCCAGAAGATCAGCTCCCGTGACGGCAGTGCCCATACCGCGAGGGAAAGGCGGTATCTGCCCGGACAGAGCGGCAGGGACGGAACGACCGCCGTCAGATGACCTCCGCCATGACTTTCCTCATGGAACTCCAGATCCTGTGAAACCTGGACGAGAGCTTCATCGGCAGCGTTGCGGATCACCAAGTCAACACTCCATTTCCCCGAAGGCAGGCCAGGCTGCACTTTCCACCGGACCACGAAGCCATCTCCCGGTCCAAGTGCTGTCACGGTATTACCCTGCTGATCGGCGAGACACACACCGGAAAACCACTGCGTCCGTGTTCCCGCCGTCTGCAATTCCGGAACCTGATCCATCTTCTCGGCCTGAATCCGATGATAATGCTCAATGCCTTTCTCGGTTGGCCCGGAATAAACCACGGCTCCATGGTCGAGCACCATGACCCGGTCGCAGATCCGCGCAATCTGATGCATGTTATGCCCGACAAGGATAAAGGCACTCCGCATGAGTCTGATTTCGGACAGCCTGCGAAAGCACTTCGCGTAAAACGCCATGTCTCCCACCGCAAGAACCTCATCAAGCAGCAGCACATCCGGACAGACTGCGGTCGCGACTGCAAAACCCAGCCGCACCGCCATGCCGGAGGAATAGCCCTGGACGGGGCTGTCGATGAATTCCCGCAGTTCCGCAAAATCAATGATCTCATCGATGCGGGCATCGATTTCGCTGCGGCTCAGGCCGAGCACCGATGCATTCACATAGACATTCTCCCTGCCTGTCAGGATGGGATTGAATCCGGCACCAAGGGAAATGAGCGCTCCAACCCGGCCACGGATGACGGCTTCTCCCGCATCGGGCTTGATCAGACCATTGAGCATTCTCAGCAGGGTGGTCTTTCCCGCGCCATTGTGCCCGATGAGACCGATGCATTCACCCCGCTGCAGTTCAAAGGAGACATCGCGCACCGCCCAGAATTCCTGTGGCCTGAGTCCTCTTTCTGCCGCGTGCGCCGAGCGCAGTCCGCCGCGGGAGAATCGGAATTCGGAGGCAGCATCGGCGACACCATACCAAAGGGATCTGCGCAGCGAACGGCAGAATTTCTTCGAGAGGCCTGTAACCCGGACTACTGTATTGTCTTCGCTGTCCATGTGTTTCTCGAATCCTGAGGCAGGACGGGATCCGGAATCCGCCGGCCCACGGAACTCTGCTCAGGGATTCCCCGACAGCTGCAGCCATTGAGGATTCGCTTCCGCATGACGGGCGATTTCCTCGAAGATGGACTCCGCCGTGCGGGAGGGACTCCATTCCCAGCACTGCTGCGCCACCGTGGAATCAAGCACCACCCAAGGAAGATCGAACATCCGGGGATTCGGATCGGAGGCCACCGGATGCGGACCAAATCGTCCGTCGCACCATTCCGTCAGTTGCCTGAGCGATCGCGCAGAATCCAGCCCGCCGGATACGTTGACGATGCGCCGCCTTGAACGATCGGAACCGGCAGCCATCTGCTTCATGAGGAGCGGCGCCAGATCGTCCGGATGAAGGCAATCCCGGACCTGATGTCCGCCGCCGCCGAAACCAATGTACCGCAGCGGACGTCTTCTGAGATGAGAGTTGATCCAGAAGGCGAAAATCCCCTGATCGGCCCGGCCGAACTGTCCCGCGCCGGCGAGAACACCGCACCGGTTGACGTAGACCGGGAAGTCATATGTCTCGCCATATTCCAGAGCCAGCACTTCGCTGGCGATTTTAGTGGCGCCATACAGCGAAACAGGCGCGGCTGTGCTGAAATCCTCGCTGATGCCCGCCGCGGAGACGCCCGGTGGCAGCATTTTGTCCACATCAGGCTCGTAGGCACCGCTGCACACCCTGACGCCAAGGCCCGCGAGCGGCGGAATGCTGTATACCCGGCTTGTGCTCAGCAGCAGAAAGCCAGCCCCGTCCCGGCGGCATTTTTCCAGCAGATTCACAGTGCCGAAAAGATTGTGCTCAATCAGCTGTCGGCTGGTAGTGCGTCCGTCGGCCCCTGCCAGAACGCTGGGATTGGCAGCGCAGTCGATGATCCAGTCGACGGGTGGCAAGGCATCCACATCGCTCTGGAGGCGCAAGTCACCATGCGTGACCGGGATCCCGATTCGCTGCAGCCGTTGCCGGTGGTGTTCACTGCCGGGACGGCTGAGATTGTCCAATCCATGTAGCTGGAAAGAATCTCCATGGGCATGCAGCGCATGGGCGAGTGCAGCCCCCGCAAATCCACAGGCACCTGTAATCAGGATCTTCATCTTATTTCTTCTCGCGGTGAGCAGCCACAATCTCCCCGAAGGTTTCCTCAAGGCCTTTTGTGATATCCCATTGGGGATAGTGACTCCTCATTTTCGCAAGGTTGGAGATGTAGCAGATGTGATCGCCCTGTCGGTTCTGGTCCACATACTCCCATTTCATTGGCATCCCGGTGACCGATTCCGCAAGACGGAATGCCTCGAGAATCGAGATGGAGTTAGCCGGCCCGCCACCAATGTTGTAGACTTCAGCGACACGTGGCATGGCGATGAACTGATCGATGAAACGCACCACATCCTCACTATGGATGTTGTCCCGGACCTGCTTGCCCTTATATCCGAAGACATTATACTGACGCCCTTCAAGGTTGCATTTGATCAGATAGGAAAGGAAACCGTGCAGTTCCACTCCCGCATGGTTGGGTCCCGTGAGGCATCCGCCCCGCAGACAGCAGGTCGGGATGCCGAAATAGCGGCCGTATTCCTGCACCATGATGTCTGCCGCCACCTTGGACGCCCCGAACAGGGAGTGCTTCGACTGATCTATCGGGAAATCCTCCGTGATCCCCTCCGAAAAACCTGTATCCGCGTACTGCCATCGGGAATCAGTCTCCAGCAGGGGGATCAGGTTCGGGCGGTCACCGTACACCTTATTGGTGGACATATGAACAAAAGGGCTTTCCGGGCAATGCTGCCGCACCGCCTCCAGCAGGTTGAGCGTGCCAACGGCATTGGTCTCGAAATCATCGAACGGTATGGCCGCCGCGCGGTCGTGAGATGGCTGAGCAGCGGTGTGAACTACGGCGTGCGGCCGGAGTTCACGGAGCAGATCGAGAATCCCCTGACGGTCACGGATGTCGATTTCATGATGAGTGAATGAGTTCCCGAGTTTCCCGATGAGCCGATGCTGATTCCAGCGGGTATCGCCCTCGGCACCGAAGAACACAGCACGCTGATTATTGTCGACGCCATGAACGTGCCAGCCTGAGGCGGCAAAATACGAGGAGACTTCCGACCCGATGAGCCCGGATGAACCAGTGACGAGAATCTTTCTCATGCTGCGCGATGTGGTGATTTCTGCTTCGATGGAGCGATACGCATTTCAGTTCGGCAGACGGAGTCTGCTGAAGGTTGCCGCGGCGGTTCGTTTCTCATGGGGTAGGCCAGACAGCGCTGGATGTTCCGGGTTTCATTGCAAGCGAAAGACGGTGGACCTTGGCCTCTGCCGCGCAAGTCGCCCTGATCTGGCGGATTTGCAACCTCGCCCGGTCGTTGCATCTGCTGCTTCCGGCCATGCACTGTGACGTTGAGGCTGTGTCTACGCTGCCGCCCGTGGCCCGCGGTTTCAGCGGGTCACTGGAGGGTTTGAAGCGAAGGGTCCCGGATAGGTTACCAGAACCAGCGGATTCCGTTATTTTGGTCCTGGCGATTAAGCCCGGTATCTCTGCCAAAGTGTGGTTCCAGGCACTGAGAGGATTCGTTACCGCGCGCCGAAACGCTCATCTTCCTCCTCTTCCAAAGATCATGACGTAAGCGGTCTTCACGACAATAACGAAATCGAGCAGCAGTGAAAAATTTCTGATGTAGAAGAGGTCATAGGATAGCTTGGCTTTTGCGTCGTTGACATCCTGTCCGTAAGGGTAGTTGACCTGAGCCCATCCTGTCAGCCCGGGGCGCACGAGATGGCGCAGGTCGTAGAGTTCGATCTCCTGACTGTACCGTTCTGCGCAGCGGATCCATTCCGGCCGCGGGCCGATCAGACTCATGTCACCCTTGAGAATGTTGTAGATCTGCGGCAACTCGTCCAGTCGGTAGCGCCGCAGGAAGCCGCCCCCCGGGATGATGCGCTTGTCTCCAAGGGTAGTCGTGCCACCGCTTGAACCGACGGACATGGTCCGGAATTTCACGAGGCTGAAAGTCTTGCCGAAGCGGCCGCGCCGCTCCTGAAAAAACAGGACCGGCCCGGGTGAGATGCAACGAATATACCCTGAAATGCATAGCATCGGGAGCAGGCTGATCACCGCCAAAGTCAGGGATGCGATGATGTCGAAGCCACGCTTCACTGCCTCGTGCACTGATTTGGATCCCAGCCGGAATCCACTCTGGAAGATCCAGTCCGGTGTGACCGAATCGAGGCTGACCTTCTTAAGATGCGCCTCGTGAAAACCCTCCCAGGTGTAGACTGGTGCACATCCGAGATGAGTGCCAATGAGAGTACTGAACTGCCTCATGGAAAGTGATTCGAGCGAGGGGCCCAGAACAATGGCCAATGCGCTGTCAGGTTTGCCGTTAAACGCATGGAAAAGCTGTTCCGGAGTGGATATCCTCGCAGGGTCGATCCGGATCGTGTTGCCGTGCCATTCCTGCTGGGCCAGTTCGGTGGTTAGCCTCGCGAGTTCCGGATCGCTGCCGACCATGGCGACCGTAGGTGTGCCTTTGATGCGACGAAGGTGCGCATCGATGGCTCTTCTCAGAAGAAGGGACAGTCCGAAGAACACCAGCGGCCATGACAGGAGGAGTCCGCGGCTCGGGGGCCGGAGTGATCCATAGGTCAGTGCCACGCTGATGATCGCTGTCGAAGCGATGGCGCCTCCGGCCAGATACATGAGGTGCTCCACCGCAAACCGGAGTGACAGAAAATCCTCCTTGGGCCGGTACCCGCCACTGGCTGCCACCGCTCCCAGACAGATCATCACTGGAACTACCGCGATGAAGGCCGGTTCGAGATTGGTCTTCCAGATGAGGGAGAAGGTGTAGAAGATCCCCATGGCGAGACTCAGATCCAGAAGGAACAGCCAGAGCGTGGAGGAGCGCCCTCTGTGCTGCAGCAGGCCTTCTGGAATTTCCGACGCGGAGAAACCTTTCACCGAAGTGCCCGCATGGAGTCCGCCCGGCGTTGTCAGTGATGGGTTTTCCTCAAGGACAGCTCTCATAAGTTCCTCTGAATCACTGGAGTCTGCGCTATGGCGCAACACTCTGCAAGGGCGAATGGCCGGCTTCTGCGGCGTGGGAGGGTAAATGGATGGACAGTCCGCTGGCGTGGGTTTTTCCGTAACGGGCCGATTCTCACGAAAAGGCTTTCACGGCCTAGGATTCCGGAGGGTTGTCATTTCATCCCGGGTCCTGCGCTTTTTCCGTACGATCCGCTTTGATGTATGGATCGTACCGATAGTTGTAGTAGTAACTGTAGACACCTGAGCGCTGACGGTTGAGGATGACTCCGGCGAGTCGTGCGCCCGCCCTCGTCAGGTTTTCGAGGGCCCGCTTCACGGCCCGTCTCGTAGTATGGCCCGCCCTGACGACCAGGCAGACGGAATGCACATGCGGAAGCATGATGATGGCATCGCTGACTGAGTTCACAGGCGGGGTATCGACTACAATACGGTCGAACTGCTGCTGAGCCAGTTCCAGCATTTCGCCGAAGGCCGTCTGGGCGAGGAGGTCCGCTGGCTGTGGACTCCGGCCACCTGCCAGAACGACCGTGAAGTTGTCGACGGTCGTCTGCGAGCATGCCTCGGTGAAGGTGCACAGGCCGCTCAGGTACTCGGATAGTCCCGGATGCTTTTCTCCCGTGGAATCATCGCCGGACGACTTCACGGTGTCCTCCAGGACCTTCTGCTGGGAGGGTCTCCGCAGGTCGGCATCGATCAGCAGAGTGCGGAGTCCGCGCTGGGCAAAGGCCACCGCGAGATTGGCCGAGGTCCGGCTCTTGCCCTCTCCCGGAAGCGCGCTGGTCACAAGAAATACCCGTCGGCGTGATTCGTCACCGAGCAGGCTGAGGGCAGCCCGCAGGGTACGGTAGGCCTCTGCCTGGAGTGAATTGCGGTCCGCCAGCGTGGTAACCCCTTGAGCACCCCGGCGTTTTTCCACCTTGTCATCGGGGACGGAAGCGAGCACCGAGACACCCAGTTCCGACTCAAGGTGTTCGACTGACTGGTAGGTCTGATCGAGTCGGTCGATCAGGAATATGAGTCCAAGACCGATGGCAAGACCTGCCAGGGCGGCCTTGGAGAGCATGCTGCCGGTCCTCGACATCGGGGTCGAGGGAAGGAGGGCAGCTTCCGCGATAGTGACAGGTACCCGGTCGGCGGCTTTCTCCTTCATGCCGATTTCAGCAATCCGGTTGGTGACCTCATTGTAGCGTTTCTGAACCGAATCGACCTCGGACATCAGAATCCGGTAGGGAACCAGCACCTTGCTAAGTTCCGAGTTGCCTTCATTCATCTGTGCAATGGCTTCCTGAATCTGCTTCTCAACCAGTGCAGCCTGTCCGGCGCGCTCTTTGAGCAGAGGAACTGCATCGCCTAGCAGCCGCTTGAGGGTATCCTCGGCAGCGGCGACATTTTCAGTCGCCTGAATGTAGCGCGGGTGCTGCTCGAGATATCGTTTCTTGAGTTGCTCGAAAGCCGCCTGCTGTTCCTTGAGGTCGGCGTTGGCTTCGGCTACTTTCGGGATCGCCGCGAGAGTGCTGATCTGCAGGAGTTCCATCTCGGATCCCGGCGCAACGCCGTTGGCGCGGGCCAGATCCGCTTCGATCTGGGCACGCTGATTCTGAACGCCGAGCAGTTTGTCATCCAGTTCGCTGGCTCTGGTCCCGGTGGGCTGCCCCTCGTTCTCAAGCGGAAGATCCTTGTGCTTGAGTCGGAATTCGCTGACGGCATTTCTCGCGGCGGTAAGTTCAGCGTCCAGTCGCTTTGCCTGATCCTTCAGGTAGTCAGTGGCGACCCCACTGCGTGAACTCCGGTCGGTCGTGGAGCGGTCCAGATAAGCTGCCACAATGGCATTGGCAAGCTTCTGGGCCCGCACCGGATCCACATCGGAGGCCACCACATCGATCAGGCGTGTGCGGCCGCGGACCCTGCTGGCGACTTTGCTGCGGAGGGTTTCCACGATGGCGGAATCGGTTTGTCCGCTCTTCCTCAGTTCATCATACAGGTCGATTTCGCGCGCTGCTGCCAGCAGGACGCCATCGCCTGTCAGACTTTCGGCAACGGTGGACAGGTAATCCGAGCCCGCAGGGTTGTCTTTCTTGACGCCCTCAACCTTGAGGATGACATCTTCCTGCTGGGCGACTTCGATGACCGCCCGGGATGAGTAGACCGCGACTTGACGCTGCATCCAGGCAAATGTGGACAGCATGGTGACGATGACCGCCAGCAGGATGAGCCACCAGAATCGGAAAAGCAGAAGTCTTAGTCGGTTTTTATCGATCATGAGCCTAATGAGAAGCGGTTGTCCGGAGGTCGGTATGCTGGGACGGAAGGGTTTGCTAGCGGCAAGTGAGTCTGGAGAGGTTTAGAAAATCCTTTCCTTGGCTTCGATGTGGTCGCCGGGAAGTATGCGGATGCGCTGGGCTTCCCTGCGGTCGGCGGCATCCACCTTTAGGACCGATCCTGATTTTCTCGTGATGACGACCTTGGAGTTGGCGAGCCTTGTGAATCCGCCAGCCTGACTGATGGCGTCGAGGAGGGTTAGTTCGCCCGACTCAGGGAAGTAGTATGGTCCGGGGCGTCCGACGGCGCCTTCGAGGTTAAAACGCTCCCGGGTCTTTTCGAGGACAGTGACGGTGACCACGGGTTTGACAAGGAATCCCCTGCGGAGGGCGGCTTCGATGATGGCAGCGGCTCCCTTGACGCTGCTGCCGCTGACAGCTATCTCTCCGATGAGTGGCAGGCTCACTTTTCCATCGGGAGCCAACCGCGCTCTGGCATCGAGTTCAGGCTCCTGAAAGACCCTTACCTCGATGAGATCGGAAGGTTTCAGTACATAATCGAGTTTGGTCGACGAGGGCGCTGCGGTGGCTGGGGCGGGAGCGCGCGGTTCGTCGGCCTGCGGCGCAGGGGCAGAAGGTTCCTGAGCCAAGGCCAAAGTTGCCGCTACCAGAAATGCAAGGACTTCTCCGAAAATACGCATCCATGACCATCGCCTCTGATAGGTGGATGAAAAGGGGAAACTTGCTGTGGAAGCCATGAGGAGGGATGTTTCCGCTGCCTGTGTGTAAATGGAAACTAGGGTCCGGAAGGGGACCCGCCGGCCATCTGCTCGTGCCGGGCGGCGAGGTCCGGCAGATTGAGTGCCCGGTAGGCCATGGCTAGAGCGCGGTGGGTCGCCGGGCTTTCCATGCCCATCCGTGGAAGCGCCGCGCTTAGTTCGGTCACCGCATCGGTGTTGCGGCCCATGAGAAGAAAGATGCGGCCTTTTGTTTCCCGGGCGAGCGGCAGATCCGGCTGCCGGGCCAGGACCGCCTCCGTAAGCTCCATGGCGTAGTCGAGGGGAGGATCCTGCCCCAGCACGAGGGCCCGTGCAAAGTGAACGGCGACGAAGGGTACGTTCGGTTGCTGGCGGAATGCCAGATCCAGGTGGGTTTTCGCGGCAGTCGGCTCGTTTCTGCGCAGGGCGGCGGCACCCAGGGCGAAATGAAGCACTCCGTTGTCTCCGCCTCGTGCAATCAGGTCGTTGATCATCTCTGTGGCGGCGGCAGACTTGCCGCTGTCCTGCATGCGGATCAGTTCTTCGAGAAGTCGCCGGTTGGAAGGATCGTATTCCAGGCCCTTGCGAACGTGGCTGAGTATTTCCCCTGAGATTTCCCCTTCCCGGCTTCTCGTGCTTTCGATCCAGTCGGCGAAGATGCTGGCCGCCGCCGAAGCATAGCGCTTGTCCCCGGTGCGTTTCAGTCCCGTGATGAAATTCTCGATGGCCTCATCGAATTTCCCGAGGAGGACGAGAGCCTGGCTGTAGCCGATTCTCGCGGAAGGATCTTCCTGCACGGAATTCTCCGTCCTTGGTTTGAAGAACTGCAAGGCTCGGCCGGCCCACTGCCGTGTTCCTTCACTGTCTCCCAGTCCTTTTGAGACAAATGCGAGGGGAAGCATGCATTCTCCCTGGCGGTCCGCCAACCCCATGAGGTACTGCCGTGCTTTGTCCCAGTCCCTTTCCTCGAGGTAGAATTCGCCGAGCAGTCTGCGGGCTTCGTCCATTTCGGGATCATCGGTGGCAGCCCGGAGCAGGTATCGTTCGTAGGCTGCTTTCACTTCCGGGGTCTTGTCTTTCGCCCGGAACCAGGTGGTTTTGGCCATGTGCAGGAGGGCCGGTGGATACGCGATGAATGACTGGTCATCGAGGGGTGCGACCTTCCGGATGAGGTGCTCGGCAGCCTGAAATTTCTCCAGTCCATTGAGACTGGTCGCAAGGTCGAACGCATGTTCGCTACGGCGATTTGCGAAAACTGGGTTCCGGCTGCTGATTTCGAGCAGGCGCTCGCAGGCCACCCGGGCACCGGGATAGTAGCGGGCTGCCAGCATGGAGGATTTGGCCAGCGCAAAGCGGTCGTGCACCTTGAGGTCGCTCCATTGGGAGCGGTAGACGTAAGCGACGATCGCCGCGAGGAAGAATATCAAGGAGAGTAGACCGATCCAAAGATCCCTGAGATTCCGGTTTGCCAGCCATTTCTCGAGCATGAGTTTGGTGGGGTCAGGGTTGCCCGGCACTTCCGCGGAGCTGGAATGCAAGCAGCTGCCGTGCCTCATTGAAGAGCTGGTTCATGGCGAATTGATCGTCCGGCTGAAAGGGTGTGTCCCCTGTCCACACGGCGTGCACGAGCATCTGAGCCCGGGGGATATCGGCGTCGGGCTGGGTTCCGTGCCTTATCCAGGCGAGAAACCCGCGGGATCGCTTCATGAGGAACTTCGGCAAGTTCGCCGGGGACACCGCGGGAGGTTCGCTGGAGAGCCACTGACCTTCTGGGCCGATGGCAGCACAGAGGATTTCAGCCCGTTCGAAGCGGGGCTTGCGCAGAGAAATCCGCCGGAATGGAGGGGTTCCCGGGCGGGAGGATGTTTCTTCGGAGTCGGAGAGGATGTGCCAGCCCATCGCGGCGTATTTCTTTGCGACGCTGGGGAAGCCGCGGAAAGGAGAATGGGCACTGATGGTTACGTGGAGAGTTTCCTTCCGGAACTCCCATCGGCTGGTTTTATCGCTGAAGCGGAATGCCACGCTGGGGTTATCCTCGGGGTTCTGCTGGGTCCAGTTCCTGATATCCTCGGGCAGATTAAGCGGCAGCGCACCGGCTGAAACAGGAAGACCGTCCCCCGGGGAGGCTGCTGTCACGAGGTCGCGGAAGTGGCGGAGAGATCCAGCGCAGGGTACGGCCATCGCCATGGCCATGGCAACGGCAGCGGCTCCCGGCACGCTGAGGGAGGGAGCCGGGGAACGCGGGGGGGGCTCGGCCACAGAAACGCCGCGTTTGGCGGGACGCGGGCGCGGCGTCGAGAAGAACGCAAGGAGATGGTCGAAGCAGAAAACGAAGATTGACGCGGCAAAAAGGAAGCCGAGGAGGAAAATGCTGTTCATCGGCTGCTGCCAGACGTCTCTGGCTCCGCTGTATGCCCACTCGATCCCGAGGGTAATGGCTGCAATGTTCAATCCCATGGCCACCATGGTGGAGGCGAGGACGAGCAGGATGAGGTGCCAGAGAGGTCTGCGGCGCAAAGCAGCGAGGAAGATGGCTCCGGCCACGACAAGCGGAATGCCCTGCACTCCAGCGGTCGCTAGGGCCGTCGGAATTCCGGACTCGGGAAGTTCAATCCACGGCCCGGATACCTCGTGGAGCACGTCGCGGAGATCGAGGAATGAGCTGGCGAGGCGGATTGAATGCCCGGAGGCCCAGCTGGTCCAGATCTCCTCGAGTCCAAAAGGAAGAGGCACGACGCTGGCCATCAGGGCCAGCGGTACGAGCGAGTGCTTAAGACCCCGTGCGCCTCCGCTGCCGATGACGGAGGCAGCGATGCCCACCAGCAGGCCCATGGCCACCAGTTCCGGGGCGCGCAGGAGGCCACCGAGAACGAGGGCGGCAGCGCCGATCAGCCAGCAGAGTGGTGCCCACCGCGCCCCTCCCCCAGCGGGCGACCCGTTGTCAGCACTGGCGGGGCAGGGTCGCCGCAGCAGCCAGCATCCCACCGCCCAGGCGGCAGGGAGTACTGCCATTCTCAAAGGTGAAACGGCCCAGAGATTCATGGCAAGCCAGAGTGCGACGGGAGCCGCGAGAAGGCATGTGCCAAGCAGGAGGACTTTGGCGATGCGGGTCACAGCGGCACGGGCTCGTCGCAGGATTGTGACAGGATCGCATGCCAGTGCGCGCTACCCTCTTCCGGGTTACTCAGTCCTATTTTCCAAAGCCATGCTGCATCGGGCGGCGATTGGGCGGTCATGGCGCTGAGTTACTCATGGCTGGTCAGGGATGCTGGTCTTTGTGGCACACCCACCACGTTTCGCCATCCGGTGGCCAGAGGATCCCGTTCCGTCGGGGAGTGGAAATCGGCAGCGTCATCGTCAATCCATGCAGAAGGATGGGCACGGGGCATTTGTGAACTGCTCCCGATGAAGACTCCTGGGATGGAATCAGAACTGAACGGAAAGCTGGCAGCCGATCCGGTTGTTGCTGAAGTCAACTCCCTGGGCATTGGAAGAGTTGTCCCTGAATTCGTAGAATGCAGTGAGGGATGCTCTAGTTGTGAAGCGCCATGACAGCGAAGCGGTCACAGAAAAGAAATCATCCTGACGGCCCCCGAAGGCACCCTCTTCATCGGCATTGAAATCATCGGTCTGGTAGGCGATCGCGGCCGAACCACTCAATCTGTCGGTGATCCCTTGGCTTACGGAAAGGGAAACGGTAGTGAAGCTGATGCTACTGCCGCCGTCCACCGGCGATCCGGTCATATTGCGGTTCAGTCCAAGTGCAACCGAAGTGCGGTCAGTGGCCTGCCAGTTACCGGAGAGCGATGCAATCCATCCGGGCCCGCTGTCGATCGAGCCATTGAAATTTCCAATCTGTGGGCCGAAGGATGCCGAGAACCCAGTCTTGGGCGAGGCCTGCCATGCGGCTGTGAAGTTAATGTTGCTCCATCCGCGGTTATCGTAGCCATCCTGCTCGAAGGTGGACCATCCGTAATTGATGCCGCCCCGGAGTTTGGGGCTGAATTCGTAGTCAAACCCGGCGCTTACATTCCATGACTGGGTGCCGAGCAGCTCACCATCGTATTCGAAGGCATTCCAGCCCGCGTTGGTCACCAGTCTGACCTTTCCGGTCAGGCTGTAGGCAGCGCTGAGTGATGCCCCGAAGGACTGGCGGGTGGCAAAGTTGCCCGCCCATCGGTCTGCGGAATTCATCTGCGATGCGAAGAGACTTCCGCTCAGGGAGAGGTCTCCGATGTTGCGGCCGCCGGTAAGCCCGGCGTTGTAGTTCCATCCGCTGAGGTCGTCATTATCCAGGTAGCTCTGGTACGATGCTCCGGCCGTCATGGAGAGGCTCTGGAAGAGACCGCTTCCTGGGAGGCGGTAGCCTGCTGACACTCCAGTGTTGAAGATAACATCTGACGATTCATCCTCTCCGGCCCCGGCAAAACGGATATTATCGTCGTAGGTAGCTCCAGAGAAAAGCGAAACGCTCCACGGCTTGCCAGCGTCCTGGTTCGCAGGAGTGGATGGATCCCCTGCGTATGAACTGCCGACCGATTCAAGAACCGAAGTGCTGGAGGAGGCCGGTTCGCCTTCGGCGGGTACTGCAGACGATGCCATCGGGGCCGCGTCGGCTGCCGAGGATGCCGGCGTGATGCCTGAGTTTTGAGGAGGGGAGGCGGTCTCGGGTGACAAGCCCGACGCCGGGGTGGCGGTCTCGGGTGACAAGCCCGAAGCCGGGGCAGCGGCGGTGGTAGCCTCTTCAGCCTTTACATTTGGTTCGGAGGATGGTGGCGTCGCCTGGTGGCCAGCCTCCTGCGATCCATCTCCGTCGGCGAGTCCAGTCGCCAGACCCATGGTGAGGTCGGGATATTCCGGGAGAACGCTGCTGGATTCTGTACCCAGGGCAGCCGTTCCTCCGATCAGTTCCTCAAGCGGAAGTTCCGCTGCCGCCAGGTTGGCTCCGGAGAACAGAGAGACCCCGAAGGCTCCCCGCGCAAGCCAGCGGACGACTCCCGTGCCCGGGTTCGGCTGATGGGACGAAGGGGACTCGCTCAGGATTCGCATCTTCTCGTCGAAGAAGCAATCAGAGCGGCGGTTGGACGCGGTTTTTTGTGGTCTGGAAGGCACGGCAGGAAGTTTGATAAAATGTTGGCTGCGGGGGGGGCGTCGGGAAAGACCATCCTCCTACGCAAGTGCGGACTGAGTAAAGGGCCTTCAGTCAGCAGGTTCAAAGGTGGTCGCTGGCTCGTCAGGAAACTTCATCGGTCGATAAAAAATGTCAAGGGGGCTTCCCACGAACTCGGGTCTCATCCCGGGGAAGGCCCAAAGCCATCCCCCCACGTCGCCGTTCTCGAGGGCGGCCCGGACCGCTGCGTCGATGGCGGTATCGATGTCCTCCGGAGCTGCGATGGGAGCCTTTCCCGTACCGACCGGTTCTTTCCCGGTGGCCACGCTGGCTTTCCCTTCCCCAGCCGTCTGCTTTCCGGAGGACGCCGCTGGCAAGTACGGATTCCCGGCGAACGCTGTGGATCGCCGGACGGCCCGCTTGCACTCGTTTGCGATGCGGTATGCGAAATCCGGGCGCATGCCCGCGGCAGTAGCAGCCACGATGGGGGCCAGCAGCGGTTGGCTTTCGCAGAGTTCCCCGGAGCGGGTGACGAAGTCGTTGGGCCACTGCCGCACGGCGGCCGCGGTGAGGGCAGACGCAGCCACATCGTCGGATGGCGAGAGCGATCGTGCCCTTCCATGGAAATCCGCGAGCACCTGTTCGGGCGAGTCGAGGGACTTCCAGCTGGTCCTCAGCTCGGACTCGAGCGTATCCCTCCGCACAGCGGCGAGGGGAGTGCCGGCCGGGAGCACGGTGGACAGCATCAAGCTGATCGTTGCTGCGATGGAAATAACGTTCATGGGTTGGCTCTTCTGGTCAAGAGTTCACGGATCGGTGACGGTGTGGTGAGTGGAACTTCAGGTTAGTTAAGAAGAGTCTAGATGTAGCGTCAATTGAAATTATCAGAAAATTCGGCAATTTCTTGAATTTTGGTGGTGCCCATTTTTTTAAAACCCTTTCGGCCGGGCTTTTTGGGTGGATTCCCGGGGCGCGGAATCCTGGGGCGTTGACACTAAAAGAGAAAACGCTACCGTAGAGTCGTGATGCCAGGAGGTGGCAGGGCAGTTTGCGGGTCTTCTGCTTGCGGATTTCATGAGTCGTGTAAGTTTTCCCGATGCAGCTCTTCGTTTCTCCTTGGCCTTCCGGGTGGCATGGGAGATTCTGTCTGGGGTCCATTGCCGTTGGGAGGGGAGGGTCATGAAGTCTCGGCCGCGCGGGTGGGGTGGGTGGCTGCTTTTGGGGCTGCTGGCGGGGTGTGGTGCGGTATTGTGGCTCCAGCGTGCATGGGTGTCGGAACCGGGATGGTTTCCGGAACGGCAGCAGCGCGGGACGGCCCTGTCGTGGGAGCGGTTCGCGGGGTGCCGGCTGGTGGCGTACCCACCTAATGACGGGGATAGTTTCAAGGTGGATACGGGGACCGGCGAGCATGTCTTCCGGTTGTATTTTGTTGATTGTCCGGAGAAGCAGCGGCATCCTGCGGGCGGGGAACGGCTGGCGGATCAGGGTGCTTATTTCGGGGGGCTTGGGGAGGACGAGATTCTGCGGGCGGGGGTGGCGGCGCGGGAGTTCAGCCTGAAGCTGCTGCGGGCGGGGGACTTTACGGTGGTGACGAGGTGGGAGAAGGTATTCGACAGCGGTCGGTATTACGGGCATGTGCTGGTATCCGGGGCGGATGGGAAGCCGGAGGATCTGGCGGAGCAGCTGGTTTCGGCGGGGTTGGCGCGAATCCACACGATGGGAGCGGAGAATCCCGGGCGGGGTACTGAGCGGGAAGTGCGCCAGCGGCTGCGGCAATTGGAGGAAAGTGCGCGTAATGGCGGTCGGGGTGCGTGGGAGAATGGCGCAAAACGTGCTGGCGGGAAGCGGGGGTAGGGTGCATGCGTCGGCCTATGACCGACCCGATTCTGCGACGCCCGATCCTGCTGGGGGGGCTTGGGCTGCTTCTGATGAGGCGGGGGGAGGCGGCGGTTCCGGTCGATGGGACGCTGCGTGGCGTCCTTGAGAGGGTTTACATCGGTTGGTCCGAGGCGATGCGGAGGGGTGACCTCACGGGTTTTTCGCGCCATACTTCGCGCTACCGTCAGATGTGTCTGCGCAACGAGGTGGTTTCGCTCCGGCAGCCGTGGCCGCGGGCGGTATTCCGCGGGATTGTGCAGGCACCTCCGCTGCAGGGATTGACCTGCGTGGATGCCGCTGAGCATGGCGACACGGCGCGTCTCGCCTATTTTGGCCGGGTTGATTTCGGTCTCGATGCCGCGGGGGTCGAGAATCCCGTGGTGCTGCGTTTTCTGCGGGAGGCGGATGGCTGGAAATTCGACTGGATTCAGTATGTGAATCTGGGGCGTGACGAGGCTGCCCGGCAGGCGCTCAGGCGGGGCGAGCGCAAGTGGCTGGAGTCGCCTCAGTTTCGGCTGACGGGAGAGTATCCGGAGGTGCCGAAGCCCTGTCGTGAACCGTACCAGGTAGCCGGGCTTTCGGTGGTGGCGCTGGGGTGCCGGGTCACGGTGGAGCTGAACGGAGGGGTGCACAGGGAGACCGTGGAGAACGATACGGGCGGGCGGGTCATCACGGGAGGTCTGCGGAAAGGAGTGAACTCGGTGGCGATTCAGCCGGAGGTTCTCGCGGGGGCCAGTGACGTTCGCCTGCAGGTGGCGGTACTGACGCGTCAGGGCAAGGCGGCGAAGGAACTCTGGAAGTGGTCGCCATCCGAGCCAGCTGGGCAGTGGAAGCCGCGCTATGATACCACTATTTTTGTGAAGTCGGCGGCCGTCGTGCGCTGAGGGACCCTTGGCAGACCCGGAATCGTCAGCGCAGCATGAAAGCGCCGCGGTCATTGATCCGGTCAATGTGGAAAGGCTGCGGATTCAATGGGCAAAGGGGTGCGCAGCGGTTACACTGGCCGCATGAGATCAGGATTCTTCGATGGAGCGCGGTGGGTGCCTGCGGGCTGCGCAGAATGGCGGAAGCGGGCCGTGGCTTCCGGGGGAGCCTTGCTTTGCCGGGCGGCCGGGCTGAGTGGTTGGCTGCTGGCAGGGATGCTGTCCAGCGGGCTGGCGGCGGCGGCTGAAGCCGATGCACCGCCTGCCCTGCGGGAGTGGGTGCCGTGGGTCCTGCGGGACGAAGCTGCGGGTAACAGTCCGCGTGATGCGGCTGATGGGTCGAAGAGGCAGGCGGTCTGGCCGGGAGAGCTGCAATTGGAGGCCGACGCGGCCGGGGGACGCTTCCGCATGATGGTGAAGGTTTATGATGAGGCGTGGCTGGATTTGCCTGGGAACGGGGATGTGTGGCCGCGGGAAGTGACCCTGGGGGGGACACCGGTGGCGGTGGTAGCGCGCGACGGAATTCCAGCGGTGCGGCTGGAGCCGGGGCAGCATACCCTGGGAGGCATTTTCGCGTGGCCGTCCGGCATGCCCGAGAAGGTTCAGGTGCCTCCCGGCATTGGAATTCTGAGGCTGAGCGTGGAAGGCAAGGCAGTGGAAGTGCCGGGGTGGGATGCGGATGGTTCGCTCTGGCTCAAGCGGACGCGCGCCGAGGCGGCGGACCGGGACCTGCTGACTCTGAAGGTTTACCGTGTGATTGAGGATGGGATTCCGATGTGGCTGCGGACCGAGATTGAATTGAGTGTTTCCGGGAAGAGCCGGGAAGAGGAACTGGGGTATGCGCTGCCTGAGGGCTGGCAGCCGTCTGCCGTGACGGCGCCCCTGCCCTGCGCACTCGACCGCGACGGGCGGCTGCGCGTGCAGGTGCGGGCCGGCAAGTGGCAGATCGGCATTGATGCCTTCCGGGCGCAGCAGGATGGAAACATCCGTCATGCGGCGGGCCGGAAGCCGCTGGCTGAGCAGGAACTGATTGCGTTTCAGGCCGATCCCTCCCTGCGGGTGCTTGAGCTGCGGGGTCTGGTTTCCGTGGATGTGGCGCAGACCACCATGCCCGAGCGGTGGCGGCGGCTGCCGTTATGGCTGTGGGACACGGGGCAGCCGTTCACGCTTGAGGAAAAGATGCGCGGCATGGGAGAGCAGCGTCCTCCCGGGCTGAGGTTCGAGCGGGAATTCTGGCTGGATGAAGACGGTCGGGGCTTTACCTGGCGGGATCGGCTGAGCGGCAGTGGACAGAACACCTGGCGGCTGGATGCGGCTCCCGGGCAGGAACTGGGGTCCGTGAAGATCGATGGGGAAGGGCAGCTTATCACGAAGCATCCGCAGAGCGGAGCATCCGGAGTTGAAGTGCGGAAGCGCGATCTGAATCTGACGGCGACGGGTCGGGCGGAATTTGCTGGTTCGGTCCATGCCACGGGCTGGCAGGCGAACGCCGAGAGTCTGGAGGCAACGCTTCATCTTCCGCCGGGCTGGCGGCTCCTCGCCGTATTCGGGCCGGAGTGGTCGCAGGGCGACTGGCTGACGTCGTGGTCGCTTCTCGATGTTTTCCTTGTGCTGATGCTGGGGCTGGCGGTGCAGCGGCTGCATGGTGTGGTGGCCGCGGTGGTGGCGGTCGCTGCGCTGGTGCTTCTCTGGAAGGAACCGGGGGCTCCGCGCTGGAGCTGGGGGGTGCTGCTTGCTCTGAGTGCTTTGCTGCGGGTGGTGCCGGCGGGACGGGCGGCCTCGGTGCTGCGCGGGGGATTTGGTCTGGCGGTGCTGGCCTTTGCGGTGGTGACCGTTCCTTTTGTGAGCCGGCAGCTGACTGGCATGCTGCATCCGCAGGTGGAGACCATCCGCGCGGAATCGGCCTTCCTGCCGACGGCGTCGGTCATGATGGCCGAGACTTCGGTGCGGAGGGCCATGGAGGACGATGTGGTGCAGACCCGGGCCGTGCAGCAGCAGGCGGTGAAATCGAATCTGCTGTACGATAGCAAGGCGAAGATCCAGACCGGCCCGGCGATTCCGCAGTGGGACTGGCGGACGGTGAATTTCGGGTGGCGTGGGCCGGTGACGCCGGAGCAGCGGGTGCGGATGGTGCTGCTGCCGGTGCTGCCGCAGCGGTTGCTGACCCTTGCGCGCATTCTGCTTCTGCTCGGGCTCGCTTATCTGCTGCTGCGCCCGCGCCGGGGTGGCAGGGCCGTGCCGCCGCCCGTTTTGCCGCTTGCATCGGCCGCGGCCACCCTCCTTGCAGTCTTGCTGCTGACCGCTGGCGTTGGGACGGTCCCCGCGCAGGAAGCGCAGGCGAATGCCCTCATTCCCGACAAAGTTCCCGGGATGGCCCTGCTCAGCGAGCTGAAGGCCGAACTTCTCAAGGTGCCCGATGCCTTTCCTGGAGCAGCTGAGATTCCGGCCATGAAGCTGCGCCTTGATGACCGGGTACTGACCATGGAGGCCGTGGTTCATGCGGCGGCCGATTGTTCCGTGCCCCTGCCCGGGCAACTGGCCGCGTGGTCGCCCCAGGAAATCACGGTCGATGGCCAGGCTGCGCCTGCGGTTTCGCGCCATGATGGATTTCTGCGGGTCGCCGTGACCGCGGGAGTGCACCGGGTCACGGTGCGCGGGTGGATTCCGCCCGGAAGCGAGTGGCAGCTGACCTATGCGCTCAAGCCCCGCGCGCTGGAGATCGAGGCGCCTGGCTGGACGGTGACCGGGATTCGTCCCGATGGGGTGCCTGAGGGTCAGGTATTCTTTGCGCGGCAGCAGGCCGATCCCAGTGGGGAAGCTGCGTACGACCGGCGGGATTTCGAAGCGGCCGTGGCTGTGGAGCGTCGGCTGGAACTGGGACTTGTCTGGCAGGTGCGCTCGCGGGTGATCCGGCTCTCCGGTGAAGGCAAGGCCATTTCCTTCCGGCTGCCTCTCTTGTCGGGCGAACGCGTGCTGACCTCCGGCATTACGCCGATGGGGGATCAGCTGGAAGTGAGGCTGGGAGCGGGCGACCGGGAATTCGGGTGGGAAAGCGAGATTCCCGTGCAGGAGTCGGTTGTGCTGCGGGCTGACCCGGCGGGTCGCTGGGTGGAGCGCTGGTTTCTGGAGACCTCGCCGGTGTGGAACGTGGCGCTCAGTGGACTTGCTCCCGTATTCAGCCGCGGGTCCAGCGATCTGGTGCCGGCGTGGTTTCCGTGGCCGGGAGAATCCGTGACGCTGAACGTCTCGCGGCCGGAGGCGGTCACCGGGGAAACGACCACGGTGCGGCGCGTGCGGCAGGAAACCGGGGTCGGCCGGCAGCGGCGCACGACCACGCTGACACTTGATCTCGAGGCGAGCATCGGGAGAGACTTCGGGGTGTCGCTGGAATCCGGCGCGGAGATTGCCGGGCTGACGCTCAATGGGGAATCGGTGCCGGTGAGGCGCGATGGTGATGGTGTGATCATTCCGGTGCGGCCGGGGAGCCAGGAAGTGGTGCTCAAGTGGCACCGGGGGGCCGAGTTGGGGACCGTGGTGGGAACCGACCGGGTTGGCCTGCCGGTGGAAAGTTCCAATGTGACGCAGCGGCTGGCGCTTCCCGAGGACCGTTGGATTCTGTGGGTGCGGGGGCCGCTGATTGGTCCGGCGATCCGGTTCTGGGCGGTGCTCGCGGGGGCGGTGCTTTTTGGTGTGGTGCTTGGGGGCCTGCCGTTTTCGCCCTTCACGAGGCTTCAGTGGGCTCTGCTGCTGACGGGGCTGACGCAGGTTCCGCTGGTGGCGGGGGGTGGGCTGGTGCTCTGGTTCTTCTGGCTGGGCTGGCGCGGTTCGCCGCGCGGCATGCGGCCGGGATCGCATGGGTTCAATGCGTCGCAGGTGCTGCTGGGCCTGGGATTGCTGCCGGTGATTGTGGTGGTGGCGATGGTTCTTTATAATGGGCTGCTCGGGAAGCCGACGATGTTCCTGCTGGGTGCGGGATCGTACCGGACGACCCTGCAGTGGTACCAGGCCCGTGGGGGCGTGCAGTTGCCCGGTCCGGAGGCGATTTCGGTATCGATCTGGGTGTACCGCGGGATCATGCTGGCGTGGTCGGTCTGGCTGGCGCTGACCCTGCTGCGGATGGCGAAGTGGGCGTGGCAGCAGTATTCGGCCGGTGGGCTGTGGGCCGGTCCGAAGCCTGCGGCTGGAGCGGCGGCGGAATCCGGTGCCCCGGAACCTGTAGCCGCGATTGAGGAATCCGGAACGGGAGGATGAGGTCCGGCAGGACTTGCGCGCGGGGGTCGCGCTGGTATGGACAGGCATGCCGGTGGTGGCTTGTTACTGTCAGGATTTTCTCAAGGCGGACATGCAGCATGTTCACCGGCAGATCGTGTCGCTGCGGCGCTGGCAGCCGCGGGTGATCACGCAGAAGCGGGGCGAGGCGGAACGGTTTCCGTTTCCGTTGAAGCATCTCACGGTGCTGCCGCCGCTGCGGTGGCGCCATGCGCGGCGCTGGTGGTTCCGTACGGTGCGGCGCGAGCCCCTTGTGATTCCGGCGGTGCGGGTGCGGCAGTTGCTGGAGGCGGTTTTCCGCGCTGAAGCCGACGTGGTGCATGTGTTTTTCGGTCATATTGCGGTGATGCTGCTGCCGTTTCTGCGGGTTTGTCCGCGTCCGGTGGTGGTATCGTTTCATGGAGCAGATGCGGGCGTGGATCTCCGGCAGGCAGCGCATGCGGATTTGCTGCGGGAAGTATTTGCGCGGGCCAGTCTGGTGCTGGCGCGGTCGGAAGCGTTGCTGGAAGATCTGGCGGAGGCCGGTTGTCCGCGGGACAAGCTGCGGCTGCAGCGCACGGGCATTCCCCTGGACGACTGGCCGTTTGTGGAGCGGCGGCCGCCTGATGATGGAAGCTGGCACTTTCTGCAGGCGTGCCGGCTGGTGCCCAAGAAGGGATTATTCTGCACGCTGCGGGCGTTTGCGGAGGTGCAGCGGTCGCTGCCGGAGGCGCGTCTGACGCTGGCCGGCGATGGGCCGCTTGCTGATGAACTGCAGCGCGAGGCGCAGAGGCTGGGAATCTCCGGCCGGGTGGATTTCGCGGGCTTTCTTGATGCGGCGGGACTGCGGGCGGCGATGGGCCGGGCGCATGTGTTTCTGCATCCGAGCGAGACTCCTGCCGATGGGAACCGGGAAGGCGTTCCGAATGCGATGCTGGAAGCGATGGCGACCGGGCTGCCGGTGCTGGCGACGCGGCATGGGGGTATTCCCGAGGCGGTCGATGACGGGCAGAATGGATTTCTCGTGGCGGAAGGCGATGCGGGTGGGTTGGCCGCGGCGGCCTTCAGGCTCTGTGCGGACCCGGGAATGTATGCGGCCATGGCGGCAGCCGCCCGGGAGGCCACGCAGGAAAGGTTTGCCCGGGAGGCGCAGACGGCAGTTCTGGAATCGCTTTATGACGAAGCGCGGGAGCGCGGGGTGCCGCCGCGGAAGACGTTTTCCTGCGGTGGAAATCCTGCGTTGGCCTGACTATGGGTATGGCTGTTCCGTTCCGTTCTCCGCCTGATGAATTCCCTTACCCGCCTGCTGCCTCTCATTCTGCTGATGGTTCCGGCACTCCCCTGCCCTGCGGAGGACAAGCGCATCGAGGCATTCAGCCGAATTCATTATCACCGCGACGGCACCCGTACGGAATCGCTCAAGGATGGCACCGGGACGCGCATCAAGGAGAAGACGTACAATGAGAACAGCGTGCTGGTGTTCGTGCGGGAGTTCGAGACCGACCGCAAGGGGCGGCTGCGCAACGGGGTGATCTACGATGGAAAGAAGAACGTGCTGGGATCCATGTACTATGGATACGACAGCGCGACGGATCAGATTGTGGAAGAGCGCCTGTTCAATGCGAAGGGAAACATCATCCGGCGGCTCTTTTATCCGGGAGCCCTCAAGGATCCACGCTTTGCGAAGCGCTTTGTGGCTTTCAATTATGATCCCGACAATCCGGCGGCGAAGCCTGTGGCGGACACCAAGGATGTGAAGCCCGTGCGTCCGGTCGAGCAGGCTCAGGACAGTTTTGATCCCGGGACGCCGATGGGCAAGGGTCCGGCTCCTTCGCTGCATGGGGCTGCGAAGCCTGCGCCAGCCGCGGCGGCCAAGCCACCCGGCCGGTCCTTTCTGCCGCAGCGTAAACCGGGGGGCAGTGCAGCCGCTCCGGCCCCCGCTCCGGTTCCGGTCCCCAAGCCGGCGGCACCTGCTGCCAAGCCAGCGGGACCGCCGCCGAAACCGGCGGAGCCCCTGCCGCTGCCACCGGCCCCGGCCAAACCGCGCACCTGAGACTGATCGAACGATTTCCTTCATGCAACCTGGCTCACTTCTGATTTCTCTGGCGTCCGCGGCGGCGGTGACTGGCATCTGGTGCTGGTCTCATTACGAGAGCGGCCGGCAGCGGCGCGGTGCGGGCATGGAAAATGGGTCGGGCGGTGTGGAGGTCGGCAGTGCCGTTTCCGGTGCGACGGTGGAAGCGCATGCGCTGCTGCAGCGTCAGGCTGCCGGGCTTGAATCGCGGGTGGGGGAATTGGAAAAAGAGAACCTGGAACTGCGGGAGAAGCTGGCGGCGGCCCTTGAAGCGGCCAAGCCTCCGCCGGATCCCGGGACGGTGGCGAGCCGCCTTGCGAAGCTGCGCGAGCTGGAATTCCGGAAGGTGCCCGAGTGGGTTCCGACGCCTCCGGATGAGATTGTTAAGAAGCTGACCGAGGCGCGCCGGGCGTCGCTTGATGAGGGGGCCGTCAAGCAGCGGGTACGGGCGTGGCGGGCCATGGGGTTTGTGCCTGACGAGTTCGATTTCCGCGAGGCATCCGCCAGTCTGGCGGCGATGAAGCCATACGGGTTCTGGGATGCGGAAGCCGGGCGGTTTCATTATCAGAAGGATGCATCGCTGCAGCGGGCGGACAGCCGCGAGCAGTTTGCGGCGGCGCTGCTGCCGGTGCTGCTGGCGCAGAATTTTGCTCCGGCGGCGCAGGGATGGGACGCGACGGACAACGATGATGCGGCGCGGGCGGCGCTCTCCTTGATTTTCGGCGATGCCAATTTCACGCGGGTGCGCTTCAGCATTTCCGACCAGATGAACACGAACTACGACAAAGGTCAGGCTCCTCCGGCTCCGCCGCCGTCGTACAATGCCCCGCAGTTCATGGGAGAGACCTGGAAGTGGACCGAAGACCAGGGGAATCTCTTCGTGCAGACCCTCCATGGTTCTGGCGGGCTGGCGGCGGTCGATGCCGCGTACGGGCGCCTGCCGCAGAGCACTGCGGAGATTCTGCATGCGGACACCCTTTATCTGGCCAATCCGCCGTTCCGTCCTGCCGAGGTGGCACTCGACCGGGCTCCCGTGGCGGGCAAGGCGCCGTTCTTCAGCAATGTGGCGGGGGAACTGGCCTGTTACTTCCTGCTGCGTCCGTGGGCGGATGTGGATTTCAGCACGGCTGCGTCCGAGGGATGGAAGGGCGACCGCTATCTCGTGTATCCTGGAGAAGAGGGCCGTGGTGATCATGTACTCTGGCGGTCCGTCTGGATGACCGCGAAGGATGCCGGGGAATTTCATGCCGCGCTGCGGCGCATTCTCATGCAGCGCTACAGCATTCCGTGGCAGCCGGAGTACGATGTTTCGGCGGATCACTTTGCGGTGAACGAGCCGGGGCGGGCGATCCGGATTGTGCGCCGGGGCGAGGAAGTGACCCTCATTGATGCCAGCGGCGTCCGCTTTGCCGAAAGCCTTGCGTCGGCGTTTCTTCCGGCGGGGAACTGAAGCTCCCGGGGGAGCCAAGTCAGCGCTGCGCAGGAGCTGCGGTTTCCTTCTGGAAGGCGGAAAGGAAGAGCAGTCCGGCCGCGATGCAGATGGCACTGTCAGCCACGTTGAAAGCCGGCCAGTGGTAGCCATTGAATTCGAAATCGAGGAAATCGACCACGTAGCCGCGCAGGATGCGGTCGAGCAGATTCCCGAAGATACCCGACAGCAGGAGGGCCACCGCCACCTGGCTCAGTCGGGTGGGGAAGGCATTGGTTTTCCAGAGCCACGCGATGAAGCCGAGGGCTGCGAGGGAGACCCCGCCGAAGATCCAGTTGGCCCGGGACGTGCCATTGGCCATGCCGAAGGCGATGCCGGTATTGTGAACTCGCACGAGATTGAAGAATCCCTCGACGACGGGGAACCCCGCGTGGCTGACTTCCGTGGGCGGGGCGAACGTACGCACGCACCATTCCTTGGTGATGAAGTCCAGCAGGAAGAGGGGAAGTGTCAGGAAAAGAAGGTAGCGTCGCATGCAATCGGAAGACAGTGGCCTGGCCCGGAAACGGCGGGCCGTCACGGGGAACTTTTCCCGTCCTCCGGCGTGGCGGTCGGGGAAAGCGGAAGAAACGGAATCCATGCGTCGCGTTCCCGCGGACGTCCGACAATGAGGAAGCCGCCGGAGGCTCCGTGTTCCGCCATGAAGTCACGGAAGGCGTTCGCGCCGGACAGGGGCACGACTCCGCGGCGGGCGCTGTCGCTCACGTGCAGGAGGGCGTCGCCTTGCTTGAGGAGGCCCCGCAGCGGCGAATCTTCGGCAATCGATTCCACGCAGAGCCCGATGGATTCCTCGAGTCCGAGGAGGTTGCGTTCGTAGCGTCGGAGGGGCCGGAGAGCGAGGCCGAGGACGGTACCGCTGCCGCCCGGAGACTCGGGGGGGAGGGCGCGGTCGAAATCGGCCACCTTGAGAGGGCAAGTGACCGCTTCCCTGCCCCGTCGGATGGTGAGGGTGATGGTGGAGCCGACTGGGTAGCTGCGGAGGGCGCGGCGGTATTCCCCGGTGCTGGTGACGCGGCGGCCATCGACAGCTTCGATGATATCGTCCTTCTGCAGTCCGGCGGATTCGGCCGGGGAACTGCGGGCGACTCCGCGGACGATGACGGCTTCCGGTTCACTGCCCGTCTGGTAATAGTTTTCCGGCCAGTCATCGACGGTCAGGCCGAGGTAGGTCCGGGGGCGGGACCGGTTGAGGAAGCGGTCGAGGGCGTCGGCGATATCATTCGATGGGATGGCGAGACCGTATCCTTCTGCTGAGGCGTCGTCGTCCGGCCCCATGAGTTTGCGGGTGACCATCCCGATGATGTCGCCGCGGAGGCTGACGAGCGGGCCGCCGGAATTGCCGGGATTGATGGTGCAGGTGGTCTGCAGGTAGGTGGTGTAGGTATCGCTGACGCGGCGGTCGCGTTTGCTGATGATGCCGTGGGTGACCGTTTCGCTGAGGTTGAACGGGCTGCCGAGAGCGAGCACCATGTGTCCGGCGCGGACCTTGTCGGAGTCTGCGAGGCTGAGCGGGGAAAAGCGTTCGCCGGGCGAGCGGGGTTCGACGCGGAGGACCGCGAAATCGAGCTGGTCATCCTTGTCCACGAGGGTGGCCTTCCGGGGCGATTCCTCGCCGTGGAGAGTGACCGTGAGGGTATCGAGGGCTCCTTCGATGACGTGCCAGTTTGTGATGATGTGGCCTTCGCGGGTGACGATGGCTCCGGAGCCGACGCCTGGTTCGCGGGATTCGGCGGAGGTTTCCTGCGGAAGCTTTCCTGGTCTGAGGAGTGGTTCGGTCGCGGCGACGCGGCGTTCGACATGGATGCTGACGACGCCGGGGAGAACCTGTGCCACGACCGCGGCCAGTTCGTCATTGAGAGCGGCGGCCAGGGGGGTTTCACCGAGCCGGATCTCCGGGGCGGGTGCCGTTCCGGAGGCAGTTCGCGTGGCTTTCTGCTGGTGCCATCCACGCCATGCATAGCCCATGGAGGCTGCCGCCATGAGGGCGGCGGCCGCAGTCAGCCAGGAAAACGGTGACGATGGCATGCGGTCCGATGTCTGCGGAGGCCCTTGAATGCAAACCGGAATGAATCCGGGGCCGGGCTGCTCATGGCTTGGTGCCTTGTGGTGGAGGCGGCAGTTCTGCGATTCTCAGCCGGTTGAACTTCGCGGAGAAAGTGACCTTCAGGTCGAGAGGCTGGCCGGGTTTGAGCTGGGCGATCCATGCGAGCTGGGCGGGGTCGTGGGTCCATTTGCCGTCGGGCTGGCGGCTGCCGCCTGCGGCGATGGTGATGACGAGGCCGACGAGCGACTGCGGCTGGGATGCGGAGCTGCCGGGTGCTGGTTCGGCGCGGGTGATTTTGGCCTTCAGGGAAGTTTTGCGGTCGCTGATGGTTTCCACGACGCCGGTGATGCGGCCGGAGAATCCGGCGGCTTCGGCGGGCACCCCGCCATCGGGAGGCCTGGGGCCGGGCGTTTCCGGTGCCGGCGCGGAGGAATTGGCCTCTGCAGCGGGGGGCAGCGGAGCCGTGGGGCGCGTCGCTTCATCGGCGGACGTCGGCGCGGTCATGAGGCTGGCGGCCGTGAGAACTGAGAAAAGGCGGAGCGGCATGGGAGCGCGGGTACGGCGGTTCTTTCATGGATAGCGTGGCGGGCCGCAGCCCGGAGTGCAGTCTTTCCGCCGCATGTGCGTAGCGTACTGTTTCAGCCCCGGGCGACCGTGAGAACCGCGATCTGTTCTGCGCCCCCTGCCTTGCGGAGTACGGCGCTGCAGGCATTGGCGGTCGATCCGGTTGTGAGCACGTCATCGATCAGGAGGATGGCACGGCCGGCCGTGAGCCGCGGCGCGCGCCAGCGGAGGGCGAAGGCACCCTTGAGGTTGCCGAGCCGGTCCTCGCGGCGGAGGGCGGCCTGGGTAGAAGTGTAGCGGGTGCGGCGGAGGACGCGGGCGAAGGGGAGGCCGGAGAGGCGGGCGAGAGAGCGGGCCAGTTCCTCCGACTGATTGAACTCGCGTTCGCGGAAGCGGCGTGGGTGGAGGGGAACGGGGACGAGGAGCCAGTCGCTGCGGGCGGCGATGCGGGGGTCGGCGAGGCCGGTGGCGAGGAGTTGGGCCAGTGGTTCGCGGAGAGCGAGGCGGCGGCCGTACTTGAAGTGGTGGATGGCGGTGCGGACTGGGCCGCGGCTGAGCCATGCGGCCACGGCGAAGTCGAACTGCTGGCGGCGGCCGAGGCAGTTCGGGCAGCTGAAGGAGGAAGTGATTTCTCCCTGGAATGGTTCTGCGCAGATGGCGCAGAAGGGAGCGGTGACGGGGCGGGCGGCGCTGGCGCAGGTGCGGCAGAATCCGGGGGTGGCGCGGTCGTCGAGGGGGTCGTCGCAGGCGGCGCAGCGGGCGGGCCAGAGGAGGCCGGCGGCCGTGCGGGTCCACTGGCGGAAGATGGCCGGGGCGGAGTTCATGACGGCGGGCAGGATCCGTCGGGGGGCGGGAGCGGGTGCGTGGCGATGAGGTAGTCGTCGACTGGAATTCCGCCGATGAGGTGTTCGGTCAGGATGCGTTCGAGGGCGGTGGGGGAGCAGCTATGGTACCATGTGCCGTCGGGGTAGACCACGGCGATGGGTCCCTGCGAGCAGAGGCGCAGGCAATTGGCTTTGGTGCGGAAGACCGAGGGGGCGGAGCCGCCGCTCAGTTTGAGTTCCGCGAGTCGTTTCTTGAGGAATTCCCACGAGGCGAGGGATGCATCGTGGGGGCAGCATTTGGGGTCGGACTGGTCTGCGCAGAGGAAGATGTGGCGCTGGATTCCCGGGATGCCGAGGGAGGCGGCGGTGCTGGCCAGAGGGTCCATGGCAGCGGGAGACTTTCGTTTCAGGGGCGCATGGCCCCGAAGTTGACTTCCTTTTCGATGCGTTCGCCGCCGGGCATGAGTTTGCTTTGTCCGTCGCCGTGGAAGTCCGAGCGTTCCACGGCCCATGGCTGATTGGGGTAGCGGAAGGGTTCGTATTCGCCGGCGGGGATCTGATCCGGGATGTAGCTGGGGTCCTTGAGACCGGCGGTGATGCCCATTTCCTCCTGGCGTTCGCCTTTCTGTTTGCGTTCCATGCGGAGTTCAGCTGGGCAGAACCATGAATTGCGGTCCATGCCGTAGGGTTTCATGGTCTGCATCCACCATTCCCAGAGCTGGTCTTCGCTGACATCCGATTCGTCGTCATCGGCTCCGGGTTCCTGGGGCCATTCGTGTTTATCCACGATGTAGTTGTTGAGGGCGGCCCCGAGGTTCCGGAGGCGCTGCATGCAGGCGAGCGAGTCTGCCCGTTTGATCCAGCGGGAGTAGCTGACGAGGGCGACGAGGGAGAGCAGCATGACGATGACGATGACCAGCATGATCTCGATGAGCGTGATGGCGCGGCGGGAGCGGAAGTGCTGGGGGGGTCGCGGGAAAGTCATGAAAAGGGGATGGCGGCCTCGGAGGATAGCGGGAACCGGGTGGTGGTAAAGGAGGATTCAGGCCGCCGGGGTGAGGCGGTGGAGGCGGAATCCTGCTTCGCCGAGAGTCTGGCTGCAGAGTGGGAGGAGGTGCTCGTGGTGGGTGAAGAGCAGCACCTGGGTATGGGCGGCCATGGCGGCGAGCACCGGCAGGATGGCGCGGGTGCGGTTGTCATCGAACGTGACGAGGAGGTCATCGAGGATGAGCGGCATGGGTTCGTGGGAGGCGAGGTGGGCTTCGAGGGCGGCGAGGCGGAGGGCGAGGAAGAGCTGGTCGCGGGAGCCCTCGCTGAGGTGTTCCACGGCGACCGGGCGGCCGTTCCGGCGCATGGCCGTGAGGGTGGGTTCGTCGTCGTCGCTGAATTCCGTCTGGAGTCCAGTGAAGGCGCTGGCGGTGATGGCGGCGAAGATTTCGCCGGAGCGTCGCAGCATGGGGGCCTGATTGGCCTCCCGGAAGCGGGCGATGCTTTCCTCGAGGAAGGAGGTGGCGAGGCGGAGGCGGAGGAAGCGGGCGGCGTCATCGCGGAGGGATGCGGCGATGGATGCGGCGGCCTGACGGGCGTCGGCGGCCTTGCTGCCGGCTGCTTCGACGAGTTCGATGGCGCGGCGGGCGTCCGTGCGTTCCTGATCGGCGGCACGGAGTTCAGCGCGCTTTGCGGTGAGGGCGTTGGCGGCGTGCTGGTGGCGGATGGGGAGGTCTTCGGTCGCTTCTGCTTCGATGCTGGTGAGGAAAGCGGCGAGAGGCTGGCTGCGGGCGAAGCCGGAGAGGGCGCGGGTGAGGCCGTCGATGCGCTGCCGGAGGCCGGCGCGGGATTCGAGGGCGGCGGCGAAGGGATCGAGATCCGCTGCGGAAGTCAGGTGAGCCGAGCGGAGGAGGTCGCTGAGGGTTGCGGAAGCGGTCGACGCGGAGCTGCGGGCGAGCTGGAGGCGTTCGCGGGCCGTTTCGAGCTGAGCGGCGAGCTGGCGGTGGCGCTGATCTGCAGCGCGGGCGTCGGCGAGAGCCTTCCAGAGGGCGGCTTCGGTGGCTTCGGTGTCGCTGAGCGGGATGGCGAATCTGGCGGCGGTGCAGGCGACGCGCTGTTCGCAATCGTTCTGCTGGGTGGCGAGGGTTTGGGCCTGAGCCGAGCGGGCGCGCCACGTGTCGAACTGGGAAAGGAGGAGGGATCGCTGATCAAGGAGGGATTTGCCGGTGGCGGGGGAAGCGTCCGGGGGCAGGCCGGCAGCGGTGCAGGCGGCGCGCCAACTTTCCGTGGCCGATTCGTATCCGCTGGTGAGGCGGGCGCAGGAATCATCGAGGGTGCGGAGCAGTTGCTGTTCCTCGGCGATCTGGTCCTCGAGAGTGCGGCGCTGGCCGGCGGCGGCGGTAGCCGCCTGGAAGCGATCGCGGGCCCCGGCGAGGAGAGCGGAGAAGCCCGCCGCGGCAGGCGCGCCGAGGGCAGCGGAGAGTGATTCGATGGCGTGGTTGACCGTGGCTTCCCTGCGTTCGAGGGCGGCGGCCAGCTGGTCGCGGCGGTCGAGAGCCGAGCGGAGCTGAGTCCATGCGGTGCGCCATTCCTCCATTTCGCCTGGGGTGCGGGCTGCGAGGCTGCAGGGATTCCAGAGTTCCTGCCATTCCGAGGAAGTCAGGGTGATTTCCGCGCGGAGGGCGGAAGCATCGTCGGAGGCGAGCCGGGCGGTTTCGCGGGCTGAGATGATCTGGTGGCGTTTTTCGGCGGCCTGGGCGACCGTTTCTGCTTCGTGGCGGAGCCGGTCGGCCAGTTCGTCGGCGGTGCGGAGGGCTTCCTCGAAAGGGGGGGCGAGGGGATCCGGGGATTGGCCGGATTGCCATGAGCGGCGGAGGGCGTGCCAGCGTTCCGAGCGGAGCTGGCGGGCGGCGGCGAGGTCGGTTTCCGAGGGGATGGTGCCGCGGCGTTCCATGCGTTCCAGTTCGGAGGCGAGGTCGGCGGCGCGGGATTCGGCGGTGCTGCGGCGCAGCGTGGCGTCGGCGAGGCGGGTTTCGAGCTGGGCGAAGCGTTCGCGGAAGCTGCGGATGGTGGCGTCGAGGGGGACCGGGAGGGAGGCCACGGTGGCCGGGTCGTGCTGGGGCAGGCCGAGCGGTGCGAGGAGTGCCGTGACTTCTCTTGTGGCGGAGGCAAGGGCCTCGCGGGCCTGGGGTAGGCTGGCGTGGGCGTCGGTGGCTTCCGTGCCGGTGCGGAGGGCTGCGCCGATCACTGAGGGGTCTGTTTCCGGGAGGGAGGCGAGTTTCTGCTGGGCCGTGGTGAGTCGCTGCAGGCGGCTGGCGTGGTCCCGGCGGTTTTCGGCGAGTTGTTCGCTGGAGGCGGTGAGATGGTCGGCGGCCTCGCTGACGGCGAGGGTGGTGGCGGCGGTGAGGCGGAGCGATTCGATGGTGGGGAGGTTTTCCGTGGGGAGGCCCTGAGTGGCCATGCCGCTGCGGAGGGCAGGTTCGGCCGCGGCGAGATCGTGCTGGAAGGTGGCAAGGGCCTCGCGGCGCTGGCGGTAGGCTCCCAGTTCCGCGTGGAGCGACTCGATTTCCGCGGTGTGGGCGAGCAGGTCCGGTTTTGCCGGGCAGTCGGCGAGGGCGGCTTCCAGATCAGCGGTGCGCCGTTCCTCCTCGGTGGCGAGGCTGGCGGCCTGCTGTTCCGAGGTGCGGGCTGACCGCGTGCGTTCGGGGAAATCGGCCGGCAGTTCCGGCATGGGTGGCAGAAGCTCCAGTTCCGCGACGGCAGCGCGGTATTCGGCTAGAGGGGAGAGGGCGTCGCGGCAGCGCTGGAGCCAGTCGCATTGTGATTCGAGCGCATCGATTCCCTGCTGAAGACTGGCGACCTTGGCATCTGCGGCGTCGGCGCGGCTGGTGAGCCTCGACCAGTCTTCCGGGGAGACGACTGCTGTGCGTGATTCCCTGATTCTTTCCGTGTGGGCTCGGACGGCGGGGCGGATGGTGACATTGGCGTGGGCTCTGCCTGCGAAGAGGCGTCGGGCGTCGGCGCGGAGGGCGTCGAGGGCCTGCTGGACCGGGGTGCCTCCGAGGTTTGCGGAGAAGATGGCGGTTCCGAGCTGGCCTTTTCCCTTGAGAAGGGCGGCGGCTCCATCGCGCAGGCTGACGCTGCCGAGACCGAACATGGTTTCGAAGAACGGCTGGTCGACGCTGCCGAGGAAAGGCTCGAGGGCCTCGCTGGGCAGTTCAGAGTCATCCGGGCCGAGGAGCGTGCGCTGATTTCCCTTGCGGCGCTGGAAGGAGAGCGTCTGGCCCGAGCGGCTCTCGATTTCCGCGGCGAGGCGCATGTCCTTGTAGGCGTGCAGGAAGTTGTCGCCCGACTGCGTGGGGATGCCGTAGAGGAGGTGCGTGATGCCGCGCAGGAGCGAGCTTTTGCCCGCCTCGTTGGGTCCATGGATCACATGGAAGTCCGGGGTGCCGGAACCGAAATCGAGCTGGAGGCCAGTGAAGGGGCCCCATGAGGGAATGGAGAGCTGGCGGAATCTCATGAGTCGGCTCCTTTGGTGGCGAGGGATGCGAGGATGATGGCCTGGACGTCCGCCATGAGGGCGGCCCGGTTTTCCGGGGCGGTGTCGCGCTGGAGGTCATCGCGCAGGTCACCGGGGAGGAGCTGGAGCATGTCCGTGCAGTCTGCGGGCAGCGTGAGGGGTTGTGAAGCCGCCTTGGCGAGGTCGGCGAGGAGGCTGGCGGTAAGGGTATCGCGCTGGGCGAGGGTAGCGGGGTCGATGACCGGGCTGGTGCGGAAGATGATTTTCTCCAGCCAGAGCGCATCGCTTCCGAATTCAAGGGCCGTGGCCATGGCGGTGGCCAACCATTTGTCGGGGTGGCGGTGGAAGTCGTTGTGGAGGGAGGTGGCCCCAGTGAAGGTGAGGCGGGCCGCGAGGAGGCGGCCGCCGGCCGCATGGACGGCAGAGCGGAGGGAGCTGGCGAGAGTCTGTTCCACTTCTTCCGGGGTGGTGAGGCCGGCGACATTGATGCCGATCTGTTCCCAGCGCATGACATCGAGGTCGTGCCAATCCACAGCCTGGACTGTGAGTTGTGGGCTGACGGTGACGAGACGGCAGCCACGGGGTCCGCATTCTCTGGCGTGGCGGCCCTGGCAGTTCCCGGCGAACACGATCCATGGGTTTTCGCTGAAGACGGTGGGCTGGTGGATATGGCCGAGGGCCCAGTAGTCGTATCCGCGCGAGACGAGGTCGGCGACCGAGCAGGGGGCGTAGCTGTCGTGTTCCGGGGAGCCGGTCAGGCTGGTGTGAAGGAGGCCGATATTGAAGCGGCCGGGGAGGGCGTGTGGGTATTCGAGGGCGAGGTTTTCGGTGACCGCGCGGTCCGGGAAGCCACGGCCGTGGATGACGATGGGGGTGCCGGGTACTTCCTTGGTTTCCGCGGTACGGGTGGAGAAAGGGTGGACATTCTCGGGGAGGGTGAGGCGGCGGGTGATGACCGAGGCTGCGTCGTGGTTGCCGGAAATCAGGTAGACGGGAATGCCGTGGTGCTGCAGCTGGAGCATCTGCGCCTTGAAGAACAGGCCAGTGCTGTAGTCGCGCCAGTCGCCATCGTAGAGGTCGCCGGCGATCACGATGAAGCTGACCTTTTCGGCGATGGCCAGCTGCACCATGTTTTCGAAGGCGCGGCGGGTGGCCGACCGGATGAGGGCGATGGGGGCATCCTCCCGGGAGGCGAGGCCTTCGAGGGGGCTATCGATGTGGGGATCGGCGACGTGGAGGAAGCGGAGCATGGACAATTTCCAACGGAGGAGTCGTGGAACTACTGCATTGCGATCCCTGAACGGCAAGCGGGTCCCGCGCTTGTCTTGACGGGATTGGGAAACCGGGGAACGCTGGGAATCCCTGGCTGTCGGCATTTCGGCCGAGCGGGCGGGGGACCATTCTTTTTTCCACGTACTTTTCCGTCATGAACGAACGCAAGACCCTTGATGAACGCGCGGCGATTTCCGACCTTGAGCGGCTGCGGCATTCCTGTGCGCATGTGATGGCGACGGCGATTCTGCGCATCTGGCCTGACGCGCAGTTTGCGTATGGTCCACCGATTGAGAGTGGGTTTTACTATGACTTTGCGATGGGGCACCGGATTACACCGGATGACTTTGAGAAAATCGAGGCAGAGATGAGGAAGATTGCGAAGGAGAATCAGAAGTTCGAGAAGCGGGTGATACCGCGGGAGGAAGCGAAGGCGCTGGCGGAGAGCGGGAGGCTGGGTGGGTTGTCCGAGCGTCCGGGGAATGCGAGCCGGTTCAAACTGGATCTGATTGACCGCATTCCGGAGGGGGAAGAGATTTCGTGCTATCAGAACGGGGAATTTCTGGACCTGTGTGCCGGGCCGCATGTCGGCTATTCCTCGAAGTGCAAGAATGTGAAGCTGATGGCGGTGTCCTCGTCTTTTTATCTGGGAGACGAGACGAAGGGGCAACTGCAGCGGCTGTATGGGACGGCGTTTGAGACGAAGGAGGAGCTGGAGCAGCATCTGGTGGCTCTTGAGGAGGCGAAGAAGCGGGATCACCGGCGGCTGGGGCGCGAGCTGCAGTTGTTCCACATTGATGATGAAGTGGGGCAGGGATTGATTCTGTGGACGCCGAAGGGAGCGATCCTGCGGCAGGAGCTGCAGAATTTCATCAGTGCCGAGCTGACGAAGCAGGGGTACAGTCAGGTCTTCACACCGCACATCGGGAAGCTGACCCTGTACAAGACGAGCGGGCATTTTCCGTATTATAAGGACAGTCAGTTTGGAGCGATCATTGAGAACGATGAGTTTCAGAAGTGTGCGGATTCCGGCTGCAGCTGTGCGGAGGTGCTGCACCGCATTGATGCGGTTTCCCAGCGGCTGGCGGATGGGATCAATGAGCGGTCGGGGAAGGAAGTGATTCCGCCCGGGAGGGTCCTTCCGGACGATCAGCTGCTGGATGGCTTCATGCTGAAGCCGATGAACTGTCCGCATCACATCAAGATTTTCGACAGTGTGCCGCGCAGTTACCGGGATCTGCCGGTTCGGCTGGCCGAGTTCGGGACGGTGTACCGCTGGGAGCAGAGTGGCGAGCTGAATGGGATGACGCGGGTGCGGGGTTTCACGCAGGATGATGCGCATCTGTTCTGCACGGAGGATCAGGTGGCTGGGGAAGTGCTGGGCTGTCTGAGTCTGGTGAAGACCGTGCTGACGACGCTGGGGATGACGAATTACCGTGTCCGGGTGGGGCTGCGGGATCCGGATTCCAACAAGTACACGGGGACGCCGGAGAACTGGGACAAGGCGGAAGCGGCCTGCCGGAGTGCGGCGGCCACTTTGGGTGTTCCCTTTACGGAAGAGCCTGGCGAGGCAGCCTTCTATGGTCCGAAGATTGACTTTGTGGTGAAGGATGTGATTGGGCGCGAGTGGCAGCTGGGAACGGTGCAGGTGGACTATAATCTGCCCGTGCGGTTTGATCTGAGCTACATTGGTGCGGACAATCAGCGGCATCGTCCGGTCATGATTCACCGGGCTCCGTTTGGGAGCATGGAGCGGTTTACGGGGGTGCTTATCGAGCATTTTGCGGGGGCTTTTCCGGTGTGGCTGAGTCCCGAGCAGGTGCGGGTGATGACGATTTCGGAGAAGGCGGGGGAATTTGCGCAGTCGGTGCATGAGAGGCTGCGGGCGGCTGGGCTGCGGGTGACCCTTGATGATGCTTCCGAGAAGATCGGGGCCAAGATCCGGAATGCGCAGCTGGAGAAGGTTCCGTACATGCTGGTGATCGGGCAGAAGGAAGCCGAGGCCGCCAGTGTGGCGGTGCGGCACCGGGTGCGGGGTGATCTTGGGGTGCAGACGGTGGAAGCGTTTCTGGAGGCGGTCACGGCCGAGGTGCGCGACCGCAGCCTCTGAGAGCCTGTTGAGAAACCGGGCCGGGGAGCGGATCCGGAGTCCACGGGGGTTGGATGAGCGGGTGCTCTGTGGTTTCGTGACGGGATCCCCTGCGGGCGGAGGGCCTTATTCCAGGAGGCTTTGGTGCGCCGCGCCTTGTGGAAGAATTCCTCGCCGCGCTACCAGTCCGGGTTTTTCAACGGACTCTGCGCGTTCCGATCATTCGGCGAGGCTGGCTTCGACGACGACGGGGAGGTGGTCCGAGAGGGCTTCGAGGCGGGCTTTCCATGCTGGGGAATCAGGAAATATGAGGTCGCCGCGGCGGGCGCTGAGGATTTTCCATGAAGCCTGCGGGTGGCAGAACAGGTGGTCGATGGCTTCCTTTGGATTGATGGCTGGCCATGTGGGCGGAGCCTTGTCGGGCCAGCAGATTTTCCAGCTGTTCACGAGCGGGGCGAGGGAGGCATCCTGGGGGGAAGCGTTCCAGTCGCCGGCGAGGATGGCGGGCATGGTTTGCGGCTGCTGGCGGAAGAACTGGAGAATGGCGTTGGTCTGGGAGGTGCGGATGGAGTCCTTGAGGTGGTCGAGGTGGGTGGCTGCGAAGAGGATGGGCTGGCTGCCGAAGGGAGCTTTCAGTTCGAGGGCGAGGAGGGCGCGGGGTTCGAAGCCATCCGGGGCGGGGAGGCTGCTGCGGTGTTCGCGGGTGATGGCGAGCCGTGTGAGGATGGCTTCGCCGTAGGATCCGCCCTGGAAGGGCATGGCTTCGGCGAAGGCTGCTTTGAGGCCCGTGAGTTCCGCGAGTCTGGCGGGGAGGTCGGCTCCGCGGGCGCGGGTGGTTTTGACATCGACTTCCTGAAGAGCGATGGCGTCGGGCCGGAGGATGCGGATGATTTCGGCGAGGCCTTCGTGCGGGTGGGAATTGTCCGGGCCGCGGCCGCCGAGGATATTCCATGAGACGAAGCGGAGAACCCGCTCCGCGCGGTTGGGCTCGGGGAGCGGGTCCGGCAGTTTCGGGCTGTTGGCCGAAGCGAGGAAGGGGGCGGCGGCGAGGACGAGGAAGGCGAAGGCACGCGTCATGGTGCAAGGGCGCGGCGGGAGCGGCCCTCGTCAACTCCGCAGGGGCGGAGGTCCCCGAGCGGCGGGGATCACTTCTTCTTTTCCTTGTCAGCCTCGCATTTGCATAGCCATTCCGGGGCGCGGCAGCCGTCGCAGGTTTTCGTATTGTACTCCATGCGGGCGGTGATCGGTTTGGCGTCGCTGGACGGGCGGAACTGGAGGATGATCCAGTCGCCTTCCGGGACGACCGGGACCGAGAAGCCCTGCGGTTCCGTTTGGACGGCGAGCTTGACTGGTTTGGCGCGGTCGCCGCTGGTGGCCGTGAGGGTTTGTGCGGTGACTGCGACTGGTTTCATGTCCTTGTCGAGAAGAGCGATCTGGAAGCGCCCGTCCTTGACCGTGACCTCGCCGTGCATGGTTTCATTCTTGCTGAATTCGAGGATGCGGCCGCCGTTGGGACCGCGTTCGACGCCTTCGTGGGCGCAGCTGAGCGAGAGGGAGGCGGCGAAGGCGAGCGCGATGGCTTTCATGGTGTGTTTCATGGTGTTGGTTTGGTTTGGTTTGGTTTTGCCTGGTTTTCAGGAGAGCGGGAACGGTGCCGGGCGGTGGGAAGCGTTTCTTCCGAAGAGCCAGAAGGCGGCCGGTGTGACCATGAGGTCGAGGAGGGTGGAACTGATGAGTCCGCCTGCGATGACGACGGCGACCGGATGGAGGATTTCCTTGCCTGGTTCCCCGGCGGAGAGCACGAGGGGCACGAGGGCGATGCCGGCGCTGAGAGCGGTCATGAGGACTGGGACGAGGCGTTCGAGGGTTCCGCGGATGATCATGGCCTTGCTGAAGGATTCGCCTTCGTGATGCATGAGGTGGAGGTAGTGGCTGATCATCATGATGCCGTTGCGGGCGGCGACGCCACCGACGGCGATGAAGCCGACGATGGTGGCGATGCTGATGTTGCCGACGAGGTGATCGGTGAGGGCGAGGCCGCCGATGAGGGCGAGGGGGATATTGAGAAGGACCTGGAGGGCGAGCGAGAGGCTCTGGAAGCAGGAGGTCAGGAGGACGGTGACCACGAGGAGGACGAGGGCAAAGAAGAGGCCGATGCGGCGGGCGGCTGCTTCGCGGGCCTGGAATTCGCCTTCGAAGCGGAGCGAATATCCCTCCGGGAGAGAGATCCTGCGACGGGCGAGCGCTTCCCAGCGCTGGACGAGCGAGGCGAGGTCGCGCGAGTCCGTATTGGCGCTGATGACGATGCGGCGCTGAGCATTCTCGCGCCGGATGACACTGGGGCCGGATGTTTCGTGGACCGAGGCCACGAGGGAGAGGGGGATGCGGCCGCCAGGGGTTTCGATGAGGAGACTCCGTATGTCCGCGGGCTGGCGGCGGGCGGCTTCCGGGAGGCGGAGGACGAGGTCGAGCGAGCGCTGACCGTCGCGGAGTTCTGCGATGGTCTGGCCACCGATGAGGGTGGCGACCTGCTGGCTGACATGGACTGGGGTGACGCCGTGGGTTCGTGCGCGGGCGCGGTCGACCGCGATGCGGAGCTGGGGGATGGGGACCTGGGCTTCGAGGGAGACATCCGTGAGGCCGGGGACCATGCGGGCGAGGTCCCGGACTTCGGCTCCCTTGGCGCGGAGCACCTCGAGTTCCGGCCCTGATATCTTGACGGCGATCTTTGCGGAGACGCCGCTGAGCATATGGCTGAGGCGGTGGCCGATGGGTTGACCGACATTGACGGCCGTGCCGGGGATGGCACCGAGTTTTGCGCGGATTTCGGCGAAGACGGCATCGCGCGGGCGGCCGCCGCTTTTGAATTCCACGTCGAATTCGTTGACGCTGACGGGCATGACGTGGTCATCGCGTTCGGCCCGTCCGGCGCGGCGGCCGACTGAGCGGACTTCCGGGATGGACTGCAGGAGGCGGACGGCGGTTTCGCCGGTTTCGTTCGACTGGGCGAGGGATGTGCCGGGGGCACCGACGAGCGAGATAGTGGCACTGCCTTCGTTGAAGGTGGGGAGGAATTCCCGGCCCATGGCCGGGTAGAGTCCGAGGGTGGCCAGCAGGAGCATGCCGGCCAGGGCGATGACGAGGGCGGGGGCTCCGAGGGCTGCGCGGAGGAAGGTGTGGCGGACGAGGCTCTTCATGGCGCGCACGACCGGGCCGTCGCGGTGGGCGGAAGCGCTGGGGCGGGGCTGCAGCAGAAACGAGCAGAGCACCGGGATGACCGTGAGGCTGACCACGAACGAAGCGGCCATGCTGGTGATGGTGGCGACGGCGATGGGCGTGAAGAGGCGGCCTTCGAGGCCTTCGAGGCCAAGCAGTGGAAGGAAGACCAGGATGACAAGGACGGTGGCGTAGAGGATCGAGTGACGGACCTCGCCGGAGGCCGAGGCGATCACGCTGACCGCGGGGCGGGGCGACGGTGAGGCGGCATTGTCGCGGAGTCGCCGCCAGACATTTTCGACATCCACGATGGCATCGTCGACGACCATGCCGATGGCGACGGCGAGGCCTCCGAGGGTCATGGAATTGACACTGACCCCGGCGAGGCGGAAGACGAGCAGTGTGACTGCGAACGATAGGGGAATGGCCGTGAGCGTGATGAGTGTCGTGCGGACATTCATCAGGAAGAGGAGGAGCACGAAGGCGACCATGATGGCTCCGTCGCGGATGGCTTCCCTGAGATTGGCGATGGCGTGGGCGATGAAGTCGCCTTGGCGGAAGAGGATTTCGGGGTGGACGCCTTCTGGCAGGGTGGGTTCCAGCTCGCGGAGGGCCGCTTCGATTTCGCGGGTGAGTTGGAGGGTATCGGTGCCGGGGGCTTTGTCGATGCTGAGAATGACGCCCATGGTTCCGTTGATGCTCGCGTCGCCGCGCATGGGGGCGATGCCGGTGCGGACCGTGGCGACATCGCCGATGAGGACAGTCTGATTTTCCGAGCGGCGGACCACGGTGGCGGCGATGTCATCCGGGCGGACGGAAAGGTTGAGCTGGCGCACCATGATTTCGCGCGAGCCATCCTGGAGGTAGCCGCTGGTGGCATTGCCTGAGGCGGCGGAGACCGCGCGTTCCAGTTCGTCGAAAGTGATGCTGCTGGCCGCCATGCGGTGGGGGTCTGGCTGGACTTCCAGTTGCCGGACGCCGCCGCCGATGGTGAGGACTTCGGCGACGCCGCTGATGCTCTGGAGCCGGCGGCGGATGGTCCAGTCCGCGAGCGTGCGCAGTTCCGGCGGGGTGATGGATCCGTCATCGCAGCGGAGGCCGACGAGGAGGATTTCGCCCATGAGGGACGAGACTGGGGTCATGCCTGCCTTGACGCCTGCGGGCAGGCTGCGGAGGGTGGGCTGAAGGCGTTCCTGGACCTGCTGGCGGGCCCGCAGGAGGTCGGTTCCCCACGCGAATTCGGCGAAGACTAGCGAGAGACCGACATCGGAATCCGAGCGGAGGCGGTCGAGTCCGCCGATGCCCTGGAGGGCGGCTTCGATGGGCTGGGTGATGACGGTTTCCGTTTCTTCCGGGGCGAGGCCGGGGGCTTCGGTGAGGATGGTGACGGTTGGTTTCGTCATGTCCGGGAGGACCTCGACGGGGAGATGCGCGAGGGTGCCGGCCCCGGCGAGGAGGACGAGGAGGGCGGCTGTGAGGACCGCGGCGCGGTGGCGCAGCGAGAAGCGGATGAGGCCGTCGAGAGGTCCGGACGGTGCGGGCTCCGTGGTCGGGCTGATCGTCACGGCGACTCTCCTTTCCTGCGGAGGCTGAGCGAGGCGAGGAGAACGAGGAGGAAGGCGCTGGTGGCAGCGAAGAAGACCGCGTGGGAATTCCATGGGGATGGGGCCGCAGTGGTGGCGGCCGCGGAAGCCTTGGCGGCGGCGATCTGTTCCTTTGTCATTTCGCTGCCGTCTTCGTTGTGAGGGTGGCCGTGGGCGGCGTCCATGGCTTCGCGCAGGCTGACGCTGCTGGTGGCCGAGGCGAGGTTCCATGCGCCGCGGGTCACGACTTCGTCGCCCGGGAGGAGGCCGCTGATGATTTCGGCTGACTGGTCATTCTGGGTACCGGCGACGACGGGAGTTCTGAGGAAGGCGTGATCGAGTTCGTAATCGCGCACCATGACGAAGTGGCGGCTGCCGTCGCTGAGCAGGGCGGCGCGCGGGATCGAGAGGACACCGTCGCGCCGGCCTGTGACGATGGTGAATTCCGCCCGCATGCCGGGGCGGAGCAGGCGGTCGGGATTGGGAATGTGGAAGGCAGCTTCGAGGGTGCCGTCGAGCGGATTGGCTTCGGCGGCGAGGTGGGCGAGCGAGGCTTCGAAGATCTTGTCCGGGAAAGCGGCGAGGCGGATGCGGGCCAGTTGTCCTTTGCGGAGGGTGCCGGCGAGGTGCTGCGGAACGTGGGCAGCGGCCTCGACAGTTTCGAGGCTGATGATTTCCGCGAGCGAATCGTCCGGGGTGACCGGCTGCCCGGGGGCAATCTTCACGGATGCGACGATACCCGCGAGGGGTGAGGGGAGCATGATGGTGGGCGGGGGGTCGCCGGGCTGACGGCTTTCGATCCATGCGACTTCATCGCCCTCGCTGATTTCCTGATCCGGGATGACGAGGACCGAAGCGGCGCGGCCGGGGATGCGGCTGCTGACGACGGCGCGTTTGCCGGGCAGGACTTTGATGGAGCCGAGTGCGAAGATGGTTTCTTCGAAGTTGGTTTCTTCGGCCTCGGCGGATTCGATCTGGAGGAGAGCGGCCTCTGTTTCGCGGAGACGGACCATGTTCTGGAAGCGGGCCGTTTCCTCCGTGGCGGAAGCGAGGGTGGTGGTGGCGATGAGGAATCGGAGGAATTTCATGGCCGGGGCTGGGCGGTAGCGGATTCGAAGCGGATGCGGGCGAGATGGAAGTCGCGCAGGACGTCGAGTCCGGCATGGCGGAGGGCGAGTTGCTGTTCGCGGGCGCGGAGGAGGGTGGTGAACGGCGCTTCGCCTTGCTGCCATGCCTTCTCCAGCTGGCTGGTCTGTGCGGCGGCGGCTGGCAGGAGGGAGAGACGGATGCGGGAGGCGAGGGAGGCGAGCGATTCCATTTCCCTGCGGCTGGCTTCGGCTTCTGCGGCGATCTGGGATCCGAGGGCGAGGAGTTCCGCGCTGGAGCGGCTGGCGTAGGCGCGGGCGGCGGCGATTTCCCCTTCGTTGCGGTTCCAGAGCGGCAGGGGGACTGAGAGGCGGAGGCCTGCGAATCCGGTGGTCTGGGTGGAGCCATTGGTGCGCTGGTATTCGGGACCGCCGGTGAGACCGGCCGACCAGTCGTCCCAGCGGCGGGCTCTGGCGAGATCCGCGGCGGTGGCGGCGGCATCGAGCCGGGCGAGTGCCAACTGGTAATCGGGACGGCCCTGCCATGCGGGGGTGCGGCTGGGGGCCGCGGGTTCGGGGAGGGAGCCAGCGAGGATCAGGGAGTCGGCTGGAGCGATGCCAAGCTGTGGTTTGAGGCGTTCGTGCTGGACGGTGAGTTCGCCGTCGAGTCTGGCGGCTTCGAGATCGGAGCGGGCGGCATCGAGTTCTGCCTGGGTGGCGTCGGTGGCGGGTGATTCACCCGACGCGGCGCGCCGGGTAGCGGAGCTGGCGAGCGAGCGGCTGAGGGAAGCCTGTTCCGCGGCGAGTTCTTTTCTTGCGGAGAGGGCGAGGATCTGGATGGCGAGCGAGCGTGCTTCTGCGGTGAAGCGGCGTTCCGCATCGCGCACTTCGAGGGTAGCGGCGGCGATCTGCTGGGATCCGAGTTTCTTTTCGAGAGCGAGGCGTCGGGTGATGGGGAACGATTGTTCCAGAGAGAAGACCGCGGCGGCGGGGTTGAGGTTGTTCTGGGGACGCCAGTCGAGGGAGGCGCGTGGATTTGCCAGCCTTCCGGCCCCCGAGGCGCGGGCCTTGGCTTCGTCGATGGCGGTGCGGGCCGCACGGAGGCCGGGGTGGTGGGTGGCGACGCGCCTGGGAATGGCGTCGATCGGAAGGGAGATGGCTTCGGCTGCGGCGAGGGCAGGTGCGAGGCACAGGAGGAATCGGAACATGGGGAATCGGACTTGAGGTGAGAAGGGCAGCGCGTGGCCGGAATGCGGGCCAGTTTGCCGGGGAACACTGAGGCTTCCGGCCGCTGGGCCGGTGCCGTGTTTCTCAGATCCTCAGGGAGACCGATCGGTGGATGCAGTGCGGTTGGCCGCGGGTGCCTCCCGGGTCCGGCGGCGGGCGGGCAGATGGCGTGGCTGCGGCCACGCTGGTTCCTCCGGGGGAATCCGGCAGCCACGGGAGCCAGAGGCAGATCCAGACGGGAGGAAGGATTGCGGGTGTGACCGCATGCGACGCGGCATCGAGCGGGCTGACGTCCTCGGTGTGGTGGTCATCGCCATCGTGGTGATGATCTTCGCCGTCGTCCGGGTGGCTGTGGTGGCAGGCAGCCGGGCCATCGGCTTCGTCGTGACAGATGCTGCAGCATGCGGCGCGGACGATGCCGCTGCATTCGCAGAGCCAGCCGCGGTGGAGTCCCTGGGCGGGCAGGCAGGCAACTGCTGCCAGAGCGAGCAGAGCAATGAGCCGGCGCAGGGAAGAACGCATTGGGCTCTTATGCTTGCACACGTGTCTCGTGGTGCCAACGGGATTTGTGCGGGTTGGCTGACTGGGGAAAGGAATGCGTGGACGCGAGCGTAGCGCTGCCTAGTGTTTCCTCTCATGAATTTCCGTCTGGCTACTTCCCTGCTTCTGGTTCTGGCATGCACGGCTCGGGGCATGGACCCTGTGGCGAAGCCCGATCCGTCGTTGGCTGCCGATGCGCCCCCGGGGCATTCCATTCATGGGGATAGCTTCAATGAGGGACCGCGTCGGCGTCTGCCGCTCATGCCCGGATGTGGCGACGTGAGTTTTCCGGTGACGTCTGCGCATCCGGAGGTGCAGGCTTATTTCAACCAAGGGGTGGCGCAGCTGCATGGATTCTGGTACTGGGAAGCCGAGCGTTCCTTCCGGACTGTGCTGCAGCTGGACCCTGGCTGTCTGATGGGGCACTGGGGGATGGCGATGGCGAATCTGGAGAATGAGGAACGGGCGAGGAAGATCATGGGGAAGGTGAGCGACGAAGCGCTGCAGTCGGCGACGCCGCGGGAGAAGGCGTGGCTGGAGAGTGCGCGGAAGTTTTTCCGGGAGAAGAAGAACGACAACGAGCGCAAGGATGCGGCCCGCAATCTGGTGAAGGATCTGGAGCGGATTGCGCTGGATTATCCGGACGACATCGAGGCCCGGGCCATGGCGGTGTGCTTTGTCTGGCGGAATCAGTACCGGCTCGGGATGGAATCGGGCAGTCATCTGGCGATCGATGCGCTGGCGCGGCAGGTGCTTGGGAAGAATCCGCGGCATCCGGTCCATCATTATCTGATTCATCTGTGGGATCACGAGCGCCCGAAGCAGGCGCTGGAGGCGGCGGCGCTGTGTGGACCGAGTGCGCCTGGGGTAGCGCACATGTGGCACATGCCTGGGCACATCTACAGCGACCTTGAGCGGTGGGCGGATGCAGCATGGCAGCAGGAAGCGGCGGCCCGGGTGGATCATGCGCAGATGATCCGGAATCGGATTTTCCCGGATCAGATTCACAATTTCGCGCACAACAGCGAGTGGTGGATCCGGAATCTCAATCATCTGGGGCAGGCCGGCAAAGCGCTCGCGATGGCGCGCAGCATGATCGCAATGCCGCGGATCCCGCGGTCGAAGCAGGTGGCGGATCAGCCCAATCAGGTTTTTGAGGAAGGCGGGAGCTGCTGGCAGTATGGTCGCAACCGTCTCTTTGAGACGCTGCTGCGGTGGGAGCTGTGGGATGCGGTTCTGGCGCTGGAGGGGTCCGTTTATTTGGCCCCGGGGCGGGAATTCGAGGACCAGTGGAAGCCCGAGCAGCTGCTGGCGCTGGCGTTTTACGGCAAGGGAGACTCCGTGACGGGCAGACGCTGGCTGGCGAAGCTGGAGGAGCGGCAGGCCAGTGCCGAGCGGGAGAAGGCGCAGACGGTGGCGGCGGCCGAGGAAAAGGCGCGGGGGGAGAAGAAGAAGGAGGAAGAGGTGAAGAAGGCAGGCGAAGAGGCCGGGAGGGAAGCCGGCAGGCGGGTCAACCAGCTGCAGCATCCGGTCCGCGAGCTGCAGTTGCGGGACCATCTGGCCAATGGGCGCCTTGAGGAAGCGCGCAAGCTGATGACTGAGCTGAAGGAAGTGCCTGAGCACCGGATGGCGATGCTGCATCTGGCGCTGGGGGACAAGGACAAGGCGGTGGATGTGGCCAAGGGGTTTGCGGAGCGGTCGTCCCGGCAGTCTCAGCCGCTGGCTTTGCATGCCTGGATGCTGTGGGAGGCCGGTAAGCGCGACGAGGCGCTGGCGGCCTTTGGGAAGCTCCGGGAGGTGGCGGCGCTGGCGGATGCCGGTCTGCCGTTGCTGAAGAGGCTGCAGCCGCTGGTGGAAGCAGCGGGCAGCGGTCCTGACTGGCGGCAGCCGCCTGCGTTGGCCGGGGATCTCGGGGAACGGCCGGATCCGGCGAGTCTGGGTCCGCTGGAATGGCATCCGTGGGATGCTCCGGCGTGGACCGCCCTTGATGCGGGGGGCGCCCCTGTGGAGAGTGCGCAGTTCAAGGGGAAGGCGCACGTGCTGATTTTCTTCCTGGGGAATGCCTGCACGCACTGCAACCAGCAGATCAAGGCGTTTGCGGATCAGCAGAAGCGCTTCGCGGAGGCGGGGCTTCCGGTGATGGCGATCAGCACGGATCCTCCTGCCGAGGTTGCGGCAACGGGCAATCCCCCGCCGTTTCCCGTGTATTCAGGGGCGGACGGCAAAGCGTTCCGGGCCTTTGATGCCTGGGATGAATTCGAGGACAAGCCGCTGCATGCGACCTGTCTGATTGATGCGGCCGGGCGGATGCGGTGGCAGCATGTGAGTTACGAACCGTTCATGCTGCCGGAGTTTCTGCTGGAGGAAGCGCAGCGGCTGCTGCGGGTCCCGGCGGTCCCGGGTGAAGGGGTGGCGGTGCGCTGACGGATGGACGAAGTACTGGTCGGGGGTTGACGGAGCGGAGGGGAGGCGGCAGCGTCTTCCCGATCTGCAACTTCATGAATCCGCTGCGCCTTTCGCTTCCTGCTCTTGTGGTGGCTGCTGCTGCCGTGGCTGGAGGAGGGTGCCGGAAGGCCGCGGAGTCTGCGGTGGCCGCACCGGTTCCGGATGCTCCGGCGGCGGTTGTGCCTGCTGCGGTGGCCGATCCCAGGCGGCCGGTGGTGGACGGCGCTCTGGCGGCGATCCGAGGGGGACGGGTGGACGAGGCGGTCGCGGCTCTTGCACCGCTGGCCGAAGAGAAAGGGAATGCGCCGGCGCTGCTGGACGCGAGGAAAATTCTTGGCGGGATTCACCTCGACCAGTTGTTTTCGCGGGTCCCCATGCCCGGGAAGTATGAATACGCGGTGGGGCGGACCAAAGGGGACAATCTGCATTCCATTGCCAGTCGTTTCCGGTCGACCGTGACCTTTCTGCAGAGGGTCAATCAGCTGCCGGGCAGTGTGATTCATCCCGGGGACCGCCTCGTGGTGTGTCCACTCGACTTCACGGTGGAGATTGATCTGCGGGGCAAGCGGCTGACAGTGCGCCGGGATGGAAAATTCTTCAGCGATTACGCCCTGAGGGGGATGGAACTGCCGATGGCGACGCTTCCCGGGGATGCGGTGGTGGCCGACACGTCCGGCTGGTCCGGGGATCGCCGCATCCGTCAGGATGCTCCGGAATTCAGCGGGGCGGAGAAGCGCCTGCAGATTGCGGTGGCGGAAGCGGGCTCCATAGTGCTGCGGAAGGTGCCGGATTCCGGCGCTGCCCCCGGGCCATCGCTGTATCTTGCCGCGTCCGACCTCGGAGAACTGGCGGCCATCATCCGCCCGGGCACTCCCGTTCGTTTTCTTACCGATTCCCTGAAATCCTGAATTTCCATTTCCTTCCATGAAGCACGCACCGCTTGAATTCGAGAAACCGATCTTTGCGCTCCAGGAACAGCTTGAGGAAATGCTCCGCAAGAGTTCCGGTCAGGACATCAATCTGGCCAGGGAAGCTGACGCCATCCGGGTGAAGCTGGAGGAACTGCGGGAGAGCACCTACCGGAATCTGAGTGCGTGGCAGCGCATTCAGATCGCCCGGCATCCGGCGCGTCCCTACATGCTCGACTATGTGGGGCAGTGCTTTACGGACTTTGTGGAACTGCATGGGGACCGGCACATTGGGGACGACCATGCTATGCCGGGCGGGTTTGCGCGGCTGGCCGGCCGGCGCGTGGTTGTGATTGGTCATCAGAAAGGGCGGGATACCAAGGAGAATCTGAAGCGGAACTTCGGCTGTGCGCATCCCGAGGGGTACCGCAAGGCGATGCGTCTGATGCGGCTCGCGGAAAAGTTCCGGCTTCCCGTGATCTCTCTGATTGATACACCGGGGGCCTACCCTGGCATTCAGGCCGAGGAACGGAACATCGCGGAGAGCATTGCGTTCAACCTGCGGGAAATGATGACATTGACCGTCCCCGTGGTGGCCGTGGTGATTGGCGAAGGCGGAAGCGGGGGAGCCCTCGGCATTGGTGTCGCCGACCGGGTGCTCATGCTGGAAAACGCCTATTATTCGGTGATCAGCCCCGAAGGCTGTGCCGCCATTCTCTGGAAGGACCGGAAGCATGCCGCCGAGGCCGCCGAGGCCCTGCGGATCACCGCCACCGACCTCCTCAAGTTCGGGATCGTCGACGAAGTCATTCCGGAGCCACCCGGAGGGGCTCATTACGATGCGGGGGCCGCGGCGGCAGCGCTCAAATCCGCTCTCGTTCATCACCTTGATGCACTGAGCGGTTTATCCGCGGCGGAACTGCGCAAGCAGCGTTATGCCAAGTTCCGGCGTTTCGGAGCCTTTTCGGAAGGAAAATGAGTGATTCGGCAGACCGGATTCCTAATTACCCATCATCATTGCTAACTGTTAGGAAGAGAAGCTTTTCTGCTAGGAGATCCTCCTTGATTTCAGGAGGTTACTCTATTTCTAGGGATAGCGGAAAGTGGAAATCTCGTTGAACTGGATTAAACCAAGCCGTTAGAGCCCGCTGCCGCCGCCGAAGTTCATCTGTTTGGCAGCTACGTCATTGGAATGCTGGAACAGGCATGGGTGCTATCCGTCAGGTAGCGCGGGCATGTGTTCTTTCCGTGGGGGAGCTGCGGGGCTGATGTGTATCGGGGGGTACGCATCCATCTGTCCATTGAATCATCCATGAATGCCAGCCGACGAAATTTTCTGCAGACTGCTGCGGCGGGAGTGGCCGCGGCGGCCCATCCTCTGACTGCTGCTGATCCGTATGCGCCTGCGGAGCCGGGGCTGGCTGGGCAGTGGTTTGACAAGGGGAGGCAGCATGTGCTTCCGAAGTGGGCGTTTGACGGGTATCGGCCGACGCCTGGGGTAGCTGCCAATCCGGCGCGGCGTCTGGCATTTCCGGCGACGCCGGCGTGGGTGAGCGACGATAAGTGGACGGTGCAGCGGGGCAATGCTGGTGCTTTCGGGGATGAAGGCGGTGCTCCTGGGAAATCATTTCATGGGATCGCGGTGGAGTGGAACGGGACCCTCATCGGGGGCAATGCGCCCGGGAAGACCGCGTGGGAGACCATGAAGGAACGGGTTCTGCCGACGAGGGTATCAGAGTACAAGGCGGGTCCCCTTGACACGGCAAAGCGCAACTGGGCGGCCTACGATGACCGGGTGCGCTGCTACCGGATTCCGGTGCAGGAAGTGCTGGCTCCGCTGCATCCGGAGGCTCCGCATCCGGCGCTGCTCTATGCGTATGCCGGGATGGTTCCAGGACCCACCTTCCGGTTCCGGCACGGGATGCCTGCGGTGGTGCGGTTCGACAATCAGCTGCAGACGGAGATCTCGGTCCATCATCACGGCGGCCACAATCCAGCGCACAGCGATGGGTTTCCATCGTTCTATGCCCTGCAGGGCAAGGCGAAGGACTACCTGTATCCCAACATTCTGCCACTGCGGCAGAACGAAGGGGATGCGGAAATGGACTACGGCGAGGGCCAGTCGACCACGTGGTATCATGACCACGCGCTTGATGCGACGGCATTCAATGTGTCGCATGGACTGGCGGGATTTGCGCTCTGGTTTGATGAACTGGAGCTGAAGCTGATCCGCGATGGCGTGCTGCCTGGGCTGGGTGCGGTTTCGGCGGTGGAGGGAACGATTTCCGATGCGGAGTACCGGGCGTGGGTGGATGGCTGGAAGAAGCTGCATGCGGCCCGCGGGCCTCTCTCACTGGAGTGGGCGGCGCTCATGGTGAAGGCTGGTGTGGTGCCGAGGGAATCGGCGCTGGCGGCGTATCGGCCGGTGGCGGGAGACGCGCAGAAAGTGGATACGGCAGCGCGCGAGGGAACTGGGAAAGGATTCTATCATCTGCGTGCCGGAGGCAGTGAACCGGGCGTGGGCACACCCTATTTCAATCCGTATGATCTTCCGATCGTGCTGCAGGACCGCATCATCAGCCGGACCACCGGGCAGATCGTGTATGATACCGATGGGCACAATGGCTACATCGGAGACATCCAGCTGGCGAACGGGCGCCCGTGGCCGGCCATGCGGGTGAAGAAGCGGAAGTACCGGCTGCGGCTGCTGGATGGATCGAATGCGAGGATTTACCGGCTGCGGTTTCTTGACAGTCAGACATTCCGCCTGAAGCCGACGGCGGATGGCAGGCAGGAACCGGACCGCATTCCGGCGGGGACGCTGGAGGCAAGGTCCATGGATTTTTTCCGGATTGGGAAGGATTCGTGGCTCTGGCCGTCGCCGCGCCGCGCGAAGTCGGTGCTGCTGAACATGGCCAACCGGGCCGATCTCGTGGTGGATTTCCGGGAATGGCACGAGAAGGCCAAAGCGGCGGGACGGCTCAATGCGGACGGGCATGCGGAGTACTATCTGGTGAATACGATGCCGCAGTTTGACGGGCGGGGACCGAAGGGTCCGCTTGCGGAAGATGCTGGCGATCCGCAGGTATTTCCGCTGCCGTTTCAGCTCAATCCGGCGAACCCGGTGGTGGCATCCATGGTGGCGGGCGGAGTGATTCCGGGGGCACTGCTGGGGAATGGCGAGGGCGGGCAGATGACGGAGCTGGAACAGCCGGTCGGATTGATCCGCTTCATTATCGAAGATGACGAGGGAGAAGGACCGGACGCCCCCGAATGGCGGGGTGAAACAACCGTCCTGCGTCCGCGGCATGCCATCAAGGATGAGGAAGTGATGGCCGTGCGGGAATTTGTCTTCGAGCGCGGCAAGGGGGCGTGGATGGTGAACGCGCGGTTTTATGATCCGACGATTTCGAACGCCAGTCCGGTCATTGGGATCAAGGGTCAGAAGTTCCGGGTTCCGGATGGCAGCAAGCCGGAGGCGGAACGGGCCGAGAAGGAATCGCTGACCTATGCCGAGGAATGGATACTGCGGAATGGCGGGGGTGGCTGGTGGCATCCGATCCATATTCACCTCGAGGGGCATCAGCTCGTTGGATACGAGAAGGATTTTCCGGCGGACGGACTCATTGACGCGGATGGCATTCTGGGGGCTCCGGCGCAGGCGGCCATGGCTCCGCTGCCGGGGTGGCCCGATCTGGTGGGCCGCTTCGGACTGGATACGCTGCAGGCGCCACAGATCACGAATCCGATCCGTGACATGCTCATCAATCCGCGGGCGGTGCATCTGACCGAGGAATTCCGGAAGAGGAATCCTTCGTTCCGGGTGGTTCTTGCGTCGCCGCAGCCGGGAGCCTCGCTATTCCCGGCGCTGCGGGAGGGTGGCATTGCGCTGGAGCTGGAGAAGCCCGCGGCACAGCCATGGCGGGCGGCCATCAACCGGATCCTTGATGCGCTTTCCGAGCTGAGGAATTCATGGGCCGGAGAGATGACGGGGAATCACGACACGCAGGCGCTGGGGCCGAATACGGTGGCGCGCATCCGCATGCGTTTCCGGACGTGGAATGGACCTTTTGTGTTCCACTGTCACAATGTCGAGCACGAGGACATGCGCATGATGTTCAACTTTGAACCGGTCATGCGTCTCACGGGTCCGCAGCCCGGCAGTGCGCCGGTGCAGCCGAATACGCATGATCCGAACGTGGCTCCGGCGGCGCGCACGCATGGGCAGGACGTCACGGATCTGCGGACCAATCCGAACGCCGTGGGGGAAATGCCATGGGAGAAGCGGGACGGCTTTCCGCATTTTCACGAGGATCCGGTGCCCTTCACACCGACCGACCGGGTGGCCGATCCCCTCATCAGGCCCCGTCCGCAGCAGCAGTAAACCATTCCGCTTCCGCATCGCATGCAAACGCTCCTCACTTCTCTGCTGACAACCCTTGCCGCGGCCGGGCAGAAGCCCCCGCGGGCACGCCGGTCGGATCTCTTTGCCGACACGGTAGTGACTGATCAGTTCGGGCAGCGGCACCGCTTCCTCACGGAATTGATCCGTGACCGGGCCGTGGTCATCAACACGATGTTCACCGTGTGCCGGGGCAGTTGTCCGGGCACCAGCGAGACCCTGCAGCGGCTGCGGGAACCGCTGGGGCTCCTGTTTGGCAAGCGAGTCACGCTGCTGTCGCTTTCCATTGACCCGGCGCGCGACAATCCGGAAGTCCTGCAGCGCTATGCGGATCTCTACGGGGCCGGGAAGGCGGCCGGGGCGGGACAGCCCGACTGGCTGTTTCTGTCTGCGGGAGTGCAGGAGACGGAAGTGCTGCGCCGCTCGCTGGGATTCTATGATCTGAATGCGCGCATCGACGGCGACATTTCGCGGCATGCGGCTCTGCTGCTGTTTGGCAACGACCGTGCGAACCGCTGGTCGACGTCGCCTTCACAGATCCGCGATGGACTGATCTGGGAACCGCTGCGGCGCGTGCTTGGCGACACTCCTGCCGAACGATTCGGCATCACGGAAGGCTGAAACATTTACGACGCATACATGAAATCTCTGACTTCTGTTCTTCTGCTGCTTTCGCTTGGGCATGCGGCCGCTCAGCATCCTGCCGATCAGGTGCGGGCCGCCACGAACAAGGCTCATCTGGTGGGCCATGAGGACGAGGCGCTGCTGGCCCGCATCGAGGCGGCGCTGGCCGAATGGGATCCGCGCAATCTCACCAGCCCGTATGTGAAGGAGATGCAGACCGACCGCGGGAGGAAGCATGCTCTGCGGCGTCCGGACCTTGCGGAATTCATAGCGGATCCCGATGCTGCCCTTGCGCTGGGGAAGGCGCTCTTCTGGGAGATGCGGGCGGGCAGCGACTATGGTGCCAAAGGGGTAACGCAGTCGGGTTCCGAAATGGTTTTTGGAACGGCCTGTGCTTCGTGTCATTATCGTTTTGGTACGGATGCGCGGGACCGGAACACGTCCGCCATGGCGCTGCAGGCGTGGGAAACCTTCGCGCAGGAACGGAACCTTGCGGCGGACCAGCCTGATGATGTGCCCTTTGCGCAGCGCAGCCGGAAGTACGATCCCGCGGCGGACGGGAATGTGAGCCGGCGGGACTGGGAATTCCAGAAGACTGGAAACAGTCATCGCCTTGTCGGTTCGCAGGGTGTCGTGTTCCGGAAGTTCGCCGGACTGCGGGCCGACGGCACGGAGGTTTCGTCCGCCATGCCTGCCGCGGCTGCCACGAAGTCCTTCCGGGACATGTTTGCCGTGGGCGGGGTGGTTTCGCCTGATGGGGGGAACCGGACCCGGCAGATCACGCGGCGCAATTCTCCGAGCGTCATCAATTCCGTTTTCGGGGACCGGCAGTTTCACGATGCGAGAGCGGAATCGACCTTCAACGGCTATTCGATTTTCGGGGATTACGACAAGAGGGTTATTCTCAAGAAGGCGTCGTTCACGCGGAATGCGGATGGCTCCTTCCGGGTGAGCGCCTTTCATCCGGCCACGGTGGCGATTCCGCTGGCGTCGCTGGCCTCGCAGGCGGTTGGTCCGATCGTCAATGAAGTTGAAATGTCGCATTATGGACGGACCTTCCATGATCTGGCGGTGAAGCTGCTGGATGCGAAGCCGCTGGCCGACCAGAGGGTGGCGGCGGGGGATTCGCTGCTGGCAGGCTATCTGGGAGGCGATGCGACTTACCGGCGGCTCATTCAGCAGGCTTTCCGGGCGGAATGGTGGGCAGACGATGGAGAGCGGCCCGCGGAAGGCGGGTTCACGCCACTGAACCGCTATGCGCCGATTGACCGCGGGGATCTGCCGACGCCGATTCCGGCCGGCAGCAAAGACCGGCTGCTGATCAATAATTTCAGTCTCTTCTGGGGACTGTCGATCATGCTTTATGAATCGGTGCTGGTGTCGAACCAGTCGCCCTTCGATGACATGCTGCGCGGCAAGGGAGACTCGGTCGAGGCCACGTGGCGGCGCTATGTGACTGCGGAACTGGCGCGGCTGGATGGAGACAAGCGGGTGGTGCCGGAGGAACCGAAGCTGCCGGGAGGAAACGGCGGCGGCGTGGAGCATCCTGACGAAGTGATCCGCAAGGCGCAGCTGGACAAGCTGATCACGCTGAATGCGCCGCCGGTGCTCACGGGAACGGCCATGTTTCAGCGTGGTCTGCGGGTGTTTGTGCGCAACTGTGCCGAATGCCACATTCCTCCGTACTTCAGCAATGCCGGCGAGATTGAGCTGGCTCCTGACATTCCCAAACCGATCGCCAAGCTGCATGGTCACGCGCTGGTGCGGACGGCGCTGGCGGACGCCTTCAAGGAACGTCTCATCTCGGAGGGCTTCCATCCCGGCGGCGTAACCGATGCCAACCGCGGCGTGCTCGGCAACCGCCTGTATTTCTTCGATCAGGAACGGCTCCCGGTCATCACGGCGCTCGGGCTTCCACTGATGATCGAGAACATGCCGATCGATCCGGTCATGCCGCTCTCGTTCAATCAGACGGCTCCCCCGCCCCGGCAGCCGCGGGTTCCCATGATCACGTGGCTGGGCACGCGTCCGCCGCTGGGATTTGCTCCTTCGCCGCAGCCGGGGGCGAAACCGCTCGAGCCCTATGCCTTCTACGATCTGGGATACTACAACATTGGAGTCTCCGAGCCCCGCTACGACTGGGGCATCTGGGCCTTTGATGGATCCGACGAAGTCATCAGCGTGGAGGAACTGGCGCGGACTGTCACTCCCGGGACAAACCTCCGGCGTGCCGGCGGTGCGGGGACTCCCGGAGGCCGCCGCCAGCTGGATACGGCCGGGAAGCGCGCGCTCGCGGCGAAGCTCAAGCCCGGCATTCTTCCCGAGATTGCGGACCGCACCCTGGCAGCGGAAGCCATCAATGATCTGGCGGGTCAGCTTGAGGAATCCGAGAATGCGGTGCAGACGCTGCGCAGTTCCCTTGATCTCGGATCCGCCTACCGGCTGCCGAAGGAAGCGGAAGGCGAGGACCGGGCGGTGGAGGAGGCCCGGAAGACCGAGTCGATGCAGCAGATGCTGCGGAAGGCGGCGGACAAATGGAAACGGGTGCAGCAGCTGCGGGCGAAGGGAGCCGAGGTTCCCCGGGCGCTGGCGGAGGAGCGCGTGATCGTTCCCATCGACCGCAGTGGCGACCGCAATTACCTTGGTGCGGAATCGAAGCGGAAGGATCTGCATTTCTTCAAGCGGGCCCGCCGCATGGTGATGTCGGAGGAGACGTGGGGTCACCGCAAGCTCTTCATCACCGACAACGAGCTGATGGGCTGGGGTGCCTTCAAGACGCCGAGTCTGCGCAACACTGCCCTTACGGAACCTTACATGCACAATGGGCGTTTCCTGACCCTGCGGCAGGTGCTGCGCTTCTATAGCTTCGACAACACCGGGCTGATTCCGGCCGACGAGGTGCGCAATCCGGATCTCCATCCCGAGATGGGCCGTCTTGATCTCAATCATGATGGGCAGGTGGAGAATGCCGCCGGCGTCCCGGGAGGCATTCCCAATCTGACGAGGGTGCACGATGCGGAATCTCTTCTGTTCTTCATGCACTGCCTCACGGATCCGAGGGTGGAACGGGCAGCGGCGCCCTTCGATCATCCTGCCATTGTGGTCCCGAATGGCTTCCGCATCGAGAATGGCCAGCCGCGTGATGAAGTCATCGAGATCACAGCCTCAAGCCCTGAAGGCGGTGATGCGCCCGCGCAGTTCCCTGCTGCCCGCTGATGGCCTGATCCCACGGACTGATCTCCCCGGCAGGCTTGGCCTCAGACCGGGCGGAGGACGCTTTTGACGACTTCGCCGCGGTGCATTTTCTCGAAGGCTTCGTGCCATGAGGTGACGGGCCAGACGCCGCCGATGATGGGGCGGACGTCGAGTTGGCCGGAGCCGAGGAGGGCGAGGACGCGTTCCCAGATGGGCCAGTTGTGACTGAAGCTGCCCTGGAGGGTGATGTTCTTCTGGACGAGGGGATCGAGGCTGAAGCCGAGGGGATCGCGGCCCCAGCCGACCTTGCTGATCCAGCCGGCTGGGCGGACGAGGTCGAGCGCGGTTTTGAGGGTGATGCTGGCTCCGGCGGCGTCGATGATGCCATCGCAGCCGAGGCCATCGCGTTCCATGGCCCATGTTCTGGGGTCATCGGTGATTGTGTGGCAGCCGTACTGCCGGGCGATGGCGAGGCGGCCGGCGTCCTGGGGGAGGCCGACGACGGCGACTTCGGCTCCGCAGAGTCTGGCCATGGCGGCGCAGAGGATGCCGATGGTGCCCGGGCCGAGCACGAGGACGCGGTCGCCGGGTTCGATGCGGGCGTTGCGGACGACGGCGTTGTAGGCGACGCAGCAGGGTTCGGTGAGGCAGGCCTGTTCGAAGGGGAGCTGGTCCGGAACGTGGTGCAGAATGCGGGAGGGAACCCGGACGTAGCGTGTCATGGCTCCGTTGACTCCGTAGCCGAATCCCTTGCGGGTGGGATCGAGATTGTAGAGTCCCCGGCGGGTCATGGGATTATCCGGGCTGATGATGGCCGCGGTTTCGGAGACGACGCGGTCGCCTTCCTGCCAGTGGTTCACGCCGCTGCCGGTGCGGGCGATGACGCCGCCGAATTCGTGTCCGAGGACCACGGGGTAGTTGACGGGCCATGAATGCTGCGACGTCCACTGGTGGAGGTCGCTTCCGCACACGCCCACGGCGGCCACTTCAAGGAGAACGTCCTCCGGTCCGATCTCCGGGGTTTCGAGTTCCCGGATTTCGACGGAACCGGGATCCGGGGCGAAGTTGACGACCGAGGGGGATTTCATGACTCGGGAATGGCGGGAACTTCCTCACTTCCTCAGCGTCGGTCGGCGTCGCCGAAGCCGAAGCGGCCCGGCTCCTGCAGAGCGAAGTCGCGCGAGCGGAGTTCGAGGTATTCCAGTTCGCCGCTGGGTCCGAATTTCGGGGTCATCTGGATGAGATGGTCCTGGGCGAGGCACCAGAGAAGCTGGCGGCGCGTGATGGCAATGCGGTCGATGTTGATGATGGGGTTCTCCTTCGGCTCGATGACCCACTGGTAGCGGATGCCACGGAGCGCTTCGTGATCGAAGCACGCCTTCAGTGGGGTATCGAGGATGAGCGTCCGCATGGGAGTATCCAGCCAGCGGTTCAGTGGAGGGTAGCGGGTGAAGAGGAAATCATTCGGCACCACCGCCATGGCGTCGCCTGCCTTGAATTTCGGCTGGGGGTCGAGCAGGAGGTCGATCGCGGTGCAGCCGGGGAGCAGGCCAAGGGCAGCGAGAGCGGAAAGGGCGGTACGGTTCATGGGATTGGAAAAAATGGCGCTTTCGGGAGCACCCCCGGATGTCGTCTTCCCGGCGGGGCGGGTGCAAGATGATTTTTCGCGGGAATGCGGCGCCCGCTTCGGTTTCTTCCGACCATGCAACGGACCGGACTGTTCAAGAATGGGGGAAGGATGCCGCTGCAAATTCCCCAATGAATGCTGAATTCTCATTAGGGTTGACAATCGGGGGTGGTCTTGGCTACTGGATTGCTAGTCTGCGCGAGCGGGGGCCTTTGCCTTGCTGGGATTCGGCATGGAAGTGCCGGGGTTGCGCCTGAGCGGCAGGACTGCAAGGAATCATGGCGTTTCAACTTCGACATTTTTTCCGCCGGGAATCCGGGCTGGCGGTTTTGCCGGCGGCTGGAGGGGAGGCTACGGGGCAGAACCGGGAAACTGCGGCGGAATTGTCCGCGGTGGCTCCCCGGGGGACGGCGACGGTGCGGAAACTGCGGATGCTCATTCCGGCGGGCGAAGCGGCCACGGCAGAAGCTGGCGGGGACACCCTTGTGCTGCTGCCGATGTCGGCTGTGGCGAGTGGACGGATGCGGCTGCGGGAGCTTTGGGAATGTGCGCCGTTTCTGTTCCGGGGAGAAGTGGCGGTGGTGGATGCGCGTGAAGTGGTTTTGGGTGAAGAGCCGGCGGGGGCTCTGGAGCAACCGGAGCGGACCGGCGGACTCTGGTCGCGTTTTGCGGAACTGGGTGAACCCCTTGCTGCGGCGGCTCTGCAGGTTCCACCGGGGGGGATTCCGGAGGGTGCGCAGGATTCTGCGGGAAGGGGCCGTGTGCAGGAGCAGAAGGCTGCGGAGATGGCGGGGCCGAGGGAAGTGGCAGCCCTGCTGGGGACGCTGCCGGGGGTGCGGGCCTGTGCCTTATCGGTGGCTGGTGCCGATTCCGGCGCTGGCGGGGATGCGGAGATTTCCTGCGCTCTGCGGTCGGCACTGCCGCAGACAGAAGCCGCGTACCGGAATCTGGCGGCCGGGCTGGCCATCGCGCATGCCGCTGTCGTGACGATGCACGCTGGAGAGGAGGTCCGCACAGTGATGACCGGGAACGGGGTCTTTCTGGTGGTGGCTCACGAATTGCCGGAACTACCCGGGCAGACGGCGGCGCAGTGCCTGGCGGTGGTGCGGAGGCTGGGGTTGATCGGCTGAATTCTCCTGACCCGCATGGCTCTGCTGTTTCATGACACGCGGGAGATCACCTTCAAGGTGGTGTACTGTGGCTGTCCCTTGAGCGGCAAGACGACCAATCTGGCGTGGATTCATGATCGCATGGACCATGGCAGCCGGGGCAAACTGGTTTCGCTGGCGAACTCGCAGGACCGGACCCTTTTCTTCGATTACCTTGCCGTGGAGACGCCGGTGGTGGCTGGATTCCGGACAAGGTTTCAGCTCTACACGGTACCGGGTCAGGTCCAGTACGATGCGACGCGGCAGATTGTCATGCGTGGTGCCGATGGGCTGGTGTTCGTGGCAGACAGCAGCGCGCCGCGGCAGGCAGCGAATGCGGAAGCGTGGCGGTCTCTGCGGGCGATGCCGGGGGGTGTGCCGCAGCTGCCGATGGTGCTGCAGTACAACAAGCGGGATGCGGGTGATGCCGTTTCCCGGGAATACCTGAACCATCTGCTGGGCAACGGGGAGGAAGGTCTGCCGGTCATCGAGGCCTGTGCGGTGCAGGGCACGGGAGTGTTTCCGACACTCAACGCGGTGGCGCGGCTCGTGCTCCGCAGTTTCCTGTCGCAGGCCGCCGGGTTTGCGGTTCCCTGAACTTGATTTCCCCATGGACGCACCGAATCCCTCATCCTGCGACAGACCGGGCATGCCCCTGATGCCTGGTGCGCCGGGGAAGGGCCTGCTGCAGCGGGTGCTGCGGGCGCATTGCGCGGACAGCGACTGTGTGTATGCGGCGGTGATTGATGAAAGCGGCGGAGTGCTGGCACAGACCGGAGAGGCTGCGCTGCAGGATCAGGGCGAGACCGCGGCGCTGGCAGCGGGTGCGTATCATGCGGTCCGGGAAACGGCGCGGAGGCTGGGCGAACCGTCATTCGAAGGCCTGTCGCATCAGGGCCTGCACCGGCACTTTCACCTGGGCCCGGTGGATGACCGCTTTCTGCTGCTCAGTGTATTCGGAAATGACACACGCCTCGCCCTCGTACGGGCCTGTGCCCTCCGGACGGCGGGCCGGCTGCGGGAAGCGCTCGCGGAGGCGCTACCGGGTCCCGTGCGTGGGTTGGCTCCGGCCGATTTCCGGGAACTGCGGGGCGCGGTTTCCGCTTCGCTGCTCGGCGGTGATTTCTTTTCCGGGGGCTGAAGCTGGCGCGGCGGTCGTCCGTTCCTCTTCCCTGCAGCGCGTATCCTTGACATTCAGCGGGATGACGGTCACCTAGGAATTTCCCTGCACCGCTGCGGACGCTGCTGTCTCTCGGATCCGGGAAATTCCTGACTGAGCACAATGAAGAGGATTCTGATACGTCCTTCGCAATGGAGTTTCGACCGACTGCAGAACCGTCTGTTCTCGGATGGGACTTCCTTTCAGGGAGTGTATGGCGATGCCTTCCGGAGCTGGCGTACGCTGGCCGCACAGCGTGGATTTTCCATGGACACATGGGACATGCATCCGCTGAGTTCGGCGGATGTGATCTGGTTCATGGACCTTCCGGCGCATCGGCGGGATGTAGAGGAGGCGCGGAGGCAGGCTCCGCATGCTTTGCTGGTGCTGCAGATACTCGAAACCCCGGCGGTGGGGCCCCATTTCTTCGCCGGGTCGAACCACCGGGATTTCGATGTGATTCTGACTTATGACGGTACTCTCTGCGATGAGCGCCGGTATTTCCGGTATCATCTGCCGCACGCGCTGGTGGCGCGGGAGTCAGATCAGCCCTGGGGTGAGCGGCGCATCTGCTGCATGGTCAACTCAAACCGGCTCGAAGGATACTTTGCTCCGAGGCAGCTGGGGCCGGAAGGTCTGCCGGTAGTGGGCCGGCTGCTCGGTGGCTGGAAGCTTGGGCTTTCCGGCCTGCTTCATCCCACTCGTGGAGAGCTGTATTCTGCCCGGAGGCGGCTGGCCCGCACCGAGGACCGGCTGGGGATCGGCGTGCTTACTGTTTTCGGCAGCAAGTGGAATGGGGAATCGATTTCGTGGTGTCCGTTCTATCCGAATGCTCCCTATGGCTGCCGGGGAGGGGGCAGTTTTCCGGGTGACAAGCTGGATCTGATGGCGGGCTACCGTTTCAGCATTGCCTACGAGAATTTCGAAGGTTCGCGCGGCTACATTTCCGAGAAAATCTTCGATTCCTTTTCGGCGGGCACGGTTCCCGTGTACCGGGGAGATGCCGGGATCCATGACTATGTGCCGCGCGAAGCGATGGTGCGGGCGGATGATTTCCGGAATGAGGAGGAACTGCTGAGGTATCTGCAGGCTTGTCCGGAGGCCGAGTGGCTGCGGATGCGTGAAGCGGGTCGCCTCTTCATGGCCTCCGGGGCCTTCCATCCGTTTACGGGCGAAGCGTTTGCGGATCGCATGATGGAAGTGCTGTCCAAAGCGGTGGCCGTGCGGGCCTGATCTCGGATCATTCCATGTAGAGGAAAGCTGAAGAACTGAGCAGGGCGTGACAGAAGTCCGTGACGGCGGCCGCGCGTGCTTCCGCGGGGCGATCCGGTGGCGGGGCGATGGATTCCTGTCCGCTCACGAGGTCTCGGCGCAGGCCGGTGGCGGGTTCGAACTGCCAGCAGGCGGCAGTGGCGGGCCCCGGGGACGGCTGACGCAGGAGGATCCTGTCCTCGGGGAGAATGCCGAGGTGCAGCCGGATTTCGTCGATCAGTCCATCCCACGGCCGCCCGGCCGTGGTGTCGTTTCCGAGGACGAGACGGGGGAGCAGGCCGAGCGGGCCGGCCAGCGGGTGGGAGGCCACGGACGTCTGGAGAGGTTCGTCATCGTTGGCGAGGTCCTTGACGGAGAAAGTGACGGTGCCTTCGCCGGCTGGGCCGAAGTGAACGGCGGCGGCCAGGTAGTAGCTGCGGTCGAGCTGGAGCTGCAGATCGCTGAAGACCGCCTCCGTCGTGGATCTGCCGTCGGCGAGTCGGCTGCGCAGCTGGAGAACCGGCATCTGGGGCTTGCGGCGTGATTGCTGGCCTGTCACGCCGAGTGACCAGCCGTTCTCAGTGCTGCTGGGATCCCATGAGGCAGCGATCGTGCGGACATCGCCCTCCGTTGCGATGGAGCGGAGGAGGACGACGGCTTCCACCGTGAAATCGGTACCGGTGAGATCCGGCGGGCTGTTGATGGAGAGGCCTGCGCTGGGCGTTTCCGGAGCGATGACCACGGCTCGTCCGTCGCGGTGGGGCATGGGTTCGGTGGGGTAGGCTGCTTCGCGGGCGCGATCGGTTACGGCGATGGCGGACGAAGCCGAGAGGAAGGAGAGTGACTCCTCGAGGGAATCCGCGTCGGGAAGGCGTCCCGCAGTCCGGAGCCATGCTTCGCTGATGAGGCTGGCGAGGTTGTCGCCGTGGCGTGCAAGGAGGGCGGTGGCCATGGCCTCGGCCCGTTCGCGGAGGAATCGTCCATTGGCGAGGAAGAGACTCTGGAGAGCCGTGGTGGTGGTATCCCGCTGCGGCGTGCTCGTGAACTGCTGCGGGGCATCGAAGACCTCTGCGACCGGCTCCCGCACGTTGCGGAGGAGTTTCAGATAAATGGCGCGCCGGGGTTTTGTGAAGTCGCTGCCCGGTCCCCCGGCCGGGGTGAGTTCCAGTTCGCCGCTGGCGGAGTGGATGGCGTCGCGGATCTGTTCACTGTCGAGGCGGCGGGTGGTCCAGCGCCAGAGCAGGCGGTTGGCAGGATCGGCGAGGGCGGCCGGTTCCGTGTGCGGCGAGCGACTGGACTGCCGCCATGCCCGGCTGGTGACCATGAGGCGGTGGAGGCGCTTGAGTTTCCAGCCATGCTTCGTGAAATCGGCCGCGAGCCAGTCGAGCAGTTCCGGATGGGATGGAGGGTCGCCGAGTCGCCCGAAGTCGCTGCTGGTGGTGCTCAGTCCCTGTCCAAAGTGCTGCTGCCAGATGCGGTTGACGAGCACACGGGCGGTGAGGGGATTCTCCGGAGAAGCGATCCAGCGGGCGAGCGCACTGCGGCGGCCGGTGGATCCATGGTCCGCCGACATCATGGGTTCGGGGACTCCGAGGACCCTTGGGAAACCAGGTTTGACAGGGCCAGCCCGTTCCCGGCCCGGGATGAACGTGTCCGGAACATCCGGGCCGAAGTTGCGCACGGTGAGCGCCTGCGGGAGCGTGGCGGGACGGAGGTGCGCAAAGCCGGCGAGTTCGCGGCGCAGGACCGTTAGCCGTTCCTTGTCGGCACCCTTGATTTTCCCGTCGAGCCGGGCCCACTCGTAGGTGATCTGGCGCCATGCGAGCGAAGCGACGGGCCGTTCCGCGGGCGTCCATGTGGCCGGGTCACGGGTGAGCAGGGCCCGTGTCTCCGGAGGGAATTTTTCAATCGCTTCATCGCGCGCCTTTTCACGCCATGGCAATTCGATGGCTTCGATCTGGCTGCGCAGACTGGCGGTGGCCTGTTCCCACGCGGTTTCCTGCTGCTTCCACGCGGCGATTTCGTCCGGTCGGGCCGCGGGGGCGGACTCCGGCAGTTCCAGGCCCGCGAAGAATGCCTTCAGCTGGAAGTAATCGGTCTGCAGCAGGGGATCGAATTTGTGGTCGTGGCAGCGGGCGCACTGGAGACCGAGGCCGAGAAAGACATCGCTGGTGGTATCGGTGATGTCGTTGAGGATGGCATCCCACTGCCCCGCGGCATCGCGGTTATTGTACTCGTAGATCCCCGCGCGGAGGTAGCCCGTCGCCACGAGTGCCTCCGGATTGCCCGGAAGCATCTCGTCCCCTGCCAGTTGTTCCATGATGAAGCGGTCCCATGGCTTGTCGGCATTGAAGGAAGCGATCACATAGTCGCGGTATCTCCAGGCTTCCGGACGGTAGTCATCCGCCTTGTAGCCATCGCTTTCCGCATAGCGCACAAGGTCGAGCCAGTGACGCGCCCAGCGTTCTCCGTAGTGGGGACTTTCCAGAAGCCGGTCGACTGCCTTCCCGAAGGCATCGGGATCCGGATCGCCGCAGAAGCGGTCGATTTCCTCAGGGGGAGGCGGAAGCCCCATGAGGTCGAGCCAGAGGCGACGGATCAGGATGTCCCGGGAGGCTTCCGGGGCAAAGCCGAGCCCCGCCGCCTGCAGCTTTGCGGCGACAAAGGCGTCAATGGGGTGCTGCTCCGGGCCGGCGGGAATGGCGGGGACCGTGATGGGCTGAAAGGCCCACCATGCCCGGTCCTTGCCGATGATTCCGGCGTCGTCTGCCCATGCACCGCGGACCAGCGTCAGCGTGCTGGCGACTGCCAGCAGCGTGCGGGAAGGAAAGGAACGGCTCGCGTGACTTCGCGGGGGCATGGCGGCATCCTGCCACAACGGCAAGGATGCCGCCAATCCGCATCAGCGGCCAACCAAATCGGAGCGGGGCCTCGGGAGGCTGTTGAAGAACCGGGAGCGGCTGCGCCGTGGGCTTGGGGGATGGGGTCCCCTGCGGGCGGCGGGGCCTTTTTCCAGATGGCTTCCCTGCGCCGCTGTCGAAGGTCTCGACCTTCTCCCTGGCTGCGCCTCGCCTTGTGGAAAAATTCCGCGCCGCGCTACCAGCCCGGGTTCTTCAAAAGACTCTCAGCCCGGTGCACCGCCGCGCCGGTAGCGGGCCGCGCGCAGACGCTGTTCAAATTCCTGTTTGAGGACAGCGGCGGCTTCCTTCACTTCCGGTTCCCCGCCGCCGTGCTGGACGGCGCGGAGGAGGGTGACGACGAGGTGAAGGACCTTGCGGTAGCCGGGCCATTGTTCTGGGGTGATTGTCATGGATGGAGCGGGTTTATTGTTTTAGTTGCGCCGCAGCTTTGGTAAAACTGCCGCACGAAGGCAAAAAAACGGTGGCGCTTCACGGGTGACACCTGCGATTAACGACACGCGCATCGTAGGAATAACGGTCTCGCTCTAACTTGTCTAGAATAATTTTTCCTATACATTTGTTATACTGTTTTCAGAGCGGACTGAGCAGGTGATCTGGAGTTGGTGTGACTGGTAATCTGTGCTTGCCAAGGCCTTACTGCGCGTGGCAGAGTTGCATGGAAACCTCTCTATAATTCCTCGAATATGTTCACTCACTGCGTCATTTTCTGGACCGACCCCGGCCAACCTCATGCTGCGGATGAATTGCTGGCAGGCATGGAAAAATACCTGCGTCCTATTCCTGGATGGCTGCATTTTCACTGTGGCCGCATGCAGCCGAGTGATCGTCCGGTGGTGGAGACGAGTTATGCGGTGGGGTTGAACCTCGTGTTTCCAGACCGTTCAGCGGAAGTAGCGTATCAAGTGCATCCTCTGCATGTGGAGTTCATTGAAAAGGTCTTCCGTCCTTTGTGCACGAAGGCGGTCGTTTATGATTTTGCCTGAGGTTCGGGTGGGTTGGTGGCAGTGGTACTGGTGACGCAACCGGTGACCGAGCCCTGCAGGAAGCGGGTGTGGAAGGTGTCGCCTGGAGCCAGTTCCGATGGGTGGCGGACGACTTGTCCGTCGGCATTGGTGGTGCAGGTGAAGCCGCGCGCGAGGGTGCTTTCTGGTCCGAGGGTCCTGAGGAGGGCGGATTGGCGGCTGAGGGAATGGCGGAGGCGTTCGGTTTTGCTGAGGCAGCGCTGGTGGAGGCGTTCGGCGGCCATGGCGAGGGCGGCGCGGCGTTCGGCGAGGATGCGGTCGGGGTGCCGCTGACTGAGGCGGTGGGCCATTTCGCGGAGGCTGGTGGATTCGGCGGCGCAGCGGCTGGCGGTGGCGGTGCCGAGTGATTCTGCGGCGAGATCGAGGTGCTGTCTCCATGGGAGGAGGATGCGTTCCGGGTCGCGTCGGAGGGTGCCACGGCTGCTGAGTTCGAGGACTCTGCGGAGGTTCGCGATAATGGACTGGAGGCGGCGGTCCATGCGTTCGCGGGCGGCGGAGAGGCCTGCGAGGAGTTCCATCCGGTCGGGAGCGAGCAATTCAGCGGCGGCACTGGGGGTGGGGGCGCGGAGGTCGGCGGCGAAGTCGGCGATGGTGAAATCGATTTCGTGGCCGACGGCATTGATGATGGGGATGGGGCAGGCGTGGATAGCGCGGGCGACGATTTCCTCGTTGAAGGCCCAGAGGTCTTCGATGCTGCCGCCGCCGCGGGCGGTGACGATGGTATCGATGCGGGGGAGGCTGTCACCGGAGGCGCTGCTGAGCATGTGGAGGGCAGCGGCGATTTCCCCGGCGGCTCCGATGCCCTGCACGCGGACGGGAGCGATGAGGATGTGGAGCCATGGGGCGCGTCGGGTGAGGACATTGAGCATGTCCTGAAGGGCGGCTCCGGTTGGGGAAGTGACGATGGCCACCACGGCGGGCATGGCGGGGACCGGTTGCTTGCGGTCGGCATCGAAGAGGCCTTCGGCAGCGAGTCTGCGTTTGAGGGCGTCGAACTGGAGCTGGAGTGAGCCGGCCCCGGCTGCCTCGATGCGTTTCACGACCATCTGGTACTGGCCGCGGGCTTCGTAGACGGTGAGGTCGCCCTGCAGCTGTACCGCCATGCCATCGCTGAGGGGGGTACGGACGAGCTGGGCCTGACCCTTGAAGAGGACGCAGGCCAGCTGAGCACCGCTGTCCTTGAGAGTGAAGTAGCAGTGGCCGCTCGACTGGCGGCGGAAATTGCTGATTTCGCCTTCCACCCAGATGCTCCGGAAGTTGCCTTCGATGGTATCGCGGACGCGGCGGGTGATCTGGGAAACCGAGAGTGGTTTCGGTGGGGGCGGCGTGCTGGGGGCTGATGTGAAAAGGTCCATGGGCGGAGGGGCTTAGCCGAGCTGGAGCAGAATCTTGCCGCTGCGTCCAGCCGAAGCGGCGTGACGGAGGGCTTCGGTTACTGACGAAAGCGGATAGACGGCAGCGACCGGCTGATGGATGATTCCCGCAGCGACCAGCTGGGCGAGCTGCATGTAGAGCTTCTGACCTTCCTCCTCCGGGAACGATGCCAGCCAGCGGGTCAGCCAGAAGCCGGAGAGTTCGATTCCTTTGAAGATGAGGAGTCCGTTGGGGACCTTGAGGGGCTGGCGGCCCATGGCTCCGTAGGTCAGCAGTCGCCCCCCGGGCTGCAGAAGATTCATGAGCCGCAGTGCGCTGTCGCCGCCCACCGCATTCAGTCCGAGGGCGGCAGGATGGAAGCCGGGAAGCGCCGCCGCGGCAGCCAGCGCTTCCTCATCGTCAGGGAGAACCGCATCGGCACCTGCAGCAAGGCAGGCGGCCGCGCTCTCAGGCCGCCGGACGAGGCTGAGGGAGCGGAGCCCCAGATGGCGGGCCAGACCGATCACGCAGTGTGCGGCGGCTGAGCTGGCGGCATTCTGGAGAATCCAGCTGCCCGGCGCGGGGAGACCGTGGCTGTGGAGCAGCCCCCATGCGGTCGCCGGATTGACCCGCAGCATGGCAGCCTGCTGCGGGTCAAGGCCTTCCGGCAGGCACAGGATATCCCTGGCAGGAAGGACGATGGACTCGGCCCAGCATCCGGATGGCCGCAGGGGCATGGCCAGCCTGCCCACGGGAAGCGATTCCGCGCCCGGGCCCACCGCTTCGATAATCCCGCACCCTTCCATACCGGGAACGGCAGGCCGTTGAGGTTTTGTTCCGTATGTGCCGCTGATGAGGTTGAGATCCGCTGGGTTGATGGGTGCAAACCGCATCCGCAGCCTGACTTCTCCTTCTTTCAGTTCCTTATGTTCAAGTTTTTCCAACGCAATCACTTCATGCGCGGGACCAGTCGTGTGAAAGCGTGCCGTCCATTCCATGGGGGTGAATATTGAAGTGAATCCGTGTTTGTGCGAGGGGCTTGTTCCCTTCCGTGTCTAAGAAATGTGCACAAAAAGTTGGACAAAAGATGAACTGTCCAATATTTGTCTCGAATTGTAATCGCGGATTCGGGCACATGAAGCCACTGGATGCGGCGCTTACAGAGCACATCTGCCAGGCAACCAACCAAAAAAACTGAGTCCATTCTCCATGAAAACCGCGACAAACACGACAAGGGAAGGTGAAGTGAACACAGTGACACCCGAGATCATGGGCCCGGCGGCGGATGCCGCTGTGATCGATGATCAGTCTGATCTTAAGCAGATGCTGCGGGGCATTGCGAATGGTGACCGTGCCAGCTTCGCCACTTTCCATGGACGCTTCACTGGCATGGTGTATGCGACCGCGATTCAGGTGCTGCACAACCATGAAGACGCCGAAGACTGCACGCAGGAAGTTTTTGCTTCCCTGTGGAGCAAGGCGGGCATGTATCTTGACGACCGTGGCAAGCCGTCGACCTGGCTGGCAGCGATGGCCCGGAACCGAGCCATTGATAAGCTGAGGGCCCGTCAGCGCCGGAGCCGTCTCAACGATTCCTTCGAGGACGAATGCCGGATTGATGAACCCGTGACGAGGATTGACCCGTCGAAGCAGGCTGGGGTTTCCGAACTGACGGGGCACGTGCGCAGTGCGGTCATGCAGCTGTCGCCCGAGCAGTCCGAAGCGATCCGCATGGCCTTTTTTGAGGGTCTTACGCAGTTGGAGATTTCCCGGAAGACCGGTGAACCCCTTGGCACGATCAAGGCGCGGATCCGGCGCGGTCTGGGCCGCCTGCGGACCCTCATCAAGGAATGAGCGGCGGGACAGTCGATTGATCGCAATTCAGAGCAGCAGGACCGGCGGGGAGAACCGCCGGTTCTGTCGTTTCCGGGGGGTGGTGGCGAGCGAACTCTAGTGGCTGAGGACTGCCGAGGCGGTGCAGTCGTGGCTCGGCGTGATGCGCAGCCAGCGGGCCTGGACTTCCGGCGGGAGGGCGTGCCGCGCGGATTCACCGGCAGGTACCGCGATGGTTTTCCATGGCACCCAGAGTCCGTCGCCGGTGAGGTCGAGTTCCACTGTGAAATTCACGGGGCCTGCTGAGTGGTGCGACACATTCAGTTCGCGGCGTGCAAATCCCCAGATGAGGCAGGGGTCGCTGGAGACGCCGGCTTTGATGGCCGAATCGAGCCACGGGCCGCCGGTACCGGTTGGCCGCGGGAATTTCCAGAGATCGTCCACCGCGCCGGCCCAGACAGCTGCTTTGCCATCGTCGCTGCGGATGATGTGTTCGCCAGGCGGGGCGTCGGCGGCGACACCTGTCATGATGAGCAAGCCCCGCCATGAGCAGTAATCGTGAATGCGGCGGTTGTGCGTGCAGACCGGGCGCACCTTGGCGAAGCCTCCGGCGTTTTCCGCGGGAAGTTCGTAGAACGTGCCGCCGGCATTGAAGAGATCGCGCTCGGTGCAGACTTCGCGGCAGACACGGGCTGGTCCCGCAGCGCCATCCTTGTCGAACGCCGGTTCGCCCTTGGGAAGGCGCCAGCGTCTGCCGGAATCGTCCGTGTAGATGATCGAGGCGGCATCGGCCGTGAGCACGCCGGCGGGAATCGCGCAGTTCGCCTTGTGATAAGCGAGGGCCGCGGGATCGTCCACGCGCTGGAGCTTCAGGTCAGCGTCGAGTTCGTAGAGCGCGCTGCCGGCGGCGGGCATGCAGTGGAGCGTGCCCTTGTTCTCGGCCCGGGCGCGGACGGTGGCGGCGAGGGTGAGATCCGATGAGACTGTCGCAAGGCCTTCAAAAACGCTCTGACTCTCTGGATCGGAGGGCCTGCGGGCTGGTCCGCCGGTGAAAAGCGCGGTGGCTTTGGGGAGCGGTTGATCGCTGCGCAGCCGAATCCACACCGGAGGCGAAGGCGGTTGTTCGTCCACGACGCCATCCCTCGTGGCTCTGCCGCGGCCTCTGCCTTTGCCCGTCTCACTGGGCAAGTAGTGGTATTCCCATCCGCCGTCGTTTGTCCTGCGGAAGTTGAGCCAGTCGAAATTAATCCACTGCCCGGCCGAGGCATCCAAAGTCACGGTGAACCACTTCGTCCATTTGCCGCTCCCTGAGTCGTCCCGTTCGATGGCGATGGTGGTCGGCTTGTCACAATCGCCGGCAAGATACAGGCCATAGTTGCTGGTGCCGCCCGATAGTCCTCCGAACAGAAACGGATCGCTCGCGTCGCCTGCCTTGACGTCCTCACTCAGCCACACGGCTCCCTGACTGAGGGTGGGCCCCAGATCGCGCAGGGCTTCGCGTTTCATGAACCAGAGATTCGACTGACTCTGGGGCGGGGCGATGCTGCCCTTGGCCTTCCGTTTGTTGAGGAACTCGCTCTTTGCGGAGTCGTCGCAGCCGAAGACGATCTGGTCCTGCCATGCGCAGAAGTCGCCGATGACTTTGATGTAGCTGCTGAGGGGGCGGATGCCTGCGGTGCTGGCTGCGGAGAAGGTACGTGGAAATTCCCAGAACATGCCGTGCATGGTCATGAGGAGCGGGCCATCACCCACTTCGCGGATCCGGGGCCATTCTGTATTCCAGCCGTGCGCGCCGTCGTAGCTGTTGCTGGCTTTGGGGAGTCGGAAGCTGTGCCACTTGCCGCCGTCGCGCAGCATGAGGATGAGTGATTTGTGATCCCAGCCGACGCTCCAGACCGGGTCGTTGGGCTTGCCGCCGGCGATGCCGCCCGGGCCGGTCACTTCCGTGAACTGATTGCGGCGCACCACGGTCCATTGGTCGGCCTTGCCGTCCCATTCGGCCAGAACGCCGCTGGCAGCTTTCGGATTTCTGAGCGCATCCGGGCCATGCTCGCCGTTGTTGGCGTAGATGTAGCGGCCCTGCGACGAGTAGAATCCCTTGCCATGATAGCCGGGCAGGTCGGCCGCGCGTCCCTCCATGGTTTCCGTGACCGCCTTCTTTGCGGTGCCGCCCTTCCTGAGTTGCTCGTCCACCCAGAGGTTCTTCACGGCGAGCGACGTCACATCCACTTCGTAGAAGCCCTCCTCCATGGTGGCGTAGACGATCTTTCCTGCCGGATCCGTGAGGTGCCGCGCCAGTCCCGTGTGACGGCCGAACATGGTGCTGTAGGGGATCGTGCGGACGCCACGCTGGGCATCGATGGCATACGGCCCGATGAAGAGCTGCTGCGATTCGGCATGAATCATCCTGTTGGCCGGGGTCCCGCCAATGCTTTCCGGTCGGATGATCTGCTGAAGATCGGGCGTGATCTCGTAGAGCTTGTCCGACGACCCCTTCGGCTGATGCGGGGCATAGGTCACGACCCAGAGCCGGTCCGCCCACGGCACGACGGCCCCGGTCCCGCATTCCCCCTCGTTGTTGAACATGGCGAGGTGCGGATAGATACCCGAAATCTGCCGCGGCGCAGCACAGGCCAGCGGGGCGAAGCTAAGGGACAAGACAAGAGCAGCTCGGGTCATGGTTCTGGAAATGACAGTGAAAATGCCAGGAGAAATCGGGAAATTGGCTGCGTGAAGGTTTCGCTGTGCTGAAGGCTATGCAGGCGTCCCGCGAGGAACATGAAGACCGAATCCTTGCATGCCGGCAGAGCCTGCCATGAACTGCAGAGACACCCCTGTTCTGGTTGCGGCCATGATGCCAGGAGAAGGATTCAGTCCCGCTGGGCTGCGCAGCCTGGAAAATGCGGGCGGCTTGATGTTCCCTGCATAGCGTGCTTTGGTTGAGTCATGAAGGTCACGGTACCGGCGATGGACGAAGTGGTGCGGCGGGCGCGGGCTCATGGGCTGGTGCTGCTGAGCGGGGTGGTGCCGGGCATACGGAGTGATCTGCGGTATGGCCGGGCCGGCAATTTTTCGGGGTCTCCGCTGTATCCGGAAGGGATGCCCGTGCTGCTGCAGGAAGATGTGGCGGCGGCGCTGGGCCGGGCGCGGTCGGCGGTGCTGGCGGGTGGCTATGATCTGCTGGTGTGGGATGCGTGGCGTCCGGCGGAAGCGTCGCAGCTTCTGTGGGACCGGATCCGCGATCCGCGTTTTGCGGCGGAGCCCGGGCGCGATGGGCGCTGGAGCTGGCATTGCTATGGCCGGGCAGTGGACGTAACGCTCTGCGATGCCGCGGGTCGGCCCGTGGCCATGCCATCGGACTTCGACGACTTCAGCGGGGCGGCCGCGGCGGACTATGTGGGGGACGATGCTGCGGTGGCGGCGCGGCTGCGGCTGCTGCAGGGAGCGATGCGGTCGGCTGGGTTCCGTACGCTCGATGCCGAGTGGTGGCATTTCAGCATGCCGGTCGATCCGGTGCCGGTGGTTCCGGTGACAGCGGCGGAACTTGGACTGGTGCTGCCGGACTGAGCGGGGGGAGGATTACTCTGGTTACCCTGTGGACCCGAGTTTCCGGGCGATGTCCTCGAGTGGAATGCCCTTGGTTTCCGGGACCATGGCTTTCACCCAGATCAGCTGGAGGATCATCATGCCGGTGAAGATGAGGAAGACCGCGCCGGGTGGGAGGGCAGCCATCAGGAGCGGGAAGACTGTGGTGAGCAGGGCCGCAAACACCCAGTGGGTGGCGCTGCCAAGGGCCTGCCCTGCGGCGCGGCAGCTATCCGGGAAGATTTCGGACAGGAAGACCCAGATGACGGCACCCTGCCCGATGGCGTGCGCGGCGATGAAGGCGAAGATGCAGAGCAGGACGATCGTGCCGCCGGGTCCGGCGGCGCGGGAGGACGCCGTCAGTACTTCCGTGGCGGCGGCGACCGCTGCTTCGCGCTGATTCACTGGATCGAAGGAAGCCGGGAGCGGGACGGAGGCGGCCCCCGAGCGGGGGTCGGCGGAGGCGGCTGCCAGAGCGTTCCAGCGTTGCGAAAGATCCGAGCGGAGCGCATCCACGCGGGCCGGATTGGCCGACGCGAGGGCCGCCGCCGCATTCTTCAGGTCGACAGCAGCGGAAGCCGCCCGGAACTGAGGAGCCCAGTGGAAGAACGCCGCCGCGCACAGGCCGAGTGACAGAATGTAGCCGAGGGAACCGATGTAGAGGAGGGTGCGGCGGCCCAGCCGGTCGATCAGCCAGAGGCCAGCGAACGTGAAGACGAGGTTGGTGATGCCGATGCCGATGGATTGGCCGAGGGCGTTCTCGCTTCCGGTCAGTCCAAAGATACGCGGGGCGAAGTAGAGGACCGCATTGATACCCGAGAGCTGATTGAAGAACGCGATGAGGAACGCAAGCACGAGGGGTCGCCGTACGGTCGGCGAAAGCAGGCCCTCGACCCGCTGACCCTGCACCGCGGGAGCTGTGCGGATGCGGTCCGCGGCAGCGGTCACCGCAGCAGCATCGGCCTCCGGCATCATGGCGCGCAGCACAGTGGCAGCCTCGGTCTCACGTCCGCGTGACAGCAGCCAGCGCGGGCTTTCCGGAATGAGGAAACACGCCATGGTATACAGCAAGGCAGGCAGCGCTTCCGATCCCATCATCCAGCGCCACGCATGTTCCCCTGTGTTCCGGAGCAGCCAGTTCGAGAGAAAGGCCATGAGAATGCCGAAGACGATATTGAACTGAAACATGCCCGTGAGGCGGCCGCGTCGGTCGGGCGGCGAGATTTCCGAAATGTAGAGCGGAGCCGCCACGGTGGAAATCCCCACCCCCAGTCCTCCGATGAAGCGTGCCACAATGAACGACCATGGATCGCCTGCGAGAGCCGACCAGACGGCGGAAACGAAGTAGAGGATCCCGATCCAGAGGAGCGTGGGGCGGCGGCCCCAGCGGTCAGTCGGCCAGCCACCGAAGACCGAGCCGAGCACCGTCCCATAGAGGGCCGAGCCCATGACAATGCCGTGGAGGCCAGGGGAAAGATTCCAGAGCGACTGAATCGTCTGCTCCGCTCCCGAGATCACGACGGTATCGAATCCGAAGAGGAAGCCCGCGAGGGCAGAGACGAGCGACCAGAAGAAGATGCGGGAAGGCATGGGGGAAGTAGAGCGGGAATTGGGATGAAGGTGGTCAAGGCCGGGCACTGGCCCATGTGGTCGGGACGCGGGTGGCGCGGATATGTTCGCCGGATTCGAAGAGGCAGAAGAGGTCGCCGCCGGGGAGGACCGTGAGATCCGAGTAGGCGCCGGGTCCGGGGTCGATGGTTTTCGGTTCTGACCATGTGGTGCCGCCGTCGCGGCTGAACTGGAGGGAGAGGTTTTCGCGGCGGCCGCGGCCACCGGGTACTTCCTTGCCTTCCTTGTCGCGTCCGACCGTGCGCGGGCAGCTGAAGTAGAGAGTTCCGTCCGGGTGGGCGGTGAGGCCCGCCATGCAGACGGGTTCCCAGAGGGTGTCGACGAAGCGTGGATCCGACCATCCGGTGGCTCCGTCCGGGCTGGTGGTCAGGATCTTCCGGTTGGGGAGGGACGGGCTGCGGGCGAGGAAGGCGACGCGGCCATCCGGGAGGGCAGCGACTGCCGATTCGTTGGGATGGCGGAAGGGAGCGCGGTCCGGGACGGCGATGTCGCCGGCCTTCCATGTGCGTCCGTGGTCGTCGCTGAAGATGGTGCCGCAGGCGGAGGGGGCATGGGCCCCGGGTTTTCCGTACGCCAGCCAGATGGGGACCACGAGGCGACCGGAGGCGAGCTGGATGCCGTGGCCGGGGCCTGTGGCGATGACCTTCCAGTCGTAGTGTTTCCGGAACGGTTCGAAGCAGGCCGTGATTTCCGTGGGCTGGCTCCATGTGAGGCCGTCGTCCGTGCTGCGCATGGAGAAGCAGCGGGCGTAGTTGAGGCAGTAGAGGAACTCGATGGCACCGGTGGTGCGGTCAGCGATGGCGACTGGATTGTTGACCGTCTGTTCCGGTTCCCCGCCTTCTGTCTGATGGGGATGGCCGCCGATGCGTTCGCCGTGGTGAGCGATGTGCTGCGGGGGCAGCCATGTGCGGCCTCCGTCGGTGGAGCGGCGCAGGTGAATCTCGATTTCGCCCCAGTCCGCGCTGCTGTTCCGGCGTGCTTCGGCGTAGGCGAGGACGGTACCCTTGGCAGTGACGACTGTCCCTGGAATCCGGTAGCGGACGATGCCGTTCAGGCCCGCGGGAAAGACATCCGTGGCTTCCGGAGGGTTGGCTCGAAGCGGCAGCATCGTCAGCAGCATCAGAAAGATCGGCGGAAGGAATTTCATGGCAGGCAGGAATGGAGCGGTGCACCTCACGATGGCAGCGGTGCTGGGCAGGGCAATGGACGGGGCAGGGCGCCGGGGCCACGCATTTCCGGAGGGCGGGGTCAGGGAATGCCGATCACGAGCCGACTCGCAGCCACCTCGTGAATGAGGTCGCGCAGGCGGTAACCGGTGGGCTGGATGGCGCGGATAATGCGTTCGGTTTCGCCGCGGTCCCGCGGGGTGAGCTGGCGTCCGGCCGCGTAGGTGAGCAGGCTCATGGTGAGGCGCCGGGCAATCTGTTCCTCTTCGCCGACGAGGTACTGCTTCATGGCCGCGAGGTCTGCGATGGGGCGTCCGTCGGAGAGGACCGAAGTCGGATCGATGGGTTTTGGCTGGTCGCCTCCGCGGTAGTGCGTGCGCCACAGTCCGAGTTCGTCGAAGTTTTCGAAGGCGAAGCCGAGCGGATCGATTTTCCGGTGGCAGGTCTGGCAGGACGCCTGGGCGCGGTGGGCTTCCAGTTGTTCGCGGATGGTGCGGGCACCGCGGAGGTCCGGCGAGAGTGGTTCGATGTTGGGCGGCGGTGGTTTGGGAGGGAGGCCGAGGACACTTTCGAGCATCCAGACGCCGCGCACCACTGGCGAGGTATCGACGCCATTGGCAGTGGCCGTCATGAGAGCGGGCATGGTGAGGAGGCCCCCTCCGTGGGGTGGGCGTGCCGGAACGCGCCGGAACGCGTCGCCCCAGACGTCCTCGCGCTGGTAGATCCACTGGGCCGTGCGCTCGTTCAGGTAGGTATAGTCCGAGTCGACGAGGTCGCGCACCGGGCCGTTGCGCTGCACGAGGTCGGCGAAATAGGCATCGATTTGCCGGCGGAGCTGTTCCTCCATCTGGCGGTGGAAGTAGAATCCGCCCGGGGGCGGCATGGATCCGAGCCGGTCGAGCCGCAGCCAGCGTTCCGGGAAGCGGCGGATGAATGACGCGGCGCGCGGGTCGTGCAGCATTCGTTCCACCTGAGCGCGGCGCACCGTGGGGTCGGATAGCCGTTCCGCGGCGGCAAGTCCGCGCAGTTCGTCATCCGGCATGGACGACCAGAGGAAGTAGCTGAGCTGGGAAGCGATCTGGTAGTGATCCGGGCGGGCGGGGCGCTGGAGGTAGCAGAAGCGCGGGGAGGCGAGGATGGCGGTGCAGGCGGTGCGGAGGGCCGCGGCGCGGTCCACTCCGCGGGCGATTTCGGTTTCGGCGAGGGTGGTGAAGCGGGCGACTGCGGTGGCATCGACCGGGGCGCGCCATGCCTTGGTGGCGAAGGCGGTGAGGACGTCGGCGATTGGTTCCGTGCCGTGCTGGCCATAGATGAGGGCATGTCCCTGCGGCGGCCAGCTCATGGGGAGAGGTTCCAGGGTGAGGCGGTGGATGCGGAGGTGCGGGCCATCGTATCCGCGGCTGAAGAGGGCGTGTGCCATTTCCTGCTGGTACTGGTTCCGGGTGGCTTCCGGGGCATCCCCGGGTGGCGGTGGGCGGTGTGCCTCCGGACGGTACTTTGCCACGAGCTTTTCGGGAGTGAGGCCCCGTTCGTGTGGGGCGTTTTCCCAGCCCAGCCATGGCAGCCATGCTGCGTCGATCCATGCATCGAACTGGAATTCGTGCCGCTGGCCGTCATCGGGAACTGGCCATTGGGCCAGCATGAGGGTATCGGGATTTCCCTCATTGTAGGCGCCGCGGCGGGAATTGATGAGGTGGAGTCCGAGGATCATGGGTTCGTCCTGGCGGCTGCGGATGAGTTCGCCCCATGGATGGTGCTGGTGGTGGGCCGAGACTTCGATGCGGATTCTCCATGATGCAGAGGTGCCGACGCCCTTTCCGGCGATGGCCCCTGGGGCGAGGCGTCCGACATTCGAGGCCGCCCCTGGTTCGCGGTAGCGTTCCATGAGGACGTCGCAGTCGCGCAGGAACGGCCGGGCCAGTCCCTCCAGCCCGGCTGGTCCGTCCGTGCGGATCGGAGCGGTGAAAACCATGGTTTTCCGCTCCGGCGGGGGGCCGCTGACCGTGGCGAGGTCGAGGCATTGTTCTGCGGCACCCATGACCAGCCGCAGGAGGAAGTCCGACATGACGAGGCGGCTCCCGACGGTATCGAATCCGTGTTCCGATTCGTCCGCGGGGAATTCCCGGATGGGGTCGTCGCTGTGTCGCGAAACGCTGCCGTCGCCATTGGCGTCCTCCGGTTTCGGAATGCCGGGGTTGTGGAACATCGGCTGTTCCAGTCCGAGGAGATCGCGCAGGGTATTGCGCAGTTCGATGCGGTTGAGTCTGCGGATGACCGGGCTGGCGGGTTGCGCGAGGGCGGAGGCGTAGGCCTCGTCGAGGTGTGGCTGAAGATCAGCGAGCACGGTTGCCACTTCCTCGCGGGAAGGCCGCGTGCGGCTGGGCGGGGGCATGTCTCCGCGCCGGAGCTGATCCCCGATGGCCTGCCATTGGGCGAGTACCGTTTCGTCGTGCAGGTCGGTGCCGAGCGTATCGAGCCGGAGTCCTGCCTTCTGCTGATCCGGTCCGTGGCACTCCGTGCAGTGGGCCGTGAGGAGAGCGGTGAGGCTTGCGGGCGGAGCAGGGGCCGCCTTGAGATTGACGGCGGCAAGGCCTGCCGCCGCGAGGAAAGCGGTGCGGGATGTCATGACCATGAGAGACCGCTGAGGGTGCCGGTGCTGGTGCCGAAGCGGTCGGTTTCCACGCCGCAGTGCTGGAGGATACTGAGAAGGAGGTTGGCAGCCGGCAGGCGTTCGCGGCGGCCTTCTGGGAGGACGCGGTGTTCCCCGAGCTGGAAGGAACTTCCGGCGAGGAGCAGCGGCAGATTGCGGGTTGTGTGCTGGCCAGTGGCCATGCCGCATCCGTAGAGAATGACCGTGTGGTCGAGCAGAGTGCCGCCATTGAGGGGGTCTGGCTGATCCTTGAGCAGGTCCATGAGATGGGCCAGCATGGCGATCTGGAATCCTTCGATCGCCTTGAGGGCTGCCACTTCCACCGGGCGTTCTCCGTGATGGGAGAATCCGTGATAGCCACCACTGAGGCCGAAGTCGCCATTCGCGAATCCACTCGTCAGTGTGAAGATGCGGCAGGAATCCGTCTGCATCGCCAGCACCATGAGTTCGATCATGGACCGCAGGTCATTTTCGGTTCCCTTTCCGGCGGCCGGCTCAGGCTGTGACGCGGCGGGTTTGGGTCGGTCGAGCCATGGCGATTCCTGCGCGAGCCGCTGTTCGAGCCCGCGGACGGCTTCGAGGTATTCTCTGAATTTCGAGCGGTCGGCTGCCGTGAGCGATCCCTCCACGGATTTTGCCTCGTCCATGAGGGCGTCGAGAATGCTGCCGTGCTGGGCATGGCGGCGCTGGGCCGACTGACGGTTTGCGGGATCGGGATCCACGAAGAGAGAGCGGTAGAGCCCGTGCACATCGAGGGCCGGCACCTGGACTCCCGTGCGGGTGAAGCTGATCAGGTTGGCATCATTGACCTGGAGAGTGAGCGACGGAAAGCGGGTGGCTCCGGCGTTCTGTTCCGCGAGTTTCTGGTCGAGGCTCAGATTCATTTCCGGGTAATTCGGAGCGACCACCGGCATGACACCGCTGAGCAGCGAGGGAACGCAGGCGTGTCCGCCCTGCAGTCCGTGATCGAGATTGGAAAAGACCGTGAAGCGGCCCCGGTGGCGGGAGAGCGGGGCGAGGGTGGGCGGGAGAGCGAACTCACGGCCGCCCAGTTCCGGAAAGAACGCCTGGGGATAAACGCCATAATTGTTCGACAGGCAGACGAACCGTTTTACTGGGCGGCGCTGGTTTTCCGCGGCGCGGGCCGGCGGTCCGAGCGATGCGAGCACGGGAAGCGCCAGCATGGATCCGGCGTGGCGCAGAAAGCGGCGGCGGGTGGCAGGAATTGGAGTCATGGAATTTTCGGTTATGCTGCCGCGGAAACGATCATGGCGCTTGCGCCATGCTGCCAGAATCTGTTGAGATCCTGCCAATGCGTGCACATCATCGTCAGCGGGAATTCTTCGGTCAGCTTAGCGATCCTCAGGCGATCCGGGCGATGTTTGATCATGTGCCGGGAGTGTATTTTTTCGTGAAGGATCTGGACGGCCGGATGGTGGCGGCGAGTGCGTCGATTCTGGGGAGGCTGGGATTCCGGGAGGAATCCGAATTCATCGGGATGCGGGACAGTGATGTATTTCCGGCGCATCTTGCGGCGGCTTATGCGGAAGATGACGCCGAGGTCTTCCGGACGGGCCGACCCTTGGTGGATCGGCTGGAGCTGTGGTTCGACGAGGAGCGGCAGCTGGAATGGTGTGTCACCACCAAGCTTCCCCTCATGGGACGGGACGGGCGCGTCATTGGGCTCATGGGGCTGACGCGGCGGGAGGGCCGATCCGGGACGGCGCGGCCGGAGCAGCTGGCGGCGCGCGCCCTTGTGTACCTGCGGCAGCGGCCCTCCGTGGCGGTGAGTCCTGCGGAGCTGGCGCGTCAGCTGGCTGTTTCCGAGCGGACCCTGCACCGGAGAATCCGCGAGGCACTTGGGATTGCTCCCTATGAACTGGCACTGCGGGTGCGGATTCAGCTGGCGGCGGAAGCTCTCGTGCTCGGCATTGAACCGATTGCCGATATTGCCCAGGCTCACGGGTTCTGCGATCAGAGTCTCTTCACGTCGCACTTCCGCCGCCGCATGGGCATTACCCCGGCGCGCTTCCGGGCGAGTCACCGTGAAGGTCAGGGCGGGCCTGTGGTCAGGGCGCAGGCGGCAGCGTCCGGCCGTGCTGGTGGGCCCATGAAGCTGCCGCGGGTTCATCGCGCTTGAGCCATTCGCGGAGGCCGACGCCGACGGAATCCTCGCGTTTCTTTGGATCGTTCATGGTGTCGGCCCATGTGAGGGCGGCGGCGGGATCGCTGTCGAAGGTGGCGATGGCGAGGCCACCGATGGCGGAATCGCGGGCCGGGCTTGGTGGCTGGTCGCGCAGCCATTGGGAAGCCTGTTCCGGGTTCTGCTTGGTCCAGTTCCAGAGGACGCCGCCGATGGCTTCGTTGCGGGCGGTGGAATCCGGCTGCTGCCAGACCCATGTGGCAGCTTCCTGCGGGGCTTTGACCGTCCATGGTTCGGCGACCGCCTTGAGGACGGAGGCATTGATCTGCTCCGGGGGCAGGTTGGCGACATGGCGTGCGGCGGCGGCGGGGTCGCTGGCGGCCCATGACGCCATGGAATCGCGCAGGGCTGCCGGGCGGTCTTCCGGGGAGAGCGACTGCACCCATGTGAGGGCGGCGGCGGGGTCGGTGCGGGCCCATGATTCGCCGATGTCGGCGAGGAGGTTGCGGCGGGTGTCGCCGGGTTCAAGCTGGGCGGCGGCGGAGGCGGCGCGGGCGGGGTCGGTTCCGGCGAGCGTGACGAGGATGCCGGTGTAGGCTCCTCCGCGCTGGGAATCCGGCAGCTGGGCGGCCCATGCGAGGGCGGCATCGGGGTCGCGCCGCAGCCATTCGCGCCCGATCGTCCCCGCGAGGATGTGGCCCATGAAAGGGAAGTCGACGAGTTTATTGGCGGGGTCGGCGAGCCATGCGGTGGCGCGGGCTGGGTCGATGGCCGCGATGCCTGAGAGGACACTGCTGGCGAAGTCGCCGCGCTGGCGGCTGCCGAGCTGATCTAGGCTGGCGAGGGCGGCGTCCGGGTCTTCGCGGGCCCAGCGGGTCAGCATGAGGTGGAGAGCCGTCTTTGCTTCCGGGTCCCAGTCCGGGGCCGTGCGGCGGAGCGACTCGATGGCCGCCGGAAGCTGATCGGCTGAAAGGCCGGCGACGTGGGCCATGAGGGCTTCGATGCGGCGCGCCGGATCGCTCAGGGCCATGATGGCATCGAGAGAAAGTGCGGGTTCTGCCGGGGTGGCCGGGTCCGCTGCCGGGGCGAGGATGTTGCCGGGTAAAGTGGGTAGGCTGGCTGACTGGGCCGCCCCGAGGGCGGTGCGGAGCCGGGCGATTTCCGCTGACTGCTGTTCCGAGCGCAGCGCGAAGAAGGCCGCGGCCCCGGCCGACAGAACGGCCGCGGCGGCAGAGACGACGAGGAGAGGAGACCGGTTCATGGTAGGGAAGATAGGTCATCACGGTGGGACGGCACAAGTTCCGATGCGCCGCCTGATCGTGCGGGCCCGGAGTGGAGGGTGACTGAAATGACTGGGCCGCTGGCAGCGTATGCGGAGCCTTTCCCATGGACACCAATCAATCCCGTCGTCGTTTTCTCCGATCTGCCGCTCTGACTGCGGCGGCTCCCTTTGTTGTTTCCCCGGCCCGAGCGGCTGATCCCCTTGCCGGAGTGCCGAAGGCGCGGACGGTCGGTGGCATCTACATTGGGCCGCAGGCGTGGACCTTCAACCGCTTCACGGTGCTGGAGGCCATTGAGTTTGCGGGCCGGAGCGGATCGTCGGTGATCGAATGGTTTCCTGGTCAGAAGTTCAGCAAGGAGGGAGGCTCGTGGGGGCCGGGGGCGACGGCAGAGATGGAGAAGCAGGCCCTTGAGGCCCTTCAGAAGTGGAACATCACGCCGATGAACTTCGGGGTCACCGGAGTTCCCAACAACGAGACGGAAGCCCGCAAGGTCTTTGACTTCGCCAAGCGCTGGGGACTCTACGGGATCACTACGGAATCTGTCGAAAGCATCGATCTTCTTGAGAAGCTGGCGAAGGACTACGACATCCGCGTCTGCCTTCACAATCACCCGCGGCAGCCCAACAATCCGAACTACAAAGTCTGGGATCCGCAGTACATTCTCGACGTCTGCAAGGACCGCGATGCCCGCATCGGAGCCTGTGCCGACAGTGGCCACTGGATGAGGAGCGGACTCAGTGCCCTTGATGCCGTCAAGCTCCTCAAGGGCCGCGTGCTCTCGATGCACCTGAAGGACCGTCTTGATGAAAAGAGCGAAGACGTTCCCTACGGCACCGGCAAGGCCAACGTCGCCGCCATTCTCAGCGAAGCCCGTGCGCATGGCTTTGCCGGCAATGTTTCCATCGAATACGAAACCAACTGGGATCACAGCATCACCGATGTGAGCCAGTGCGTCGGCTACGTGCGCGCCCTCGGCGAAGCCAAGGGCTGGTAAGTCACAGAACGGAATCCGGTGGCCACCTTCCGTCAGCTGCGGGAGGTGGCCATTTCCATTTTCCGGAGGCGCTCGACGACCCCTGACATGACCCATCGGTAGAGGACCGGCAGCAGGACCAGCGTGAGGAATGTGCTGCTGAGGATTCCGCCGATCACCACCGTGGCGAGGGGCCGCTGAACTTCCGCGCCCGGTCCGGTGGCCACCGCCATGGGAATGAAGCCGAGTGCAGCGACGAGCGCCGTCATGAGGACAGGCCGCAGCCTTGTCAGCGATCCCTCGACCACGGTGTCGGCCACGCTCCTTCCTTCCCGTGATGCCTCATTCTAACAGGACACCGAAGCGGATTTCAGGAAGTGGCTCGGTGCCTCACGGTGGTGGACACCGTGGCATGGGTTTGATTGGATTGTCTTCCTGCAGTTGGCAACGTTTGTTTTTCGCTCTGGCTGGGCCTGCCCCGCGGACGCCCGGGGGGCCCCCGACACTTTTTTGAGGCCGGTTTTGAGCACTTTCTCCGGCTCTGCCCGGGGCTCTTCTTCCAACTCCCGCTCCGCTGCCTGCAGCCGGGCACGCCGGGCATAGAGGACTTTTAGTTTCGCTTCGATGCTGGCTTTTATTTCGATAGGGTCGTGGCTGCGCAGCTGTTTCTCGAGTCGGAGGCGGGCATCCTGGCTGAGGTCTCTCCAGGCAAGGAGGCGTGAGCACGGGCTCCTGGCTCGCTTTTCATGGTAGCGTTTCACTTTGCCATCGGGTTGCCGTTCCTTGCGCAGCAGCCGCCGCTGCGCGTTGTAAAGGTTGTTCCACAGGCTCCATTGAGTCAGGACCTCGTTGAGGGCTTCCACCAGTTCGTAATGCGCGAAGCGGTCGTCGCCCAGCAGCAGGCGGACGTGGGTGTAGTTCTTCTGCTCAATGTGGGCATTGGCGTTTTTGCGGTATGGCCGGGAACGGCTTAGTTCAATTTTCGGATCATGGGCTTTGAAGTGGTTGATGAAGTGGGCGTTGAGGAACTCGGTCTCGTTATCGAAGTCGAGCTTGATAAGAGGGAAAGGGAGGGCCGCCTGGATTTCACTGATCCGCTCCCGCGTGGCGTGTCCGCCGCGGTTCCACACCGCCCTCACTTCCGTCCAGCCGCTGTGGATGTCGGTGGCGTCGAGGGCCCACACGATGGCTCCTTCCATGCTGCCGCCGCACAAGGCCACGGTGTCGATCTCCAAAGCTCCCGGAGTCGTCTCGGTCCACGGCTCGCAGCGCACTGCCACTTCACGCTGCATGGCGGCCAGCGCGCTGGTGGCGATCCGCCGCTGGCGCCCGGCGCTGCGATAGGGGGCCATCTCCCGGTCGATCTGCGCCGCACTGATCCCCTTGAGGCGCTCCTCCCGGCCACCCTCAAGACACCCATGGTGCTTCTGCCAGGAAGCCAGCCAGAGCCGCAGCATTTCTCCCGCCAACCGCTTGCCACAGGGTTGGCCCGCCGCCAGCCACACCCCTTTCAGCACCTGGAGATCCCCCTCGTCATACCGGCTGCGCGCCCCCCGGGACGCCCCTGTCATCCCCACCCGGCGCTGCCCCCGCAGCACTTTGTTGGCGTATTTGCGACCCAGTCCCGTGGTCTGGCAATACTCGTCGAGTAACACCGCACGGGCCGATTTTCCAGTCCGCCGCGTATAGCGTTCCCGCATCACCTTCGTGTAGTCTTCAAGGCTCTCTTTCATCAGTCGTGGCTCCATGCGCCACGGTGTCCTCCATTATGAGGCACCGACTATCCCCGACTTTCCCGGTCTCTCCCCTTTCGGTGTCCTTTTTAATGAGTCACTGCGCTCTTAACGTCCGCGGCCGCCTTGGCCTTGCATCGCACTTTGGTCAGCCGCACAATCGGGATTCATGTCCGATGATTCCATGGCAGGGCGGCCTCCGGTTTTTGCGGTCGGCGGGCTCTGCCGCGACTACCTCACCGGGGCGGGGTTGGTCCGGGCACTCCGCGGGGTTTCCCTGACGGTAAGCGAGGGTGAATTTCTGGTCCTGCTTGGCCCGTCCGGAAGTGGCAAGTCGACGCTGCTGAACATCCTTGGGGGGCTTGATCGTCCCACCGCAGGCAGCCTGCTGTTCCGGGGAACCGACCTTGTGGTGGCCGACGAGGCGGCCCTGACGCGCTACCGCCGCGATCATGTCGGCTTTGTCTTTCAGTTCTACAATCTCGTGCCCAGTCTGACCGCACGGGAGAATGTGGCACTGGTCACGGAGATTGCTGCGGAGCCGATGACCCCGGAGGACGCGCTGGCAAGAGTCGGGCTCGCTGACCGGATGGACCACTTTCCCTCGCAGCTCTCGGGAGGCGAACAGCAGCGCGTAGCGATTGCGCGTTCCATCGCGAAGCGTCCCGATGTTCTGCTGTGCGACGAACCGACGGGTGCGCTCGATGTGGAAACCGGAGCGCTGGTGCTTGATGTCATGCAGCGGCTCAACGAGGAAACCGGCACAGCCACGGTGATCATCACTCACAATGCCGTGATTGGCGGCATGGCGGACCGCGTCATCACCATGCGGGACGGTGCCATTGCTGGAGAAGTGCACCACGCGCGGCGGCAGCGGGCCGCGGAACTGCGGTGGTAAGGTTCCCATGCTCATGAAGGCACTCGACCGCAAACTGCTCCGGGATCTAGCGGCCATGAAGGTGCAGCTGGGGGCCATCGCCCTTGTGATGGCCTGCGGGGTGGCGGCATTTGTGATGGCGCGCACCGCGCTGATTTCCCTGCAGGAATCCCGGGACCGTTATTACTCGGCGCAGCGCTTCGCCGATGTCTTCGCCACCTTCCGCCGGGCTCCCGACCGGATTGTGCGCGACCTCCTGGACATCCCGGGAGTCGCCGCTGCCGAGACCAGAGTGGTCCTTGCGGCCACGCTCGAGGTTCCGTCGGGCGAAGGATCGTGCACGGCACGTGTCATTTCGCTGCCCGGTGAGGACGGTGACGGGCTCAACCGCATTCATCTGCGCCGGGGCCGCTGGCCGGAGGCAGCCGATGAAGCCCTCGTGAGCGATGCCTTTGCGGGGGCGCACCGTCTGGAGCCGGGCGATGTTCTGCCGACCGTGATTCACGGGCATCGGCTCGCGCTGCGCGTAAGCGGGACGGCCTTGTCGCCGGAATTCATCTATGCGATCCGGCCGGGCGAGTTTCTGCCTGATGCGCGGAGGTTTGGAATTCTCTGGATGCCCCGTGATGCGCTGGCGGCTGCCGGGGGCCTGCGGGGAGCCTGCAATGATGCCGCCCTGAGGCTTCACGCCGGGGCATCGGAGGCCTCCGTGCTGGCGGCCACCGACCGGATCCTTGCTCCCTGGGGTGGCGTCGGTGCGGTTTCCCGGAGCGATCAGCTTTCGGCCCGCATGGTGGACAATGAGATCCGGGAACTGAATGCGATGGCGACCATGGTGCCGGGCATTTTCCTGTTCGTGGCGGCCTTTCTGCTGCGCACCGTGCTGGCGAGGCTCATCGGGACGCAGCGGGAACAGATGGCAGCCATGCGCGCCTTTGGATACCCCGCCTCCCGCATCGCATGGCATTATCTGAAGCTGGCCATCGCGGTCGGATTGGCGGGAGCCTTCGCGGGAACGCTTGCCGGCCTGTGGCTCGGTCGCAGCCTCACGGAAATGTACGCCGGTTTCTTCCGGTTTCCGGTGCTTCGCTACGAACCTGCGCCGACGGTGCTCCTCGCTGCATGGATCCTCTGTCCGGCCGCGGCGGCACTTGCGGTCTGGTCTGCGGTCCGCGCCGCCACCGGCACTCCGCCTGCCGAAGCGATGCGCCCGGAGGCTCCTCCACGGTTCAGCACGTCATCGGGCGAGCGCTTCTTCCGGTCGGCTGGTCCGCGCGGACTGATGGTGCTGCGCTATCTGACGCACCATCCATGGCGGACGGCGGGAACCGTGCTTGGCATCGCGCTCGGCACCGCAGTCCTCATCCTCGGAACCTTCAGCAGCGACCTCTTCCGCGAGATCATCGATGTCATGTACCGCGGGAGTCAGCGTCACGATTATCAGATCGCTCTCGAAGAAGCCGCCGGGCCGGAAGCAGGCCGCGCCATCCGGCAACTCCCCGGCGTCCTGCGCAGCGAACCCTTCCGCTCGGTGCCGGTGCGGATCCGTTCCGGGCAGCATAGCCGTCTTGTTCCCCTGACCGCCTACGGTCCGGAGCGGGAACTCGTGCCCGTGGTCGACCGCCGGCTTCGTCCCGTTCCGCTCGAACGAGGCGGGGTTGCGATTTCCTTGGAACTCGCCCGCATTCTGAACGTCCGCCCCGGCGATGCCGTTTCCATTGAGGTTCTCGAAGGCCGTCAGCGTCACGTCAACACCACGGTGACTGCCCTCATCGACGACCTCGCCGGCCTTCAGGCCGTCATCCAGCTCGCGGACCTACCGAAGTACACAGATTCGGGAGCCACCGTGTCGGGAGCGTATGTCCGGATCGATAAGGCGGAATCAGAGTCCTTCCTGCAGGCCGTGGCGGCGGCCCCGGTCGTCGCCGGGGTCACTTCGCGTGCTGCCATGATGGAAACCTTCCAGCGCACCATGGCGGAAACCCTGCTCCGCATGCGATTCTTCAATGTCGTCTTCGCCTGCATCATTGCGTGCGGCGTCGTCTACAATACCGGGAGGATCACCGTGGCAGAACACCGCCGTGAATTCGCCAGCCTCCGGGTGCTCGGATTCACCGAGCCCGAAGTTGGGCGAATCCTCTTCACCGAAACCGGTCTCATGCTTGCCATCGGCCTGCCGCTCGGGCTTGTCCTCGGTCGGCTGCTCGCTGGAGCCGTCGTTGCCTCGCTCGCCACGGAAACACTCCGTCTTCCCGCCGTGGTCCATGCAAACACCTATGCATTTGCCGCCACCGTCATCGCCAGCGGCGCCCTCGCCGCCGCCCTCGCGGTCCGGCGCCAGCTGCACCAGCTCGATCTGATCGCCGTGCTCAAGGCGCGCGACTGATCTCCCCTGCCCTGCCGCCAGTCGCCGGTTCCACGATCGCTTTCCTCGTTACTGGCCAAGGAGCCCGTTGCAGAACCGGGCCCGGCAGCGGATCCGGATTTTGCAGAGGTTGGAAGAGCGGCTGCGCCGCAGTCGAAGGTCCCGACCTTCTACTTTGCTGCGCCTCGCCTTGTGGAAGAATGCCTCGCCGCGCTACCAGTCCGGGTCTTTCAACAGGCTCCCGGAGGGTGCGACTACTGTTTCCTCGCGGAAGGGGTGATCATGACGACAGCACCCTTGCCCGCGGCGAGAGCAGATGGGTTATGCCGCCTGAAGAGCTTGGTGAGGTAGGCGTTTCTCTCCGTGGTCTTAGCGTAGAAGGCATACCCCTTGGAATTCCCCTTCTGCCTCTGGATGACGAATGCTGACCAGTATTCCTCTTCCATCCAGTGGATGGTCAAAGGATTGGCTGCATCGGCCACACTTGCGCCATACCACTTCGCAGCCGGTCCCCAGCAGAATGATTTACCCGATTTCTGAAGCACCAGAACGATATCGGACCGGATGCAGGCCGCCGCGACCGTGTCGCCTCTGCCCATGCGCTTGCTGAGGTCTTCGGGAACCACCGGCAATCCATTGCCATTGATTCCCCAGACAAGCAACTTACCCTTGGCGGTGACGGCGAGGGCGTTCTCCTCTGCGCCTTCCAGCAGTCGGATCGGCTCGTTCCGGATCTCGGCTGGGACCTCCATGACAGCGGCGAGCCTCCTTGGGCCGATGTAGGTGATGTGGTTCGAGGCGTCGAAGGCAAAGAGTGCGGGCGGCGTGCCCCCGATGCGTCTGATGATCAGCCCCGGCGGTATGCTGAGCTGTTCAGTATCGCGGCTCATGGCAACGCTGCCGTCTTCCCGGAGCACCGCATCGGGCGTGCCGGCGATCACCTGGACAATCCGCTTCTCTCCGCCAAGCATCTCAGGAGGCAGGGGCGGAAGGTCCTCGGCCTCCCGTCCCCACGATATCACCCGTCCCTCGGACGTGAGCGCAAGCGCGTGATGCTTCGCAACGGTCACACCCACGACCTCGTCGGCTTGTGCCATCTCGGGCGGTAAGGCGATGAGACCAAGTGGCGAGGGCTTCCCTCCTTCGCTCAAAGGCTCCACCACAATCCTGCCCGCTCCATGCTGCGGCACTGGCATCAGGCCAGATGCCGCTGCCATGCCCTCCGCAAGCTTCAGTGCCTGCTGCCTACTGCCGAGCGCAAGCCTTGCCATCGGAATGAGCGTCCGCTTCCCGTTGATGATCAGCGTCACGTTCTCACCAGACAATCCCCCAAACTCCGCCCGGATGGCTTTGCCATCCAAACTCATCCAGACCGGAACACCACCAGCCTCCTGAGCCCACACGACCGCCCGCAAGGTCAGAAAAACCATCGCCACCATAAAACAGTGGCCGTACATCCTTATGAATGCGCTTAGCCTCAACAAATGGTCTGCTTGAGGTCTCATGCCGCCGGACCTTTCATGGGGAGTTTCCGCCGATTTGGTGAGAGAGCTTTTCACTGGGAGAGGCGGAAAAATTTCGAGGGACGGTCGGCAGGGACGCGGAGTTTCCATTTCCCGTGGGTCATGACTGGTTTCTCGGGAAGAGGCATCCACGGCAGAGACAGGTTGGGGTCGGTCCGGCTCTGGAGGGAGAAACCGGAGGGCATCATCGGCCATGTGAGATAGGGACCATCCGGACCAGCAGCGATTTCGAGCGAGGGCGCATCCTTGACCACGCGGAACCTCCATGTGAACGCATCCCCGGAGCCCTCGGCTGCACCGTTCCCATTGCCATCGAGTGCCGCACCGGAAGGCCCTAGAATGCCCGGAAGGAGCCTGACCGTCAGGGTCTCGCCAGCCTGCATCCCGGAAAGTGGCATAAGCTGAATCAAAGAGGCTTCGCGCTGAGTAACCGTGAGCGGCAGCACTCCGCGTATGTCACTGGTCATCGACACCGTCGACTGGTTCACTGAACTACCCTGCACTGCGCTATTGAAGCGAACGCTCACCGGCAGAGCGGCGAGATGAGGCGTCGGATTTACCAGGCGCAGCCCCGTGAAGGGGTCTGCCTCAGGGGGATCGGTCACGTAAACCACGGGTGCCACCGGGTGGTTCACCGGCACCGTTGCGCCGCTGGTCTGGAAAAAGGAATGGACACTGGTTCCGGCAGCCAGGCCGAACAGGCGAACCATTTCCGAGGTGTCGCATGGCGCGTCCCCGCGATACATCCGCTTGATCCGGTAAAGCCGGGGCATCAGTTCCGTTCCATATTGCGTCTCCAGCCTTTCGATGAGCCGCATGAGCTTGCCGCCAATGGCCCACGCATTGGTTCCCACCCCGCGGTTGACCTCCGTAATGTCCAGCGTGTTCAGCCCGTGCACCGACTCGTAACTGAGGTAGGCACTGATCCGGCTGTTGTATTCCGCGTCGCCTTCCTGCCGGTATGCACCGCCATACCTCGGAAAACGCGCGGTCCGGATGGCAGCGAGAGATGGCCAGCCATGCATCCATTCGGGATGCTGACCACCCGTGGCATCAAATGAATGCGTAAGTTCATGCACGGTCACCTGCAGCATGCTCGCCGGGCTGTAACCGGCACCGATTCCTATTTCCGCGCCTCCGCTGTAGCCTCCTCCTCCTGAGGCAAGCAGAACAAAGCGGATCTGCTGCTGCAGGCCAACCTTGTGAAGCTGGTTCTCCATCAGTTCAACGACTGCACCGGCTTCCGCGTGCAGGAACTCCAGACCCGGCCAACCGGTGAGGGTGCCCGGAAAATAGAAGTCAAATGGCCCCACCGTGACCTTGTTCTCGGGCAGCGGGCGTGCCGGGACCGGCTTCGTCCGTTTGCCGACCCTCGCCTCCGATAGCCATCGGACCGTGTTCTGAAGCAGGCGGACATTGGACAGATTGGGTTGCTGATACGGATTCGACAGGATGGCGTCTTCTGCGGAAACAAGAATCCGGCCCAGTCCCCACGAGCGGACAGCCATCACTGGTCTGCCCGACCCATCGGTAATGACCGGCTGCCAGGCCGCATCAATGACCTGCAGCGTGTTGCTGCCGCTCCCCTCATCGAGAACCAGTCCGCCGACACCGCTGGTCAGTTCGTGCGGCACGACGCGATAGGCACCCTGCCTCGTCTGATTCCCGAAACTGATCCCGAATTGCTGCGCAAGAGAATCAAGAGGGTAGGCCGCTGATCCATTCGCTCCGCGGAACGAACTGCGGTTACCGGCAAGCCAGAGCCCGCCCCCGGCGGCCACCCATGCGCGCACCATGCGCACCTCATCTTCCGTGAACTTTGTGTTCATGCTGATCTGCTGGATGACAAGGCAGTCATGAACGTCCAGCAGTTCCTCGCTCAGATTCCGGAAGGAACTGGTCTTTGTGATCTGATTGGTTCCGCTCCAGTATCCGGCGTCTGCCCCGAAAATGTCGTAATGGAAGGTGAATTCGTGCGAGAGATCCACAAGCACCCTCGGCCGATAGCTAGGGCCCGTCCGTGGGATCCCGTAGGCCACATAAAGCCGACCATTCAACCCGCCGGTGAGAATGTCCATGACGCCATCGCCGTTCAGGTCACCGAAGTCAGGGATGGAATCGTCAGCGATCAGGTCCCTCACGATGAACAGTGATCCGCTGGTGTTCTGGGCGGTGATCTCGACGCCGAAATCAGTCGCACCGGGGCCCGCTCCATTGATCAGAAATCCAAAGTGACCCCAGTTGATGCCGTAAGCCAGATCAAGGGTCCCGTCCTGATTCAGATCGAAGATCCGCGGATGGGTATTGTAGGCTCGCTGCAGCGTCCCACCATTCAGACGAAACCGCACGCCGGCGCTCCCGAAGCGCGCCGCCGCTTTCGTGCCAGTATTGCGGTAGAGCGTCAGATAGCCATTGAATTCCCCGGCAATGAGATCGCTCAGGCCATCACCATCCCAGTCTCCGATCTCAATGCGCCCGCGGCTGTTCGCCGGAAGCGAAAACGTCCCCGCCGACCCGGTAAACAGGCTGTAGGTACGGAAGTCAGGGGCCAGCCGCGTGCCCCCGTTCAGATAAAGCCTCACTCGTCCATCGTCTCCGGCCACGACCAGATCGGGCGCACTATCGCCGTTCATCTCCGCAAGACAGACACCCGTGTACCCGGCTCCGTAGCGCAGATCCGCAGCACCGGCCCGCATCCTGATTCCCGTGCTGAACTGCGGCAGCCCACCCGCGCTGACATTGAGGAACAACCATACGAAGCCGTCCCCGGCCCCCACCAGCAGATCATGATCACCGTCGCCATCCCAGTCAGCCAGCCGCGGAGCCGCATGACTCCCCAACTGGACCGGCACCCCTGCCGCAAGCAGGGGAACGGGGGCCGCAAAGGTCTCCGCCGGAATCAAAGCCGCCTCCCCACCGGAACTTGCCAGCGGCACCACCGTCACCGCCAACAGCAGCGAGCGAACCAGCATAGTGAAATTCATACAAAGGAATATCGGTCAAGGATCTAAAAGAATGCACCGCAGAAGCGCTCACCACACGGTCACATCACCCGCCCGCGCCTGATGACGGGCGCTGGCAACAAAGGCACCGGCTGTCACACCAATGGCACCGCCCCCAGCACCGGGACCAAAGCAGGGACAATTTCGCCGACGTGGTGGTCAGTCTCGGATTCGTGCGCTCCGAACCAATGATCCGTCACGGCTGCGTGGCCCGCGCCTGCAGCGTCACAAATCCCTGCGGCAAGGTCGTGATGACCCGCCACGTTGCCTTGGTAATGTCACCACTCACCCGCGTCGCTGTCAGCCAGCCTCGTTGCCCGAACTTGGGAATCACCGCCAGCTGCACCACGCCTTCGATCGGAAAGTCTAGGGTCTCAATGATGATGCTGACTGGCGCATTGTTCTGAATCGCAAGGTCCGCCGCCGCCACTACGGGAGACTTCGGATCCTCAGGAGCAGGCACCGCATCCACACTCACAATCCGCGCCTTCGGTGCGTTACCAGCCGGCCACAAGATCGGTGGATCAGCTGGCGGTACCCCGATGGTCTCGGGGAATGTCTTCAACGTCGCAGCCATCGGAGACACCGTCTCCACGCGGATCCTCCCAAGAAATGGCGCATCCAATGTTCCGTTTCCAGTCACCGAGCTTCCGATCAGTTTAATAGCTCCATCCGCTGCTGGGTAGACATTCTCGCCAGGGGCACCACCCCGGGCATCAATGATCCCATTGACGGTAATGCTGCCGGAGGCCGCGATCAGGATCGCCCCGCCTCCAGCGGCGGAACCCCAGTATTCACGTGATCTACTCCCGGATCCCCCGATCAGAGGGATTATTTGCGGATTGCCGTAAGATCCGAGGTATGCTCCCCACGGCGACCCATCAGCTTGCCCTCCCGGACCATATCCTGTGCCGCTTCCCGATGGGCCAAAAGCACCTCCCCGGAAGCCTCCTGGACCGGGTTCCCGGGGGGTCAGCATCAATACGGAATCCCTCGTGGTGCCTTCCCCCCGTAGACTGACGATCCCGTTGATGACGACATCACCCTGGACGAGCCAGACGACTGGGGCGCGGCTGGGGTGGTTGGTGAAGCGGAGGGTGCGGCCGACGAGTTGGCTGGGGACGCCTGCGGTTTCTGCGGCGATATTGACTGAGGAATACTTGAAGACGATGGCCCATTTTTCGGGGTCGTAGACGCCATGGCCAGCGTTGGCGGCATTATTCTGATCCCATTTGCCGGTGACGGCCTTGGAGAGGTCGATGACGGTGTCCTCGGTGATGTTGAGGGCACCGTCGGAACCATCGCCGGGGATGGTGAGGTCGGCCTGGACGTGCTGCAGGCTGGCGAGGCACAGCGTGGAAAGAAGGAGGGTATAGCGGTTCATGATGTGGGCAGGATGGATTTGTCTGGTTGTGGTTTTGATGTTGAAGAGTGGGATGTGAGATGCAGGCAGAGCTTCTGGCCGGCCGATGCGATCATGGTTCGGTGAAGTTAAGGACGGAGACCTCGCGGCTGATGGCTTCGACCGATGCAGTGGGACTTCCGAAGTTGAAAACGCTCCATTCCCGCGTCTCCCGCTGGAGGAGGTCGCTCACTGGAACGGTCTGTCCGTTGTAGAGGCTGACTTCGTGGCTGATGGCTTCTGCCACGGCAGCGGGACCCCCGGGTTGGCCCGGAGCTGCCCCCCCGAAATTGAAGAGACTGACTTCCCGGCCTTCGATCTGGAGGAGATCGCTGACGGGAACCGTCTGACCGTTGTAGAGGCTCACTTCCCGGCCATTGGCCTCGAGGGATGCAGAGGGGCTGCCGAAATTGAAGAGGGAATGCTCGCGGCTGATCGATTCAAACGGATCACCGCTGCCGAAATTGAAGAGGCTCCACTCCCGGCTCTCGCGCTGGAGGATCTTGTAGCTCTTGATCCCGAAGAGACTGAGATAGATCTGATAATTGGTCTTCCCGTCGCCACCCGGCGCGGGCTTCGAGCCGTCCGTGGGATCCAGCGGGTCGAGGATGTCCGGGTGATTGAGTTCATAGACATCGTCGATGCCATCGCCGTCCATGTCGAGTGGCGCGAACACGCTGTTCGGCTGCGCCCGGAAGAATCCACGCCGGGCGGCTTCTTCCAGATCAAGGACCGATCGGATTCCGAGAGTGGCATCGACTGGCTGCCACCGGGTGAGGTCTTCCGAGTACTCCAGCAGGTAGTAAATCCCGGGATTGTTGGCGAACTGAACCGTCGCCACGCCATCCACGATCTTCAGGTCCGTAATCGTATCAAGCCCACGAACGTTTCCCGCCGTCCATGGACCACAGGTACAAAGGATCAGGCAGATCATTCTCAGCCAGTTAAGGAACATGTTCGGAAAGTCGGTTGGTTGCCTGCACCCGCCCGCCATTGACGGCAGAACAGGTGCTTTCCGTGGAGTTGCCCCTCCGACCGTCGGATATTGCCGACATTTTCCGGAAATCTTTGCGGCACCCCGCAGCCCCATCCCCGGCCGCACTCCATTCCGGCTGTTGCGCAACGAAGCCTCCCGGAAACAGGCCTGCCGCCTGCAGGGAATCCATCCCCAAAATCCACGGTCAGCCGCCCTTCCAATCTCCGCACCACCCGGATCCGATGCCGGGCCTGGCATCTTCAAAAGGCTCCGAGCACCGCCAACACGGCGCGCCGGCAGCGTTCCAGATGCGTCGCACGGTCGGGATGCGCTCCATTGAGCCGCGCCAGCAGAAACACCACATACACTCCCAGCAATGCCGAAGCCACCGCATCGGCATCCACCGCTGCCGGCAGCTTGCCCCGCGCCACCGCCGTCTGCACAAGAATCCGCAGGCCCGCCAGGTAGTCGTTCAGCAGCCGGTCCTCCATGCCTTCCCCCGACGGCTGCGCCGTCAGCAGCATCTCGCGCAGCAGGACCCGCGAAATCCGCTGATGCCCCTCATAGAAATCAAAGAGCGTCCCGAAGATTCCCATCACCGCAGTCGCAGGTGCCGCTTGCCGCGCAAAGGCCCGCGCAAACGCCTGCTCCCCCACCGACCGTACCTCGTCCCCAAAGGCCGCCACCGCCAGACGCTCCTTGCTCGGCTCCACCGTGAACACCGCCCCATGCGATACCCCCGCACGCCGCGCCATCTCCGCCGTGCTCGCCTCCTCGAATCCCTTCTCCCGGAATTCCTCCAGCGCCGCCGCCAGTACCTGCCGCCGCGTCTGCAGCTTCTTCTCCCCACGACGCATCCGCACCACAGGCACAGTCATCGGCTTACGTTTCCGTTCCGGCATGGTAAATTATTGAGTTGACTCAGTGAGTGTTGTCATGGACTGTTTCCGGGAACCTTCTTTACTGACGAATGCCGTATCTGGAAAGTCTGAGTGGATGGAAAGTGATGACGCTGGTGACGGTGAGCACGGCGTTGCGGTATCTGTTGTTTGCTGGGGTGGCGTGGCTGCTGGGGTATGTGTGGTTCCGGCGGAGGTGGCTGCACCGGAAGATCATTCAGCGGCTTCCGGGTTCGGCTCAGGTGCGGCGGGAGATGAGGGATTCGGCGGTGACGGTTTTGATTTTCGGGTTGGTGGGCTGGGCGACGCTGGAGGCGTCGTGGCGTGGCTGGACGCGGATGTACTGGGACGTGTCGGCTCATTCGCGGGGCTGGTGGTGGGCGAGTGTGGGGCTGACGATTCTGCTGCACGACACATGGTTCTACTGGACGCACCGGGCCATGCATCATCCGCGGTTATTCCGGTACTTTCACCGGACGCATCATCTCTCGGTGAATCCGACTCCGTGGTCGTCGTTTGCGTTCAGTCCGCTGGAGGCGCTGGTGCAGGCGGCGATTTTTCCGATCGCGGTGACGGTGATGCCGGTGCATCCGCTGGCGTTCGGGTTGTTCATGGTCTGGCAGATGCTTTTCAATGTGATTGGGCACACGGGATACGAATACAATCCGGCTGGGTTCATGCGGAGTCCGCTGCGGTATCTGCTGAATACGCCGACGAATCACATTATGCATCATGAGAGCATGCGGGGGAATTTCGGTCTCTATTTCAACTTCTGGGATCGGATCATGGGAACGAATCATCCGGGCTACGAGCAGCGCTTTGCCGAGGTGACAGGCCGGCGGCGTGATTCTGCTGACGGAGTTGCTACGGGAAAGGAAGCCGCCTAGGAGCCTGTTGATGAAACCGGTCAGGCAGCGGATCAGGAATCTGCAAAGGTTGGCAGAGCGGCTGCGCCGTGTGCCCGGGGGATGGATCCCCTGCGGGCGGTGAGCCCTATTCCAGGGGGCACCGTTGCGCCGCAGGCGAAGGTCTCGACCTTCTCCTTTGTTGCGCCTCGCCCTGTGGAAGAATTCCTCGCGGCGCTACCACTCCTGTCCTGTTCAACAGGCTCCCAACGAATCCCCGCCTCTCACGGATCGCACCAGCCGGTTCAATCAGCGGCACGCCTCGCTGATCACCTGCGTCAGCATACCACGTGCCCGTTCTGATCCGGCATCACTCAGATGATCGTCGTCCATGTAGAAGAACGTGCGCCCCTCGGCATACAGAATCGATCCGTCCCTCTGATAGAAGAGCCGATCAGGCCGGAGGACCCTCAAATGGGGAAACTCTGCACAAAGCAGTTGCATGCGTTCGGCCATCTCTCTGCGCAGACCATCCCTTGAGTCCGGGAACAGCGTCGGCAGCGGATCCGACGCACTGCCCGTGCGCGCGGAAACGACTTCACGGAGATTCACGTGGTCGCCGCCTATATGCGCAGGCACCTGGGCAACGAATGCCACCGTCTTGACGTGCGGTCCAACAATGCGGAGAAACTCCCGCATCCGCTCCTCAACCCATTCCGGACGCAGACTGCACGCATCCCAACGATCGGCCAGTATGACCAGATCCGGCTGCCATGTCCTGAGAACATCTAGGCGAACTTCATCAAAGGCACGTGCATCAACGCATGAATCGAACGGTCCGCTGAACGAGGCATCCACCAGGGATGAAAAGAAGGCCGTGTGCGCCCCGCTGACCGTCAAGAACGCTACCGGCAGCCCACGTTCCCGGCAGACGTTGTCAATGATCCGCCCGTACATCATTCCGTGAGAACTCCCGAGAACCACGACGCGCGGTGGACCTGCAATTCCGTTAGGGATATGGAATCCGCCATTCCGCCAGCGATCACGCTCCCATTCCTCGACCCAGGGAAAATGGACATCGTAGCTGTATCCCAGAGGACCCATCTTCCTGTATTCGTCTAACGATCGGCGGGTGTCATACGGTCTCGCACTGTCGATGACACTATCGAAACGCCCGTGGATATCGGCTATGAGAGGGCGCATATTCAGCCATGCGGAAGTCGCCAGGGCCACAAGGCTGCCTGCAGCGATCCAACCCAGCCGTTGCCGTCGTGCGGGTCCCCGCTGACGCAGCGGGGTCTCCACGAAGCGGTAGAAGAGAAATCCACAGAGAACTCCGGCAGCAACCCCGGCCAACACTGCGTTTTCCATGCGCCATTCCCGCTGCGCGGCGATGATTCTGGAAAGGACAATGCAGGGCCAATGCCAGAGATACAGAGAGTATGAGGCTTTACCGACCGCGACGACCGGCGCCGCGGAGAGAAACACCGCCAGTCGGGTGGACGATCCGTGAACCGAAAGAATGAGGAGGGCACTCCCCATGACTGGCAGCAGCGTAATGAAGCCAGGGAAGGAAAACTGTTCGTCAAGGAAGACGAAACAGCATAACAGTATGGCCGCGCCGATCCATCCGCATACCTTCGAGTAACGGCAAGGCAGCGGTCCTGAATTCCTGATGCCGAGCGCGAGCAGTCCTCCCGCAAGAAGCTCCCAGCCGCGTGAAGGAAGAAGGTAGAAGGCGGCGTCCGGCCGCTTGGTCATCATCAGCGCGATGCAGATGCCCAGTGATGCGAGGCTTGCCGCGGCGAGCACAGGCATCACCGCGGCTCGCCGCCAGCGCCAGAGCAGTACCATGGTGACGGGGAAGAAAAGATAGAACTGTTCTTCGATCGCCAGCGACCATGTGTGCGTGAGAGGTGAAGAACCCGCCGCAATACCCCAATAGCCCCCGAGGTTTTCCCAGATGAAAAAATTGGATGCGTTGAGGAAAGTCCATAGGGCGTGCAGACCATGCGTCCGCGCGGTTGCCTTCGGAAGAATGATGGCTGACACCGCCATCACGCCTATCAGCATGCAGAGAAGATTCGGGATGAGACGCTGCACACGTCGCAGATAGAATTCCCTGAACGAAAATGTCTGTCGCTCGAGAGCCTCGGCAATGAGCGAAGTGATGAGATAGCCGGAGAGAACGAAGAATACGTCTACTCCGGTAAAGCCGCCCGGGAGCCATGCAGGGTCGGCGTGATTCACAATCACGGCCACGATGGAAACCGCGCGCAGACCATCGAGTGGAGCCGAGTATTTCATGAGCCTGTCGCGTATCGGTTATTCATGGAATGGCGGACCCCATTACCTGTCGCACACTTTCCCCGGCAAGCGCCAAATCTTGCGATCCAGTTGGTAGTCCGGGAACCCCAGTCCGGAGCTGGCCCGGATTCCGCGTCGCCTATTTCTTCCGGCCCTTTTCCCGGCGCAGGAATCCCTTGCCCCGGGACTCAGGCGGGGGCTGCGGGAGCTTGCGCCCGCATGGGGCGATGTGGGGCGGTGGAGTCACGTCCCTTGTCGGCCGCGGGTCATCGAGGAGCCGGCCGGCGACCGAGCCGAGGCCGATTCTGGTGAGGGTGCGGCGCAGGACCTGGCGCATTTCGGGTTTGTACCAGAAGAAGAAGCTGCGCTGGATTTCCTTTTCTTCCGGGGTGCGGGCGACCTCGACCTTGCTGCCGTCGTACGGGTGGGTGCCCGTCACATAGATTTCGGTGGCGACCGTCATGGGGGTCGGGGTGAAATCCTGAACTTGTTCGAGACGGAATCCGAGGTCTTTGGTCTTGAGAGCGAGGTCCGCCATGTCTTCCGGACGGGATCCGGGGTGTGAACTGATGAAGTAGGGAATCACGGGCATGTCCGGCTTGCCGGCGCGGGCGGCCGCCCGGTCGAACTTCTCCTTGAACCTGTAGAAGAGGTTGAAGGTTGGTTTCCGCATGACCTTGAGGACGTGATCGCTGGTGTGTTCGGGAGCGACCTTGAGGCGGCCGGGCACATGGTGGGCGGCCAGTTCCTCTATGTACTTCTCGTGGCTTGCCTTGACCTCCGGGGTGGTGCCTTTTTCGTGGAGGAAGAGGTCGTAGCGGATGCCGCTGGCGACGAAGGCATGCTTGACGCCCTCGGTCTTGCGGACGGCTTCGTAGATTTCGAGGAGGGGGGTATGGTCGGTGTCGAGATTGCGGCAGACGTCGGGCCAGATGCAGGATGGGCGGATGCATTCGTCGCAGATCCACTGCTGCTTTCCCTTCATGCGGTACATGTTGGCCGACGGCCCACCGAGGTCGCTGATGGTACCGCGGAAGTCGGGCATCTGCTTGATCGATTCGACTTCGCGGAGGATGCTTTCCTTGGAGCGCGAGGCGACGAATTTCCCCTGGTGGGCGGAAATGGTGCAGAAGCTGCAGCCACCGAAGCAGCCGCGGTGCATATTGACCGAGTGCTTGATCATCTCGTAGGCCGGGATGGGGCCGCGCTTGCGGTACTTCGGATGGGGCAGGCGCGTGTAGGGCAGGTCGAAGGAAGCGTCGATCTGCTGCTCGCTCATCACGGGGAAGGGCGGATTGACCACGAGGAGTCGGTCGGCCGTCTGCTGGAGAATGCGGCGGGCCTTGACGCGGTTCGATTCGGTTTCGATGTTCTTGAAGTTGCGGGAGTAGTGTTCGCGGTTCCCGAGGCAGTCTTCATGGGAATGGAGAGCACAGTCTTCCCAGTTGCGGTTTCTGGGCGGAACCTCGCCGGGCGGCAGCAGGTAGGCTGTCTGCGGGATGTTCGTGAGCGACGAGAATGGGACGCCGCGCTGCAGCAGGCGCACGCATTCCTTGAGCGGAAGTTCTCCCATGCCATACACGAGGAGGTCGGCACCGCTGTCCGCCAGAATCGATGGTTTCAGCTCTTCGGACCAGTAATCGAAATGCGTGACTCTCCGCAGGCTGGCCTCGATGCCGCCGATCATCACGGGCACGTCGGGGAACAACTGCTTGAGGATCCGCGAGTAGACAGTGGTGGCATAATCCGGACGGAATCCGTGCTGCCCGCCGGGCGTGTAGGCGTCCTCGCTGCGGCGCTTCCGCGCAGCGGTGTAGTGGTTGACCATCGAGTCCATGCAGCCCGAAGTGACGCCGAAGAAAAGGCGCGGCGCGCCGAGTTTCCGGAAGTCGCGGAGGTCATCGCGCCAATTGGGCTGGGCAATGATGGCCACCCTCAATCCCTCGGCTTCGAGCAGCCGGCCGATCACCGCCGGACCGAAGGCCGGGTGGTCCACGTAGGCGTCACCCGACACGATGATGACATCCAGTTCGTCCCAGCCTCTTGCGAGCACTTCGTCGCGTGTGGTCGGGAGCCAGCGGGCCGGATTCCAGACGGGATCGCGGCCAGACGGTTCATCATTGGTGCAGGGTGTGGTGGACACGGTGAATGATTCCGCGCGGGCATCTGTTTTGTCCAGGCGGGAGGCGCGCGAAGAATCCACCGGTGGGTTCAGCTATTGGACGGGGGCCATGAGGCGGCAGGTCCGGGCGGCGAGGCGGAACCACCATGGTTTGGATGTGAACTCGGCGGCGCGGGCTTCGTGGCTGCGGCTGAAGTCGTCGAGGAACATGGCTTCGGCCGCCTGCACCGTACCAGCTTCGGCAAAGAGGAGGGTAATCTCGAAATTCAGGCGGAAGCTGCGGTTGTCGAAATTGGCGGTGCCGATGCCGCAGACATCGTCTACAAGGATGGCCTTTTCGTGCAGGAAGCCCTGCTGGTACCGGAAGGTGCGGATGCCGGCCTTTTCTAGTTCCGGAAGGTAAGTGAAACCAGAGAGGTACACCATCTGACTGTCGGCCTTGGCCGGGACGAGGATGCGGACATCCACGCCGCGCAGGGCAGCGAGCTGCAGGGCCGAAATCATCTGTTCATCCGGCACGAAATATGGGCTGGCGATCCAGACCCTGCGGCGGGCCGACTGGATGGCGTGGAGGAAGAAGAGCGTGCAGGTTTCCAGTTCGTCGGCAGGACCCGATGGCAGGCAGAAGGCCAGACCATCGCCGCCTTCCGGAGCAGGCTCTGGTTTCCACTCGAGCGCCGGAACAGTGGCTGCCGTCCAGTACCAATCCTCCAGCCATGAAATCTGGATGCACTGGACCACCGGACCGGTCACCTTCACGTGCGTATCGCGCCACGGACCAATGTCCGGATTCAGGCCAAGGTATTCGTCGCCCACATTGTGTCCGCCGACGAAGGCGGTGCGGCCGTCGACGATGACGATCTTGCGGTGGTTGCGGAAGTTGAGCTGGAAGCGGTTGGCGTCGCCTTTACGGGTATTGAAGGGGAAGATTTCGGCGCCGGCTGCGCGGAGGCTGGCAAGGTAGGAAGCGGGCAGTCCATGGCTGCCGACTTCGTCGTAGACCACGTAGCAGCGGACCCCCGCTCGCGCCCGTGCCACGAGGGCATCGCGCAGGCGGCGGCCGAGTCCGTCGTCATGGATGATGTAGAACTGGACGAGCACGTAGTCCCGGGCAGCCGCGATCGATGCGAGGATGGCATCGAAGGTGGCCTTGCCATCGATGAGGAGTTCCGCGTGATTGCCTCGGGTGGCGGGAAGTTTCGCCAGCTTTTCGAGTAGATGGGCCGCGGCGGGTTCGCTCCCGGGGGCCGGGCGCATGGCGAGAAGATCCTGAGCAAGCTGCTGCTGTTCGCCGGTTAGACTGACGGCGGCCTTGCGGCGGAGGACGGTGTAGCCTTCGAAATTCGAGCGCCCGAGCACCCAGTAGGCGGGCACCGCAAGGTAGGGAAAGGTGTTGAGCGAGACCGCCCATGCGATGGCCCCCTGGGAAGTCCGCACGCTCATGATGGCATGCAGCGAAGTGAGCGCCCCTAGCAGGTGGCAGAGAAGAATCAGGCTCATGCGGCGCATCATGGAGCCCGTGAGCCAGCGGGCAAGTCTGCTCAGCTGCCGCCACATGCGGCGCAGCAGGCCGGAATCTTCAGCCACGTTCGTCATGGTTTGCTGCGTGCTGCGGTGCCCGGGAGCTGAATCTGATTGGGAACATGGTCCGGGCTGACGCGCAGGGATGCGAGCTGCTTCCGCAGCGCCTCCTCCGCCTCCGGAGCAGGCGGCAGCGGATCCTTCTCAAAGCCGGGCAGCAGGTGCTTCCAGACGAGGTCGAGCTGAGCCTGCATATCCCTCGTGTCGGCTGTCATCACAATGACCGCATCGTGTTCCGGCAGGACGAGACAGAATTGCCCGAAGGCACCATCGCCGCGGTAGGCTCCGTGGCGGCAGCGCCAGAACTGGAATCCGTAGCCTTCGGCCCAGTCGCCCTTCATTTGCGGAGCCGTTTCCACCTGCCGGCTGGTGGCCTGAGCGGCCCATGATTCCGGGAGGATCTGCTGTCCGTTCCAATTTCCCTTCTGGAGGTACAGTTGGCCGAATCTGGCAATGTCCTCCGTCTTCAGTTGGAGGCCCCAGCCGCCCGTGGCGATCCCTTCCGGGCTGTGCATCCATGCGGGGTCGTCAATGCCGAGCGGAGCAAAGAGCCGGGGTTTGAGGTAGTCGACGAGGTCCTCTCCCGTGACTTTGCTGACTATGGCCGCGCAGAGATACGTGGCCGGTGAATTGTAGAGGAATAAAGAGCCCGGTGACTTCGTGACAGGATGGGCAAGGAACGAGGCAGTCCACGGGCGACCGGAGACGAATTTCGGTTCCGATTCATGTCCGGTGGCCATCGTCAGGAGGTGGCGGACGGTCATGGCCCGGAGGTGCTCCGATGGTTCCGCGGGGACGTCCCCGGGAAAGAATTTCGTGACCGGATCATCAAGCGAGAGTTTACCTTCTGCGATGGCGAGGCCGACCGCTGTGCTCGTGAAGCTCTTGCTGAGCGAGTGGAGCACGTGGGCTTTGTCCGGCGTTTCAGGGGCCCACCATGCTTCCGCAGCGACCATGCCGTGACGCAGGATCATGAAACTGTGCATCGTATCCACCTCCCGGTCCGCCGCTTCCACAAAGGCCTGAATGGCGACTGGTGAGATCCCCAGTTCGGCCGGGCTGCGGCGCGGCAGAGGTTCCCCGGCGGAACTCCGGAAACTGGCAAGAAGCAGGCAGGGCAGCAGTCGCAGAAACATGCCCGGGACATACACCGCCGCTGGCCGTTTTCCGGAATCTTTTGCGGATCCGTCACGACTGCCTGATCCGGACGGCAGCCCGCTGCCCAGAATGGGTACCTCTGCGGCAACAAAGAATTGTCCGCGTGAGCGGCAGAGCGTTTACTGACCACGCAGGTTCCATGATGAAATCCGATCGCCACCCATCCGACGATGAGTTTCCGCTCCAGCAGTATGAGGGGAACCGCGGAGAGATTCTCCTGAACCTGTCCCACTATAATCTTTCCTATCTGAACCTGATCTATCAGCTGTTCGACGGCGATCTGGCCATGGTCATCGTGCTCGGCGAGATTTCGCATCACAACACATCCGGGGATTTCAATCCGCATGCGCTGGAGAATCCGAGAGTGAGGGAAATTCAGCACGAGCGGGAAGACTGGCGCGGGTTGGCAGGCTGCCATGCGCTTTCCATCGGTCATGCCACTGCCATTCCGCGGGAAACCGTCCGCCGGAAGATTGCGGAACTGAAGCGGCGGGGCTGGCTGGCCGACGACGGCGGCCTGAGATGTCACGGATGAAGCCGCCATGACGGGAGCCGGGACGGGGCGGTGACTGGCGGGATGCTGAGTGGCCGCGCTACTGAACTTCCGTTGCTGTACCGGGATGAAGCGGCCCTGCTCCGGCTGCAGCCGCCTGAGCTTCGATGGTGTGTTCCTGTAAAAGGCGACGCCCGCCGGTTCGGGTTCCGGCGGGCGTCGTTCAGGGTCTGTTCAGGGATGGGTCTGGCTTACTGACCGCCGGGAGGGCGGCCCGGTCCGCGGCCGCCTTGTCCACCCGGTCCGCGACCGCCTTGTCCGCCGGCTCCGGGTCCACCGGGGCCGCGTCCGCCTTGTCCGCCGGCTCCGGGTCCGCCGGGGCCGCGTCCACCTGCGCGTGGGAGCTTCAGGGTGCCATCTTCCATGGCTTTGACGGCGGCCGCCTGTTCGGTTTCGTCGAGTGAGCCATTCTTGTCGGTGTCGTAGGGAGCGAGGGCTTCGTAGAGCTTCGCGGCACCGGCGGCGACCATTTTGCCGGGGGGTTTACCGGCGGGAGCGCCTTCCGGCCCCCCTGGGGGCGGGCCACCTTCCGGCTTGCCTTCGGGACCGCCGGGCGGGCGGCCGGGGCGGCCTCCGGGAGGACCCATTTCGAGCGAACCGTCGTCGATGGCCGCAGCGACTTTCTCGAGTTCAGCGGTTTCCAGTTTGCCGTTCTTGTCGGCGTCGAAGGCCGAGAGGGCGGCGTGGCGCTTGCTGAGCTGGGCGATGGCTTCGGCGGGCGGCGGGCCCTGGGGACGGCGGCCGCCCTGGCCACCGGGACCGCCTGGACCGCGGCCGCCTGGAGCTTCCGGAGCCTGGGCTTGTGCCGTGGCGATGGTGAGGCCTGTGAGAGCCAGCGAGAGGATCAGATGGGTTTTCATGGATTTGTCCTTTTTTGTTTCGGGTTGGAAACAGCGGAGGCATTCCGCTGACAGTGATATCCTTCCATGGAATCCGGATTCCGCCCATCAATTGAGACCAGCCGGGGCTTTGGCGGGATGAAACGGGGAGAGCGGGTGGTGAAGCTCGATTTCCCCGTGCGGTGAGCCATTCCGGGATGTAGCGACGGAGATGGACTTTGACTGGAACGCATTGGATGCCCTGCGGAATGCCTATCTTGATGGCACGGCGGGGACGGCAGATTACTGGAGCAATGACGAGCTGCTGACAGCGTACGATGCGACCTTTGCGCGCAGGATTGCGTGGAAGTGGGCGTGGGTTTTCCGGGAACTCGGGCGGCGGGGCTGGCAACCACCGGCCGGCGTGGACGTGGTCGATTACGGCTGCGGAACCGGAGTGGCCGTGCGCGAGGCGCTCGGTCACTGGGGCCGGGAACTGGCGGGCCGGGTCGTGCTGAAGGATCGGTCGCACAAGGCCCTGCGGTTTGCGGAAGCGGCGGTGCGGAGGGAATTCCCCGGTCTTGCCATCGAGACAGGCGGCTCTGCGCGCGGTGGGCTGCTCCTTGCGAGTCATGTCCTCACGGAACTCGATGCAGCGGGCGAGGCAGCCCTGCTGGCAGCCGTCCGCGAGGCTGGCTGTGCGATTCTGGTTGAACCGGGGACCAGTGATGCGAGCCGTCGGCTGGCTCGGCTGCGGGAAGCCCTGCGGGACGAATTTGCAGTGGTGGCTCCGTGCACGCACAGTGGGGCCTGCGGGATGCTCAAGGCCGGGCACGAACGCGACTGGTGTCATTTTCATGCGAGTCCGCCGCGCGAGATCTTCGTGGATGGCGATTGGATGGCGTTTGGGAAGATCATGGGCATTGATCTGCGGTCCCTGCCGCTGAGTTTTCTGGTGGTCGACCGTCGGCCCGTGGCGGACTTGCCGGAGGGGACGGTGCGGGTGACCGGGCATCCCCGGTTCTACAAGGCGCATGCCCTTCTGCCCGGCTGTCATGCCGATGGCGTCGAGGATCGCCGCTTTTCGAAGCGGACCGACGGGGCCTTGTTCCGGGCCATGGAAAAAGGCCGGGTGCCGTCGCTGCAGCGCTGGACCCTTGATGGTTCCGAGATCC
>Ga0315907_10000038_pt1 | contig 184411 bp, 232 predicted proteins | sample LakEriMetagenome_3_FD_203525 | JGI IMG/M metagenome (GOLD analysis project Ga0315907, IMG submission 203525) | Freshwater fungal communities from buoy surface, Lake Erie, Ohio, United States - Buoy 12 MA123 | ecosystem: Environmental > Aquatic > Freshwater > Lake > Lake biofilm | place: USA...
TAAAGCGGTTGGTAAAACGGTTATATGAAATGCGTCAAGCTGGATTGGATAAGAGTGGGGAGTATAGTACAGAGAACTTGGTATTCAAACTTTTGAGATCCACTGGGTACGTTAATCAACTAAAAGACACTATAACCAATATTACAGATAAAAATTTGAGTAAATGATAAAAAACTTTATATAAAACTAAATCATTTAATATTTATATTCAAGAACAATAAGGTAAAAATATGGCAGAACTACTAAATCCAAGTGAAATATTTCAAACAAATTTCGAGCCAAAAGTAAAGAATCGTTTTATTCTTTATGTTGATGGCATTCCATCATTCATTATTAAAAAGGTCAATCGTCCTAAGCTAACACAAGCTAAGAAAGAACTTGATCATATCAATCTAAAACGTTACTACAAAGGCAAGAGTGTATGGGATGAAATCAGTATGGAACTTTATGATCCAATTGTACCATCTGGCGCTCAAGCTGTAATGGAATGGGTTCGGTTGCATCACGAATCTGTTACTGGTCGTGATGGTTATCAAGACTTTTACAAGAAAGATTTGACCATCAACGTTCTTGGTCCAGTTGGTGATAAAGTAGAAGAATGGAAGTTGGTAGGTGCATTCATTGTAACTGCTGATTTCCAAGAAATGGATTGGAGTGATGATGGTGCTGCTCAAATGATCAGCCTATCAATTGCAATTGATTACGCAATTCTTCAATATTAATATTTTTGCCAAATCAAAAAGAACCCCACATTTATCTGTGGGGTTTTCTATTTATTAACATATGCAAATGGGCAAGAAAGTATTCGTCATTTATCCTGGTAGATTTCACCCCTTTCACACAGGGCACAAAAGTGTATATAATTATTTAAGCACCAAATTTGGTGGTAATGATGTATACGTAACCACAACGGGGGTAATTAAATTGCCAAAGTCACCTTTTTCATTTGATGAGAAAAAAGAAATGATGATGGCAACTGGCATACCAGCCAACAAAATACTAAATGTAAAGAACAACTACAACTTGAAAAGTGTATCAAATCAGATACCAATCAATATAGAACGTGATAGTATCATTTTTGCAGTTAGTCAAAAAGATATGGCTGAAGATCCTAGATTCAAGAGATTTGTCAAAAAAGACGGATCTCTTTCGTATTTACAACCAATGCCAAGAAACGAAAGTAAATTGGAACCCGCAATTAACCGCGGTTACTTAATTACTGTTCCAACAACAGATTTTACAGTATTGGGGTCACCTGTAAGAAGCGCAAGTCAATTGAGATATCAATATTCAACGTTAACCCCAGAACAACAAAAATTATTTATTATAGATTTATTTGGAAGTTATAATTCAAAGATACATCGTATATTAAACAACAAGTTGGGTAATACCAGCGGTAAATTAACTGAAAAGCAAAAGAAGTTATTAAAGAAGTTGATTGTGGGTATCTTAAAAGAAGATGAAGCTAAAGTTAAATCAGCGACACATAAAGCAAATTTAGCATTAGTTGTGCAAAGACAAGCTGAATTAGATGACGCTGAAGAAAAATATGATGTTGCAAATGAAAAATATACTGCAGCTACAACTCCAGAAGAAAAGGCAGCGGCAGACATTTCTTTAAAAAATGCTAAAAAAGTTGTGGATTCAAAAAAATCGATGTATGATGCTGCAAAACATCAAGCAAGTACTTAAATATAATAACTAAAAAGTTATATAAAGTTCTATATATTGTTATAAAGTTATGAGTGACGAAATTATTATTCAAAAATTAAAACAACAACATTCAGCTGCTCCTGCTCCTGTAGCTACGAGTTATCCAGCCGAAACAATTGAGTTGCCATCAAAGGGTTATTTTTACGATGAATCCAATCCACTGAGCAAAGGAACTATTGAATTAAAGATGATGACAGCTAGGGAAGAAGATATTCTGACCAATGAAAATTTCATCAAAAACGGTACTGTATTGGACAAATTGTTGGAAGGTCTAATTGTTACGCCTGGTGTACGTACCCAAGACCTATTAATGATTGATAAAAACGCTTTGTTTATTGCTGCTAGACGATTGGCATATGGTGATAAATATGGACCAGTAAAGATTGAATGTAAGAAGTGTAACACCGAAAACAAAACTTATATTGATTTAAGCACACTAAATGAAAAAGAAGTAGATTTCAGTAAGTTTGAAAAAGGTACTAATGAATTTGAATTTGAGTTTCCATTTTGTAAGAGACGAATCACATTTAAACTAATTACGTCTGGTGATCAGGAAAGTATTGAACGTGATATTAAAGCATTGACCAAGATTAAAAAACAATCCAGCGCTGAAGTTACCACCAGACTTAAGAGATTGATTGTTAGCATTGATGGTAAACCTGATATAGCCGCTATCAATAAATTTGTTGATAATGAATTGTTGTCAAAGGACAGTATGGCGTTGAGATCCTATATTAAAACAATTGCGCCTGAATTGGATATGGGTTTCGACTTTGTTTGTGAACACTGTGGTGAGGTGGAAAGGATGGATGTACCGATGACGGTACAGTTTTTTTGGCCTGAGTCCTGAATACAAGGTACAAGTTCACAGTCAAATATTTGAATTGAGTTACTTCTCGCAAGGAGCGGTAAATGTACAAATTGCGTATCAATTGCCTGTATTTTTGCGCAATTTTTATTATGCTCAATTGGCAAATATAAAGAACAAAGAAAGTGATAGTTACAAAGAACCAGCTAAAAAGTCAGGCAAAGTAGATAAGCCTTTTTAGTGTAAAATGATATAGTTGTCATATTTATATATTATATGGCAGCACAACCGTTTGATAAAGAAACCGCTAATAAATTAGCAGAGGCGTTTAATAATTTAAGCACCGAAACTAAAAAGACATTATCTGATCTCGCCGCTAGTGTTGAGGCTGAGAAAAAAATGCTTGATATAGCTAAGCAACTTGGTCAAGTATATAAAACACAACAAGATAAGCTTGATGAACAGTTAAAAGGAAAAAATTTACAAGAACAATTGCAAATAAAACTTGAACATTCTGAAAAAAAGTTAGATGAATTGGCGCAGGCACGAATCAACAGTTTTGTGAAGGAAAAAGACATACTAGACCAAATACAAACAACATCAGCTAAGCTGAACTTCGAGCAAAGTAAAGATCCAGGGAGTGAACAAGTTAAACTATTGCAAAATCAACTCAATGAACAAAAAGCATCGTTAAATTTGGAAAGACAATTGTTGGCAACTAGTGCTTCTCAGTTAGAATTGTTAAAGTTAAAAAATATTGCGTTAAATGCATCAATTAATTTGTTAAACGTCTTCAAAAAAGGTTTACAGGAGGCTGAAAAGTTGTTAAATAAGATGGGTGATTTGGCGGGCAGTTTAATGACCAAACTAAATATGCCTACTACAATAGTTGGTACTTTTACAAAAATATTAGACATATTTGACCAAATTGATACTGCTGCTACAAATGTAAGACAAAAATTTGGATTGTTGCCTAGCCAAGGTGCAATTTTTGAAAAAAACATACGAGACGCTTCTATTGAGTTAGCTGAGTTTGGTATAAATGCTGAACAACTTGGTGGTACAATGAAACAAATAGGTTCGACTTTTACAAGTTTGCAATCTATGGAAAAAGGATTGGTAAAAGATGTTTCAATAATGTCTGCACAATTTGGTGTAGCTTCTGAAACAAGCATTAAATTTTTACAAACGTTAGGTGGTGTATCTGGTAAAAGTGTAATAGCCAAACAAAATATGTTGGGATTGGCAAAATTTGCTGCAAATGCTTATGGCGTTGGGTTGGATGATGTGATGAACGATGTAGCAAATGCATCCGAAGAAGCTAGAATGTTTTCTGGTAAAAATGCAGATGAAATGGTTAGAGCAGCTGCTCAAGCTAGACAGATGGGTACTACACTTGATAATATGGCTAAAACTGCAAAAGGTCTTCTTGATTTTGAAAGTAGTATTCAATCAGAATTAAAAGCTAGTGCATTAATTGGTAAAAATATTAATTTCAATGAAGCTCGTAGATTGGCATTTCAAGGCGATATTGTTGGAGCTAACAAAATAATATTGGATCAAGCTAAGAAAATTAAGTTCAATCAGTTAAATCCAATTGCACAAGAGGCATTTGCGAAGGCAGCTGGTAAGAGTGTAAAAGAATTACAAGAAATGTTAAACGCTGAAGAAAATCTGAAAGAAGCATTGAAATCAAAAGATCCATTGGTAAGAGCTGAAGCTGAAAAGAAAAAACAAATGGCGGAGATGATGAAGAAAGATCCTATAGCTGCTAAAAAAGCTGCTCAGGCCGAATATGAAAAGGGGTTGATTCAAGAAAAAAATCAAACCAGAATGAAACAATTGCAAAATGAAATTAATGCAATTTTTATGGAATTTATCGGACCTATATTGGAACAAATAGGGCCAATATTTACAGAGTTATTAAAGTACATAAAAGACAACAGAGAGTCTGTCAAATCATTTGCTCAAGACGTAGGTAAACTATATATGATGTTTAAAAGTTTAAACATAATTTCAATTGTACTCGGCGGTGTAGGGAAATTAATCAGTGGATTTGGGAAGTTAATCTCCTATGCTTCTGAATTTTCATCGATTGTACTAAAAATATCAAGTTTTATTATTAGATGGTCAACAAGTACATCTGGTATTATAAACACCTTTGAAGCTATTGCGGTCAAAAGTGAAAAGGTAGCTAGCGTATTAAAATCGACGGCTGATACATTAAAAGGATTCGGCGCGGGTTTTCAAAACATATCTAATTTTATCGGAAAAGGAGCTACGCAATTAACAAAACTTTCAAATGGTGCATTGAATGTCGGAATAAATATTGAAAAAGTATTTACAAAATTTCCAGCAATTTCAAAAATTGGAAATATAATTTCAAAAGTATTTAGTGGACTAGGTAGTTCGGTGAAAGGAATAGGAAGCTTCGTCGGTGGAATATTTGGTAAACTTGGCGCTGGAGTTGGGATTTTTTCAAAGTTAGGACCACTTTTTGGAGCAGTAGCTAAATTCTTGGGCCCTATAGGATTAGTTGTATCTGTGATACAAGGCGGCATAGCATTTTTTAAAGCTTTTAATGACACAACGGGTACTACGAGTCAAAAAGCTGTGGCTGGATTAAAAGCCGTAGTTAATGCTTTGGTAATAGAGCCATTAAAAATGGTTGGGGATTTTCTTAAAAAGATACCATCGTTTTTAGCAGACATAGATTTTGGATCAATATATAAAGATGTAACTACCTTTTTATTGGATGCATTGACAAGTTTGCCCGATAAAATCGAAGAGTTGTTTAGTGGTGGAAGTGGTGGGATAGATTGGGGTAAAATTTTCTTTAATATTGGAAATCTTTTTTTTCAAATGATTATGTTTAGTGCAATTAAATTGCCATTAGCAATTTCTACTGTAGTACTAAAACTAGGAGTATTAATCCTCAAGGGAATTGTCTCAATAGGTCCAGCTCTTCTGTCAGCATTAATATGGGCATTTAAAGCGGGTTATGATTGGCTAATGAACCTATGGGGCGGTAAATCTCCATCAAAAATTGGTTTAGCAATCGTTGATGGTATAGAATCAGTAGTTGATATGTTATTTGATTTAATTACGTATCCATTTAAAAAAGCAGCTCAAATTATACCTGAGTTTATTAATATTTTAAAAACAACATTTGTTGACGCTTTTAAATCAGTAGTGGACGTAATATTTGATTTAATTACATATCCATTTAAAAAAGCGTTTCAACTAATAAAGTCTGCTGTATCGGAAGTTGGATCCGTTCTAAAAGATACATTCAGTGGCGCTTTTACATTTATTATTAATGCGCTTGAAAAAGTATTGGAGAAGTTAAAAGGAGTAGGTGAATTTATAGTCGATTTAGTAGGAAAAGGATTTAATTTTGTTGGTAAAATACTTGGTGTTACTGATGAACCTACTGATAAATCTACGAAAGTTGATGAAAAATATAAACAACAAGGTTTACAAACTGATTCTATTATTAATGCAATTGTAAGTTCCAACAAAGCGGTGGTTGAAAAACTAGATAAACTAACATCGATGATGGCATCTGGTCAAATTGCTGTATATATTGATGGACAACGTGCAAATCAACTATTGGCAACAAGTAATTCAAAATTCGGTTCATTTGGTCAAGCAACAACCAATTAATCTAATATTTATAATTAATGGCAAATAGTAATACATATTATAGCGCAATAGGCAATGATGGTGCGCAGGTTACCACACTTTCTAATATACAAGGTGCTGGTTTATCTTTACCGCCAAATACTGAACAGTATATAAACCTAAGAGCGCCTGGTAAATTAGAAACGTTATTCAACACTAATAATAACAGTGAAGTATTGTATAGCAAAAATAAGCCAACTGATTTATATACCAAAGGATTAATTAGTAGCGAATTAGCACCTCCGTTTTATGCAAATCCTAATCAAGGGCAGCGTCAAAAGATAAACGTTAGCAGATCGTTTCCTATACAATCCGCATTAAGAGATGGAACGCGTATCAGAAGATTTTTGGGATCTGGCAAAGGTGCTACGTTTTTAACAAAACAAATAATACTACAGGGATTTGCTCCGTTTGACGAAACAAAGATTTATAACCCAGCTAGTCCTCTTTTAGCCGCAGTTAGATTGTCAACATTTGGTGCTATAGAAAGACCAACCAGATTTATAGATAGCAGCAACCTTGTGGGTGGTTTAATGGGAGCCGCTGGTCTCGGTGGCATTACCAAAGCTATTGGTGGTTTATTTGGTGCTACTGAAGGAAATCCATCTCCACCACGTAGTAGTGTGGCTAGTGCTGCTAGTGAGCCAAAAAGCGGACTGGGAGGATTCTTTAATTTTACAGGATTGCTTGGTGGAGGTGATAAAGCGGATCAAGTAATGCCTATTACAGGTCGAGACGGTGTTAAAGGATTACTAAGAGGTAATACAGCTACCTCTGCTTATAATAACAAACGATACAAGAGTTTGATGAGTAATTCGGCAGCTAAAGGTGGATTTTTCGGTAATCTATTAAAAGCGGCTGGATCATTTTTAAAGAATAATACGATTCTAGGTGGATTGTTGCCACCTACTCAACCAATAGCAGGATTAAATTATAGAGCGGACGAAGATACATATCAGCTAATGTTGAATACTAATAGATGGAGTAATTTTATTACACAAGACGGTGGAGATCGTGGTGGCAAAAAAAGTCAAAATTTAAATGTTGGCGTAAACCAAGGCAACAATTTATTATTTACAGGTACCCAACCAAAAACAAAAGGTGGTTTTATTGGTGGGTTATTGAAAGCTATTGGATTACAAAATATAACAGGCGGTAACAGTAGTGGTACCAGTGGAATGAGATTTTTTGCTACACCGTTAACAAACATAGTTTCAAAAAGATTGAGATTATATGTTCAAAGCAATAAAAATTTAAGAAACAATAGCTTTTTATCGGTTACATATTCGACTACTCCTGGCGTTGGTAAATTAACCGATTCATATACAATTGATAACGTTGAAATTAGTTCTGTAGACGGAGCTAACACCAACCGATATGGCGACTTGGTTAAAATAGATGGTGATGTAGAATACAGCGATCAACTATTAAACTACAAACAATATACAGATCCAAAGTTATCATTAAATTATCAACGTACTCTTTCAGATAAAACGGATAAAACTGTACAATATCTCCAAGACTTAAACGTTACTTTAAAAAATACAATTGCTGGAATAGACAATCAAAAATATGATTATTATCCAGCATTTGGAAAAATACAACAAAATGTTACTGATGATGTAGGTTTTAATTATTTGGCAAAAGTAAAATCGGATAGAACGAATCCCGAGGGATCTGATAGTGCAAATCAGTATACATACACAGGAAGAATAAGATCAGATCCAGAAAAAGAAAAATTCCCAACCTTATTGGGTAAACGAGTGGGTAAAGACAGATTTATAAGACCCACCAATAACGTTGATTATGTCAACAGTTTGGGTGTGTTAAATGCTGATGAATTTGCTGAAAAATATAACGATCAATTTAATGGATTGGGTCCTGATTTGGTTAAGTTTTATTTTTATGATATTGTCAACAATAGATTCATACCATTTAATGCTACGGTAAAAGGATTGCAAGAAAATAATACATCAACCTGGGAGCCAATTGAATATCTTGGAAGACCTGACAAGTTATACTATTACAAAGGATTTACAAGAGATGTTAGTTTCAACTTCAAAGTGGTAGCACATTCTGTTAAAGAATTATTGACTATGTGGCAACGTGTAAATTACTTGGTAGGATTAACTAGACCTTCTAATTATACGTCTACTGTTAATGGTGGATTTATGATACCGCCTATGGTACAATTTACATTTGGTGACTTTTATAAGAACCATTGCGTTGTATTAAATGCTTGCAACGTATCTATACCAGAAGATGCATCTTGGGAACTGATCAATGAAAGTACTGTAAAAAACCAAGATTGGAGTTATAATTTGGGTAATATATTTACAGAAGGTAAAACCAGTATGAAAGGTAAAGTAGCTCAGTTTCCAAGAGAAGCGGAAATTAGTATCACAATGGCTATAATGGAAAAAGACAGACCAAAAACAGGAAGAGCTGTTTGGGGAAATGCTCCTGTTCCAACCTTTACACAAGCAGATATTGGGGAAACTGCTACTGTATCCACATTTGGTACAACTGATTTATATAATGGCAAAGATTATAATGATGTGGCTAATAATGATTTCTCAACGAATATGAGATATGATGTTGATAAACAAGGAAATAAATGAGATATCAATTTACACCAACAGAAAAAAGATATGATGGTAAAATAGTGTTTAAAACAACATATTATCCAAACATACCCGAATCTGAAGATGATCTATATATTACAGCGTCTAATGAAGATTATTTAGACAGTTTAGCTAAAAAGTATTATGGTAATGAAATGTATTGGTGGATAATCGCATTGGCTAATAATATATCAGATGGTAAATTATCTGTTAATGCAAATAAACAATTGCGAATACCAGGTAACTTACCAAATATATTGCAGAATCTCAAACAGATTAATAGTTAAGTTATATGGCATACGAAGATGAAATTGCAGAAGAACCTAGATGGTGGGAAGTGCAAAATATTCCAGTTGCACTGATTCGTGAGTTACGGCGTAGAAAAAACACAAATAACGTTGGTTTCAACTATCCAAGTTCAGGAGATCCAAGTGGTGTAGTTTATGACTTTTTCAATAAACACGGTCAGTACAAAGGTCCAATGACTCCGTGGATACGTGTATTTTCAAATGGAACTGGTATAGCAGGAAACGGATTGGTGCCACGTAGCACAATATTGAATAAGAATGGTAAGGAAAAAGAATACGATGGTTTTTTATTTATTCCTGGAAACGGTTTTTATGAATCGTATGGATTCAAACAAGAAGGTAATATATTAAAACAAGATAAGGCTATTATTGGATATGAAGCCAATGGAGAAGCGCATTATATAGATCTTAAATACCGATCTCAATTTTCTTATAAGTGGCCAAGTACTTTTAACAAAAATGGTAATATTGTAGAGAGTGTACAGAAATCTGAAGTATCTTCTGTATTACCCCCTCCTAATTTGGATAGCATAGAAATAAAAACTAGCAAAGATATGTTATCTTTTGCTACGATAAAATTCAAATGTTATGGATTGGCTCAATTGGAATATTTAGCACCATTCTTTTTAACACCCAGAATAAATGTATTCGTTGAAATTGGGTGGAACTTATTTAATATTAATTCATTAATCGAATTGAGTAATACTAATGAATGTTGGTCTATAATACAAAGCCCTCAAAAAGTGATGGACAAGTGGTATCAGTCATATGGCAATTATGGATGTATAACGGGCATTATCACAAAATATAACTTTGCTACTCAAGATGGCACGATATATGATTGTAGTGTTGAATTAACTTCTCGTCAGGCATTGTTTGCTGGTATGCCAGCTGAAAATAACGTAAGTACCGCCGTAGAAACAAAAACGGATGCAAATGGAAAAAAGATTCCAACGGAAACAAAAGAGTATACTGGCCTAAAGACTTTCTTAAAAACAGCATTACCTAAGTTAAAACAAGTTATTATAGATAGAAAGAATTTTATGGAGTATATCGCAACAAACGGTATATCCAATTCAGAAGATTATGATAATTCAATAAATCAACATTTTATACAACAACAAACATTTTACGATGGTAAAGTTGAAAATAGAATTTTTATAGGCAGAACCGATGCACCTAATGTGTACAAAAAACCGTCTATTCCAGTTGGTGATGATGGTATATCGTACAAGTCTGTTCAAATTGGTGGTGTAAATTATAAAGCTGTATCATATAAAGATGATAGATGTGATTTTGACACTAAAGGTGATGATGAAGTTTGGATGCAATTGGACTTTCTTTTTGAGGTGGCTAACAAATTTTGTTCGGTTGTTTCAAATAAAACATTTACTATAAATGTTGATAAGATTATTAACGCACATCCTAACTTAATAAGTTGTGATCCGCATGTATTAATTCCAAATGGTATTGCTCCTAAATTTAATATTGGCAAGAAATTACCAGACGAAAGTTATTTAAACACTATAAAAAATAATAAACTTGATCCGACTGCGCAAAGTAGAGTGGAAACAGAGATAAAATCAGGTGGTTATTTGAAAAATGGAGATCCAAATCAAAATAACTTTTTAAAATCCAAATACGATGTAGAAATTACCGATGTAAATGATGAACTATATAGAGCTGCTAAAAAGGTAGAAACCGTGTTCAAAACAGCTGGTGCTTATAGAGATAATTTAGACACGGTTATAAATAGATTGTATTATGATATTGGTGGATTGAGCGAAGATAATCCATCTGACAATATATCATTTCCATTTATTTATGATAAAAATGTTGAATTGAGTGGTCAAGAATTGGTATTAACAGATCCACAAAAACAAAGATCTTCTACTATCAAGAGAACATATAAGAAATTTAGATATGGCAATTTAAAAAATATCTATATAAGCAAGACTAAAGTGCTTGAAATTGTAGAAAATAAAGAAGTTCAAACTTGGCAACAATTTGCAAATGCTGTGTTAAACATTATCAATGAATCTTCAAATGGATTTTGGAAGTTTCAAATATCACAGGATGATTTGGGTGGGTTATCAATACTAGATAACAATTATATTGATTTGGGTGATAAGGCTCCGAGTTTGAAACAGGTGTATGTATTTGATGCGGGTGGAACTGAGTCGTGTATAAAAAATATTAGTCTTGATACGTCTTTAACAAGTGAACAAGCTACATTAACACTATTTCAAGCTGGTATAAATAAACCAGATAATTCTGATACATCTATGAGTGCGAAGAATTCAAGTGTACCAGCAACTAGTTTTATAGATAGATTGGACGTTTTTAATAAAGAAGAAACTGGTACCGGTGAAAGTAACACTGTACCTTCACAAGATGAAATTACAGTGGATCAAAACCAATTGATTTCTACAATACAAACTCACGGTGCTATAGACAAAGTATTAACTATTACCAGTGCTTACATAGCTACAGGTGAAAATGCAAATGATGCTTCAAAGAACTATAAACAATTAAACTTATCTACTGATTTGAAGGATAAGTTGGGGCAAATTATAGATGATCAAGATATAGAAAACAACTTGTCATTATATAGTGGTATATCGCCAAACTTTTCATTGACTGTAACGTTTGATGGTATATTTGGATTTAGAATGTTTCAACACTTTGGTATTTCTAATTTTCCAAAACCATATATTCCTGAAAACGTTATATTTATGATTACCGATGTTACACATTACGTAACCGCTGGAAATGGTAAATGGGAAACTGTTGTTGGTTGCTTAGCTAGATGTGTAGCAGATCAAAATATTGAATTGGTGCCTGTATGACAATAAAAGACACAGATATTATAACCAAGACAAAATTAAATTTGGGTAATTTCAATATTAACCTACCAAATACATTTTTGCCAAATCCGACTGATAAAGACTACAAAGTTGGATATATAGAAAGATATGTGGTTTCTAAAATAAATTACAATGAGATAACTGAAGTTTCATCTGATGTGTATAGTAAAATGGACAGTAACTTTTTTAAAAAGGTAAAATTCAAATGGAAGATTACAGGCGTATTAAATAGCAAATACGATGGCAAGATGTTATTACAACAGGGAGTAATAGAATTTAATAAAAAACAAGTGGAACAAATAAACACCATAATCAGAGGTGCTAATGATGTTTTTTCAAATCTTACTCAATTTTACAAACAAATAAATTGACTTTTGATGTTGTTGATGTAAAATTAAGTTGTGGAGTATTCATCTAAAATTTATTTAAAATTAGTTACAAAACACAATAATTATCATAATGCTTGTAATGATATTATTGCTGCTTTCATTTATAATTTTAAAGATGGTACAAAACAGTATTTGAATTTTGCGCATACAGATTTACCTATAGATTGTAGTTTTGAAAAGTTTAAATCTGATATTGAGTCACAAAATGTAAGTGTATATGTCAACAACAAGAAGACGTACAAGTACTGGTTAAATTGTAATTTGATAGATGTTAATTTGTTTGGTTTCATTGATAACAATGAAATACTCGACGAAGTGGAGTGTTTGACTGAAAACTTCCTAAAATATAGTTATCGTAATATCAATAACTTCAATATGATATTACCTTATGTTATACACCAACGAATATTTGACGTTGAAATAAAGCAAATTGAGTCTTTGGGTGACAAAGACACAGACAATTATTGTTTCAAGTTTTTCAATAATGTTATATCCGATACTTTGTTTGAGGTGGAGAAAAACGGATTAAAAGTTGATACGGATGTATTTTCAAAATACTTTAAAAGCAAAACGTACAACAAATTCATATATACAAATTATAACATTTATAATCCAACGGGTAGACCAAGCAATGCATATGATAATATCAATTATGTAGCGCTTAAAAAAGATGATGGATCTAGAGCTAGTTTTGTGTCTAGATATGGGGAATCTGGTCACTTAATGATGGTGGATTTCACTGGGTTTCATCCTTATATTGTGGCTAATTTGATTGATTATAAAGTTCCTGAAAAGGAGACCATATATGAACATTTAGCGAAACACTATTTTGATATTGAAATCGTAACACCAGATGATATAGTTAAATCGAAGAAACTGACGATGGTTAATCTATATGGACAAATTTCCCAACAGTATTGTGATATTCCATATTTTGCGAAGGTAAATGAATTAAAGGACAAGTACTGGCAAAAATTTGAAAAGAATGGATACATAACAACTCCTATCTATAAACGTAAGATTACAAATAAACACATTGTTGACCCCAACAAAAACAAATTGTTTTCTTATATTATTCAAGCTGCTGAAACTGAATATGGTATTGATAGTTTAAGTAAGTGCATTAAGTTTGTTAGTGATAAAAGAATCGTGCCTATACTATATGTGTATGACTCAATTGTATTTGATGTACACAATGATACGAATAAACAAGAACTAATTGATTTGGTTGATATTATCAAAAACAAACGATTTAAGGTAAAAACCTACACTGGAAATAATTACAATGATTTGAAATTAGTCCAATTGTAAATATATTTATATGTATATTTATAACAGATGAACTTTAAATCATTAGTAAACGAAATTGGTTGTGATAGTCGTATTAAAAACGGAACATTGGATCTTAAAAACGAAGATCACGTTTTTGTATTGCAAGAGTACTTGGAGAAGGCTGGTTATGATATTAATGAAATCGTAGAAAAGACTGCAAAATTATTTGAAGCTGGTAGATTTCCTGATAGACAAGCATACAACAAAGATGGTATACTTGTAACATTTCCAAACAAACAATATAGAGATAGAGCTGTAAACAAAGGTACTCACTTTGCAGAAAATCCTAAGAAGGCTCAAGCTAATATTTTTAAAGCAGATGCTGAACAAGGAGCTGATCAAAAAGACGATTCTTCAAAACCAAAAGAAGAACCAGCTACATTGGATCAAACACTAGAAAAAGATATTGTTAGTGACAAAGATACCGATGATAGAACTCCCAAAGAAAAACAAATTGACGCTGGTGGTGTAGAAGCAATACTAATTGGACAAACTCCATTAGTAAACTATAGTGTAGACGAGGCTAAAAAATTTGGGTTCTATAAAAAAGGATTTAATTGGTATGATACTGAGGGTAGTTTTATTGGAGAACAAGTATATGATGAAAGTCAGTCGAAAAATGTGATAGTGTCTGACGCTATATCACCATCATCTTATTTGAAAAAAGCAGAAAGAATTTACTCTTTAATGGACAAGGATCTTTTGTCTAAGTTGGAATTTTTAAAAAACGCTGAAAAAAGTCAAAGAACATTAATATTTGAAACTATTCCTATATTGTTTGCTAATGGTATAAACGACTTTAAAAACTTAAGTGTGAGCGGCGATTATCACGATTATGCAATCAAATTCTTAAAAGAATGGGGAGATTTAAGAAGTAAGTTAGAGACAATAGAAAAACAGATTGCAAGAGATGAAAACTTAAAGATTTATGATTTGGTGGATACTGATCTTAAAGAAATAGGGAGTAAGAATGGTGTATCACTTTCTCAATTGGGATCGCCTACGGACTTTATTCATAAAGACATAAGAAAGTTTTATCAGTATTCAGGTGAATATAATAAAAAATTTGTACAGGGAAAAGAAACGAAAGAAAACACAGCTGATATTGTTTTGATATATGGCGGAAAAGCTGACGATGTTTATAGAGCTCTTCAATCTGGAGATATATCTCAACAAGACGAAGACTCAATGGCAAAAGTTAATAGCAAAGATGTTAAATTTGCTTTGATTAGTTTGAAAGCTGGTAGTGCTAGATTGGGACACGTACTACAACAATTGGTAAGCTATATTGGACAAGAAATACCAATTTCACCAAAGAAATCAGTAAAAGAAAATACATTGCAAGAAGGAATTGTTGATACGATTGTGTCGAGTATTAAAGATTTTACTAAGAAGATTAAACAATTGCCTGAGTATATAAATAATATTTTCCAAAATTTTATTAATCTGATTAAACCATTTGAAATTAAGATAAACAACTTTTTATTCAAAGAACTAAACGCGGATGTGCAAAAGATGCAAAGTACCGAATTACGTAATTTGGCTCATTTGGAAAAAGAAATTGAGAAGGATATAAAATCGGTAAAAGAAGATTATGATGATTGTGATTCTGAATCCGCAGCATTGAAACCACAGCTAATCAAAAATCTAAATAGTTTTAGACAATCTTTAAACTCTACAAGGGAAGATAGTAGATTAATAGGGCAAATTTATAAATTTGCAGAAAATCCATTACTTGTTCAATATTTTCCAGTCATAATCGATAAATCTCAAGCAGTAGAAGCTGCGTCTTTAAGAAATACCACATTAGGCACAATTGATCATTTGTTGGATGCGTATGATGAAGGTGAGTGTGTAGACAGATCCGAGCTACAACCAATTCTAAAATACAGAAGTAATGTTTTAGCACTTGGTTATATCGAATTGATTTTGAATAATATTTTGAAGGATGTAAGTACATCTAATCCTGAAAAAATTAGAGAGGAATTTATCAAGTTATCCAGTGTATTGTCTTCAGAAGCAGTATTTGGAAATAACGTTAGTTTGCCGTTGATTAAATTTACCGGCGATAAAATTGAAAAGTTGAGATATAAGAAGGATTATAAATTGGTACTTCCAGAAAAAATAGATGATCTCAAGTTGGGTAAAATAAGAATTAACATATTGCCTAGTCAGGGATATCTAACTGTCAATTTATATTTGTTCAATGGCATTGCATCTATTGATGATGTGCCAACTCCAACATATGTTTATTATTTGATGGATAGTAGTAGCGGAAGTAAATTTACATTCAAAGTAGAAGGTCAGAAAGTCGTTGAAAAAATATGATAATACAAAAACAACTACTTTGCACATTCGCAAATAGCTTAAATTATATAGACGTATTAAAAGAAATACCAAATCAATATACTCTTATAGATAATAAGATATTTGTTTTTGCTAATGAAACTAATCTAAGGGAGTTATATCTTACATTCAATGTGGAAAAGAATGATCGCAATAATCGATTCAAAGGCACTATTAGCATACATCGTAAGAAGCAAACAAATACACTATATACGCTCAACGCAATGAATAAGTTGATTGCTGACGAAAACAATGGTGTATTTGATAAGAGCTTTCAATTAAATTGGGATTTATATAAAAATAGTATCATTTTAACAAATGAAGTTGGGGTTAAAATAGTTCCATTAAAATTGTTTTCTATCTCCGAAATTTGATATATATTTTTGACTTGATTTTTGTCTGCACCTAGTGTAGACTTAGTTTCGAGTTGGTTATACAATCTGGTTTGAGTGAACCAGACGAATTAATTAACTAATTAAACATTAAACATTAAATAATTATGGCATTAGATCTAAGTAAGTTAAAGAGCCGTTTGAGCTCTCTCTCAAACACAAATCAAAAATCTAACTTGATTTGGAAACCAAAGCCTGGAAAACAGGTAGTTCGTATTGTTCCGTACAAGTATGTACCGGAGAATCCATTCATCGAACTAAAGTTTCATTACAACATCAACAACAAGACATATCTATCTCCTGATAGTTTTGGTCGTCCAGATCCAATCGTTGAATTTGCTAACCGTCTGAAGAAGACTGGTTCAAAGGAAGATTGGCAGATGGGTCGTAAGATGGAACCAAAGATGCGTACTTTCGTACCAGTTATCGTTCGTGGTGAAGAAGGTGAAGGAGTTAAGTTCTGGGGATTTGGTAAACAAGTTTATCAAGAACTTCTATCGATCATCAGTGATCCTGACTTCGGTGATATTACTGATCTAACCAATGGTCGTGATATTGTTGTAGAATTCAAGACGGCTGAAGGTGGAGCTAGTTTCCCAGAAACCAGTATCCGAGTTAAGCCAAATGTAAGTGTTGCAGTAGATCCTAAGAACGGACAATTGCTTGAAGCACTAAAGTCTCAAGTAAATATTTTGGATCTATTTGAAGAACTATCCTATAACGATCTAAAAGATGTTATGGATAAGTGGTTGAATCCAGAAGCATCTGCCACTGAGATTGCAGCGGAACCAACTACAAGTGGGGATGATGACGAAGCTCCGTTTACAGTTCCATCTACTCCATCTACTCCATCGGCAACAGCTCCTGCCAAACCAGTACAGTCACCAAGTACTGCTAAGGCTAAGGGTAAAGACAGTGTAGAACAAGCATTTGATGACTTGTTTAACTCCTAAAAAATAAAAATAAGCCGGTGGAGTTTTTATACCCCACCGGCTTTCTAGTTATATACGTTATGGCAAAAAAAAGTGTTAGTAAAGATACGGGTCAACGTGACGAGCTTATCGAAATGTTGGCAAATGAATTAAATAAAGCAAATAAAGACGGTGGAAAGATTGCTCATTTTCTAGATGAACAAGACAATCCATCTGAAATCACGGATTGGATTAGCACTGGTTCTTCTATTTTGGATTTGGCGATTAGTAATCGTCCTCACGGCGGATTACCAGTTGGTAAAATGGTAGAATTTAACGGCCTCGAAGGTACTGGTAAAAGTTTGCTATCCGCACACGTTGTTGCCGACACTCAGAAGAAAGGTGGAGTTGCAGTAGTAATTGATACTGAAAATGCAGCTGCTCCTGAATTCTGGAGAAGTTTGGGTGTAGATCTATCCAAGTTACTATATGTTCAATGTGAAACCGTTGAAGATATTTTTGCTCAGATGGAACGAATGATTGCTATTGTTCGTAAGAGCAACAAAGATCGTATTCTAACAATTATCGTTGATTCTGTAGCAGCGGCATCAACCAAGGTAGAACTTGAAAGTGACCACGGTAAAGATGGTTATGCTACGGGTAAATCAATTATTATCAGTAAAGCAATGCGTAAGATTACCACTATGATTGGTCGTCAGAAGGTTCTTACTGTATTCACCAACCAATTGCGTCAGAATCTAAATGCTATGGCATTTGGTGACAAGTATGTAGTAAGTGGTGGTAAGGCACTTGCTTATCACTGTAGTGTTCGTGTTCGTTTGAATAATACTGGTAAACTCAAAAAGGGTGAAGAGATTATTGGAAACGAATGCAAAGCAGTTGTTGTGAAGAATCGTATGGGTCCACCACAACGTCAAGCTAGTTTCGATATTTATTTTGATTCTGGAATTGCAGATTATGGTTCTTGGATCAAGGTATTGAAGGAAAATAACTTGGTGAAGCAAGGTGGTGCTTATTATACATATAAGAAGACCGATGGCAGTGAATGGAAGTTCCAATCCAAAGACTTTGTAAACATTATGCAAAGTGACAAGGAATTGAGTGAAGAAATTTACTTGAAGATTTGTGACGCTGTAATTATGAAATACAAAGATCCTAATAGTCAAATCATTGACGATGCTGTAGTTGAAACAGAAGAAACTGCAGGCAACGAGGAATAAAACACATTGATAGGATGTTTTTCCGCATTGCCTACTATTTATTAGTATGGATAACAATGCGGAAAAACTTTTTTTTGAAGATCAATCTGAACGATTATATCAAATCTTTATAAAAGATGAATCGATATGTGGATTTGCTTCTTTATTTAAACTAAATAAAATTGGTAGCAAAATCGGATCAAAAATAAAAAAATATTTATATGATAAATATGGTGAAACTTATTTGAAAAAAATAAGTGCTGTTAGAACGTCTAAAGTTGCTCATCAAAAAAGATCCAAAGATAGTTATTTTATTTCTTCGGAAAGAAGACAAAAAATGTCTGTTGGTATTAAAAAATATTATAAAAATAATCAGTCCGCTAAATCTAGATGTAGGGATTTAATGATTAAACATTGTTTACCAAAGTGTCAAACAATTGAGAGTAAAATAAAACGAGTAAAAAGTAGAGACTGGTATAAACCCAGTGAAGACACTAAACAAAAAATGTCGCAATCACAACTTGGAAAGCCATTAACAGAAGAACATAAGTTAAAATTAAGAAAACCAAAGAAAGCCAAACGATCTAATTTTAGACATACTATTGAAACAAAACACAAATTATCGTTAATTACTAAAAATCAGTGGAAAAGTGGAATTCATAAACCAATTTTTAAATCTAAAGGCCAGCAGGAAGTAATTAGATTGTTAAAAGAACAAGGATATTCAATTCAAGATGAATATGTTGTTGGGGGGAAGCCATACGATGTGTTTGTAAAAGAAAAAAATTTATTAATAGAATTTAATGGTACTTATTGGCACAGAGATCCTAGATTTTTTACATCGTCCGATGAAGTTATTAAAATATGGGAAAAAGATAAAAATAAAATGTTGATTGCTGAATCGAATGGGTATATAATAAAAGTTATATGGCAACATGACTGGGAACAATGTAAAGACAAAAATATATACATTAAAAAACTATTAAATGAGCAACTTTGACAACAAAGAAATGAAGAAATTATTTTCTTTATTTCAAAACATAGAAAGCGATTCCGTCACCGGAGGACTTAAAAAATCACTTAATAGTGATGTCCTTTTGGTTGACGGATTGTAGTGAATACTTACATTAGAAGTTTTATGGCCATTCCTTCTCTCAATGAGGATGGATTACATACAGGTGGTATTGCTGGTTTTTTGAAAAGCATTGGGTATGCAATTAAATTACTTTCTCCTACCCGAGTTATTATTGTATTTGATGGTAAAGGTGGTAGTCAGAAACGCAGAAAGATTTATCCAGCGTACAAAAATGGTAGAAAGACAGATATTAGACTCAATCGTAATTACGAAGAACTATCGTCATCTGAAATAGAATCTGTAAATTTTAAAAAAGAATTAATTCGTACTATAAATTATTTAGATACATTGCCTGTTACTGTAATGGCGATTGATCAAATAGAAGCAGACGATACAATTGCTTATTTAGCTACAGAAACTTTTAAGGACAGTAATGTAACAATTATGTCCACTGATAAAGACTTTTTACAATTGGCAAACGATAAAGTCAAAATTTGGAGTCCTGTCAAAAAGAGAATTTTTGGTTGTAAAGAAATCTTGGATGAATATGGTGTTACATGCAGCAACTATATCTTGTATAGAGTTATGGAAGGTGATGTAAGTGATAATATACCTGGTTTAGATGGTGTAGGTTTAAAACGTGTAGTAAAATCATTTCCTTTCTTATCAGAAGAACGTCAATATGATCTGAATGAGATTTACAATTACGCGGAGAATAACAAGAGTAAATATAAAGTATATCAGACTGTATTAGACAACAAGTTATTACTTGAACGTAATTATAGTTTGATGCAGTTGAAAGATACGCAAGTGCAATCATTTACCCAGTTACGTATAGAAGAAATTATAAAATCTCCTGTACGTAGAATTGATAAAATGAGCTTTTCTAAATTAATCACAGAGGACAAAATGTGGAATAATATCCCCAATTATCACATTTGGCTCAATGAATGTTTCGGTAAATTAAATAGTTTCGTAGAATAAAAAATATCGGTTAATAAAAGTTGAAGGCCACTTAATTCAGTGGTATAGTAGAGTTATCTTATGGAAAACAAAAAAGCAATTGATTCATTAACAAAATACGGTCGTGACTTCCAAATCAAGTGTATTTCGTGCTTAATATCTGATCGTTCATTTATTGAACGTATTAACGATATTATCGAAGTAGATTTCTTTGAAAGTGATGCAAACAAGTGGGTTGTAAAAGAAAGTATTAAATACTTTAACGAGTATAAAGATCTACCAACCTTAACCGTATTTAAAATTAAAGTTGATGAAGTAAATGATGAGCTTCTCAAACGAAGTATCGTAGACAATCTAAAGTTAGTTTACCAAAAGGTAAGCGACAATGATTTGAAGTTTGTCAAAGAACAGTTCTTGGAATTCTGCAAAAATCAGAAACTAAAGAATGCTATTATTGAAAGTGCAGACCTATTGGCACTTGGTCAATATGAAAAGATCAAGAATGTAGTTGATCACGCAATGAAAGCTGGTATGGAACGTAATATCGGCCACGATTATACTGAAGACGTTGAAAAACGTATGAGTGTAATGAGTCGTAATTGTGTCAAGACCAATTGGACTGAAATTGATACTATTATGGACGGCGGATTAGCAGCTGGTGAATTGGGTATTATTACAGCTTGTGCAGGTAGCGGTAAGAGTTGGGTACTATCTAAGTTAGGAGCTGAAGCTATGAAACAAGGTAAGAACGTAGTTCACTTCACTCTAGAATTGAATGAAAACTATGTGGGTCTTCGTTATGATGCTTGTTTTACTGGAATTGATTTCCAGAACATTCGTAACAACGTAGACATCGTAAAGCAGAAGATTGCTGATGTGCCTGGCAAGTTGAAGATCAAGTACTTTCCAATTAAAACTGTAAGTGCTTATAGTCTTAAGGCTCATTGTGAACGATTGGCAGTACTAGGCACCAAAGTTGATATGATTATTGTTGACTATGCTGATATTCTACGTCCCTCACAGAGTGAACGTAATAGCAATAGTTATAGTGAAGCTGGTGGTATTTATGAAGAACTTCGTGGTGTAGCTGGTGAATTACAAGTTCCTATTTGGAGTGCTTCACAGAGTAATCGTGCTGCTATGGATGAAGATATTATTCAGGCTAACAACATTGCTGATAGTTATCGTAAGATTATGACCGCTGACTTTGTTATGAGTCTAAGTCGTAAAGTTAACGATAAACAAGCAAATACTGCACGATTCCACGTAATTAAGAATCGTTTCGGACCAGATGGTTTGACATTCCCAAGTAAAATGAACGCTGGTTGTGGTCACATCGAAATTTATGGCGAAAATAGCCGTGAGGGTATGAGCATCTTGAATGAAATGATGGATGGTGAAAATCAAGTCAAAAAGGCTCTAAAATCCAAATGGAACGTTCATAACAACGATGATGAAGAATAATTGATAGTATGTAACAGACAAAAAACATACAAAAAAATTATTAAAAAGTTATAATCTAAACACAAAAAGAACTATCCAAAAGATAGTTATTTTTTACCCATATGAATAAAGAAATTTTTATAAAGAAACGAAATGGTAATACTGAAAAGTTCAATGCAGACAAAATCAATAAGATTTTACAATGGGCTACAGAAGACATAAAAGGTGTTGGATTTGAAGAAGTAGCAATGAATGCACATTTGTCATTTTTTGATGGAATGACATCTAAGGACATTCACGCAATGTTAATTGAAGCTTCTGCAAATCTTATTACAGAAGAGAAGCCAAACTATCAATTTGTGGCATCTCGTTTGTTGAATTATCAATTGAGAAAAAATGTTTGGGGAGGTAAGAATCCTCCTAAACTATATGATCTAGTTAAAACTAATATTGATGCGTTAGTCTATGACTCATCTATTCTTGATTGGTATAGTAAACAAGAGTTTGATAAGCTAGATGAATATCTAAAGCATGACCGTGATTTTAATTTCACGTATGCCGGTATCAAACAGTTGTGTGATAAGTACTTGGTACAAAACAGAGTTACCAAAGTAATTTATGAAACTCCGCAATTTGCATATATGCTTATTGCAATGACATTCTTTAAAGACTATAAAGAAAACCGTATTGAGTACGTAAAGAAAGCTTACAACTACTTTAGTAAACATAAGATTAACCTACCCACACCAATTATGGCTGGGGTAAGAACTCCAATGAAGAGTTATGCTAGCTGTTCACTATTCACAGTAGATGATGATCTACGTAGTATTTTCAGTAACAACAGTGCAGTTGGTTTTGCTACTGCAAGTCGTTATGGTATTGGATTGAATCTATCAAGACTACGTGCTACTAATGCTCCTATTCGCAATGGTGAAGTAGTACACACAGGTCCAATTCCATTTGCTAAAGCATTTGAATCTACTGTAAAGAGTTGCCATCAAAATGGTATTCGTGGCGGTAGTGCAACTGTAAACTTCGCTTGGTTCCATTATGATATTCTAGATATTCTTGTATTAAAGAACAATCAAGGTACCGATGATAATCGTGTACGTAAACTAGATTATTGTGTGGGGTTAGATAAACTAATCTTTGAACGTTTCTTGAAGAATCAAGATGTAACATTGTTTAGCTATCACGAATGTCCAAGTCTTTGGAATACCTTTGGCTTGGAAGGATTCAAGGAAAAGTATGAAAAAGCTGAAGCTAACAAGAACATTAAGTTCAAGAAGAAAGTACCTGCTCGTGAATTGATGGGACTTCTTGCTAAAGAACGTCTTGAGACAGGTCGTATTTATACAATGTTCGTTGATCACGCAAATGAACACGGTAGTTGGTTGGATCAAGTAGATACAAGCAATCTGTGTCTTGAAGTTAATCATCCGTTGATTCCTATTTATGACGTTAATGATCCAACTGGAGAAATTGGTGTTTGTGTCTTGGCAGCACTAAATTGGTTGGAAATTAAAGATGACAATGAAATGGAAAACGTTTGTGATATTATTGTTAGAATGTTGGATGCTTTGATTGATCATCAGGAATATTTCGTACCAGGCGCAAAAAACTTTGCTACTAAACGTCGTAGTCTAGGTGTTGGTGTAAGTAATTTGGCTGCTCTATTGGCTAAAGAAGGATTGAAGTATTGGGATACTAAAGCTCCAAACTTCGTAGCTCGGTGGATGGAAAAAACCAGTTACTATCTAATCAAGGCTAGTGTTGAAATGGCAAAAGAGTTGGGTAAGTGTGAGAAGTTTGATCGTACAAAATTCAGTCAAGGCATTCTTCCAATTGATACTTATAAGAGAGACGTTGATGAATTTATCACTGAACCTCTACATATGAATTGGGAAGCTCTAAGAGAAGAAATCAAGAAGTATGGCATGAGACACAGTACACTTACTGCTTGTATGCCTGTAGAATCAAGTAGTGTAATTCAAAGTAGCACCAATGGTATTGAACCACCTCGTAGTGCTATTAGTTTCAAAGGAAGCAAGAGTAACATTTTGCCTGTGGTGGTTCCAAATATTGATAAGTACAAGGATAATTATACCTTTGCTTTTGATATGCCAAGTAATGAAGGATATTTAAAGGTAGCGGCTGCTATTCAGAAATTCACAGATATGAGTATCAGCACTAACACTTACTATATTCCTTCACGTTATGAGAAGAATAAAGTACCCGTAGAGGTTGTTATTAAAGATATTTTGTTGGCATACAAGTATGGATTGAAGAATCTATATTACGCCAATACAGATGACGGTGATAAGCAAACAGCTATGGAAACAAAAACTGTTGAAGTGAAACCAGTAGTACAAGAATCCGGTTGTGAAAGCGGTGCTTGTGCTCTATAATAGGAGGACATATGAAGACAGTACTAAATAAGAAAAACATAGATCAGTTACGTAATCCAATGTTCTTGGGAGAAGATCTTTCGCTACAACGATATGATCAAATTAAGTATCCCAAGTTTTACGATCTGTATGATCAACAGCTAAACTTCTTTTGGCGACCACAAGAAGTGTCACTGGTAAAAGATATCAGTGATTACAAGAATCTTTCTCCTGAAGAACGATTTGTTTTTGATAGTAATTTGAAGTTTCAAACTATGACTGATAGTATGTTGAGTCGTAGTATTCACGAACTGATGAAACATTGCACCAACAGTGAATTGGAAATTTGTATGAATGCATGGAGTTTCTTTGAAACTATCCATAGTAACAGTTATACATACATCCTCAACAATGTTTATCCAGATGCTACCAAGTTCTTTGATAGTGTTTTGGAAGATCAAGAAATTGTTAAGAGGGCTAATGCAATCAGTAAGAAGTATGATGAACTACTAGCACCATCAGATGATGTTAAACAACAATTGTTTGATGCGGTATTGGCAACTCAGATTACTGAGGGGTTGATTTTCTATGTATCATTTGCTTGTAGTTTCTACTTTGGATATCGTGGAAAGATGGAGGGTAACAGTAAGATTATTAAGTTTATCAGTAGAGATGAAAATCTTCACGTTGCTATTACCCAGAACATTATGAAGAACTGGATTAATAACCCAGAAGAGGGATTCCAAGATGTTGTTAAGAAGAATGAAGACAAGATCTACGCTGCTTATGAAATGGCAGTTAATGCTGAAAAGGATTGGGCAGATTATCTATTCAGTAAAGGTAGTTTGATTGGATTGACTGCGGAAAGTTTAAAGCATTATGTCGAATGGTTAGCTAATAACAGATTATCAAATATTGGATATAAGAAATTGTATCCAAACGCTAAGATTAATCCATTGGCTGGATGGTTGGATAGTTACTATGACAGCAAGAAACTACAAGTAGCTCCTCAAGAAACTGAATTGAGTAGTTATGTTAAAGGAGTCGATAATACCATCAGTGAAGGTGCTTTTGATGACTTCAAATTGTAATTACAATTGTAAATAGTTAAAAAATGTAACGGGTACTTTAATTAGTATCCGTTTTTTATTATATTTATATTCATCTCTATTATGGAAATCATTTTTGAATATCTTGAAAAAATATTGGTAATAAGCGCAGCTGGTGGCGTACTTTTTGGCGCTTTTAAGTGGATATTTACACTGAATCGGAATGTGAAGGAGATTTTGAAAGAAGTTAAGCCTAATTCTGGAACATCACTAAAAGATCAAGTTGCTAAGATTGAAAAACAGGTAAGTTGTGATAGTAATTTAATAAATACCATATGTAGAAGACAAAAATGGATATTGGATACTAGACCCGAACCAATATTTGAATGTGATGTCAATGGTAATTGTACGTGGGTAAATGAAAAATATTGTCAATTATTGAAACACGATGTAGAATATTTCTTGAATAATGGATGGAAAAACGGTGTACACGGAGAAGATTTAGAAATGGTGGAAAAAGAGTGGGAAAGAGCTATTAAAGATAAAAGAAGTAGCACCAGTATACACAGAATGATTGATAGAGAAGGAAATGTATATAACGTTAAAGTAGTAGCAACCAGAAATAATGGTTATGGGTATATAGGACATATTGAAGTATTAGACGATAAAAAAGATTAATAATTAGATACCCAACACTATTTATATGTATATTAATATGAAGTCTTCTAAAGAATTAGTCAATAAACTCGTAAAAGAAACATTAGAACAAAAGTACACCAATGCTTCGGCTTCTTGGAGTGATTTAATCGACGAATTATCCAAAGAAATTAAGAAGCCAATCGAACTTGATGATGCTGGTAATTACAATGTATGTGACTGTGAACCACATCATATTAGTATTAGACCAATTGTACACGGTATTTGTGACGTACAAGCATTCAGAGATTATAGCGATAGAACCAAAAAACTCTTTATGAAATTTGAAGATGTTAAGAAATTCGTAAAAGAATACTTAAAATCTGATATTTTAAATTATGTAGACAGTACTTTAGCCAAAGGTGTTGAAAACAGCAAAGATAAACAAGGTGGTAAAAAAGCCGATAAACAATCTGAATCTGAAGAAAACGTAGTTGATCCAGAAAAAGGATTTAAGATTGTAAAGAATGTCAAAGTTGATAATATGAACGATCCAAAAGACGATCCTACTCAACCAATGCAAGCAGTTGGTAAGTTTGCTAAACAAGGCGATCATAAACCAAAGAAAGCAGAATACGTCCCACCTACATTGCCAAAGAATCTTCAAAAATTAGTTATTAAATATACCAAGGGTGGTAAAGCTAAAAAGAAGTAATTTATAAAGTTATAAAAACTGCAACTATTTATGATTCCGGAATACAACCCAAACGATTATAACGCGGTAATATCACGAATAGATGTAAGTCTAAAAAATATTACCGAAAAATTAACTGCCATAGAATCTAGTGTAAAGATAAATGTAGTTCAAGTAGAAAATAGATTGACGTTGTTAGAACAATTTAAATGGAAATTAATAGGTATAAGTACGGGTATAACTACTACATTTGCAGCATTAGCGCATTATTTTACAAATAAACAGTCTTGACAATTTTTCCATACTAACGTAGTATGGATAAGAAAGGTAAAATATGAAAAAATTAATTACTATCGCAGCATTGAGTGCAACTCTAGCTTCCCAAACATTTGCTGGCGATAGAGAATGGGCTACGGTTGGCAAAGTATTAACCGGAGTCGCCGTAATTCACGTTATCGACAGAATTGTAAATCCCCCAACACACGTTGTATATGTACATCCACAACCAGTGGTTTATGCACAGCCTGTAGTAGTACAACCTCAACCTGTTGTATATTATCAACCTGCTCCTGTTGTTTATGTACAACCAGCAGTAGTTGTATATGGATCTTGGGGTCGTCCAGTATACCATTATCATCACCATCATCATTGATAATATCATTTAAAAAAACCCAAACCACCGTAACTGGTGGTTTTTTTATTTTTCCGGTTGACTTCTTATAAATCCGTGGTAAGATGGTTTTACGGTAAGAAACGCATATGAAAAATAAAAACTCACTAAATCTGGTTACTGGCAAGGACTTCAATATCAAGGCTTATCTTGACACTTGTGTAAATCTACGTCCATCTTCTTTGATTATGGACGATCTCAAGTGGAAGTATATGGTGCGTAGTGCTATTCGTGGCAAGAACATTCTGCTTCTTGGTCCAACTGGTTGTGGTAAGACTCTAGCAGCGCAAACTGTTGCTAAGGCTATTGGTCGTGAAGATAACTTCTTCTATTTTAATCTGGGTGCTACACAAGATGCTCGTAGTGCTTTGATTGGCAACACTCACTTTGATAAGAAGACTGGTACTCTATTTAAGGAGTCTAGTTTTATCAAGGCTATTCGTACTCCCAACGCTATCATTCTACTTGACGAAATTAGTCGTAGTCATCACGATGGTGTTAATATTCTAATGACTGTTCTTGATGATCTACAACGTTATCTTCGTTTGGATGAAAAGGACGATTGTGAAGTCGTTAAGGTTGCTGAAGGTGTTACCTTTATCGCTACCGCTAACGTAGGTAACGAATATACCGCTACCCGTGTTATGGATCGTGCTCTACTTTCACGTTTTCCAGTCAAGATTGAAGTAACTCCTCTTGACAAGGATAGTGAGTTTAATCTACTAAAAAACCGTTTCGACATTTCAACCGAAAATCAGCTTGATATGCTCAAGGCTGTTTGTGAAATTGCTGAACATACACGTAAGCAGGTTAAGCAAGATGATAGCAAGCTAACCAATTTTATTCCTACACGTAGTACAGTTGAAATTGCTGAACTTATTGTTGACGGATTTAATTTGCTTGAAATTGCGGAGTCAACCATTTATCCTAACTTCAGTGATGATGGAGGTGTAGATAGTGAACGTACTTATATTCGTCAGCTTGTACAAAAGTACATCAAGGTTGAATCTAAGGAAAAGCTATTTAATGATCCACTAAAGAGTGATCAACCTCCTTTTTAATAACTAAATAAACAAACAAACTATTATGAGTAACTACAGTGATTTCTGGCTTAAAGACAACCATTATGAATGGGATTGGGAAGATGAGCTAGATGCGGCTATTGAAGAAGAATCAGGTACAGATGCTACAGTTGATGCTGAGGATCGTCTCAGTGATACTACAGCTAGGTTGATTCGTTTATCTTCAGCTCGTCGTGCTGTTGCTAACTATGTTAGTATTCTGACGAACCAGAATATTCCTGTAGTATTCAATGATAGTGCTGTAAATTGTACTGATGGTAAGCTAGTCTATATCAGTAGCGATATTACCAAGAAGGATAATTTTGATGTGGCTGTCGGACTAGCCTTACACGAAGGCAGCCACATCAAATATTCTGATTTTGAATTGTTTAAGACTGTATGGATGAATGTTCCCCGTGACATTTATAACTATACTGAAAAGTTAAGCATTTCAAAAGATGAAGTGGGTAAGACTTGTCAGACTATTCTAAACTATGTAGAAGATCGTTTTATCGATTATACTGTACATCGTAATGCTCCTGGCTATCGTGGATACTACGATGCTTTGTACGACGAATACTTTAATAACAAGGTAATTAGTGATGCTTTGGACAGCGATATGTATCGCACACTAAGCGTTGAGTCTTATATGTACCGTATTATCAATCTTACAAATCCTAATACCAATCTTAAGGCTTTGCCTGGTTTGTACGATATTGCCAAAGAATTGGATCTTACCAATATTAGTCGATTGACTACTCCAAAGGATCGGTTGAATGTTGCTTATAAAATTGCAGAAATTGTATTTAAAAATATCAATGAACACAATCAAAAGCAAACTGGGCCTGGATTTGATCAAAATGATAGTGGTGTACCTGACAATTCCAATGGAATGCCTGGTGATGGCGAATCTGGTAAATCAACTGATGATGTACTTGGTGGTACTGAGTCTACTGTAACAAGTGATAATGCTGCTGTAACAACTGATGTTGGTACAGATGCAAATATCAGCAAGACCAAACAGAGCAAGATTGCTAAGAGTTTTGAGAAACAGAAAGACTTTCTTGCTGGTAAGATCAAAAAGAAGAAGGTTTCCAAGCGTGAAAAGACGATGTTGGATGTTCTTGAAAAGAGTCAGATCGATCTTGTGCCTGTAGCTCAAGATATGATGAAGGCTAGTGGATTTGTTGGAAGTGTAGAATGTATCTTGGTTAAGAATATGACCAAGGAACTTATTCTATCTGAAGAATTTCCAATGAGCGTTGGTGCTAACAATGAAAGTAGTCGTACTGAACTACAAAAGAATGTGGATGCTGGTATTGTTTTGGGTACAAAGCTAGGTCGTCGTCTTCAAATTCGTAATGAAATTAATATTGATAAGTTTACCCGTCGTAATTTGGGTAAGATCGATAAGCGTTTGATGCACGAATTGGGATTTGAGACTGATACCAATATCTTTTACAGCACATTTACCAATAAATATAAGAAGGTAAACTTCCATATTAGTGTAGATGCTAGTGCTAGTATGCGTGGACCAAAGTGGAATCGTACAATCAAGTTATGTGTAGCACTAGCAAAGGCTACATCTATGATTGATAATGTTGATCTTACTATTAGTTTTCGTACTACTATGAGCTACAATCCATACATTGTGGTTGCTTATAATTCTAAGGTAGATAAGTTCTCAAAGATTAAGAATTTGTTTTCTTATTTAATTCCAGTGAATACCACTCCAGAAGGATTGTGTTTTGAAGCACTAATGAAGTTTCTGCCTAAGTCTGATACTAATACAAACAGTTATTTTGTTAATATTAGTGATGGTGAACCGTGTTTCTATTACAACAACACTTCATCTGGTATTGCATTTTCTTATCGTGACAAATCAGCTTGTGAACATACACGCACTCAAGTAAGAAAGATTAAGGAATCTGGTTATAATATTATTTCCTATTTCGTATCTGATTATGATAATTTTGGCATTGAATTGTTACGTCAGAACTTTAAGACAATGTATGGTAGTGACTCACATTTTATTAATGTGGAGAATTTGAATCAGATTGTTAAAACGGTCAATAGTAAGATGATGGAAGCTATTGACATATAATATAAAGATGGTATAATATATAAACGGGGAAATTTATCACAACATAAACAAGAAAGGATAAAATATGAAAAAGACAGATCGTAAGAATAAGACAAATCAAACAGTAACGTATCCAAGTTGTATTTTTACAATTAAGGAACTAAACGAACTTAATCCTGATATCGTAACTATTAGTTTACGTGACAAGGTTAAGAAAGCAATTAAACGAGGTGAACTAAATGTAATTGGTGTTTTGCCTAATGGTAAAGGTCGTCCAACTTTGGTACACGTATTTGGCTCAATTACCAAGTCTATTATTGATGAGGCTAAGAGCAAGGGTGTACATCTCAATCGTGAATTGTTGGTTGAAATGGTTAATATCAATTCATCTGCCAAGGAATCGGTTGTTGTGGTTGATGTTGACACAACAAAGACCAATTCGGTTAATGTTTAAACTAAAAATCATATAATTGAAGCACCGTATATCTTTGATTTGATATGCGGTTTTTCTATTTATACTATATTATGGCAAAAAAAAGAGACAAAGTACTACTATATTTAGACAAACTCAACAAAAAAAACTTTTTGGTATATGAGGAAAAAGATTTACTTGATCTTAAATTGCCTATAGAGTATGTTGATAACGGTACCAATTTGTATTTGGATACACTAAAAGAAAAGTGGAAAATAATAGAAGTTAAGAGATCTACAAACGAATTGACGTTAAAATTTTCAATGATTTTAAGAAAAAAAGAATGATATGGATGCGTTACAAGAATACTTTGGAGTAGAAGCATTTGATTTTGAGGGAAACAAACGAAAATTAATTGATAATCTTAATTTGTTAAAAGCTATGTCTGTAGAAGAACAGACCTTTTACAAAAAGTGGTTGGAAATACAAACTTGTGAAAGTTTATCCAGTAAGGCTAATACAATTAAAGCTAGAATTTGGACTCCCACTGATATCAATGATGAATCTTTAACTATTAAAGAAATAGAAAGTATAAATCCAACGTTAGTGTATGTTGAAACAAAACAACAAAATGAAGACTGGACGATTCTTCGTATTTTTGGTCATACAATGACATTTGACCAAACTCCTGGTAGATTTATTAAATTTCTTGTAACCGATGGTAATGTTGATAGTCCAAAGTATATTGGTTGTATTAGTGTTTCCAGCGATGTAATTGCTATTACTGATCGTGATAATTATTTGGGGTGGACTACAACTGATAAAATGGATAACAAACGATTGGCACATAGTGCAATTGGTAGTTGTATTATGAGTACCCAACCAATTGGTTATAATTTTCTAGGTGGTAAATTAGTAGCTGCTATGATTACCACATCAACTGTACGTGATCTTTGGAAACAATTATACGATCAAACTCTTGTGGGTATGACAACTACAAGTTTGTATGGTAGTTATAGTATGTATAACAGTTTAAAATGGTGGCACAAATGTGGTAGCAGTGCTGGTAAAATTTCAATTAAACCAGATGATAGTATTTATGAAACTTGGCACAATTGGTTGAAAGACATTGATGTAACTGCTTATGATAAAGCACTCACTCAAAAAGAAGGAGTAAGTGGACCTGTAACTGGAGCCAAATCTCGTATTCTTGGTATGATATTTAGTAAATGTGGTATAAAACAATCCAATTATCAACACGGATATGAACGAGGTGTATATTATAGTTGTTTTTATGAAAATACCAAAGAGTTTTTACAAAGCAAAATAGGTATTGATCAATTGAATATGAAAGACCTCTTTAAACGTGATATGCAAGGGGTAATTGAGTGGTGGCGACCAAAGGCTGTAGATCGATATAAAAAGCTAAAGAGTGAATCAAATTTAAAGAATACAGTACATTTTTATAACCAGATGTTTGGGATGTCTTATCAAGAAGCTAAAGACACATATTTCAAAGAAGTTGGTAGATAGAATTATTATAATATAAATTACTTATTATACATACTATTTATATTTATAAGAGTAATTTATGGCAAATACCCCAATTAATGCAATGACCGCTACATTCGGGTCTGGTGATCAGACTGCGATAAAAATGAATGTAGCGGATTCAGGACCGTCAGATAGTACCAGTAAACTTATTGATTTACAACTTGGGAGTGTCACAAAATTCAAAGTTCTCAAAAGAGGTGAAGTAATTGCTACAAATTTTACGGGTAGTTTTAGTGGTAGTACTTTTGTTAAAAATCAATCAAGTGTTGCTGGCACCAAATATATAATATTTTCTGATGGAAGTGGTCAAAGAACATTGGGATATGATACTTCATTAAATTATGATGCTTCTTCAAACACATTAAATACCAATGGCAGTGTTAATATTGGTGGAGATATAGATAGTACAAATGGTTCGCCACTTTTACTATCAAGTCCAACCACAATAGAGTTTGGTGGTGCTGCTACCACAATTCAAATAGGAACATTTTCCGTTGGTAGTTATACACGATTCAACTCAAGACAGGTCAGAGGTAATTTCACAGGATCATTTACAGGCAGTTTTAGTGGAAGTCAAGGTAATTTTACCAAGTTAAGTGGTAGTAATGCTAAAATAACAGGTAGAGTAATAGCCACATCATTTACTGGTAGTATTAGCGGTAGTAGAGCTAGTTTTAATAAATTTACCGCAAATTCATTTACAGGAAGTATCAGTGGCGCCTTGGCTACTTTTAATAGTATCAGTGGCGCCTTGGCTACATTTAATAAAATAACCGGTAGTAGCGGGTTAATAACTGGTAGATTAGTTGCTACTTCGTTTACTGGAAGTATCAGTGGGGGATATGCTGCTTTTGGAAATATTACTGGTGGATATTCTTCTTTTACAAAAGTAACTGGCAGTAGTGGCAAAATTCAAAATAATTTTATTATAAATGGTACATTAGAATTGAATAATGCTATCACAGGATCAAATTCTATGTTTATAAGTGGGGCTGGTAGTCCTATTGCTGGTTACATAGGAATTTTAATAGGCGGAACAAAATATAAGTTACCATTGTATCCTTGGACTTAAGGCTTGACTTATTATAAATTTGTTGGTAAGATGATAGCAATGAAAAAATCATTGTGCTGTATTTCTCTTCAACTTCAAGAAAAAGGACTCAAAGCTAATACTATGACCAAGACTAGATTCTTGGCATTGGAACGAAAAAATGCTTTATCTACTGTTTCACAGCGTACCTTGAACAATGTAAATGTTGCGGTAAATACCTTTTCTTTTTGTATAAGTAAAGGATGGAATTATCGAATTAGCAGTGATTTATTTCCATTGGCTACTTTACCCGAAGCAAATTTATCGTTTGATGTTCTTCCTGACAAAGACCGTATTTATGCTGAATTCAAACGTGGTGCTGAAATTATTAAAAAGAACAATTTACGATGTAGTACACATCCCGATCAATTTGTTGTGCCTGCAAGTGCTACAAAGACTGTTGTGGAAAAGTCTATTATTGAACTAAAAAACCATGCATCTATTATGGATTTATTTGGTTTGCCACAATCATATGAAGCTCCTATTAATATTCATATGAATTGTTATAAAGGCAATGCCAAAGATATTGCTAAACGTTTTATTGATGTGTACAATAATTTTCCTGTAAATGTAAAGTCTCGATTGGTACTTGAGAATGAAGACAAGCCAAACAGTTGGAAGGTAGAAGAATTGTATGAATTAATTTATTCAAATACTGGCATTCCTATCACTTACGACAATCTTCACTTTCGTTGTAACCCAGGCAAATTGTCTGCTAAAGAGGCAGTTAAATTGGCTACGTCCACTTGGGGAAATCATCGTCCGCTATTTCATTTCAGTGACAACGATCTAACCAACAAGAATCCACGTGCGCACGGTGATTATGTACGCAGTGTTCCAGATGAATATGTTGATCTTGATGTAGATTTTGAATTTGAATTCAAAGCAAAGGACTATGCTCTTGATCGGTTTGAAAAAGAATTCAAAAAATAATTAAAAAGTCATTGACGGTTTGAACATTGGATGGTAAGATAAATTTAAGTTAGTGATGAAACTAACGAAACAAAAAACAAACAAAAAAAGAAAGTAATAAATAATATGTATACACGTACAAATGCTCGTAACAAGACTAACTTCGTAGGCCATAACTCCACCGGCGTTGAGATTTATCTCTCTACCCCAGTCGCGAAGGCCAAGAAGGCTTCACGTTTGACTCTACGTGCTGGTAAGACCCGCGTTGACCTCAATGGTCGTCAGATCAAGGCTCTACGTGATGTCTTGAGCGCTGGTTACACTGCTTAATTGAAATAAATGTTAACTCATATGTGTGCATAGTTATGCATATGAGTTACATATTCAATAATCAAACGATGATGTGGCTACTACTAATAATAGTAGCCATTTTTACTTTTGCAAACTTTTACTTGTTTATCAAGCTGCTTAGACAGTTTGACGATCATCAAATTCTAACGGTAGATGCATTGGAATTAATTAATGTTAAAAACAATAAAATATCAAAAGACATTGAAATTTTGCAAAAGCGTAGTAGAATATTAAATAATGAAAGCAAAGAAAACATCCGAAAACAAAGTTAAAGTTCGTGGTTTATTTGATCATATAAATCATATTCGTGAGGTAAAGAATAAAGATTATTATAAGTCTTTATCCGAGGAAGAAAAGAAATCATTTAACAAGTATATGATAATTAGATTTCTTAGTATGGATGTTGATATTATAGAAGACGTATCATTTGTTTCTAAATATTTTCAAAATATACCAGATGAACAATTTTATCAAGTAATGATCGATTTGGTGCCAAAAGGAAGAAAGTTCTGTAAGTATATTAAAAATAGTACCGAGGGTATCAATGAAACAATATTAGATTGTATTTGTAAGAAATATAAAATTGGAAAACGGGATGCTATAGATTACTATAACATATATACGTCTAATGACACTAACTTAAAAGACTTGTGTGAACTAATACAAGGTTTTGGTTATAGTGAAAAAGAAGTAGAGAAGTTATTTAAATAATATGAAAATTATAGGTGTATCTGGTTTTGCTCGTAGTGGCAAAGATTTGTTTGCCAAAGTTGCTCAAAACGTTTTGGAAAAACGTGGACTGAAAGTTGAAAAGTATGCATTAGCATATGAGTTAAAAAACGATCTAAAAGACCTTATCAAAACTAAGGTGGGAATTGATGTTTTTACAGAAAACACCGAAGAAAAGAATATTATTAGACCATTGTTAGTTGCTTATGGCGATGTAATGAGAAAGGTATCAGAAGGTAAATATTGGACGGGTAAGATTGAACAAAAGATCAAACAGTCTAATGCTGATGTAATTTTTATTACAGATATCAGATATGATGTATATCCCGAGGATGAGTGTACTTGGTTACAAAATAAACAAGACGGTAAATTGGTACACGTTACTAAATTTAAACAAGAACCAATGCCTTCAGGCAGAAGATTCAGTAATAATAAAATTGTTAAGATTTATAATTCCGCCGCAAACGATCACGAAATGTTAAATGATCCAAAGGTAAAGGCTAAAGCTGATTGTGCTTTTGAATGGGAAGATTATAGCGATAAGTTAAACGGATTCTCTTTAAGGGAACATCCGTATATCACAGAGAAAGTTACTGAATCGTTAAAACTTATTAACGTAATTTGAGTTTGGTAATCAAGTTATGTCCATTATGATAGAAGATAATTTCTTCATCAGTGGTTTTTGTACGAAAATAATCAATTAAAGACGGCGCAACTGAATTAACTAGGTTGATATAAATGTTGTTACATTCGTCGTGTTTTATTGATTTTCTTTGTTTTTGACACGAACAAATCTTATCAAACGTTTGTACACAATTTGTTAATATAGCAAATGCGCCAATGTTATCTTTGGATACAAAATTATTGAATGCTACGTAACTTCCTATAATCATAGTAATTTATTTATTAATAAATACAACAACAAACTACAAATGTAGTTAATAGGCATCATTATAATTGTATAATACAGAGGATAATTCAATGTATATAACAATGCAATAATACTAAATAAAGATGTCCAAAAACATAAGCAAATAACACAACTCAATAACTTAGTTATATAACTCGGGTATTCCGAATATAAGAAATTTGGATATGTACTCATTGGATCAACATTACTTTTATACAGTTGATACTCGTCCAATTTAAATAATTTACGGGTATTTGTTAATTTAGCGATTGTTTGTACTATATCGCTATTTAACCAAATAACCATAATAAATGTTACACTAAATACAATTGGGATGTTATAGTCTGTTAAGTTCATTTTATAAGATCGTAAATGTAATTGCCTAGAATTTGAAAAAATATATTATATATAAATATAATTGATACTAATATTAACAATTCGAATATATCTAATTTACCATTTTGATTAATATCAAAGTACTTTAAAAATGTATTTTTCCAAAGTTCTACTAATCTTTTCATAACAATTTTTTATTGTACCACTCGTCTTTTATTTCTATTAACTGCTTACTATAATCGTTTAACTTATTAATAGTAAGTTTAAATATGTCGTATTCAAGTGTTCCTAATTGACCACTGTCTTCCAACATTAATTGAAGCATATTAAAGAATTCAAAACTATCATTCGATAATTTAGTACCATCAAATTCGACAATAATATCATTTGTCTTTTGTTCCTCAAATCTCTTCAATTTTTTAGTTAGATTAAACTTGGTATTCTTTTGTTCAGCTTGAATATATCTTTCATATGGAACATCTGTGTAGATTGTGTCACACCAAGGTTCCAATAGTGCTAATCTGTATTCATCGCAGTTACGTACAACAAAACCCACATCATAACGTTTAGGTACAATTGGCTTCATAGTATCATTGTGTTTAACAAAGTGTCCCCATTTACGAATGAAATTTCTGGCACTGCGATTGTTTTGTTGTAGCCATTCGTCACTTTCTTTTCCAACAGTAGTTAATGTAGGATTGTATCTACTACCTCTACAAGTCATATGATACACACATCCTTCCCACGTTTGAACAAATTTATATCCATTTGACAAGAATCTATTGAAGATATCACTGTCTTCCTTGCTTTGTGGTGCGTATAGATCGTCGTGACCTCCAATAGATTGGAAATCCTTCTTATAAAGGGCCCATGGCGCAAAGATTCCTTCTGTGGTTTTATCTTTTCTTGTCAGACGGGTATCATTGAACCATTTCAATAAACCAGCTTCATTAAATTCTTCTGGCTCGGTGCCAAACGCTTGTACGATCTTTTCTGGTCCTGGAGGATGTAGAGGTGGTTCAATTCGGGTAAGACTAACAATAGTACCTGGTTGAATATACTTTTCTACATATTTGTCGAAGTTGGGACAAGCATACATATCTGCGTGGTAGATCATTACCACATCATTGGTAGCAACTTCGTTTATAAGACGATCATATAAAATTGTATGACCCAATCTGGTCGGACCTTCGTTGCGGATAAATTTGAAGTGCGGATCTTTTTGTGATGTTTCTTTGCACCATTCCAATGTACCGTCATTACTGAAGTCGTCTGCAACACAGATTTCATGTTCTTTGTGACTTAAATTTTTACGAATAGCTTCGTAACTCCATTTAAGATATTTTAGGTTGTTTCTGCTTGGTTGAATAAAACTAATTTTCATATTTAAAACTGTATTTTTACTTGTTCCATCAATTGACTATAATCGTGAATTCCTGTTTTCACAACACTATTGTCTATTACAGGAATGATGTTAGCATTTGATAGCTTACGAAAATAACTATTAGGACCAAAGTAATTAGGGCGCAATTCTTTTCCCTTGTGTATATAACTAATAACAGTGCCACCGAAAAGTGATGATAATATTGAGTTTCCGCCACAAACTGTAACAAATCTACTACAATTTGCCATTATTTTTAATTGTGTTTCATTGTAACTATACTTTGATTCTTTAACCAAATCATCTATCAATATCACATTGTCAAAGTACTTACATAGTTCAAAATCTGTTATAACACCTATTCCATCCACATTAGCAGTAATATCGTGATAACCTTGTTCCAATGAATTATACTCATTTTGATCTATAGTAAATTCTTTTTCTTTATTAGTAGCTCTCTTGTATATTACAGTATATCCCTTTTCTCTAAAATAATCAAATAGCTCATACAAACAAGGAATGTTAAAATAACCCAATGGAATTTCACCGTGTTCCATATTATACTTATTGGTGATAAATACTACGGGTTTATCAAATTTATATTCGTCATTTTTATAATATTCTTTGAATGGCGGACACACCCACTTACTATAATCCAATACACCATTGACCTGTTCTTGTTCTTCGGTTGTTAGATATTGATATTCTTTGCCTGTCACCGCCAATGCATTGTGATGTATCCATTTATTTGGTACATCAACCATTGCAGCGTCATTATCAATTGTTCTGCTTTTAAATTCTTCTTTAACGTTATCGCAGAAGAAATAGTAAGGTTTCATTCCTTTACTGGTAACTACACCGTCTAATTGATTATTTTGATGTAACCAGTATGCAAATGGTATTGCTAGAGCAAGCTCGATACCAAATTCAGGATTTACTTTGAGTATCATAATTAATTTACCATTTTGAGTATTTTGAAAGCTTCTGCATACTTAGATTGACCTTGTATACCTCTAAATCTTGCTAATATCTCTAAATTAGATTTTACATTTAACCCAACTTTTTCATACTTTAATATTTGGCTTTTATGACACATTGACGCTTCAATTTTTTTATCAAATGAATTATCTATTTTTTCGTAATAATTAATATCCATTTGATTTTCTGTCATTCTTGAAATTGGTATTTGTTCATAACAAAATACATTCGGAACATATCGAGCAGCTGCCATTGTGGTCTTGAATGTTGAAATATGATCTTGATTTGCATCACCAGCCCAATGTGTGTAGATTGTATCTACTTTATGTTTTTTGATTAAACTCTCAAGTTTACTTACTGACTCAAAACTAAATGGTACGTGTAAATCTTTGAAAGGTAAAAACTCTACATCGTCACATTGTAATACTTTAGCCGCATTAATAGTTTCCAATCTATTTTCTTCAGCTGTTCTCAATAATATTCCATTGGTACCGTCTACAGATTCTGTATTGGTCATACACACGTATACTACATAATCGCCTTTTAATTTGTGGTTATATAGTGTACCACCACAGCCAAATTCAATATCATCAGGATGAGCTCCTATTGCCATTACACGTTTCATATCAACTTAAAATTATATTTTTGCTATTTGTACCTTCATTGAACAATAAATCTATTATACACATATATGGTTTGAAGTCACCATATAACTGTGTGTATTTAGGGTGATTATAATGTTGCCATATCAATTCTATGTTATTATCCTTAAATTCTTGTTCATTAATGTATCTCATAGAACCGGGTCCGGTACCAGAAATGTATTTTGTAGCATTTAATTTTTTTAATAGATACATTATACGATCTCCGCCAGAAACCTCATTGGGACATATTTCCGAGCAAAATACAACTTGCGTTTTAATATCCATTACATTTAAGAAATATTTAATTAAAGCACTGTTTAAATCTGACAATGTTTTATGATTGACTTTAAGAATTGATTCTAGATCGCCATAATAAACATTAAAGTATTTTGACTTTTTATAGAAGTTTTTAATCAAATTTAAATGGTTATCATTCCATCCGTTGTGGTTGATTTCAATTTCATTAAAGTTCTTCAATTCACTTTTTCCATTTAATGGAACGGTTAACCATTTGGGTTCGCCGTCTGTCTTAATTAAATTTCTATGACCAAAGTGCTGTTTACCTCGGGGAAATTGTACATTATCAAAAATAACAAAGATATCGCTTCTAGCTATTTTATCAAAAAACCCCATCCAAGGTAAGTAATTTGGCTGATGAATGCTTATGATCATACAATTTTATTGATTACATCCGCAACATAGTCAGCTTGATCCATAGTCATTTCTACGTACATAGGGATGGACAAATGTCGAGATAACAATCCATCTGCTGATTGATAAGACTGATTTACAGTGTATGGTTCAAATACTTTTTGTTGGTGACAAGCTGGCCAATAAGCATTTGCTGTGGGTATGTTATATTCCAAGAATAGTTTTTTACAAATTTCAGATCTTTCATTCAAAGTTGTAGATCTTGGCAATTCTATAATATAGTGCCACCAAGTATTGGTTATATTATCTGGAACATCAATAAATTTAATCTTGGGATTTGTAATTTTTTCTCTGTATCTTTTTGCTATAATATTTCTTTTCTCAACAAATTCGTTAACTCGTTTCAACTGACTGATACCAAGAGCCGCAACCATTTCTGTCATTTTATAGTTGGATGATATAAATTCACAACTTACACCAAAATCTACACCGTTTACTGGGGTTGGATTTCTAACAGCTCCGTGATTTCTCAATGTCTTGCAAGTTTCTGCAAATTTTTCATCATTGGTAGTAATTATTCCACCTTCACCTGTAGTTATGATCTTAGTAGCAAATAATGAAAAACACCCTGCGTATCCTAAGTTTCCAGTGTGAAGGTTATCAATAGTAGCTCCTACTGCGTGAGAAGCATCTTCAAACAATAGTAGACCGTGTTTGTCACATAGTTTTTTAATGTTATAATAGTCAGGAGTAATATATCCCGCCATATGAACCAACATTACACCGGCTACATCTTTGTCCAAACTTCTTTCGATTACATCTGCACTTAAACAATGAGTATTTTCATCAATATCTACGATTACTGGAATATTGTTGGAACGAACAATTGCACTTACACTTGCTATAAATGTTTGAGTTGGAACAATAATCTTTTTGCCAACCAAACCAGATGCTCTAAGTGCTACTTCCAAACAAGTTCCGCCGGAACAAGTTGCAACTGCATATTTTGTTCCACAATACTTTGCGAACAAGTTTTCAAATTCGGACACATACTTTGACTGAACTAGGGACTCTGTATTTAGAATATCAGCAACTCTATCCAAGATTTCTTTGTGGTCTTCTTTGGGAATATAAGGCTTTGTTCTTGATAATTTATTCATAACGTATTTTTAATATAATCGAGAAATTCAGGTAGATTCTGTTTGGTACTACTAAACTTTCTTCCTAATTTTAAAGGAGATAACAATAGATGTTCATCGATAAACGGAGAACTGGTACCATTTTCAATAACATTTGCTTTTTTATTTAAAAACATACTTATTTCTTCAATAAGAGTTTTGGCACTATAAACATCTTCGTTTACAATATTATAACTGTCTTTAGTATTATATTTGTTAGTAGTAGACATATCCACCAATGTATTAACAATATCATTGACCCATATAAAACTCAATAATTTATTTCCAGATCCAGCAACGTCTACTGGTCTATTATTGATTATGTTTCTGATATAGTAACTTATTCTGGGTCTTGGACAATCGTGACCAACAATATATGGCGGTCTAATAATCATATAGTTAGTATCTATTTGTTTAACTATATTTTCACAATCTGCCTTTTCCACGCCATAATCGCCAAAGCCAGACAAACCACCAATAGGCATATCTTCGTTATACGACAAACAATTTGCATCTTTATACGCAGCTGCGCTACTGATAAAGATATATTTTTGGTTGGGTTTTAACCAATTTTTAAGATGTTGTGCTTGAGATGGTTTAAAAAGACAAAAGTCTAAAATGACGTTATAATCATTTTCAATTGTCAATGGTTCATTGCGATCCCATTTAATTACTTTAACTTTATCGGGACCAGTTCCAGATCTGTTGAGTACACTTACACTGGCTAATTTACTTAGTTCATATGCGACTTTTTTGCCAACAAATCGGTTACCGCCTATAACTAATATTTTCATTAGATAAGTTGTTTAATTTCTTCAATAGTATATTGATCAACTTCATTGCTATATGGACCGTTTTCGAGAATTTTTTCGTGTTTATTTTCGCCAGGTTGTAGTCCAATAACTTTTACATTTGGTCTGGTATTAGATGGAGCATACTTTTGAATGAGTGCTTCTAGTAGATTTCCTATGCTCATTCCTTTCATAGATGGAACATAAGGAGTGGAATCTGTACAATTTTCCAAACAGTTATAAATTAAATCAATCGCTTGATCAACTGTCCAAAAGAATCTAGTAGCATCTGGCTCGGTAACAATCAAGTCTTTGCCCTCACTGATTAAATCTCTCCATTTGCATAAAACGGATCCTGTTGAGTATAACACGTTACCATAACGAACTATACGATAATCTGTATTTGGATTGAGTTGTTCAAATTGTTTAAACAATCTTTCCATCAATAGTTTAGAAGCCCCATATACACCAGCTACTTGAGCTGCTTTGTCAGTGCTAATACCAATTACGAATTCTAATTTATGGTTAAGAGACTCTTCCAAAATGTACAACGATCCTAGTGTATTTGATTTGATACATTCACGTACTTGTTTTTCCGCAATGCCAATGTGTTTGGATGCGGCCAAATGAAATACACCATTAACATTTTGCATAGCTTGACGAACTTCAAATGGATCTGAAACGTCACCTGTTAAGATCTCAATCGAAGGAAAAGATTGTTTTAGATCAATCAATTTGCCCTCGTCTCTAGATAAAACACGGACTTTTGCTCCATCGTTTAAAAGACGTTTAACAAGTGGTTTACCTAAAAATCCACTGCCACCTGTGACTAAAAATGTTTTGTTTGTGAAGTTATATTTTCTCATACTCTATTATAGATACTATCAAACCAAGTTTTAAATTTTTTTTAATTGTTAGATTTTATAACTCCTGTTTTTTCATCATCTTCCAAAACAAATGCTGGTCTTCCAACTTTTTCAGATACCTTTTTGATCAATTCCATTTCCGCTTGTCTGTTTAAATCGTGAAAGACCATATGAGCTTCGGTATTAAATAAATTTAGGTGTGTATAAAATCCACCTCTGCCATAGTTTCCATTTGGTCCGTCAATAATAATTAAATCATATTTGGGTATCAATTTTAATACACTAGATAGTTTATCTGGATCATACCAAGCAACTTGTTTTTCATAAAATGGAAGACACGATATATCTTGTGGCGTTTTAAAATCGGTATCATTATATTGTTTCAATGGCACGTGGTATGCATTGGGATGATTTAACCAATTCATATTATGTTCTATTGAATATACATCATACCAGTTTAATAATAATTTCGAAGTAACTCCACATCCAAATTCTAAAATAGACGAGTTTATAGGCAATAATGATCTTATAAGATCAACAGCTTTTTCTCCAATTGAACCTTTAATCAGAGTTGGATATTTATTACTTATTTGTTGCATATAATTTATTAAATGTGGTTTCCATCCAATACATAGTTTTGGAGTTATCGCCATTATTTGGTATAGCATTAAAATGGAATATATAACCCATATCCAAATAGGGCATATTTTCATTTAGTGCTTCTCTACGATATAAATCTTGCATATTATATTCATATGGTAAAAATTTCATATTGATATTTTCAATTTGACACATAAAGTTCAACACTGGTTGATCGGTACCTGTGAAAAATGTTTCTTGCATTTTTACCAAATTGTCTTTATTTGCGAAATAGAAGTCTTTAACTTTGTTGAAAAAGTCTTTGTGGTTTTTATTTAAAATTAATACCCCAGAGTTAAAGTACTTGGTTATATCGAATTCGTAATTGCCAAATATGTATTTTTTGTAATTTTCAACACTTCTAAATAACCAATCATACGATCCTATATTATTTACTACGCAAAATTTATCTTCCGCAATATCAAAGAAATTGGGAGCATCTGGATGAACAATAGTATCAGCATCCACGATTAAAATTTTATCTACATCAATATTTGATTGTTCTAACAAATCAAAGATAAAGACTTTGTGCCAGTTAGGACGTAGATCGTCATACGGAAGAATTGGCTCATCCAAAACAACTAATTTAGCATTGTGTTTATTGCAATATCGTTTCCAAGATTCAATTCCAAATTTATATGGAACTGTTCTACCGGGTTTTTTATCGGTAGCAATGTTGATTATATAAACTACATTCATACGTAAAGATGCTTTGTTTGTTCCCAAATGCTTAACATCAATGAACTTCTTTCTTCTATAGAACAGCCTGTAAAATGCCAGATATAAGAGTACTTTATGAAAAAAGGTGTTTGGTCTTCTTTTAATTGCCAGTTATATTGTAACCAGTCATTTTTAATTAACCTCATTGTGTTGAATCTAAAATCAAAGTATTTTTTATTAATGTTTTCTTTTTTAAGATATAAATTCAATATCGTTTGTTCTTTTCCTGTGTGCGGAACATTCCAATTATCGAATGTAGATTTATTTCTCAAATAAAAGTCTTTGAGCTTATCAAAAAATCCTTTGTGTGATTTGTTGAAGAATAAAACTCCCCCATTGATATATTCTGATAATTTAATATCTACATCTTTTAATTCTGAAAAACTCGACTTGAATGCTCTTAGGCTATTATCTATCCAGAATAGATTTTCATTTTCTAGTACTCCACCGAATTCATTTTCGTACAAGTCAAAGAAATTTGGCGCATTCCAATGTACTAATGTATCAAAATCAACCAATGCTATTTTGTCATATTTGTCGCCTATAAAGTCAAACACAAATTCTTTATGCCAGACACAGAATTTTACATCTGGTAATTTTTTATCTATTACGATAAAATCGATATTGTTTTTTTTGCAATAAGCTTGCCAACATTGTTTTGATACATTGAAATATTTCTGATGATCAAACTTAGAACCTTCGTCCTGAATTGCTACCATTACTATACAATTTTTATTCATTCAATTTCAACATTTTTTCATTGCTTTCAATAGCGGACTTTAGTATAGACAGATCCATATTAACTTTGTCCCCTAGTTTAACCAGAGCCTTAGTATCTTTTGGAAAACATTTGCCACCAAATCCTCGTTCACCTGTGAATACAGCTGTGTGCGATTTTGTTGTACGAGGATCCAATAACCACAAGTCTCTAACTTCGTAGTAATTTGTACCGAGTTTTTGACATAGATCATATATCTCATTACAAAAAGCAACTTTCAATGCTAAATGAGTATTGACCATATACTTTGCCAATTCTGCGTTTATTGGATCGGTGACTCTATAGGTTTTGCTTGGACCCGTAATTGGCGTATAAATTTCAATGATTTTATAACAAAGTTCTTTTTTACCACCGAAAATAAAGAAAGGAGTTTGTTTAACATCGTTTGTGAAAGATTCAGGAGTCCAGTGTTTGGATTCACCTGCAAATTCAGGACTAAATACAATATTCTTTTTAAATTTCTCAATTAATCTATCAGTGGTACCAACTTCAACTGTTGATTTTAAAAGAATTAGAGGAGTTTGAATCCAACTTATACTTTCTTCAACGATAGTGGTATTGCAACTACCATCCTCATTTTCTGGGGTAGGAACGCAAACTACTGCTAAATCGCACTTATTAATGTCATCTTTGGTATTTGATAATTCATACGCAGGATCATATATAAAAACATCATAGTGGTTCTTAAAAAAATTGTAGAATGCTTTACCTACATATCCATTACCAACAATTCCAATCTTAGTTTTTAATTTGCTCATAAATTGTATTCCAATTACTCAACCATTTTTCTTCTGTATAATATATTTGATATAAATCTCTAGATGATGTTGCACAGTGATTATAAAAAGATTTATCGTCTCGTAATTTAATTGCTAATTCGTTTGCTTTTTGAACATCACCTATATTAACGCTTAATTCAGGATGTAAGGTTTCCTGTGTATCTAATCCTTTATATCCAATGCAAGGTATACCCAGATAAGCACAGTTGAGAGCGAATGTACCGGCGGCGTGTGTACGCATTAAGTGTATGCCCACATTAAAATTGGCAAGTGTTTTAATCCACTCATTCCACATCAAATATGGTAGATGATGTAAACTTGGAAACTGATCTTCATTTTCTATCTTACGACCCATACTTGGAATAAAGATAGGTTTATTAAAGTTTTGTGCTACAAAATAACTATCTACGCCTCCATACCAACTACAAAAGTTACCGCCTATAATAGGCATACCATTATTTTCACGGGGTATATTTTTAACAATATCTTCTATCATTAACGATTGAAGATTAAAAGTAGGTTTTTTAAATATACCCTTAAAATATGAAATATCACTTTTATTATGGACCAACAAGAAATCCATCTCACTTAAAAAGTTAATATAATTAACTTGATCTACATATTTGTAATCTTGATAATACCAAGCCGGGCCTTCTTGCATTACTGCTACTTTTTTACCAATCGATTTACAAACATCTAGTACCAAGTTTGTATCAATAATTTCTAGTTTTTTTGGCAGTATTACAATAGCTAGATCATACGTAGGTACTTTATTTTTACATATATAATCAAATGATAGATGATCTGCATTTAACGCAATTTGCCAAGCAAATTCTGTACGGCAGTTTGAAAAGTTTCGTGGTATTTTACCGATGTGTCCGTTTTGACTGATAAAACAAATATTCATATATTCTTCTTAAAGTCTTCGTATGTATAAAACTTGCCGGTATTATTAAAAAGCGTATTTAGATTGTGCTGTGACATTTGCTTAAAAACTTGCCACCAATCTCCCTTTTCTTTTCCACAAAATCCTCTGGGGTTGTTTTCATTCGCAATATACATACGTTTATTTGGATGTCTACGAGCGTGAACCTTCAAGACGTTTTTAAATACTATTTGTAAATAATTTGTTCCTAGTATTTTTTGTGCCATCATTGATAAACTTTCATCGTCATTATGAATAAAGCAAGGTGGTATATTAACACCGCTCTTAATTAAATCTGATGTTAGCACCAAACAAGAACCATCAATCTTTGGATAATTAATAGTTTGTACATCAATTTCTTTTATTTCTGAATTAATCAAATTCATTTGTTCGATTGACATACAAGATTTGGCCTGATTGATATTATCTACATCTTTATCATCATATTTATGATTTATAAATTTAGGATGTACAGTAACATCCCAACTGTTGTCCCATAGTTTTCTATCAGCAAAACAAGCTATAAATCTATATAATCCTTGTTTTCTAACTACAGGTGTTAGTTGTTCCAAAGATACAATAGCTTCTTTTGGAAATAAACTATCAGTTTCTCCCCAGATTAAATAATCAACTAAGTAACTATACTTGGTATTAAATTCTCTACGGTAGTTAGTCTGAGTATAAAATGAATCATCATTATCTACTATAGTAAATGTAGCGTTTTTTACTCTATTTACTTGAATTGTGAATTTATTTATCAATTCTTCTTTTGTTATTTTAGAGGTATCAATAGTTTCGAAGAATTGTGAAACATTAAATGCAAAGTCTATTAAAACATTTTCTTTATTATCTACAGTTGACAATAGATTCAATAATCCATCCACATATGAAGACAACATTTCTATCTCATAGAACATTACGTGTACACCGATTGCATATTTATTCTGAACGATCATACTAGTTTATGTTCAACAAATATACTCTGTAATTCGGTATCAATCAAGTTATTATTTAACATTAAATTATACCCAACAGAATCGTCTGGTTTAAATGCCAATATACACACTGGTTTTTCTGCCATATCATATCTATACTGAAATCCGGTTACACCAACATTGTATTTGGTATTTAGATGAGAAAAGAATGGACTGAGTTCGTTAAAATATTGACCATAAACATAATTAACTATGTTTTCATCTCCGTGATTTTTGAGAAGATCTTTATTGGCATCCATAAAATCAACAATTAGTCTCCAAATATTAACACTTGACTTTTTTATAAAAATTGATCCTGTGTTCCACTGTGTGTTATTTATATACTTTGCCATACCAATTACACCGTCAAATTTTGGAAATTCAAATTTGTTAATTTGCCAATCATCAAAATCGTGAAACCAAAAATCATCATCAATTAAGTTTTCTTCTAATAATTCACAAATTCCATATTGTTTATTAAAATATCTATTGTATCTACACAATCTATTTGTTTTGATAATAGTGACATCTTTATAAGAGAAGTCCAAATTGGTAACAACTACGATATCACTGGGACTCCAACCAAATCTTAAACTATTATCAATTTGCGCACGAAAGTATTTATACAACTCTTCAATTTTATAATTTCTACCATATGTGATAGTGTCAACGAAATCTTGAAATATTATTACGTTTTTCATATATTTTTAATTTCCCATTACCCAAAAAGATTCGTCGATATATGTGTTTTTGTGTTTATAATTTTTTCTATTCAGTAAATTTTCTTTTAAGAATATATCTTTATGTCCAAATATGCCTGTTATATAAGGTTCACATCCTGTATATAACATCAGATTATAATCACTTGGAACCTTAACTGATTGCCATTTGAATTCGTTGGTATGCATATCGTGACAAACAATTATTGGACTTCTATAAAATGCGGATTGTAAACATTCTTTTCGGTCATTTCCATCTATAAAAATTAGATCATAATTTTCTTTAGTTTCATTGAAGTATTCATTCATTGGTTTTGTATAATGAACAACATCCAAATTATTTTTGTGACTGTATTCTTGTTTTACAAATTTCACCCATTCTTCTACATTTTCGATAGATGTGGTCTGTTTGCTATTTCTAACAAAACAACCAGTACTCCATATACCACATCCAAATTCCAATACCGAATTTATTTGGTATACTGCAAATGCAACTTCTAATACTGGTATGCATGTTCCTGGGTCTAATAATCCATATTTACTCATAACATTATAATTTTTCTACCAGTACTTGCCAGTTTTTATGTAATACTTTTATTTTGTTTTGATAACACAATAAGAAAGATTCTATTCCATATCTACAATTTCCCCAACCATAATCATCAAATAACATATATCCTCCTGGCTTTAACATTTCAAAACACAGACAAGATTCATAAATTACGTGATCTGGTTCGTGACTGCCATCAATATAAACAAAATCTAGAATTTTATCCACATTTGGATTGAATTTTTTTAAAAATAATTTTGAATCTTCCAAAACATATTCACATTTATTTTGATCTATATAAGGCTGTAAATTTTGTCTAACCGATACCAGTATGTCTTCTTCCAATACCATTCCTTTAAACGAAGCACCTTTTTTGTAATGTAGATTTTCTGTTATATCAACAGTTGTTAATTTGGAAGTTGGATGTGTTAAAATATTTTCCAAAGTCCACACGGCGGATCTACCGTTTCCAGTGCCTATTTCTAAAAATTGAAGATTGGGAGCATTTTCAAATTTTGATAAAAATGTCAACCAATTTGTGATGTGGATAGTGAATCCATCTTTATTAGCAAAATAATGATCTGGATAGGTGTATATCGGGTTTTCTGGATGATCTCCGTATTTTTTTCTTAGTTCAATGTTATTCATAAATTATACCTCAACGCAAATATATCCCTCATAAGCACTTAATTTGGGGAGTTTACTAATAAAAGTTTCATCAGGACTATAACCAATTGGTTTTACTATTTTAATGTATTCATTTTTAACCAAATCATCCATAGCCTGTTTTAATTCTGGAAATCCTCCAATATCGTCATAAATAAAATACTTCTTTAATCCGTTTGTAGATTTAAATTTAAGAGATCTAATTGTATCATCTATAACTGCAAAATAAGTGTGTTGTGCATCGATAAAAAAGACATCTCCATAATCTAATGGCAACTGGGTATTATATACGTCTTGTGTATAATATCTTACATTTGTACGATGTTTATTGAACTCTATAGCTTCTTTAGCACTTTCCAAATTAAAACCTACTACCTCTTTAAACAAATAGCTTAAAATTCTAGTAGAGTATCCTAAATTAGCTCCTATTTCCAAACAAACACTTTGTTTAAATTCAGGCTTATCAAAAAACTCAAACACATCACGTTTAAATTTATGACTTGTAGTTGTACTATGTTCAAATTTATCTGGTATATCTTTTAAAAGTTCGTCAATAGTCATATTATTTTACAGCATAACCTTTGTTTTCATTAAGGCTAAAGTTTTTGTTATATTTCATATTTGTTTCTCTTTGTTTTTCAATTGTTTTGTTATGAATCAAAGCAATATCTTTTTGAGGAGGTATAAAGGCATAAGACTTATATCCCTCAACCTTTTCGTGTAATCTACGTTCGTATCTAATATGAGGAAGATTTTTATAAAGACGGGATTGGTAATCAGGAAAGTTAATCATACCATCGTGATAATTCCAACCCCACATTTCAATATCTGTTTGTGTTACCCCAACAAAATAGTTGAGTCGGGGTAACCACAATGTTTCATTGTTTGCGTTAGATTGTAATAATACATCTATATTTTCAAGAAGAACATCGGTTGGCAATTCATCCGCATCAATTTGAAATATCCATTCACCTTTACATAAACTAATGCCATAGTTTTTATGAGCACCATAATCATTCTGTAATTTCTTTTGTTGAAAATTAATAGATGACTTATACTTCTCAATAATGGAAATTGTAGTTGGATTATCAGAATAATCATCCAATAAAACAATTTCGTGGTTAGTTTTTTTAGTACTGGTCAATTTAGACAATAATGCGTCCAAACAATCAGTTTCATTATGCGTTGTGACTAGATATGATAGAAACATATTATAGCATCTTTAGTTTTGGCAGAACAATCTTTTGTTCTTCTTTGTTTTCTGATGTATTAAGTGATTTTAATTTGGGTAATACAAATGAATTTTCTGTAGCAAACTTCGGTACATACTTATCAAGTATACCCCACAACTTTTGATCCATCGATTGTAAACTGAATTTTTCTTCATTTTCAGCACGAAGTAATTCGGCTGGTTTAGTAAACTTATCACTCTTACGAGCAAAATACAATTGTTTAAATTTGTCTTCTGCTAGAGAATAAGAAACTTTAAACCACTTACTTTCTTTTAGAATCCATTGGTTAACAGACTTAGGATCTACATCTACTAGTGTACCTGGCAATAAATTAGCATATTTCTCATTTAGATAATCCAATTGACCACTCCAATTTGGAGCTAGTAGTGGTTTTCCACTTAATGTAGATAGTAACATTGGATGACCAAATCCTTCACCGTGAGTAAATGATACGTGCGCTAAAATCTTTTCGTGATTTAACAATGCATTCATTTCAACGTCACTTAGTTCGCCGTGCAATAGATATACGTTTGGACAATTGTCTCCAAATGCACTTTTGATTCTTTTGATCTTGTCCAACATATCAAAACGATCAACTGTGCTATATCCACTGCCACTTGTTTTTACAATCAAACAAGGTCTATCATTTGGATTATTATTCTTGAATGCTGTGCAGAATGTTTTGATTAGATTTCCAATATCTTTACGATCATTGTATAGTCCGCCGTGAGTCCATTGACCAACAAATAGAAATGCGTTCTTTTCTGGAATCTTACTTAGAGATTCATTGACAGTTTCTACGGTTTGATCGGTTTTCTTATAAACATTGGTATCTACCCCCCAGAAACAAACTTCAATTGGTTTATTTACTTGAATTTGTTCTTTTTGACCATTTTCGTGTTGCTTGACCATCTTGGTATCCACGAATACCTTTTTAACGTGTTCTGATAGACCAATTGTAAGGTCCATTCTATTGATACCCTCGATCCAACTTCCAGGTGAAATTGTTGTTTCAATACCAGCTGTCATACCAATATTGTACTTTCCAACTTGTTGGAATTCTTCGGGGATGGTCAATTGAATAAACAATTCTGGTTGCTTATTCAAGTTTCCTTGTAGAATGCAATTAGCTACCAACTTATCTTCTGGATCTGTTAGATCTTCCAAGAATCGTTTGCTTGGACACGCTCCCCATCTAGTGGGCGCAATTTTAACATCGTATTTGTTCTGACGAATTAAGCTCTTGGCTACTGTCGTAGCCCAATCGCCATATCCACTTCGATTAAATACTGGACCTGAAATTAAACATAATGGTTTGCTCATATTATTTTTGATTAAATTGATTGTTGTCTCTTTCTGCGATTAACTGACTATATTTTTTCGGTGTTTCCGATTTATTTAAATTTGCATATAATGATTCAATTGTATTGGGACTACTTGACTCAGACACTACGTTATCTTTTTTTTTAACATCGGTGCTGCCAAATCCTCCATCACCTCTATCTGTAGAATCTAATTCGTCTACCAGAATAAATTCTACATTTTCAACTTTGGTTACTTTAAGTTGACAAACCTTATCACCTTTGTTGTAGAGTTTACTATAATTTACAGTTCCTTCTAATAGATTATCGGTTCTAATTTTATAGTCTTCTGGTTGCCATTGATATTTAAAACGAAGTAATACTTCTCCACGATAATCTGCATCGATCAATCCAATACAATTAGCCAATACTAAATTATATTTACTAACGCTACTACGAGGAAATGCTAGAATGTCATAGTCTAAATCGGTATGACCAAAATTACTAAACACTTTTTCTTTTTGTACAGCTAGTTTAAGATTGGTCTTATACTGAATATAATCTACTCGTTTGTATGCACCGTTATCATATGTTTCCCCAATTATCTCTGGGCCACTTGTAACAATTACATCAAAACCAGTAGCTCTATCAGTACCTTTCTTTGGCAAATTACTTGTTTCTTTATAATCTTCGTTCTTTAATACTTGAATCTTCATAGAGCCGATACTTCTTGTTTGATCTTATCAATATTAATTTTATGCAAATCTATACCCATCTTTCCATTGGGTTGACTCTTAATATCATAACCATACTCAGTGAAAATATCAAACTTTTTAGTTGGTTTAAAATTTTCAATAGTGAAATCCATTGCTTTGATGAATTGATCGCACATATTCTTTGCATTAATACCACCTTCATTCATTGCCCACAATCTACCTTCCAATCCACATTCTTCACGCTTTTCGGAACCGGCTAGATACCAATACATAATTGCATCTGCAATGTCTGAATAATTTGTTAAATCATCCATAATATATGGGGTAGGTGGACTACCTTGCATATTTTGTACTTTGGGCCATACTGGTTTAGCCCATTTGCCGTGATTTGTATATTTTCCAGATGCATTTGTACCAAATTCCAAATTAAATTCAATTGCATTACCATTATCATCTACGATACCTAGTTGATCTTGTAGACCACCTGTTACAGTAGCTATGACAGGTGTACCACACATAATAGCTTCTGCAACACTCAAACCAAATCCTTCATTAGAACTTACATTTGACAACACATCGGCTAAGTTATAAAAAGCACACATTTCGTCTGGTGACCAACGAGATTCGTTTAATACGACCTTGTATTCTGGACAAATCGACGCAATCGTTGCAACCAAATCTGTACCAGCTTCACATACTTTATCAGTATGCATTACCAATGCACATTTACTAGCTTCTTCTTTTGTCAAAGAATCACAAAATGTTCTAAATGCTAGAATAAGATTGGCGGGGTGTTTACGATGTGCATTTCGACTATTAAATGCTACAATGAAATTATAATCGCCGTCACCCAACAATTCTTTTTTAATTTTTTGAACAGCTGGATTATTCTTTTCCAATACTCTAAATTCATTGCTGTTAATACCGTGTGGCACCAAATGCAATAGATGTTTTCCGTTTACTGGCATATTATAGGTTCTCCTTCTTTATAATGTTTCCGTTGTTGTCAAAGTCTCCAAAGATACTGGTACAATTTTCTGGTCCTAGTACCCATTTGTTAATATTGTCTGTTTGTTTGCTAATAGCGAACAATGCGTCACAACATTTGTAAAATGGTTTGTTCCACATAGGATATGGTAGATCGTCCCAAATGTCTAAGTAGGTTAGAGGAATTTTAGAACGAATCTGATTTTCAATATTGTACAACCATCCCCAGAAACGTGGATCTGTAAAGTGCATAATTGCATCTGGTTTTTCTAGAGACATGATTTGAAATAGAATTTCTTCATCACCATAACCATCTACAGGATATAATCTGAGATAGTTATCATTTCGTCCATTGAGTTTATCAACAGCTTCTTTCATATCAACGATTTTACCTTGTTCAGGGTGTTTAATGGCACCAGCTATTTGCACCCAATCGTAATGCTGTACGGTGCCTAAGACAAGTTCCCTTGACATTGTTGCGATACCACTATGCATTCTTAGATCGTCGCTCAATAATAATATTTTTTTCTTCTTCATTTAGATTCCTTTGTAGATAGTTGAAATGGTTGATTATAACTTAATTTTTGACAAACGCTTTCGCTTATTTCTGTTTGAAAATTCGAATCGGTCAAATATCTTTCCAAACACTTATTTACAAAGTCTTGAAATGATATTCTACCACGAATATTAAGCTCTTTAAATTGATTATATAACTCTTGATTGAGTTTTACTGTAGTAACAACTTGGTCCATAACATATGTGTATATGTATATATGTACATATGTTTTTGTATTATTTTAAATTGTTTTTATTGTAACGTGCGTATTTAAAATTAAAGGCCTAATATTAGTTTTGATTTTAGGTTTTTCGTTTGAAGTCTTTAAAATATTAGTAAATCTATTTGTGACTGATTCATAAGAATATGTTTCAATTACTGATTTGTACGATTTATTTACTATAACATCAAAATAATTAATGTCATTTAAAGATTTACAAAATATATTCTCTAATATATTAACATCATTGGTTGATGTCTCTGGATATAAAATTTTATTTGCATCATTTAATCCGCCAATAGTCATATTTTTGAATATCGCGTTGTATATTGTTTGTTGTCCTAATTGGGGTTCAGGATCCATATTCAAGATATATTTATATTTTGATACTAAATCTAAAAAATCGTACATAGAAGAAGTTTCTAACTTAATATAATCAATATTATATTTTTTCGATAAAAACTTACCGAATTTTTCGGCATCTCCTTGTCTCCATGTACATTTAGGCAAATATATTACAATCTTATCTTCTTTTTTTTGTTTTGAAAATAACTTTTCATAGGTATAAACATCAATTGGACAAGGCAACCAATCTACGTTTTTATTAAATTTGTATGAATAATTCATTGACACGTTAATATTTTTGTACATTGATAAAATTCGATCACATTTATTAAAAAATTTTATACGATCTTCAATCGATGAGATAAAATATAGTTCTTTTATAATTGCGCAAATTAAAGCATTTGGATAAGCTTTTCTTATTTCGTCTATTTTATCAGTATGCCATTCTAAACAAACAAATATAATATCTAAGTCAAATTTTGGTACTGAATTAAATTCTGATAAATTTATAAAAATTCCTTGACACCAATCAGTCCAAGAAAACCATGCTTCTTTGACTTTAAAAGTATTTTCCATTAATTTGTCATTTTTTAAATAAAACGACTCATTGCCTTTAACATAAAAACTCGGAAGTTGATTGTTTAAAAACTTATCTAAAAATATTCCTATTTTCATTTAGAAGCCTTGGCATCACAGTTTGTTTTGTGGTGAATGCAATATTTACAATTTTTCTTGGCTTTGCCTGGGATTTTGGGATATTCTATGGATGTGTTATAAGTTCCATCAGAATTAAATCCAATATCTAAGAATTCAATAAAAGAGTTAATGGATTCCTTTATGATTACAGGTCCGGCAGCTGGTTTAAATACTTGAATTCTACTTTGTGGAAATGATACGTTTTCATAGAGTTTACGTTTAACAATGAAAAATTCTACTTCAATTGAATTGAGGGGCACATTAAACTTTTTACTATAAACACTTTTATACAGGTGCAATTGCGCTAACTTAGTAGGATCTTCCTTCATATAACTGTTCCATCCGCTACTAGATGTCTTGAAATCAATGATTTTATAGTATTCTTTATTTTTTTCTTTTAATACCAAATCAATGAAACCAACGAACTCAACATTATTTTTAATGGGTATTTCTAGTGGAATTTCGATACCAACCAATTCATAGTCTTTGGTAGAGAAGTATTTGAGTCTATTAGCAGATTTACAGAATGTATCTATAATATCATTACCATCAAAAATGAAGTCGGTAAATTCTTCTTCTTTTACATCTTTTACCTTTTTGATTTCCTCATTAAACTTATCTAAGAATAACTTCTTTACATCCAACGAGTCTGCAATGCCTACCCCTTCCTTATATAAGGATGTAAGATAGGTTTGAAATGCATGATGAATGGCAGTTCCAAACGTGGTATTAATATTATCATCTTTAACACGAAGATTCTTAACATAATCCAAATACCACTTTTGGGGACATTTTAGAAATGTAGAATATTGGCTAAAACTGACTCGTTTCTTTTTTATTTCTTTAATTTCTTCAGTTGACATTACATTATCTTACACTATAATTTAAAATAGTCAACTTATAAAAACTATATATTGTATATGAAAAAAATACTATTACTTCTATTAATGTCTCTAAATCTTGTCGCCAATGATCTGTATCTATATGACACAAATGAACAAATTGAAATAACCGAGGTTATTAACAATAAACTTAGTGTGTTAAACGCCCAAATTAATAATACCTTTACACTTACTAACAGTTTGAATATAAACACCCAAACCAATAGTACCGCTACATATGTGTTTCCATATAGAATTGCTATACACCAACGTGAAAGCACCAGTACATACTTCAATCAAACAAGTACTGAATATGATAATAATTTCAAATTGCCTGAGGTTGTTAAAGTAAAAGACGCAATGTTTAACTTTACGAGTAATGGTGAGTTATACTGTGTCAGTGAAAGTGCTACTACAAATACAATTCTAACTTCTTTATGTTCGGTTGTATTCAATAAAACAAGTTTCTTTATAAAGTCAGGTGATAAATATACACAGATATATGTTGTTGGTGGTAACGCAACTGTATTGGATAGTAAATCAAAGAAGAAGAAAGATTTAAAAGAGGGAGATTATTTGGTTGTTACTCCCCAAGTTATATTAAATGCTAGAGAAGCAACTGTTACCAAGATGGGCAACAGTTTCAGTATCAAAGAAGTAGAAGATGAAGAAAAAGATGCTCATAGCAAATCTATTCAAACTTTGAAGGTAAAATTAGACAATACTTTATTTGTAAACTACGGACAAAATATTTTTGGTTTTAAATTAAAATGAAATTAGATCATCTAGAGTCTCTCACAGAAGACGAATTAGCAATGTTATGGTTCTGTATTAATAAAATTAATCCACCTGTGTTAAGCGGAGAAGAACTTGAACCGTGTTTATTCGTTTCAATTAAACATAAACGGTTGATGGATAGAATATTACAATGTGCGCAACACGTAAAAGAAGAACATCACGCAGTTTTCACTGGACTTGTTGCTAAATTGAAGGTATAGTGGTTGTATGTATCAAAATATATTTGTTTCAAAGAAAGATAACATTATTCACTTGTGGGATGATAAAAAAGGATATGTAACGGTTCCGTATCGTCCATATGCTTATCGAAAGCGTGAAGGTGGAATGTATCGTAGTATTTATGGAGACGAATTGGAAAAGGTATACAAATTCAATCCAAAAGACCCAAGTTTATTTGAAAGTGATGTTCCAGCAGAAACTCGCATCTTGATTGATGCTTACGAGAACAGTGACGAACCTTCTGAAGGACATCGTGTTGTATATCTTGACATTGAGGTTAGTACCGAAGGTGGCTTTCCAAACGTAGAAGAAGCTGATAAAGAAATTACAGCTATTGCTATTTATGATAGTTGTACATCTAAATATACAGCTTTCATTTTGGATAAAGAACATAAGCTACAGGACTTCGTTAAAGAAAATGTAGAAGTACGTAGTTTTACAGATGAAGATAGTCTATTGATGCACTTTCTTACCAAATGGGAAGAAATTCAACCTACTATTAGTACTGGTTGGAACAGTGATAACTTCGACATGCCGTATCTATTCCGTCGTATGAAAAATATCGTTGGTCCAAACAATGCAAAACGTTTGAGTCCAATTCAAGTTGCTTATATCAATGACTGGAATAAGAAAGTTATTGTAGCTGGGGTAACTCATTTGGATTATATGACTCTTTACAAGAAGCTTAATATTAAACAAGAAGCTAGTTATGCTCTTGGTGCTATTGGTAAAAAGATCGTGGGTATGGAAAAGATTGCCTATAAAGGTAGTTTGGATGATTTGTACAAAGCTGATATCAACAAGTATATTGAATATAACTTGAACGACGTACAAATCATTGTAGCACTAGAAAAGAAGTTACAGTTTATTGAATTGGCAAGGGCTATTTGTCACAAAGGTCACGTTCCATATGAATGGTATGAAATGAGTTCTCGTTTCATTGAAGGTGCTATTCTTATGTATCTACGTCGTAAAGGACAAGTCGCTAAAAATAAATCATTGGATGGTCGTGATGAATATGAAACTCAAATGGAAGATAATGAACAAGGTTTTGAAGGTGCTTATGTTAAAGCTCCTACTCCCGGTCGTTATGATTGGGTCTTTGACTTGGACCTTACATCAATGTATCCGAATATCATCATCAGTCTTAACTTATCGCCTGAAACTAAAGTAGCAGTAATTAATAAGATTGAATATGATAATTCTTATGTAGAAGATCGTACCAAAGAAATTCGTGAGGATTATGAGAATCTAGGTGATAGTGCTCAAAAGAAGACTCCATTTGCTCAATATCTTGAACAACGATTGTACGCATTTAATGCTAGATTGTTTGCTCAAGACAAGATTGGCAAGTATCACGTTGGATCTACAGTTTATACCAATGATGAATTTAAACAATTGGTTGTCCAAAGCAATTTGAGTGTGGCTAGTAATGGTGTAATGTGTAAGAAAGACAAGACTGGGGTTATTCCAGAAATTCTAGTAAAGTGGTTCGATGAACGTAAAGATCTTCGTAAACTTGCTAAGAAGCATGCGGATTTAAAAGAATGGGAAAAATATGAATTTTATGATGGTCGTCAAAAAGTACAAAAAGTATTACTTAATTCAATCTATGGTGTATTGGGTCTACCGATCTTTAGATTTTATGACAAGGATAATGCGAGCGCTGTTACCATAACTGGTCAAGATATTATCAAATCTACTGGTAAAGCTATCAATGAGTGTTTCAAACGTTCATTGAATGAGAAAGAAGGAGATTGGGTTATCTATACAGATACAGATAGTTGTTTTGCTAGTGCATTACCTATCATTAAAAAGAATATGCCTGATATCGATCTAAATGATGAAAAGGCAATGACTGAGGCTATTTTGAAAGTAACTGGCGATGTACAATCGTTTGTCAATAAGTTTTATGATGTAATGGCAAAACGTTACTTCAACATTGAGAAACATCGTTTTGATGCAAAACAAGAAGTTATTGCTAAGACCAGTTTCTGGTTGGCTAAGAAACGATATGCTCAGTTTATTATCAACAAAGCTGGTATTGAGTGTGATGAAATGGAAGTAAAGGGTATTGACGTAGTTCGTACCAGCTTTCCAATTCGATTTCGTAAGTTTATGCAAAAGTTCTTGGATGATATGTTACGTAAACTCCCAAAAGATCAAATTGATGCTAGTATTCTTGAATTTAAAGATAAGATGTCTACTTATCCAGTTATTGAGATTGCAAAGAATACTAGTGTAAAGTTTAAGAGTCAAAATGGAGATAATGATTATAATCCAAAGACCAGACATCCATTTCAGTTTATGGATGGTACTCCAGCACAAGCTAAAGCTGCTTTGGCTTATAATGATTTGTTGAAGACTTGGAAGTTAGACAAAGATGTACCTGAGATTTTCCACGGTCAAAAGATCAAGTGGGTATATCTAAAACAAAACCAATATGGTATTGAGGGTATTGCTATGAAAGCTGATGGTACTGATCCTGATCGTATTATGGAGTTCATTGAACAATATGTAGACAGAAATGCTATGTATGAACAAGAACTTAAAGGCAAGTTGTTAGACTTTTATAATGTGTTGAATTGGAGTTATCCAAATGAAACAGATGTTAAATTAGAAGAGTTTTTTAGTTTTTAAAAAGTTATGAAAAAATATAGTGAGTTATTGACTATTCCTGAAGAGGGATCGTCGTTAGAGTTGAAAACCAGTTATGATACAGTTATTGCTCGTAAATATGAACGTGTGGTAATTGGTCAACGGGGTCCATATGTAGAATTTACACCCAATCAAATGCTGTGTGATAAACTGTTTATTCCTAAAAATCAATTATATAGACTAAGTGACCCAAAGGTTTACTATATTGAGTTTAGAACCAATGATAGTAGCAATGTGAAGGTATATTATCAAATGAGAACAGTCGCATATGCAGATTATAAAATTGGTTGCTTTTATGTATCACCAAGTGATTTATACAGTGAGGGTATAAAGTGTCTTTCTGAAAAGAATCACAGCAATGAAAACGTGGGATTATTTTTTGAATTCAACAATTGACAAACAAATCGACATCGGTTAACATTATAGAGTATGAAGAAACAAATATTAACTACATTTATCGACAAATATTCACTCAACGGTACCATTGAAAGTGTTAAATGGATCGTTGACAACAGCAACAAACAAATCAAAACAGCATCAATTAGTGATGATAAAAACGTTATCAGTTATGTTGTGATTAAAGATGACGCGGGGTTGACTGATTCTGAGATTGGCATCAATGACACTACCAAGCTAAAGAAGTTGTTGAATGTTCTAACAGAGGACGTTAACATCTCATATAACAAGCGTGAAGAGAAGATTGTTTCACTATCATTGAACAGTGAAGGTACTGATGTACAGTACGTTACTGCTGATTTGACTGTGATTCCAAAGGTTCCAGATCTCAAAAAGTTGCCTCCGTTCAATTTAGAGATTCCTCTTACGAAGGAGTTTGTTACTACATTCGTTAAAGCTAAGAGTGCTTTGAGTGATGTTGATACAATGACTTTTATCAAAGATAAAAAGGATAAGATCAAGTTAACTATTGGATATAGCAGTGTTAATAGCAATCGTATTAATATCGATATCAAGCCAACAGAAGGTAAAGATACTCTTGGTAAGACTATTCACTTTAGTGCTAAGTATCTAAAAGAGATTTTGACTAGCAATAGTGATTGTGAAAATGCAGTATTGAAGATCAGTGATGCTGGTATTGCTCACGTTGAGTTTAATAACGATCTATTCAATAGTTCTTATTATCTAATTGACATCAAGAGCGTAGATTAATACTAATTATGAGTTTCTTTGTTGAAGAAAAGTCAGATAGTGTGGAACAACATAGTCTTTGGGCTGAAAAATATCGTCCATCGAAACTAGACAATTATATCTGCTCTGACAGTATCAGAGCAGTTTTTCAAGATTTTATTAATAAGAAACACATTCCACATATACTTTTACACGGTGGTGCTGGAACTGGTAAGACTACATTGGCAAAAATTCTAACAAGTAACATTGAATGTGATGTTATGTATGTTAATGCTAGTGATAATACCAAGGTGGAGTTTATTCGTGAAACTATTAAGCCATTTGCAGCTTCAACTGGTTTCAATCCATTGAAAGTTGTTATTTTGGATGAAGCTGACTTTTTGTCAGCTAGCAGTCAGGCATCTTTGCGTAACTTGATGGAGACTTATAGTAGTACTACCAGGTTCATTTTAACGTGTAATTATGTTGAAAAGATTATTGATCCGTTGTGTAGTCGTAGTCAGGTATTTAAACTTGAACCACCTTCATTAAAAGATGTAGCTGTACATATCAAGAATATTTTGGATAAAGAATCTATCAAGTATGAATTGGTGGATCTAAAGAAGATTGTTCAGGATTTTTATCCTGACGTTCGTAAGATCATCAATTTTATTCAACAGAGTTCTTCGGATGGTAAATTGAAGATCTTGCAAAGTCAAGGTGCTAGCTTTGATTTGAAGAACAAGTTAATTGACTTATTAAAGTCTGCTAAGACCAATGGCAAGTCATTTAATGAAATTCGCCAATTGATTAATGATGCGGGTACCCGTAATTTTGAAGAACTTTATACAGAACTATATTCTAGGATTGACGAATATGCAGTTGGTAAAGAAACATTAATTATTATAGAAATCGCAGAATATGTATATCAGAGCAGTATGGTCGTAGACAAGGAAATTACGTTTATGGCATGTGTTGCTAAAATTATCAAATCAATTAATAAATAATATGTTTCAAAAAAGAGCTATAGTATTAGGCGCTGGTGGTTTTATAGGTGGACATTTGGTTAAAAAACTAAAAGAAGAGGGTTATTGGGTCCGTGGAGTTGATATCAAAAATAATGAATATCATAATTATGCCGACGAATTTATTTTAGGAGATTTAACCGATTCTAACATTGTAGAATCTGTAATTTCAGAAAACATCGATGAGGTGTATCAATTAGCGGCTGATATGGGTGGCGCTTTGTATATTTTTACAGGTCAGAATGATGCAAATGTAATGCATAATTCTGCATTAATTAATCTTAATGTAGTACATCAATGTGTTAAGAAAAAGGTAAAGAAAGTATTTTATTCATCTAGTGCCTGTGTATATCCTGAATATAATCAGATGGATCCGAACAATCCAAAATGTGCGGAAAAAGATGCTTATCCAGCTGAACCAGACAGTGAATATGGTTGGGAAAAATTATTTAGTGAAAGATTATATTTAGCCTATAATAGAAATTATAAGTTAGACGTTAGAATTGCTAGGTTTCACAATATATTTGGTCCATGCGGAACATATAAAGGTGGCAAAGAAAAAGCGCCTGCCGCTATGTGTCGCAAAGCGATTGAATCGGAAAACAATTCTACGTTTGAAGTATGGGGAGATGGATTGCAAACTCGTTCATTTCTTTATATAGACGAATGTATAGAAGGTATTTTGAGACTTATGCGACAAGATAGTTTTATTGGACCCGTAAATATTGGGTCTGAACAGATGGTATCAATAAACGATTTAGCTCAAATGGCAATTAAATTGTCTGGTAAAAATCTTAAAATAAGTAATATTGCGGGAGAAGAATTTTATAAAAAATATGGTTTTAAATGTCCTACGGGTGTACGTGGTAGAAATTCAAACAATTGTTTATATAAAGAAAAAATGAATTGGTCACCTACGCAACCACTGGATATAGGTATAAAAAATACCTACGAATGGATTTATAATCAAATTAAAAATTTTTAATTATGTTTAAATTTAATAATTGGGATGTTGTTAGTAAAATTTCTATCGACAAATTAGCTTCGTTAATTATAACGGATAAGTCTGTAGATAACATTAATTCAGATAAATTATTGTATAATTACATACCTACAGATGTAAATTTTACGATATTGGATTTTGGTTGTGGTATTGGTAGAAATACACTTGATATTGCTAATAAATTTCCAAATGTAACTATTATTGGATATGACAATAGTTCAATGTTATCACGTGTTGAAGAATACTCTTTAAGGAGATATAATAAAAAATTAGAAGAGTATAAAAATGTTCAACTTATTTCTGATTGGGCATTTATAAAAAATATAAAATTTGACTTTATATTTGCTACTTTAGTTTTTCAACATATTAATGAGGACGATTTAACCGTTTATCTTAATGATATTAGAAATATGACCGATAAGTTGCTTGTGTCAGGACGCAGGTTTAATGATGAATCGGTAAATGGCATTTATAAAAATACTTGGGAAATTTTACAAAAAAACAATTATGTGCCTGTTTCTAATAAAAGAACTGACAATCAAGAGTTTAATGTATACGGAGATCCAAATGACCATTTTTCTTGTTTATATATTGTAAATAAACCATCGAATTCTATAATAGATATAGATGATTCTGTGGAAATAGTTCTTGGTCGTGGATGGCATAATTTAGAAGGAACAGATGAATTGTGCTGGAGATGGACATCTGAATTGTTTTTTGTACAAATAAACAATTTTAATTACGATTTCATTTCGATTGAATCTGCCAACTTACCATACGCAGCAACTGTAAAGTTTTATACAAAATATAAAGATAGTGATGATTACCAGTTGTTTACAACAGTTAGTGCTGAAAAAGATAAAAAGTTGTTTGTTAAGATTCCATTAAATAATGTAGTGGAAATAAGATGTGAATCTAGTACATTTACCCCAAGTGATATTGATCCAAAAAGTCAAGACAATAGAAAATTGGGAATTAGAGTAAATGGATTTACGATGTGGAAAAATGAAGTATCAAACTTTATTGGTATGAACGCTATCTTTTATTATAAAGACGACATTTCATATAAAAAATTATCTTATATTGAAACTCACACAGATAAATTTTTTCAATTTCCAAAAGTCCAACATTCATCTAATTTAGATAATTATACAGTACTATTAACGTGTCACGGAGATAGACTTTCATTTGGAAAAAAAGCTTATCAATCTATTATTGACGCTGGTATCACCAATATAGTAATAGTAGTGTCAGGATTTAATTTTGAATATGTTAATTGGGCAAAACAGTTATCCAAAAAACATAAAGTAGTTATCATAGAAGATGAACGAAATAATAATTTATGTTGGATTGAAGGATTAAAAAATGTAACTACAAATTGGGTTACTATTCTTCACGATGATGACATCATCTTATCCGAAGTTAAAAATGCAGTAAATTTAATGAACGAAAATTGCGCATTTGGAGTTTGGAAAGGATCGGTAGAAAATTTCATTACTAAAAAAACCGAGTTAAATTCAACTTTGGATATAGAGTTAAAAACTGGGGTGTACAAAGTAGACGTAATAAAAGATTACATTATTAGACAGGGATATTCTTTATCGCCTATTCATGGAATTTTTCCAACTGATAAACTTCTTTCTTGTTTGATTGAATGGGAACAAACTCACGGAAATGATAAATTTTTTTATGAACGTCCATCATTCGTTGTGGGAAACGATATATACATTTGGTCGCATTTTACTAAGAATTCAGATAATTTGTTCTTATTTTTTCAAGAAAAATGCGTTAAATGTATAAGTCACGATTCTAGCGCTACTCAAATTGATATTAACAGAAAAAAAATAGTTGATAGCAATTTTATAAAAATTTATTCTAAGGTAAAAAGTTTACATATTAAAAACAATTTAAAGGTCGGTATCATTTTTTATGTTCACCAAATGAACGATGGTATTAAAAAATGTATTGATAATATAAATGATTATAAATTATCAAAATATAATATTCCATTTGTTGTGTATTCGGATAGCAATTTAGATGCTGTTAATTTTGTTAAATTTAACAAAATGGAAGAAATGCAAGCTGGTTTATATAGAAAATGTGATAAATATGCATTCTGGGCATTTGTAGAAGGTATACGAATTGCTAAAGAAAAAGGTTGGGATTATTTCTTTTGTTACGAATGGGACTGTTTAATATCTAAGGATTATTGGTTTGATATATTATGGCAAGAACATTTAGCTTGGCCATATGAACCAATTATTACAGGAACACCAGCAATTAGAATGCCTAAACTAGCAATAGGTAATTTTTTTCAAAGTATTCAAGATTATGTATACAACTATTCAAAAGAATGTAAAGTATCAATAAATATTGATCACGCTTCACCTATATCAATATATACAAATGGCGCACTTACATTTTATAATACAGAAAAAATGTGTGAGTTTTTTAATAAAGAATTATACGGTACTATTTTAAATAAAAGCGAACACGTAGACGAAGTTGGTCCTTGGGATTTTGGTCTTGGAATTCGTATTTATAATAAACTTAAAGAAGATTCTTTTAAAAGAGTAGGATGGTTGCCGTCGTCTTATTCAGGTTGTGGAGATTTTTGTTATAATGAAAAACAAAGATTGAATATGTTAGAAACCAATTTAAAAGTAATTATGCATCAATATAAATATATATAATTCACACAATATATTTTTCTTTGAATTGTTCATTTACTAAATGTGGTTCATTTGAGTTCTCTATTGCAATTAATAATTTTTCTCTATCACCATCTTTATCAGTCATAAACTTTATTATAGACAATACTTCTTCAATAGTATTGTCTTTTAAATGTTCATATATAACAATTTTTGAATTGGGTATATATTTGAAAACCCATTTATTCAAAAAATGATTATAGAAAATTTTCTTTTCTTCAATCCAATCGTTATAGCGTCTATATTCTTGAAAGTTTATTAAATCCGTTGAACCCATTTCTTTTTTAAAATAATTATTATCTATGTTTTCCACTTCTAATTTATAGTAAGAGTTTAGACAATTTTCGGCACCTCTTATTTGTATAAGATATTTTCTATCATTTTTAACTGGGGTGTATAAATGAATATCGTGATTTTTTTGTAAGTTCGTATTTTCATTTACATCAATCATCAATTCCGGATTATTGTACATTTCGCAGTAATTAAGATCGTTTTTAAAATAATACTTTAATATTCTACTTAACCACGTGTGTCCACATCTAGGAAACGTAATACACTCAGTTACATATAATTCATTTACAATTCTTGTCATAACATCTTATATATATAATTTTAATATAAATCAATTCACTGTAAGTAAAAATATATTACATATAAATCAATTAACACATTAATCTTTTTTGATATATTTATAAGTATATGTCTAAACTACAAGAATTGGGGGATCTCGGCGACAGAATGATGCAAGGTTTACCTTTCGCTCAAGGAGGAGCTGTTTCTGGTGCTTCTGATTTATCTACCTTTGCGAGTCCCGACGTATCTCAAGATCCAAATCATTTTGGCACACTGACAGATAAAAGTAAAATTACAGTTAGTGCTAAAGATTCAATGTCAAAAGTAACTCCATTTGGTCCATATACTGGTCAAAATCCTAGAGATTATGTGGGAGATGTTGAAAAAATCAAATACAAAGTAACTCCTGATGAAGTTATTATGGGTATTGATTATGAAATGAAGAAACTTGTGCTAAAAGATAAACAAGTGGCTAAACAAAATGTTGTGAATAATCTAAAGAAAGATCCTCAATACTACAGTAAACTTCATATGTTGGATATAACAGATGAACCTGAAAAGATAGATGAAACAGATTATCGTACCCCACAAGAAAAAGCTATAGCTGAAATAATGAGAAATTTGCACGAAGCAAAAAAACAACGTAGAAACTGGAACTAATATGGCTAACTTTGCTAAAGATAAACCCACATACCGTAAGGCCGATCCACTTCACAAAGGTTGGCACTATATTGGCGACGGCAGATTTCACGATCCAAGTGTTGGTAGCGATCCAATGAGAGGTCGTAGATGGATGATTGATCCAGGAGCTGGTAGTGGTAAAAGCTTTTCAAAATTTCAACAAGGACTAAAGAATGATTAATAATTTATTAAAATTACCAGGAGGAGAAGGTGACAGTACACCACCAGATCAAGTTGATCCTACTCAACTAAGTACCGGTATACAAATTGAGATGGAACATACCAATGATGTAGAAATTGCTAAAGAAATTGCTGTGGATCATTTAACCGAAGATCCTAAGTATTATACAAAATTAGTTAATGCTGGATTGGCTAAGGAATTTCAAGCAGGTACTAGTTCTGGATTTGGTGACCCCAATTCAAGTTTAAATGATCCAGCAAGAATTGGTATGGGTGGATTAAAAAAAGGAAATATGGGTGGATCTATTGGTGGTACGTCAAATGGAGAAGTTGATGGAAGACGCAGTAAACCCATTGTAAATAAGACTATTGACATCGAATTGGAAGGTCAAACTTTTAATAGCTTAGAAGAAGCTTTATTGGACGAAAAGAAAAGAAGAAAGAAAGGCAAAGGTAAAAGAAAACCGAAGCCAACCAATCCTGCTTTATGGTCTAGAGCCAAATCCGCAGCAAGATCTAAATTTGATGTTTATCCTTCAGCTTATGCTAATGGTTGGGCCGCTAAATGGTACAAGAGAAAAGGCGGCGGTTGGAGAATGAGTGAATCTTATCCAGCTCAAGCTATGGAAAGTCCATTTCCATCAGATGCAACAATGACTGGATCTGGTACAAATGGCAGTGGATATGATTTTGTCGGATATGCAGAAAGCAAACAAACTATGAATAAACAACAACTAAAAGAAGCTATCAAAAAAATGATTCGTGAAATGGAACAAGATGATGTTAATGTAGATGCAGAAAAAGAATCTGTAACTATTACATTGGATCGTGAACTTGCTCAAAAACTACACGATTTATTAATGACACAATTAACTCCTGCGGGAGAAGATGCAGAACAAACTCCAGCTGGACCAGAAGATGCAAATGCCGTAGTACCCGCTGAAGATGATGTGGAAGCTAAAGCTGATAATATGAGCAGCGATCAATTGCCAATTAAGGCTGGTGGCGAAAGTGGTGAATCTGTTGATGATGTTACATCCGACGAATCCGATTCAATGGATGAAGCTAAAAAACAATGGATACAAAAAGCCATTAGCAAACCAGGCGCTTTGAAGAAAGCGTTACACGTTCCAGCTGGAGAAAAGATTCCAGCTAAAAAATTAGCCGCAGCTGCAAAAAAAGGTGGAAAAATGGGCCAAAGAGCAAGATTGGCTAAAACACTTCGTAAGTTAAAAGAAAGTCTAGAATAATATTCAAATTAAGATCTATGAACGAAACAGACAATTCAGCGTTAGCAAATTATAAAGCATTTCAAAAGTATAAAGATTATGCTTTAAAAATGATTTCAAAACTTGAAAAAATAAAAGCAATTGGAAAAGGTAAAATACCTACTGGCGACATTGTTACGCAAAGTTCTGTTGGGTCTGTTATTGTTGGTTTGGGTGATAGATTTCCAGAATTGACAACCAAATTAAAAGGTTTGTTAAAGCATTCGTTCAATCATAGTGATTTAGTTAAGTTACATCAAACAGGTAAAATAGATCTTAATAATTGGGAAGATCGATCTTTAAATGAAATTATGTCTGAAATAAATCGTATTAAACATCAAGTTAATAATTTAAAGTCGGAAAACGCAGAAATGGCTCAAAGTGATGTTACTAAAATTATTGATTATAGTGAAAAACTACAATCGATGTTTGATGTAAATGATAACTTGGAAGATTGGGTAAAAGCCAAGTTAAATCACGCATGCGATTATGTGGCTACGGTACGTGATTATTTGAAGTTTTATCGGGATGAAAAAGAAGCTGGTACTTCTGACGATCAGATAGATGAAAAATGGACAAATAAGTATAAAAAGCGTATAAATTGTAACAACCCCAAAGGTTTTAGTCAAAAGGCACATTGTAAAGCTAGAAGACTAAGACAGATGGGTAAAAAGACAAAGAGTAAACCAGTAAAAGAAATATATGAAGCGGTTGTACGTCATATGTTAAAAGAATTCAATAGCAGTATGGCTATGGGTGCTTTGAAACAACTTAACAGTGATGCTAAAGAATTGGAAACAATGTTACAACCAAACTCTGAGTTGGAGGATTGGGTAAAAGCTAAGTTAAACTTAGCCGGTGAATATTTGGATGATGTTTATCATCATCTAGACCATTTTGGTCCACAAGGCAGAAAGTTTGATGAAGTGAAAATTGCGCATAATCTTGAAGAAGGTTGGAAAGACTGGGTTGCTGCAGGAGCAATTGGATTGGGTGCAATGTCTGGAGATGTTGATGCGGCTAAAATAAAACCCGCAAATCAAGCTACAGTAACTCAAAATGTTCAAAAACCTTCTCAGAATCAACCATACACAGTTGAAGATGTTATTGCTGCTACAATCGTAGACGAAGCTGGTGGAGAAAAGAATGCTTACGAGGGTATGCAAGCTGTTTTAAATGTAATTATGAATCGTGTTAACGGAGACATTAGAAAAGCATCGATGCAATGTTTAAAACCATATCAATTTAGCGGATGGAATAAAGTTAATAAAAAAGATATCAATGATATTAAAAAATATATCGATTCAAAGAAGAGTCATACAAGATTTAAACTCGCACTCGATTTAGTTAATAAAGCAAAAAGTGGTTCTTTAAAAGACATTACTAAAGGTGCAAATCATTTTTTAAATGTAACCACACAACAACGATCCGGCGGTAAATTACCATCTTGGTATAGTAAAGATAAAGTTGTCGCTGATATAGGCAGACATCGGTTTCTTAAATTAGAATCGTTAAAGCCTCTCGGAGAATACTTTGGTTTTACAACTTATTTCTAAGTTATGAATGAATGGCCAACAGTACCAATGGGTAACTTACAAGCTATGATGGTAATGCGTCAACAGAGTGCGCCTGTATCATCTATTAATGCTTTTGACCCATATCAAGCTATGTTGAGACGTAAACAATCAAATACATCAGATGATAATGGTTATATTAATGCCGAAGTAGAACAGTATGATCCTAAAGATATAGAAGCATTGGAAGAGTTTTGTCAACAATATGGTATAATGGGATTTAACTTTGGTAAAATGAATCCTAAGTCAACATTACGAATGTTGAAGAATAAAATGGGAATCGTAGAAAAAGTAAATAATAAAAAAATGTTACTTGACTAGTTTAAGATAGTTATTTTTGTTATGGTAAAGTTAATTAATGCTAAAAACTCCCCTCTTAATCTTGAAGTTTTGGTTGATTCTGATATTGATAATGTACCAGCATTATTTTTGTGGGAGGATTATATTACAAAAATACCACAACACAGTGAAGTTATAAAACTACACGCTAATTCTGGATATTATTCGGGATTAAATAAAGGTATAGATTTTTTCAAAAATGACATCATATTCAAAATAATAAGACTTGATACATACGAAGTAATATTTACACATCTTTTCAAAAATTTTAGTTTTATAAACGGAAAAAATGTTCTTTATATTTCCCAAAATAATTACAGTGGATATAGCTATTCTGCTAGAAATTATATATTTCAATTATTACAAAACGATTTTAAAGTTCATTGGATAAATAATTTATTTGGAACTTCTACATATAAACCGTGTAATGATGAGGAGTTGGAAGTTTTTAACTGCGAAAATAAATACGATCCTAATATAGTTTACGATTCGATAATAGTACATAACATCCCCAGTGGGTGGGACGATGTTGGAAAATATTTTAGAATTGCAAAAAAAGTGTACGGCCTTACAACCTGGGAAACAACACACTTACACGAAGATTGGGTGAAATTTATCAATTCTAGTGTTGTACACGAAGTAATTGTGCCATCACATTTTAATAAAAAGACATTTACAGAAAGTGGTATTAATAAAAAGATTAATATATGGTATCACGATGTGTTTAGCTTTGTAAACAATAAAGATTTAAATGTATCCAACGTTTTAAATAAATTTTATTTATATCAAGACAACCGATATGTTCAATCAGATTCTTTTATTAAAACAATATTGGATAATAATACCGTTTATTATAACATAAGTCAGTATAACGAACGAAAAAACCTGAATCAAGTTGTTTCTACTTTTTGTAAAAAATTCACAGCTGATGATAATGTATGTTTGTTTATCAAAACATATTTCAAAGAATTTACCATTTCTCAAAAAGAAATGTTGAAGTATAAATTTGCAGAACTTCTCAATACGTATGATAATATCCCACCAATTATATTTTGCTTTGATGACTTAAATGACGATGAAATAAACTTAATACACGAATTTGGAGATGTTTATTTTACTCTAAATAGAGGTGAGGGGTTTGGTTTGTGTACATATACCGCTAAAAAGATTGGTAACAAAATCATATGCGGTAAATTTGGCGCAGAAAAAGAATTTTTGTCTATTACCGATTCATTAATAAATTACACATTAGAATCTCCATTTAATATGGAGGTGTATCATAATTGGTATAATGATGATAGACAAAAATGGGCAACATATAATGACAAAGACGTTTTGGATGTTTTACGGTACTATCCAAAAACCATCAAACAAAAATACAATTATAAATGAAAAAACCCCCTTTCGGGGGTTTTGTTTTAAAGACTGAACTTTTGTTTTCTCAATTCGGATGGTAATAGTTCATCCAATGGTTCCAGACAGTTGACACAGTATGGTATATTAATTGGTACCAATGCGTCTTTATCTGTACCAGCTAGGATTTTACTTACTTTTCTAAACATAACACCGTTTTGAAAAACAGCGCCTTGACATTCAGTACATTGTACCGATTGTGTATCTTTCAATCCAAAATTAACATTTGGGGTTTGATTCATTCCTTGTATTTTGTTATTAAACATAATTTATATTCCTTTTCTTTTTTTGTAATCTTCTAACGCTGCGTTAAGTGCTTCGTGTGCTAATACCGAACAATGAATTTTTACTGGTGGTAAACCACCCAATGCTTCTACTATATTATCATTACTAAAGTTTTTTTCAAGTTCTTCTATTGTTCTACCTTTTATTAATTCTGTAGCCATAGATGAAGCTGCTATAGCACTACCACAACCAAACGTCTTGAATCTAGCATCAATTACACGATTGGTTGTTTCATCTATTTTGAGACTAATTTTCATTATGTCTCCACAAGCAGCTGCGCCAACTTCGCCAACAGCATCGGCTTCTTTTATATCACCCATATTACGTGGGTTTATAAAATGATCCATTACTGTTTCGTTATATAATGTATAGGATTCACTCATAGTCCGATTTGTTTAAGATCGTTTTTAACCATCTTATCAACAAGTTGTTCAAATGAAGTTTTTGGTTCCCACTTTAATTCGTTTCTAGCTTTGGTACTGTCTCCTAACAACAAATCCACTTCCGCTGGTCTATAAAATTTAGGATTGATCTTGACTAATACAGAAGATACAGGTTCATATTTTATTGCATCTTGTGTAGTAATACTAAACTCAGCAGATTCAGCCTCTCCATGCCACCCACCATCAATATCAGCCGCTTTAAATGCATACCATACAAACTCAGCAATAGTATGTGTTTCATTGCTTGAAAGTACATATTCATTTGGTGTCTCTTGATTTAACATTTTCCAAATACCATCAACAAAGTCCTCGGCATCACTCCAATCTCTTTTAGCTTTAACATTACCCAATTCAATTGGTTGAAACGATTTACCTTCAGATATTGCTTTTTTAATTCTAGCTACCCCCTTGGTAATCTTACGGGTAACAAACTCTTCTCCTCTTCTGGTACCTTCGTGATTAAACAACAAACCTTGTACCGCATACAAATTGTAACTTTCTCTATACACTTTAACCAGTTGTCTAGCAGCTGATTTGCTTGCTCCATATGGACTACGAGGTTTGGATGGATGATTTTCATCTTGCGGCACATAAGCGACGTTGCCATATTCTTCGGATGAACCAGCGTTATAGAATCTACAAGTTGGTTTATGTTGACGAATAGCTTCTAGGATGTGAATTACCCCAGTAGTATTACATTCCCAAGTTTGAGCTGGAAAGTCCCAGCTACTACCAACAAATGTCTGTGCTGCCAAATTAATAAAGTACTCTGGTTTTAACTTTTCTACAATTTTGCTAATACTATGTGCATCACTCAAATCAAAGTTAACTAATTTAAATCTGGGGTTGTTTTCTAAGTGTCTAATGTTTTCGTGATTTTTGATACTTAGTCTTCTAGCACCCCCCACGATGAAATAGTCTGTGTTTTTCAACAGATAATCTACCATAAAGCTGCCATCTTGACCAGTCACACCTGTAACAAATGCAACTTTTTTGTTTTCCATAAACGGAACAACATCATTAATATTATATATTTCCATAAGATATTTCATTCAAAACCTGATTCTTCGTCTTCGTCCTCTTCATCTAAATAGTCTTCATCTTCTCTGTTATTAATATTATATTTTTCTTTAAAATCCGCAACATCATCATTTGTGATACTACAAAGAAAAAATACAGCTTGTATATACAATATTATTTCTTCCTTTGTAAATTTATTCTTTTTGAAATATTCACTAATCTCATTTGATGCCGATGCTATTTTCTTTTGAACTGCTGGAGAAATTTTGATTTTAGGTGGCGCACCTTCTAATATTATTCCTGGTATATCATCAATTATTGAATCATCTATGTGATTATTTATAATATGTTTATACACTTCATCTTCAATTTTATTTTCGGGTACACCATTTTTCAACAACTTATTTTTTATATTCTTTACTTTTGTGGGACTTACTTTTTTACATATATTGAATGATGATAGTATGCCATTTTGAGATAATAGATGATTTATATTATTCATTGTAATATTATGTATAGTTGTTAAAATCTCTGACGCAAAATCTTTTTACTATCTTGTAGTATATCAGGATCAAATATTTTTGGTCCTTTGCTGATATAACCTTTACCACTCGTAAATGTACAATTGTAACAAAGCAGTCTCATATTTTCTATTTTATGATTCTTGTTGTTACCGTCTTCAAAATTTAACAATAATGGTAACTTACCATCAAGTATACGTCTTTCTCTAAATTCACACTGTTCACATTCTGCTTTTTTGATGCCTGATCTAATCAACTTATCTTTTAGTCTATGTACTGGAAACTCAGGATGTTTACCATCCAATATATCATTAATAGGATATTTTCCTCTATATGGATTAATTGGACCACGCGGACGAGAAGTTTTTACAATAGGCCATCCTTTAGTTTTGTGTACGCCATATTTTTTAGCATACATTTTAAACGTAGGATAACTTACTCCCAAAAACTTTGCTGCTTTTCTAGCTGAAACAGTTCGTTCGATTGCTTCTAATATTTCAGATTCGGTAATTGGTTTTCTTTTTTTACCATCTGTAGGACGCTTTGGATAAAGCTGATCTGCATATTGGTTTTCTAAGTGGGGAATAGTAATGCCTTTTCCCTGCAATATTCTTATTTGTTCAATTTCAAGTTTTACGTCTTCTCCAATTTCACTCAATGACAATAATTTCTCAACTTTAATTTTAAGGTCTTCAAGTTCTTTTAACTTTCGAGTTATTTCTTCGTTATCAAATATATTGTTCATTAGTATTTAGATGATGATATTGGTTCTTTAGCTAAATCTATTTCAGTGCTATTGTAAAATACTCTACGTAGAGTTTCCGCTCTAAATGGAAATGATGCATTCAAAAGTACTTTGTATGTATTTACTATTTTTTCTTTGCTATTTTTCCTTTTTAATGATTTAACAACCATTATAGGATTAACTAAAAAGTCATCGTCTTCTTTTAAAGTTTTAATTTTATCTTCAATGCATCGTGTACAAGCTTCTATATGAGGATCATCAAATATAGTTTCGTCAATTGATATCGTCATAGACCAGTTTGCGGATTTAACCAAGTAATTATTTTTATTTAACATAGTTCATATCTCCATCGTTAAGTAAATCCAAGTTAGCTAACTTTTGATTTACACTGTTACATACTTTTTCTTCGACTGTGCCTGACACAAACACAATCTTTTGTATACTTTTACTTTTTGCACTGTCACGCCATACTCTACCCGTTGCCTGTCTCATATTGACAGCCGAGTAAGATGGACTGATCAAAGCCAAACGAGGATACTTACCAGTAACATCGTGTAAACTCAAACCAGCACCACCAGCGGCGAGATTTATTAATATAACCCTTTGTTTATCTGCTTGAAAATCATCGATGTTTTGTTGACGAGCTTTTGCATATTTAGCTTCACCGTTAACAATACATTTAGTATTTAACCTTTGACTAAGTGCCTCAATAGTCTCTGAGAAGTTTAGAAATACAACAACACTCATATTGTTTTCTAGAGCTTCTTCCACCATTTCAACGAAAAGTGGAACTTTGATCATTTCTACTCTTTGTCTAGCTCTTAGTATTGCTGTAAGTTCACTACTCCTTTTATCTTTTTTTAGTAGTTTTTCGATCTTCAACAATTCAAGTTGCATTTCTTCGTATGCTGAATTGATTTTGTCTTGGTCTTCTTTTTCCATTTCATAACATTCAGCAATAATCTGACTTTCTGGGAAGTTAGGAATGGAATCGCGATTGAGACGAATACCTCTATTAACAAATATGTCATTGCTTAGTTTCTTTAGAGCATCCACATTACCACGAAATTCTAATCCAAATCTACCTCTAGTAACACCGTGTGCATAAGCCCATTCGTAATATTGTTTATTGTTCTTGAACAGTTGAATACATTGTCCTACTGTGCGTAGTTCAAGTGGATTGGTAGCCATAGTAGCACTACAAAACAACATCTTGTAACCTTGTTTGAGAGCTGCCATACACATTTCACTATTCTTGGTCTTGGCATTCTTTAGTTTTTGTGCTTCGTCCCAAACGATTAAAGTATTTTTGGGAACTTTCCAGACGAATTCTTTACGGTGGGTATCTCTACGTTTTACATATGATGCAAACATATTATCCGATTTACCAGTACGTAGAGCTTCATAGTTGGTAATACCTACACATTTACCCCACATCTTAAAGTGATTTTTAATAACCCGTTTCCAACTTTCTTTAACCGCTTTAGGACATACAATCATAATGTCCATATTCAATTCTCTAGCTACAGCTGTTGCTGTGTAAGTCTTGCCTATGCCTACGTCACTACCATCAACGGCAGCACCCCATTTTTTAATTGAAGATACTATCTTACTTACCGCACCAACTTGCCAAGGACGCAATCCATCTGGAGTTTTGACTTCATATAAGGGTAGAGCTTCATCTACCTTTTGTTTGGGTTTTTTTGGATCTTTGAATAATGTTGGATTATCATTGGTCTGTGTAAGAATCCAGTCTTGTTCTCTTTTAACGACTCCGTAACCTTTGCTTTTCAACATTAATTTATTTACCTTCCAATAAGCAAAGAACTGATTGAGGTAAGATGGGGTAATTACCCATTCACGTTGAAACGTTACGTCTCCGTTTTTTTCTACTTGAACTGGATCAGACCACTTGATATCCAAGTTAATCATAAATCAATCACCCATTTCACTACGGTACTTGTTATTTCTAGCCAATTCGTGAATGTTGGTACGCACCAATCTACCATCTTTCTTTAATGCGCCAACTTCAAAAGAATCACTCATCAAATTGGTAAAATTTATACCCTGTGGATCATCATAACCATGTCCAAGTTCAGACATATCAAACATAAAGTCTTTACGACGTTTACCATTTTTCTTGATGCATAAATTTTCTAGGTAATTAACTACCTCATTTAGATCGTTAAATGTTACGACCTTATTTATCGTTGTGTCTTTGATATAGTAACTCATATATTTCTTATAGTTTACTATATAACTATCTAACTTTCAATACTATTTAATATTATAATCTTAGTTAGAAGATATAGGTACAGTTGAGTAAATATTACGTTCTGTTGAATTACGTATTGTTTCAAAATAATTAATCAAATGGTTGATTGTATGATCTGCGATGTTTTCCAACCAATCATCAGTTTTAAATTCTGTTGTACTTACTCCACCGTGTACTGGTTTTAAACGACCATTTTGAAATTCACCACGTAAAAAATTAATTAAATCTTTTTTAAGATTTTGTTTTTGTGAAATTACAAATATTTCACTTAATTCTTCTTTATAACTTACTCTTACAGGAGATTGTCCTTTGCCACCACTACCTTTTTCTCCTCTACCAGCTGATCTTTGTGCAGACTTCTTTCTCTTTACCCAATTAGCAATTGCTTTTTTACCACCTTTAGCTCTTAGTCTCGCAGCATACTTTTTACCTAAACAGGCACTGTAACTACTTCCTTGTTTAGCATCACCACATTTACCCGCTTTTTTGCCTGTACTATCATATCGATCCCACCCACCCCCACTGCTACTACCCACTGGTCCTTTACCAAACCACGCACGTAATCCACCTTTATAGGCTTCTAATAAGAATTTGTCGTATTGATTCACAACAATAAATATCAATTAGATTCGTTATTTTTATTAAAAATGTTACCTAAGTTTGTAAAGAATTTTTCTATTTTAGATTTGTTGACCTTTTTCTTTTTGGTTTCGGATAGGTAAAATTTGATTTCCGTTTCATCCAAAACCACTTCGTTTCCATTGATATTGACGGTGATGCTTTTGTTCTTTTTCATACAGGCGCAAAAAAAATATATAATCGGTTAAGATTATATATTTGTATATTTTACAATTAGTTAATATTTGTTTAAACACCCATCAAAAAGTGTTCCCAATCTTTGTGTTTTGCTTCTTTAATCAAAGCTGACACTGGAATTGGTTGTGGAATACTAGGTTGTTTGATCAACTTCAAACCAGCTTCTGTATTCAACCTATTACCTTTTTTAGAATTGATATCCCGTGAACACAGTACCAGATTGGTCCAACTGTCTTCTCCACCTTTACTACGAGGTAGAATATGATCTACAGTAGCTGAGTGACGATCAATCTTCTTGCCTGTGTACTGACAGATACCATTATCACGATTGTAAATTGCATCTTTGCTGGGTTTTCCCTTAAATGACTTTACAGGCATTTTGCTGAAATTAACAGCGATGATAACAGTTGGTACACGTACAGACATATGAGCTGAATTGATTACCAAGTCCCAGGAGCGAATAGGTAGTTTCAACCATTCGGTCCAACTTACGGGATTCATATTCTTGGGAGCAGAAAGATTTGGCTCTCCATTCTCAAGCAGCTCGTAGTCAATGTCTAATGCCAAACTAGAAGGCTTACCATCAACTTCAGAACCACAAAGATCAATAATTGCATCTTTTACGGTTTTGAAACCAATTGGTTGCCAGTTCGAATTTAGGTTCAAACAGATCAATTTATTAGCTATTGTATTCATAACTATATTATAACTATACACCTCTTTTTATAAAAGTCAACACATTTTCTTCGGGTTCTAAACTTTCATCTAGTCTTCCCTTGACCAATTCCAAGTCACATTTGAACCATTCATTTTTGATTTCGGTAGCAAAATATCTTAACTTTTCAGCTATTTTCTTCTCCGCTTCATAACAATCTGGGTGTTGAACATAATATTCAATTTTATAGTTACGCAGTGGAGATGCTGTTTGATATGTACGTAATCTTGACTTTATATCATTAGTGACTCCCACTTTGTAATAACCAGGAAAGTTACAATTACTGATGATATATACGTATCCTTCTTTATCTCTAGACGATTTCATCAGCTAATCCGTATTTGATTGCGTCTTCTGCGTTCAAATAAATGTCACGTTTTAACAGTGTATTTAATTCGTCTTCAGTAAACTTTGTATGTTTCAAATATATGTCTTTGACAACTTTCATTATCAAATCCATATTTTGTTTTTCGTCATTGAAGTCTTCGTATGTACCTTCAAACCAACTTCTTACTTGATGAATCAATAAGATAGTGTTTTTACGTATATAACGTTTGTGACAACTTACACTGATTAGTGTGCTAGCGCTTGCTACTAATCCTTCTGCATATGAATGTACAGGTACTTTGGATGCTTGAATTCTATCTACTATACTCAATGCACCAAATACTTCACCACCATCACTATTGATGTGTAATTTGATGTGGGGAGTTTCTTGTAGATCAAATGTAATTTGTGCTATTAGTAGTTGTCTAGCTAGATCACTTAGAGTTTTGTTTACTACAAGTGCTGATTCTGTATTTACATCGTTGTAAAAGTATAACTCGTTGTTGTCAATGACAGATACGAATTTTTGTTTATCTTGAGATACATCGGATATATCATCATTATTGAGCGTTAGTTTTTTGGTCATATGTTTTTAGTATTGTTCGTAACTCTTCGTCATCAACGAAGTTAAAATCATTTTTGTTTCTGGCTAAATCTTTGTGTAGTACTTGTACAAATCCATTGTGGTTATAACCAACATCCATAGTGGTGCCTGTTTGTTCACAAATATAACCTGATATAAATGTTGTATATTCAATTATTGATTCGGTGTGTTGATTTCCACCCTCATAATAAAATCTTAATGTGCCAAACTTTTGTTTTACTTGTTTAGCAACAATTTGTTTTACTGGCAGATAATGTTGTGGATTTGATTTTGCCATTTCATTTTGTTGAGTGATATACATTTCAAGATATCGACTCAACCACAACAAAAGTCTAAACCAACCATCATCGCAATCGAATGACAAATTATCCGGATACATTTCTGGGAACTTTTTCTTTAAATAACATTGTAACTCAATTTTCATTTTCAATACATAGTTTGTTAATTATACTTTTCATCTGTCAAAATTTTTATATTTGTGTGCCGACTATATTTTAATATCCTTTGAATACACTGATATATTTATTAATAATGTTCAGTAGTACTAAAAAGAGCGGATATGTAAATGGTATAAAATTTGAAATAAAAGATGCCAGCACTATCCGTATCTGGAAACCTTCTGAGATTGCTTTTTATGATTTTAAAAATCGTTGTGATCTGACAGTTAAGTATTTAATTGACGAAGGATTCTTTAATAAGACTAAATGTAAAGTTGAAGTAGTTACTTAGGTTATGTCTAAAAATGTTATATTATTTTTAACCAGTCCCAATTCAGTTAATAGATCAAAAATGTGTTTGAAGAATTTCAAACAACTTTTAAATTTGGGTTATGATATAATAACACTATCTACAACTGATTTTTTACCTTCTTATATTGTGGAAAAGTCAAAACATCTGATTTATGACTATACTAGTCACAAATGTGATAAGAAGTTTTATTATAATTACTACAAAGCATCAGGTGGTGGTTATTTTATGTATGATATAAATTCACATCATAAAGTAATGTTTTACCACGATACACATTTTCCATCTTTACTTCGTAATTATCGTTCATTGATAAGTTATGCTAATTGTCTTGGATATGATAATTATTTTTATATTGAAGACGATCATTATATTCATAACCACGATTTACAAAATGTAAGAAAATATTTTGAAAAATTAAGTGAATACGATCTAATTACTTTTTGTTTTCAAAGATTATTAACAAGCAACGAACAAGTATATTCAACATATTTCAATTTTGGCAAAGTTAACACAATGTTCGATATTGTAAAAAATGCCGCTTATACCGAATACGAATATAAGAATAGTGACGTAGATACTTATGGTCAATTTTTTGAAACAGTTTTTACCAAGTTAGTTAAAAAATACAAATCGTCGGAATGTAATATATTAGAAGAAACTAGACACTTATCTGAAATTTTTAAGTATTCAGATTTAAATCAAGTATATTCTTATAGAAGTTTAATTGACGATGCTAGGTGTAATTTTATTTATGATATAATCAATAATAAACCCGTTTTTTATTATTCAAGTGTTTTATTGTCAGAACCTGTACGTCTGAAGATTTATGTAGGAAATATCTGTCACGAAGACACGATAGTTTATCCTGGATGCTGGTACTATTCGTATGTAGATTCAAATTTAATTGAAAATACAAAGATTGTAATAAATGACACATTGGTCAAAACTTTTGACGCATCACAAAATGCTATTTACAACGGAGAACTCTTTTTTAACTTTTAATATATCTTTATAAACTATTTGATCACAATTGTAAGTTTTGTTTACGTTAAACAACATTATTTCTTTATAATTGAATATTTCAAGATAAGTTAATATTACAGTCAAGTTATTTAAGCACGATGTCATATCTTTGAAATAAAATATGTTTTCAATTTTACTATATATTGATTTGTTTGGGTTACTTATATCGGTTATAACAAATTGTTTGACATCATAAGTTAGTTTTTTTTGAATATCTTCTATGTAATTTTCTTCGTTGTCATTAAAGACAAAATATATAACTGCTTTCATTGAGTATAAATAATCGATTTATTTTTGTTTTGGTTATTTTATTATGAATATGATATTTATATCTATTATGATAGTAACCAATCTTTTGACATTACATAACCAGTTAAAAATACATCATTGGCAAACTAAAAGCAATGCAGAACATCAAGCTTTGGGTGAAGCATACGACGAATTTTCTGGTTTAATCGATGAATTCATTGAAGTCTTTATGGGTAAATACGGAAGAATTGAAAGTAGTAACGGATTTAAAATAGAATTAGAAAACTACAAAGATATATCTCCGACAGATTTTGCGGATAAATATGTTGACTATTTGGTAAACGAATTGCCAAAGTCTTTAGAAAAGTCTGATACTGATCTGTTTAATATCAGAGATGAAATGTTAGCGCAGTTAAACAAACTAAAGTATTTGTTAACACTATCATAATATGCCATACGAATATCACGCTAAGGTTATAAATGTTGTAGATGGTGACACAATTGTTGTTGACATTGACTTGGGGTTCAATGTGGTACTATCTAATCAAAGTGTAAGATTATTGGGAGTTGATACCCCAGAAAGTCGCACCAGTGATAAAATTGAAAAGGTATTTGGATTAGCAAGCAAAGAATATGCTAAAGAATTTGTTGAGAATTGTAAAAAACAAATAATTTTACGCACTCACAAAAGCGATGATAGTGAAAAGTTTGGCAGACTGTTGGGTGAAATTATCAATCCTGAATCTAAAGAAGTGTTGAATGTTTCTCTCGTTGAAGAGGGTTTTGCTGTAAAATATCTTGGGGAAAACAAAGACAACGTAAAGAATCTTCATTTACAAAACCGCAAGCGTTTGATCGACTCGGGTAAAATAAAGATGTCTTATAAAGAAGCAGGACTCTAATATGGATAAATTGAGTAAATACACAATTCTTAAATTCATCAAATTTGTCAGCGATGAATTGACTTTAAATCGACCATTCAAAGTCAAGTTGGTAAAACAACGAGACGACGATTTAAGAACATATGCTTATTACAATCAAACAAATGGCGATGTTAAGGTCTATTGCAAAGATAGAGGTTTAGCCGATGTTTTACGTAGTATAGCGCACGAACTAATTCACCACCAACAAAATGAGACTGGTAAGTTAAATGAACCTACCCAAGACATAGGTGGCGAAATTGAAGATGAAGCAAATAGTGTAGCTGGTCAATTGGTAAAAAAGTTTGGATATGCAAATCCAAAATTGGCTATCTACAATAAGAATCTATGACTCCATAACAGAGTCAAAGAAACTAATATTGGCTCTGTCTGTTTTGTATACCTTTATATCGTCATCTTCCAAGTTGAAGTATTTGCGAGATCTTTTGTACATCTTTGTAGCTATACCTTTACGTCTATAAAGACGTTTGATATAAACCATAAACTCAAAGTATCCATTAACTCCCATTTTTTTCTTTAGTCGTATAATGGACCACCCTACAATCTTACCATTGTCCTTGGCTAAAAACACTCTATTTGGTATTTTTTTATCTGGGGTACAACACTCAACATACACCGAATAAATCGATCCAGAAGATATCAGCTTTCCACAACTCTTTTCTTCAAAGAGAGTTAAGTCCTTGGCTTCTTTAGAATAAATTCTAACGGGCACATATTATAAATATGATTTAACCGTTTCCAAAATAGCAATATCAAATTTAGTTGTGTTAAATTGAGGAAACTCCATCTTGAAGTCACGATTGTCAATGCTGTATCTACTATCGTGTCCTTTACGGTCTTCAACATATTTAAACCACTCCCAGTCTACTTCTATTCCAGTTATGGTACTATATACCTCTTTAATCACGTGTATAAGCTCATAGTTAGATAGTTCGTTGTCAGACCCTATCAAATACTGTTTTCCTATTTTACCATCTAATAGAACGCATATAAGTGCATTAACGTGGTCTTTGACATAGATCCAATCTCTTACATTCGACCCATTACCATATAAAGGTATGGTTTCTTTGTTGAGAAGTTTCTGAATACATACTGGAATCATCTTTTCGGTATATTGTCTGGACCCAAAGTTGTTGCTGCAATTGGTAATAATCGCTGGGAAATTATAAGTTTTGTTATAACTTCTAACCAGTAGATCGCTGGCAGCTTTAGTAGCTGAATATGGATTATTTGCTCTATAAGGACTGTCTGTAGTAAAAGATCCTTCTTTGTGATTCAATGATCCATACACTTCATCGGTGGATACGTGGATAAACTTCTTTATGTTTGTACCCTTAAGCATTTCTAACAGATTAAAAGTACCAATAATGTTTGTTTCAATAAATCTTTTTGGTCCCTTGATAGAGTTATCCACGTGCGATTCTGCTGCAAAATGAATCACATAATCTAAATTTAATGAATCAATATATTTCTTTTGATCTGGAAAATAAGGCGCAGCAATGTTCATTGATAATCTGTGATATCTAGGATCTTTTTGAAAGGGAAGTTTTTTGTTTGCAGCATAAGTACCACAATCAATGTTATAAACCATAACAACATCATCCCTTTTTAGAATTTCTTCTATAAAGTGACTTCCAATAAATCCACATGCTCCTGTTACTAATATATTCATATGGTCCAATTGTTAATGCAATAGTCAAAGGCTTCGTCTGCTGTTCTCATTTTGATTCCAGTTGACAATAATTTTTCGTTGCTCATCACACAATTTGATCGGGGTGTTTTGACTACATTTTTATAAAATTCATCTTCTTCCACAAATGTAAAGGTTTTGCCTTTTGCAATTGTATTCTTAAACTTTTCTACTACACCCTTGGTCGTGATATAACCACCATTGGTCACATTATATGTACCATATGGAACTTCTTTGGTAATAGTTTGAATACAAGCACTTACAAATTCTTGTTTGTTGCTTACACTATTTTCAGCATCTAACAGTCTTTCATACTTTAATATTTTGCTTATATAATTTCTAGAATTATCAAACTCTTCAAATGGAATTCGTAATCTCCAAATATAGTGCTTTTCCCACTTCTTTACTACTTGTTCACCTATTACTTTGGTACCACTGTAGAAACTACAGTTATTTTGCGCAAAACTAAAGTTTGGTACATCTTCTTCAGTAAAAGGATTGCCATCGGCTCTTTTACCTTCATATATACAACCACTGGAAACATGCGCTAAGGGTATATCATTTAACATACACCAATCAGTTAATATTTGCGGCCATACAATATTGCCGTGAATAGTAGCTTCTTTGTTTAATTCACATGCATCCACATTAGGTTTACCAGTATATCCCGCTGCATTTATTACAGCGCCTATGAGTGGGTATCCAGCTTCATCATACCACTTTTCCAAATCTGCAAAAGTGGTTTTATGCGCATTTGGCCAAAGAAAAACAGGTAGCTTTAATTCAGCTAATTGCTTTTTGAATTCACTTCCAATATAACCGATTGATCCGAATAATATAATCATAATAATTTATTTAAATATTTTTTATACTCACTGTTTGGTAATTTTTCTATAAGCGCTTTAAGCTGCTCTTTGCTTATATATTTGCGCTTGTAGCACTCTTCTTCTATACATCCTATTTTAATTCCCTGTCTTGATTGAATAGCTTGTATATAAGCACTACTTTCAAATAATGTTTCAGCACTTCCAGCATCTAACCACGCTGTGCCTTTAGCAAATTTTACAGCAGTAAGCTGCGCTTTGTCAAGATATATTAAGTTCAAATCAGTTATTTCAATTTCACCTCTGTTCGAAGGCTTAAGTGATTTAGCATACTGAACTACTCTTTTATCATAAAAATATAAGCCTGGTACCGCATAATTACTTTTGGGTTCAACTGGTTTTTCTTCTATGCTTATTACGTTGTTTTCACTGTCAAATTCAATAACGCCATAAGCTCTAGGATCATTAACTTCATAACCAAAAATAATTGCACCTTCAAGTAAAGGCTTGACTCTGGGCATTCCGTGGAATATATTGTCTCCTAGTATAAGAGCAACATTATCGTCACCAATAAAGTCTTCGGCTATAATAAAACTTTCAGCTATGCCTCTTGGCTTATATTGCACTTTATAAGTAAGCTTAACTCCCAATTGAGTGCCATCTCCAAATAGCTTTTCATAAGAAGGCAAATATTCAGGAGAAGAAATAATGCAAAAATCTTTAATACCACACGACAATAATGTGCAAAATGGATAATAAATCATTGGCTTGTCATAAACAGGCAACAATTGTTTATTTATTGTACTGGTTAATGGATATAATCTACTACCGGTACCTCCAGCTAAAATAATCCCTTTCATTATCTATATCTATTTTTTATATTTCGAAATAATTTTTTATATTGACAAAGTTTGATAGTTAGATATAGAATACTACTATGGAAACGGAACTAACAATTAAAGACAAAGTAATCAATCCAATCATTATTCAACACGATGACTTGAAGTTTGATGGTAAAAACATCACTATTCCAAGGTATTACATTGATTCGTTGTGTGAATATATCAAGGATTACAAGACCGAAGGAGAATTACAAGCTGATGTTGAAGACTATCAAGCATTTCGTAGTTTTCTATATGATGTTCAAGAATACAAGAATGGAGGTAATTAATTTATGGGTATGTATGATGACATAGTATGTAAATACCCTCTTCCTTTACCAGAAGATACTAAGGGATATATTCCTAATGGATTTCAAACCAAAGATTTGGACAATGCTTTGGATTGTTATGAAATCCGTGAAGATGGCACACTATGGTTGCATGAATGTGAGCGAGAATATATTGAAGGCGATCCAAACGGTAAAACATTCTTTGAAAAGTATGGGATGGTAAAAGTAACCAAAGATTGGTGGACGCATGTAAAAACAACCACAACCATACATATGTATGATTATAACAATTATAATGATGGACCATATGACTATTGGGTTGAATTTGAAATTGTATTTATTGACGGAGTTATTGACAAGATTAAACTAATTAAGTTTGAAGCTACTGATAACTCTAAAAGAAAAGAAGACTATAAACTTCATATTGAAGTACTTAAAAAGAACAAGGAGTTTGAATCTACTAATCTTTATAAATTAGTTATCAAACCATATAATAAAATTATTAGGTTTATCTGTAGATTGTTGTATTCTACTGGTTCATTTTTGATTGCTAATGTTTGGAAATTGGAACGTAAACTAATTATATGAAAGATCAAGAATCAATATTTCTAATTTGTGATTGTTTTGAACACGGACTTCTTGTTGAAAAATTTAAAGATGAAGAAGAAGTATCTTTGAGCTTGTTTGAAAGAGGTCTTAGTGGTAGAATTCTGCCATGGCGAGAAAGACTAAGATGGTGTTGGCAAATATTACGACATGGTAAACCTTGGTCTGATTATATAATTCTAAATACAGAAAATCAAAAACAACTAAAAGATTTTTTAAAATGAAATTTAAGAATTTTGAAGGTGTGGAGTACACTGTAAATTATAACAAACCGGCGTTATGGCACAATCGGCCGACATCTGGTTTGTGTGATAATCCTAATATTAAAAATCCACAAATTCATGTAGATCCAACGTTACTAACTCGTAGACAACTCAATGTATTGATTGAAGAAGTATTTCACGCACATTTGTATGATTTACCAGAAAAGAAAGCTCGTAAATTTGCAGCTAATTTAGGCAAATTGATTTACAATAAATTTTTAAAAAATGAGTAAAATTATAAATTTGACGGTTGGATTAATATTTGGTAGTATATTTGCAATAGCATTGATATTGGTGTTGATGATTTTCTTTGCGGTATTGATACCATTTTTCTTTTATTTCACACTAAAAGAAGTGCTTAAATATTTAACAAACACTAAATAAACATATGAAAACAGAAATAGACACAGTAAGTAAAAATATCATTCTTACTTACGCACGTAAAATCCGAAATGTTCAAAAAGAACAAATCGATCCATATATTGGACTAATTGAGAATGAATTAATTACACTCTTTCCTGAGTTGAAAGATCGTGAAGATAATGCTTTAAACTGGGCATATGATATTATTAATGCCGAATCTAATACTGAAGTAGTAGAGACTCTAACCAGATTAGAAAAGATTATTACAAACGAACGAAAAGAAAAGTGGATATGCAATTATTGCGGTAAAAATACCTATAATGATGATGTTGAATATCTTTTTGGTACAAACCACATTGGATGTGCATTAGAAGAAGATATCAAAAATAGAGAACATTCAGATCCAGATTACATTCTTGATGCAAGACTCAGAAAAATCACTGAACTTGAAAGTGAACTGAGAAACACTAAACGAGAACTTGTTAATATGGAGTTAAGATTAGAGCATCTAAGATCGGACTATCCCCACGAACCAACTAACTAAAACATCAAGCGTACCACTCGGTACGCTTTTTTTATTGACCACAACCACATCATCGTGTATACTTTTTATATATGATCAAATGTGGTTGTGGAAACGAAATTCATCCTGAACGTTATGAACTTGGTTACAAGATTTGTTTGTCTTGTGGCGAAAACAGTGCTAAACGTAACCAAAAGTATGGTTATCTTCATTTTGGACACAAAACTGCTGGCAGCATTGTGATCACTTCAAAAAAAGCATTTGACAATTACTCCAAAGTATCGTACCGTAAGGGAAAAGCCAGTAATATGGCATATGCTAGCCGTTTGAGCACTTCATTCTAATATTTATAATATATGACTGCATCATTCTATAAAACAGTATATCAACGCAAGTTTGAAGAATTGCCACGTTGGAAAAAGCTGGCAATCGTAGAAGATAGTGAACGAAATAATTGGAGCGGTCTACTCACTGAGTTTATTAAAGCTGTAATTGAAGAAGCTGAAAAAGAATACGCTAACTCCAAACCAAATGTAACAACCGTTCCAGTGGAACCAAAGAAAACTTTGGAAAATAAGGTCAAGAAGACTATTAAGAAAAAGATTTGACTTATTATAAACTACGTGGTATAGTAGTTTTGTTATGAACGTTTTGGATCATCTGAAGAGCAAGACAGTGGACGATATTAAGTCTTACTGTAAAAATAGTTGTATCGAAGCAGGTGTTGCTATGATGCACGTTAATGGAGATTTTAATCTCTCCACTTTGGTACGCAATGCAAACTTCTTTGGCTTCAAAGAAGCCATGTATGTAGGCGGAAGCAAGCAGTGGGATCGTCGTGGTACTGTAGGAACACATCATTATACGGATCTTAACCATATTAAGACTGAAGAAGATTTTGTTGCTTATGTAAATGATAACGGTTATACACTAATCGCTGTAGAAAACAACATTCCCAAGTATAGTGATAAGACTGTATCTATTTTTAACCACTGGGTATTTACTGGTGTAGATAAGCCAATGTTTGTATTTGGCGAAGAAAAGGCTGGATTGAGTGATTATGTTCTTGATAACAGTGACTATATTGTTACTGTTCCAGCATATGGCAGTGTACGATCACTTAATGTGGGTACTACTAGTGGAATTGTAATGGGATTTTATCGCAACTATATTGACAATAACTAAAATAATAATATGAGTACAAAATACGTTACGGACGGTAAAAGCACACGAATTGGATATGTAAAGGATAGTGGCAGCGTAATTTACGCACACGGTCCCAATGGTGAGAACGTTGGTTATTACCAAAAAAGCACTGACACTACGTTTGACCGCAATGGCAAGCGTTATGGCTTTGGCGATTTGACCAATGCTCTGGTTTTTGAGGCTGCTCGAAAGAATTAAAAAAAGAACGTTGACATTTTCTAAAAGCGTGGTAAGATAAATTTGTAGTCGGTTAACATTAACAAAAAACAAAAAATATGAACAAGACAGGCCGTAAGGCAACCGCAGTAAACGAAATCACTGATCGCAATTTCACCATTGTTGATCTGATCAACATCAACACTAACGTTAAGGCTCCTACAATTCGGATGCACGTTAAGCGTAGTGTAACCGCTGGACGATACAAGATCAGTGGTTCACAGAAGACTGGTAAGCGTGGTAAGCCAAGTATCGTATATACATACGACACAACTCCCACTGTTGCCACAACCACCACTGCTGAACCTACTCAGACTTCTGCAAATTAAACGGTATTAAGAATTGGGGTTAATAAAAAAAGCTTGTTAATCCCTTTTCTTAAACTATTTATTTTTAAAAGTAGTATATGGGAAAGTCATTCAAAGATCGTCGTTCACGCAACGAAGGAAATTGGCGCAACAAATCAAATAAAAAGGTTAACAAGAAGTGGCAAGCCACTGACGTAAAACCATCACGTTACAATTCAAAATATGAAGACGAAGACAACTCAAACAGTTATTAACAATCTCAAATCAAAAATCGCAGAACGAAAGTTGCATCTAACAGATCTATACGCAGAATATTATTATAAGGCTGCTATTAAGCAGACAGTAGATGAAAAGATTGGCACTGAACCAAATCGTGATCTACTACGTTACGTCGAGGGAAAGTAAACTAAATATTTAAATAAAGGTTATATGAAAGACACTACACTCAAGCAGTTGGTACGTGACCGCAAGGGTCAACCCCGTGGTATGGTTGTTGCCACAGTAATTGATGGCGCCATCCGATTTGGTTGGAGTCACACCAATACAAAAGCAGGTGATCGTTTTGATAAGTGCAAGGCACTCACTATTGCTCTAGGTCGAGCTGAAAATGGTTGGGGTCCAAAAACAAATGTACCTGTTTCTACAGCCAAGATTCTAAATAAGATGATTGATCGATCCGTTCGCTATTACAAGAATGTTCCCGTCTACGGTATTTAATTCAACTATTTATAAAAATGAACAAGTACATTACCGATAATTTCACCGGGTCAATTGACGATCTACTAAATCATTGTTCCAATCTAGATACATCAAAAGTAGAAGAACAAGTCAAAGCTGAAGAAAAAGAAGCCTGTATTCAAGTAATTATGAAAGAACTTGAATGTGATGAAGCTGAAGCTGAAGTCATTTATAATGAAATTGCTTTGGCAGAAGTTAAAGAAACAGTTGACAAGATGGTAGCAGAGGGTCTATTATATGTATCTGGTCACAACGAAGATGGCGAACCACTGTTTCAGCTAACTGAACTTGGTAAAGCTGTTCGTAACGAACTGGGCGACGGTAAGTAATTATACCATAATGCTCCGGTACTGGCGGGGTCTTCTAAGCCCTAAGTGCATAAATGGATGAAAATGGGGGTTCAAGTCCCTCCCGGAGCGCCATTTTAATAAAGCCTATCTATTAAATTCCATCCATATTTTTTATACATATGTAAATTTTCTCGTTTGGTCAATTTAGTAATACCGTTCTTTTCAATAATAATTTTCTTTGTATCGGAATTATAAAGATGTTTATCGGCACACGTAGTTGTACAGTATTTGTGAACAGAAGTTCTAGGTAAAAATATTTTTTTACAACGAATACATTCTGTTTCTTTTGAATCGAATTTTGGAAGGAAATACTTATCCCAGTTAATAACCCTACCAGAAACCCATCCATTAGGAACTTTGTTTGGATAAAATTTATTGCTTAATTTTAATTCTACATTGTGATACCATTTTTTTCCATAACCACTATTAGATGTGCCGGATTGATGTTGTGATTGAATTTTACTGAATTCGATTTTTAATTTTTGATAAATTCTATTATTTATTTTGTATTCTCTAAGTTGATTTTCGCTTTTATACCAAGCCATTGAAGCAAACGCTTTCCACATTTTCTTATATTCTACGGAAGAAGATGGAAATACAGAAGTTAATAAAAGGTGACATATATAATGTTCTCTAGCAGTCAGTTCAACTAAATTCGATGAACAATTTAACCCACCTAAACACTTTGGAATTATATGATGTGTTTCTGTATATTGGTTTAAAACCGGATTGTTTAAACGATGATGTATTATACGATAATACCAATTTTTATATTTATTATTTTGATCTTCTAATGTCATAATAAAAGTTATTTACTTATAAGTATAACTTAGAAGTTTAAAAAATAATCTTTTTGGTAATTTTACGAATATTTGTATATATTTATAATTTACCTCAAAACTTCTTGAAAAAAGAAGTTGATCTTTGAAAACTTAGTGGTAAGATAAAGAAGTAGTAAGTATTTGTTCTTTCAGCGTGGTGGGAGAAGCACTCCTCTAGAACATCTTTGTATGGTGGAACTGCCTTGGCCTTTAACCAAAGGGGGTCACCGACGAAAGAATAAAATACTTAGTTGACAAAACAAAAAATTGTGGTAAGATAAAAAAGTAGTAAGTAATAGTTCTTTAACAAATTTTAATGGCCTTGTAGCTCAGTTGGTAGTAGCAGAAGCCTTTTAAGCTTTTGGTCGTGGGTTCGAGTCCCACCGGGGCCACCATTTTAACTGGTAATAAACGAAGTAAATCATATATTGTGGGACAACTACACTTTTAAGTATCGTGATTGATTACGAAAGCATTTTTTCCGTGTAGAATTTGACTTTCATCATTAAACATATTAAATGATTAACCCAAACACAACTGTGTGCTGTGCTGAAAAATGTCCGCTACACAGCGATGCTTACGTAGATAAGTAACTCAATGAATATTACCAGTTCATTTAACGGAGTCATCGTCTAACGGTTTAGGATAATTCCCTTTCACGGAATAGATCAGAGTTCGATTCTCTGTGGCTCTACCATTTGATGTTTGGTTGTATAGCTAAGAAAAACAACTTGGTGGAGGGTATATAACCAAAATGCCCCTAGAGTTGGAAGTTCTCTTAAAAAACTTCTTGGTTGCGGGGTTAGCGCATGGTATACTCTGTTTGTTGGGTGGATAGAGTATTCAATAGATACACCCAACATAATTTTTAGGATAGTTCTTTATAAACAATTTAAACAGCTGGCGGCAGGTTATTATTTGACGATGGCTCATAACCATTGGTAACTAAGTGAGATTCTTAGGCGAGCGACCATTTGTAATGGCTGGGGCTTCAGCAAGCAAGATTCTTTCATACGGAATCTTTAATGAGGGCAGCACTCATACCAGCTACCATTTATTGTTCCTTGAAATTTTAACTTTTGTGTAAATAAAATGTATTCTTGTTTGGCTCTCTAATATATATTAGATATGACAGAAGAAGAATACTTGTTAAATCCAAATAAATGTAATGTTTGTAGTTCTATAATAAAATACAATTCTAGAGCTAGAGAAAGAAATAGAAAATATTGTAGTTTGCAATGTTTTGCAAAATCAAGGACTATACTCTCTATTGATGATTATGAAAAAAATCCATTAAAATGCTGTGAATGTAATCAGATAATTTTGTTTTCTAAAAAAAGAAAACGAAAAAAAGTATATTTTTGTGGCAATAAATGTGCGGCTATTTATAGAGGTAGAAACTTTAAGTTAAGTGATGCTGGACTAAAAAGTTTAATAGAAAAACATAAGGTAATACAGAAGAAAGTTTGGACTAAAGAAAAAAGGTTGGAACATTCATTGAAAATGAAGAAAGCAGTGGATGATAATCCAGAATCTTATTCTAGTAAAAATGTTTGTGGTAGAGTTAAAACAATTAAGACTATAGATAGTTTAGGTAATGAAACTAGTTGTCTTGGTAAATGGGAATTATTGGTAATAGATTATTTAAACAAAAATAATATAAGATGGTCAAATAAGATTGAAGAAAATTTCCAATATTATTGGAATGAATCTTACCACAGATATTTTCCAGACTTTAAATTATTAGATTATGATAATGTCTTTATTGAAGTTAAAGGATATGAAAGAGATAGAGACAAAGCTAAGTGGGAACAATTTCCACATAAACTAATAATTATAAAAAAAGAAGAAATTGAAAAGTTAAAAACAAATAAATTTCAGTTGACTTTTGAAAATTTGACACTATAGTTAGTATATAAGATTTGATGTTCTTTTAAAAATTTGCGGGGTAGATCAACGGAATAGATCGTCCGGCTCATAACCGGAAGGTAGAGTGTTCAATTCACTCCCCCGCTACCATTTAGTGGTTCCGTAGTTTAACGGTAGAACGCAACGCTTATAACGTTGATAAGCTCTAGATTTGAGCACGGTCTCGGTTCGAATCCGGGCGGAACCACCAAATTTAGGAACTATATCGTGCGTAGAGAAACATTAATAATGACTCTACTATTCGTGAAAGTCTAACGGTAACTCTTCCATATCGTAAATGATGGTGCAAATCCATTGGAAGAACAATTTTAAATGGCTAGGTAGCCCAAAGGCAGGAGGCAGCACTCTCAAAAAGTGTACAGTGTCAGTTCGAATCTGACCCTAGCTACCATTTTTTGAAAAAGCAGTTGACATCAGAAGATGATGTGGTAAGATAAAAGAGTAGTAAGTGATGGTTCTTTAAACAATTTATGCCTATGTAGACCAACGGCAGAGTCACGAAACTTAAAATTTCGGTAGTACTGGTTCGAATCCAGTCATAGGCACCATTTTTTGATAGTTCTTTAACAATTTAAGATAGTGGCGGAACAACCTTTGTATAGGGGTAACGCACAATAGTGGTGAAGAATCATTATTGGTTGGAGTAATAATGTGCAGTGTAAGTCTATGGCGGATTGTGGGTCGTACAACCTATAATTCAAGCGTAACGACATCGTAGCTAAAATAAATGATATATCGTAGGTCGTTGTGGGAAACCAATCCCATCAATCGTTAACATAGAGAGTAATTAACTTTATGGATTGTGGATGAATAACGGTGCATATTGTGAAACTTGGAGGTAATCATTAGTCCTTCCTATTTGAATTTAAATGCGGGTCAAGTGTAAAGAGGGCACGCTGGTCTACCAGATCAGAAGGCGAAATGCAAAGTTCGGACCCGCTCCAGTTTTTTTAAAATGGCTCTGTGATGTATGGTGCATGGGCAGACTTATAATCTGTATAATCCCTAGATTTGGGTGCTGATAGGGTTCAATTCCCTACGGAGCCACCATTTTTTAAAGTAAAAGTATTTACGGGTCAATAGCTCAATGGTTAGAGCGTAGAACTCATAATTCTTTGGTTATCGGTTCAAGTCCGGTTTGACCCACCAAATTTAAGTTAGTTCTCTTATAACGAGTGCTGGGTATATTGTGTAAGTATTATTATAGGTTTTTATACCAATGGCTAATATGTCGCTTGTATTATCTATTTTTCTACCCAACCCATAATATGGATCCAGTGCTACTTTATCACCAACGCCTGCTCCGCCTGTGCCGGAAAAGTATCCTGTTGCTATGACTGTACCAGGATTTATAATGACATTACCTGTATTGGTTGTGGCTATTTGTGTGACTACTGATCCTGTGACATTGAGCCAAGTTAAAGGGTCTGTAACAGTTGGATTAACTAGCAAATCCCATCTACCACTAAAAGGACTATTATTGCCTGGTTCTGCTAAAAAATCCAATTGTTCTGGTATTATTTGAGCGCATTTTGAAGAGATGCTATTGTATCTTAAAAATAATACGCCATCGTATTCTGCTGAAGCAATTGCAGCTCCTGCATAATTTGCTGCTACTACTCTTTTTCCGGTGTTTTGAAAACCGCCTTCGCTTATGACTGTACTACATATTTGTGTCAGTAAGCTGCCAGTTGTAGTATTTTTGTGGGTAGTTATTTCGAATCTAATAGGCAAATTGGGATTACGTAGATACACTGTTTCTAAACTATTGTAGTTATTTATTTCGTGTACATAAATTACTATACCTTTTTGTACCACGCCATATCTTACTCTACCCACGCCTAACCATTCATAATCTATTGTATAAATTTGTGCTTTATTGGTATCTAATATGTTACCGCTTGGACCTGATCCATTCATTTTATCTAGGTTCCAACTACTTTGACTGACAAAAGTATCAGTTTTGATCTTATTAATAGTTTTTCTAAGTACAATGCCAAAGCTACTGCCACTACTCTGAAAGAAGTATCCATCATCATCATCAAAGCTACCTATGCTCTTTTTTATACCGTCTACTCCCGTACCAAATTTACTTGTGCAAATGACTTGCTGACTTTTACCCGGTTGATAAACAAATATTCGTTTGGTTTGTTTTATAGCTCTACTACCACTTGTTTGTGTAACTCTAAATGTGCTTTGAGCACTACCACTATTCCAAGTTACAGTAGCACTTCCTACTGTTTTGATATCAAAATAGAAGCTGCCACTATCTACAATTTGTTTGCTATCAAATAGTGTGGTTGGATTGCTTACACGCCATTTGCCAAATGCATCTATACTTGGACTATCAGCTGCTAATATTTGTGTTTTTTCGAAGTATGACATAAATTATAATATCCAATATTGATTTGTTCCGTCGCTTTGTACTACCATATTTGTTCCTTTATGAGAGATACTTTGAGTTAGATCGTAGTCTATAAATGAAGCGTTTGAGACTGTGACATTAACGCGGTGTCCACTAGTATCTATTTTCTTTATATTATAGATGTTAGTATTACCCACTGGATTTGGTAATTTGACATCAAATGATCCACTTGTAGCATCGCATAAGATTGTATAATCGGTAGTATATGATATTGTATAGTTATTAAATATTTTTTTAACAGGATAGCTTACATTTGTTATTTGTATATAGCTTGCTGTGACTGTATAAAGTGCCCAACTGGATGTGATTGGGTAGGTGCTACCAGTTTGCATTATGGGGCAACTACAAGGTGCGTAACTAGCGCTTAAAGAATTGCTTGATGTTACATTTAAAAGTTGAATTTGGCTGCCTGTGCCATTGAGGACTAAGCTACTACTGTAGATTTGGAGTAATCTGGGATATGACTCACAAATTTTTTGTGTATTTAGATTTTGAGATGGAAACTGAGGCATATCATATTATATTAATTATAAATCTTTTTGTAGTAGATTTTTAATTAATTCTTTTTTTGCCTCTTTATTTAATTTACCGTTTGATTTTATCTTTTTGATTTCCTCATTAAGATTTCTCAATAGATTTTGTTTTGCATTTTCTACTGATTGTGATTTTTCTACAACAACTTCTTTTTGTTCTTCTTTGAGTTTAATTTCTACAAGTGGTGATTGTTTGATATTTTTGATTTCTTTGATTTCCACCTTATTATAATTATCAAATTGTACTTCACTTTCCCACGGGGTAACCAATTGATTTTCTACAATGACTTCCAATTTAATCTTGGCAGTATCACTTTCAGTAAAGTACTTTTTGAGACTCTTGATGGGTACAGTGATAGTATTTTTATCTACGCTGCCAAAGAATACTAAGTTAACATCTTCACTTTCAATGATCAATCGAGCTGAGCTATTTTTGTAAGAAGCATTTTTAATACTAGCTTCACATTCAAATGTTTCTTCTTTATCCAAGTAAATTTTGTAGCTCATCGTCTTTGTACTTTCTTATATTTTTAATGTCAACTCCTACCTCATTTAATGTATTAAGAATGAAGTTAACGTCATTTACTTTTATAAATATCTTTTTGTCGGGTATTTCAATAGTTTTCTTATATTTTTTATTTTGACACTGCAATAGTATATCAACTAATCTAGCTCTTTTAACAGGATTTTTTATTTGATAATCCAACAGTGCTTTTTGTTGGTCTTCATAATTGTCAAAAGGATGATCACCCCATTCTTGTGGATTGCGTGCTCCTCCTTGTGTTGCTTCTAAAGCACCTGCTATACAGTCTCCCCAAGTGAAACAATATGAACTCCACGTATCACAAACTGACGCAAATGTATTAGTAACTGACATCAACTATAAGTAGTTATTATATTTTCATATTTTACTTGACCGCCACAAATATTTGATATATTATAGTAGATAATATGGCACATTTAATTAAACTAAATCAGTTGGATCTCAATCACGATAATACACGCACTTATGTTCCTATTCTATTTAATTTGGATAGGGCCATTAGTATGGAACCCAGTGTAAGTGGTAAACACACAGCGATTATTACAGCGCATAATGGTGCTGGTATTCGTGTAAAAGAAACATTGGATGAAATTCTGCATCTATCAAAGGGTTGCGTTAAAAACGTTTTAAACGGTTAATATATGATTAATATAAAGAATATCAATGTTTCTGCTTATAAAGAAGAGTTTGTTAAAAACAGACGAGTTGTAATAGATAACTTTTTGACAGAAGAATATGCTGAAAAGTTGTATAAGTACTATACAACCGAAATGAACAAAGAATATTGGTCTGCTACATATATGCCGTCACTTAGATATGAAGGTGATTGGGAGTGGTGGCAAAATATTCCGGGTAATAGATATGTTATGGAACAAGCTTATCAACACGCTTGTAACGCTAGAGATAACAATTTATTCAGTTATTTTTTCTATAAAACTATGCCAGGTGTTATGGAAAAGGCTAAATCCGTTGTTTATGAAGAAACAATGGCTTTCTTTAACGGTAAAGAAATGATTGAGTTTATTAATAGTGTAACTGATTTGGAAATTACGATGGGAGACAAAACCTTTGTGAGTCGTTATGCTGAAAACTGCTTTTTGAGCAATCATACAGATGATGTTAACGGTAAATTGGCATTTGTGTGTCATTTGACCAAAGATTGGAATCCTGATTTTGGTGGGTTATATTTTGATTTGAGAGACAAAAACAATATCAGAGCGATCAATCCATCTTTTAATAAATTGGTAATTTTTGAAGTAACAGCTGGAGTAGCACCACATTGTGTAACACAGGTTGTTAATAACTCAAACAAAGAAAGAATAAGCGTATCTGGTTGGTATAATTAATAAAATAAATTGTTATGTATATTCCTGTAGAACACGAACACATTCCACTTGTAGTAATTGATAATTTTCTTCCCCGAGATTATGTTACTAAATTGTATGAAGATTTTGTCAAGTTAAAGCCACATTTTGGTGTACCACATTGGAGTGGTGGTTACAATGATGGTGCTGCTTATAATCCAGATGAACCATTGAGTCCATTGTGTACTGGACAAGATGTTTGGCTTCCATTTAACAATGATCAAGCTGAAAAGAACAAAGATTTGGGTTATTATGTATCAAATCTAAGCAAATATATCTTTCATCAGGGTATATTAGATTTTTTAACCCACGCTAAAAATGAAGAACTCACTGCTTATGCTAAGTACAGATACTTGTATAAGTACCACATCATTAATTATGGTGATGGTGGTTATTATAACTGGCACCGAGATTTGTCAGTTAGTGGAATGACTTGGGATGGTGTAGATGTAAACAAACAAAATGCATTTACATTTGCACTTACTTTGGTTAAAGATCCAAGTGTGATGAAGGGTGGAGAACAATACTTTATGTATAAAAACCATACATACAGATTGCCACTTACAAGCAATCAGTTAGCAATCTTTCCATCCACAGTGTTTCACGCTTGTAGTGAAATTACTGCTCCAAAGGATTTGGCTTGGGAAAACAAGAGATTCAACATACAGGCGTGGTTATGTCACGGTTAATATATGGAGTTTATTCACACATATTTGGGTTACAATAATAACCGAGACGAGTATAACTGTGAAATATTAAATAACAAGAAAAACTCGGTGGGTTTTTGTAAATATTATAAAAATAATAGTTATGATGAAATTGTGTGTATAGAATTCATAAACATACGATATGAACATCGTCGTAGAGGGTATGCTACGGCGTTGGTTAAAGAACTACAGAGTAGGTATACATTAAAATGGGATTATAGGTTTAGTGAGACTGGTAGAAAATGGTATGATGGATTGAGAAAAAAACAAGTGATAACTGATTGATTATTATATTTATTTCTATAATAACAATTTAAATTCACTATTATGACCAAAGAAGATCTAAAACAACTAATTCAAGAAGTCTACGAAGAAGAAATGGCAGAAACCAAGAAAAAAGGTGCTGCTAAGGAAGAACCAAAGAAAGAAGCTCCTAAAGCTCCTAAAGCACCTGTGAAGAAAGCTGCTGAAGCTCCAAAAGCAGAAGATCCAAGCAAGATTACCAAGTCATTTGTCAAGACAATTGACAAACACGGTGATAAGAACAAATTTGCTGGTGACAAGGGTGATGCTGAATTATTTGGTAAAATCAAGAAAATTCTTACTCCATATGTTGGCAGAAGATTAGAAGAAGCTGATATTGATAAGATGATGGGAGAAATGGAATGTGATGAATGTTACGAAGAAGGTGCAAAACCTGATTTCTTAGATTTAGATAAAGATGGTAATAAGAAAGAACCAATGAAGAAAGCAGCAATGGATGCTAAGACCAGTAAAAAGTTAAAAGAAATTATAGAAAAAGCAAAAAACATTTAAATTATTTAACCCGTCGTAAATGACGGGTTTTTTTGTGTAATAAAATAATATGAAAACTCCGTGTAAAAGAATCTGTGTGGTTGTGGATGCTAAACTATGTGAAGGATGTGGTCGTACTTGGGAAGAGTTGCGAGAGTGGTCATTTTATAGTGATAAACAACGTGATGAGATAATGGAACGGTTAAAACACTTTAAAAGTAAGCATAAGAGTAGATTTGATTAATATTTATAACTACTATGAAGCTATTTAGAGACTTACTGTTAGAAAATCCAGATACTGTATATTATAAGAAAAAGACATATAGTTATCGTAGCCCAGCGAACAAATGTGCTTTTCTTGTATATAAAGATGAAAAGAGTGGTAAAAATGCTATATTTGGATATAGTCTTGTTAAAAAAGAATTTTATTGTGATGACCCCGAAGTTTTAAAGGATGTAGACGAACTATCCAAACAGCCAAGTCTCAAATTGGATACAAGTATGAATTCTGATAATCAGCTTGATTATTGGGGACAAAGAGCAATAACTAACTTAAAGAACAGTAATAGTGGGGGAGGTCATTTAGATATAGAAAATCTTTTAAAAGGTATAGGTAGATTTGGTATTTATGCTGATCCACTTTTGAAGGGTAGAATATTTGAGGTAGATGATGCTAAAGATGTGGTTGATGATTCTCATTTAAAGATTGAAACTACAATACCAAGTGGCAAAGGTATTATTGTAACATTCTGGGATTCTAAAAGAGATAGAATAATTAAGTATAAAGATCAATATGATAAGGTTATAGAGTTCAATGGATATGACCCCAAAGAATGTTTGTATGAACCAAGTATGAATTTTTATACATATGATAACTTTTACAACGATGGTCCATCAATATCGGAAAAACCTTCACGAACTACCACTTCAAATACTACTGATACTACTTCTAGGAACTTACAAACTGGAGGTAATCCAGTCAGTTTCAAAGTGGGTGATAATGTGAAAGTTAGAGGAATGAAGACTTCTGGAGTGGTTGTATCTATTGCCGGAGATAAAATTACTATAAGAATAACGGATACAGATGTTGAAGGTGTTAGTGTTGGTTCTGAAAAAACGTTTTCTTCTTGGTTTTTGGAACCTGTTGTCATTAATAATACAGAATTTAAAGTGGGTGATAAAGTAAAATACAAAGGTTATGACACATATGGTGAAATAAAATTTATTGATGGAAATACTATTATTGTTAAAATAAATCAGTCTGATATTCCTCTTATGCCTGTAGGTGTAAGTTTTAGTTTTCCGCCATCTGCTTTGGAACTTGATAAAAGAACTCAAGGTGAGACGATTGAGAAAGTAGTTGATGATAAGACTCAAGAGTTTGTTGAAAAACGAGGTAAACTACATTCAACGGGTGCTACATTTACTCCAACGGAAAAACAAAATTTAGAAAAAGAAGTAGATAGTTTGGAAATTGAAATCAAGATACTAAACGATCTATTGAATGCTGGTATAAAAAACTATACAGATAATGTAAAAGATGTGGTTGCTAAATCTATTCAACGCAAACTACACGCCATGTCAAAAGAAAAACAAGATAGATATAGTTTGATAGCCCAAGCTGAAAAGCAATATGGTATGCCTATTGCACAAATAAGACAAAAGTATAGAAATGTGCCATTGGATCAATTGGTTAAGAAAGAATCGTTATATAAGAAACTATTAAAGGCATTAAGAGGATGAAAACAAAGAAATTACGCATTTTCGATTTGGATGATACACTTTTTGAAACTGAAGCTAAAGTTATTGTTACTTCATCGAATGGTACTAGTAGAGAAATTACCCCAGCTGAATATGCTGTATACGAACCACAACCAGGCGATAAGTTTGATTTTAGTCAATTTCAAACACTTATCAACCCAACACTAATTCGTTCAATTGGTAAACGATTTTATAAGATAGTTACATCTTCGAATGGTGATCGTAAGACGGTGATATTGACGGCTAGAGGTTCTGAAGCAGCCCCACACATAAGAGATATAATTAGAAAGTACTTTAGAGTGGATATTGAAGTGATTACTCTTGGTACTGGCGATCCTATGGCTAAAGCTAATTGGATATTGAACAAAATACAAAATGAGAGTTACAATGATATATTCTTTGTGGATGATAGCAGCAAGAATATATTGGCTACCTATAGAACTATTAGTAACTTACCTATTAAGTATAAGTTAGTTGATATTACTACCCCACGTAAATATGAGGGTAACAATCTTCCAACTACCAATAGTTTAACTGAGATGTTAAAGAATGTGGTTGATAAAGAAAGACTTAAAAAGGCTTATAAGTTTTTTGTTAACAAGTTAAGTTTACCCAGTGGAAAAATCAAGTTAGAGTTTGGTAGTTTAGAAGATGATGTGCAAGGTAAGGTAAAAGTGGAGGGTGATGGAAAGCCATATAAAGTGAAGAAATATACAATTATTATGAGAACAAACAGTCCTCATAGCAGTGATGATCAAATCAAGACATTGGCGCACGAGTGTTGGCACATTAAGCAAGTGGAAGATGGTAAATTAAATACATTTGATAATAGTTGGGAAGGTAAAGTATATCCTAGATACAAAGACAATGATCCAAAAGAAAAGACTTTGCCTTGGGAAGTTGATGCTAGAGCAAATGCTGAAGAGTTGTATTTGGATTATAACAGATATGCTAGAGAAACAGGCGCTGCTAAAAAGATTATAAAGATTAAATAATATGTTAATCGACTCACCACTTGTTAAAGATGGAGTAATGTCTGGGTCCAGTATATTTACGGGATCGATAAATATAAGACCCAGCGATTTGACTATACAGTCAAATGCTGTATATCTAACTTTAGATAATAATACAGGTAAAATAGGAAAATCACCTGTTATATCAACAACCACAAGTGGCACATCCGGCACTGCTGGAACTGCGGGTACAGCAGGTACTAGTGCTACAGCCGGTACAAGCGGTTTGACTGGATATCCAGGTAGTAGTGGTACTAGTGGTGTTGGATCTACATTATATACTGGTAGCACTTATCCTATTACTGCAAGTTGGGCAATTACAGCTAGTTATGCATTGAATGCGAATGCTGGTGGTACTCAGTTATATACTGCCAGTACATATCCTATCACTGCGAGTTGGGCGGTAAGTTCTAGTTATGCTTTATATGCACTGAGTGGTGGTACTCAATTATTTACGGGTAGCACTTATCCAATAACTGCAAGTTGGGCTTTATATGCGATAAGTGGCGGTACAAAGTTATTTACTGGCAGTACTTATCCTATAACTTCCAGTTGGGGTATTACTGCTAGTTATGCTTTGAATAGTGGTACTAGTACCGCTGTATTGTTTACTTCTTCATTTTTTAAAGGTGAGGTTTTATCTAAAATAACTTGTTCTGCTTATTATTCGTATTATCATTTAAGTACCCAAAATGATTTAAATATAAGACTTACTGGTAGCAAAATTCCCTCTGCTTTTTCTATAAGATTAGTAAATAGTGGCAGTATCAGTCATCGTGTAAGATTATCTCCATATAATACTATTGAATGGGCTGGTGTTGCTAGTGGATTTGATAATACTGGGTCCATATTGATGGCGGGTAATCAAGAATTATTTTTCTCATTCATTTTTTATGATAACGCTGCTATTGGTAGACCTGTAAGTAAATCTATAGCATTTATAACTGATTTAAAAACACCTGGTTTACAAAACAAAACTACAGCTCAGAATTTGTATATATTGGGTGAAGGTTTATCAGGAATGGTATCTGGTAGCATAAATGATCCAAATACATACATATTTACAGCTGATGGAGGTGGTACTGAACCATCTGCGGCTGGATTAACCAGCAAAGCTTTTTGGGGGTGGATGCCAGTTTATGTAGAAGGATATGGTAGAAAATTCTTACCTCTATATGAATAAATAAATATTAAGTATATCTTCTTTCTATTTATAACTATAACATTATCTATGACAAACACACGTGTAGAAAAAGAACAAACAGTAACATTACACAGAACGGTAAAAGGTTTTTATAAAGCCTCTGTAATGGGCGTTGATGAAAACAATCAGGTCAGCGAACAATTTTCAACAGGTTGGAAACCCAACACAATTTTAAACACTGGTTTGGACAAAATTGCTTATATGCCATGGGCACAAGTGTTTCAATTTTGTTTGGTTGGTGATTATCCATATGGTCCAACTGACACATTGACTGCTTCTTTTAGTGAAAAGATGTTGAAAAGACCAAGAAAAATCAACGCTTTTTATCTAACTGGCGAAAATAACTGTGGTCATAAAGTTTCTGGTAGTCTGGTCAGATTATACAGAACATTCGATTTTTACAAAGAATTAGATAATACCACATACACTGAAGTTGGTTTCAAAGAAACACCTGCTGCAACTACATTGTTTAGCAAAATTCGTTTGGATCCACCAATTACTTTGCACGCTGGTCAATATCTTCGTGTAAACTACGAATTGCGTGTAAATATGAGTCCATTCAGCAGCAGTGTGGGTGGTAGAATTCCAGCTCAATATCCTTCTTTTACTGGTTGGACAACTGGTTCACTAGACAGAGAAGCAATTCAAAAGATCGGTTTGTGTGGCATTGATAGTGGTAGTGGTTTGGCAATTCCAATTGATGAAGGTGGTTTTTGTAACGAACCATTTGCTCCTGGCCAAATAAGCTTTGGACCTGGCTTTGGTTTCGTAAATAGATATTATAACGGATCTAATGTAAACTATGTTCCTACAGGTTCATTTTTCCCAGCTGTAAGTTATGAACCAAATCCATTCAAAGCAGTTGGTCCGCTTCAAGAATTTTTTGCGAATTATCAAAATCCATATCAATTTTTGGATTTGGGTATATCTGCTAGTTTGAGTGTTAACAACGGTAGATACAGTGGAAGTTATTGTATTCCAAATATAGCCGCATACAAACCAAGAAATTATTTTACCAGTGATTTATTTTATCAACTATCAGAAATATTTTCTAACTTGTATACCAGTTATGGTACAAATTGGGCAGTTGATCCTCCAGGCGCTGGTGGTAGTGGACAAGGTGATACTACAGAAACTGAAGGAACTTATTACGTTAGTCAACAAAATACTGATAATCCCAACACCGGTCAGTGGGGATTCAAAACTGGCGTAACAATTGCAGACACAGCTGTATACTATAGTTCAAATAGATTTACAAAATTAGATAATTTGTGGACTCCATATTCTAAATTGGCTACACTAACTAGCGTACCTGGTGCAACACCTACGTTAAGTACCAACAACAACAATACCAATTTGTTTAATGATTTCTTTTACGATCCATCTATGCAAAATAGTGGAAGTTTGAGCTTTCCAAAATTTCCAAGTAGATTGATGGTGCCAGGAGGCAGAGGTACAGGATCCAAATATGAAATAGAAGAAAGTCCCGCTACACAACAAACAGTTGATGGTAAAAAGATGATAGCTGGTGATGGTATTATAGACAAGAAAATACCAAATTATTTCGTTTATTGGGATGATTGGAATCCATATCAAACCACCGCTTCATTAGCAAATATGCCATTGTGGGTAAGACGCACAGGTTGGACAGGTACACCTTCTCCAACAAGTGGACGTAAAGTTGGTACAAACTATTATGTACGTGGAAGCAGTTGTTTTCTATCAACATTTAGTGGATCTGCTACATCTTCGTTTAATGCACGTGATAGATCTAGAAATTCAACCACCAAGATATTTTCAGTTGAATTGCCAATGTATTTGAATCCATATACTCAAAGTACTTATACAAGAGACAAAGTGGTTATTTTTAGCAATGGTGTTGCTAATAATGAAGATATTCCAACTTTATATAGACCAGATCCAGCTGTTGCTCCGTTGTGGAGAACAATTGGTGTGGGTCCAACCAGTATTAACTTGACACCTGAGGCGATGAATGATGCGGCTAAGAACAATGGTTATGTGTATGTATTGCAAAATGGACAAACCAAGAGCAAAGATTATTCATTGAAGATGGTGTTTAGATACACTTGGGGTAGAGGTTAATTATAAAATAACTTGTTATGGCATATATTTTAGTAAATACAGGATCTATTGCTAATAGTGATACTGCTGATACTATCAGAGAAGGTTTTCATAAAGTAAACAGTAACTTTATTAGTTTAAATACCAGCGGCATCACCAGTTCAATTAACTTGGCTGGTGCTGCTGGAGGTAGCAGTGGATTGTATTTACCAATTGTTATAAATGGTACCACGTATAAAATACTATTAAACAATAATTGAATAGATTATTGGTGGTACTATTTATATGTTAGTAAATTATGTCCATCAAGAAGTTAGATTTATTAAGAATTATAACCAGCTCAAATTATCTTTATAATTTTAGCTCCAGTTATTCTAACAAAGCATTAACTGCAAGTTATGCTTTAAATGCTAGCGGTGGTGGCGGTGGTACATCAGGTACAAGTGGAGCTGGAGGCAGTAGTGGAACAAGTGGAACTGGATCTCCTGGCACAAGTGGTACGTCCGGCTCTTCTGGTGAATCCGGCACATCTGGTACAAGTGGTAGTAGTGGTACTTCTGGTAACTCTGGTTCAAGTGGATCAAGTGGATCAAGTGGATCAAGTGGTGTAAATGGCGATAATGGCACTAGCGGAACATCTGCAACTGCTGGAAGTAGTGGTACAAGTGGCGTAGGATCGCCTGGTACATCGGGTTCATCAGGTGAATCTGGCACATCAGGTAGTAGTGGTTCAAGTGCTACTGCGGGTAGTAGTGGCACAAGTGGTGTAGGTTCTCCAGGCACTAGTGGTAGTAGTGGAGCTTCAGGCACATCAGGTAGTAGCGGTAACAGTGGAACAAGTGGAAGTAGCGGAACAAGTGTATCTGTGTCTGGTACAACAAATAGATTGGTTAAATTTACCAGTGCTTCTACAATTGGCAATACATCAACTGTACACGAAAGTGGATCTGCATTTTTAGGAGTGGGTGTATCATCAAGTTTAGTATCAAGATTGCAAGTTTACCGCAGCGGAAGTAATTCAAGTGTACTTAAAGTGGATGGTGGAAGTGGTACATTATTCGAAGTTACCGATAATCTAAGCGGTAGTTTATTTAGCGTAAACACCATAGCAGGTTTTCCAATACTAGAAGTATTTAGCAACAATAGGATGGTTGCTGGGGCTTATGGTACAAATGCTTTAGTAGTAAGTGCCAGTAGCGTTGGTATCGGTATTGCCACACCAAGTACCAAACTACACATTCAGGGTAATGTAAGTGGTAGCCAATTTACATCAAGCAGAAGAAACGCAGTTGGATTTTCTGGTACTGCAAGTTATGCGAGACGAGCTTTGACTGCGAGTTTTGCTTTGAATGCAAGTAGTGTGGGTATTATGAGAACTGGCAGTAGATATCCTATAACTGCAAGTAGAGCAATTACCGCAAGTTATGCTTTGGCTAGTGCTGGTGGTGGCGGAGGCAGTGGTACTATATCAAGTGGTATAGTTAATAGAATACCTAAATACACAGGTACAACTACTGTTGGTCAATCATTTACTCCTATTTTTGAAAGTGGATCTGCTTTTGTTGGTGTTGGACCTATTTCTACCAGTTTGGTATCAAGACTACAAGTTTTCCGCAGTGGAAGTAATGCTAGTGTGCTTAAAGTAGATGGTGGAAGCGGTACATTGTTTGAAGTCACTGATAATCTAAGCGGTAGTTTATTTAGTGTAAATACTATTGCTGGTTTTCCAATACTGGAAGTATTTAGCAACAATAGGATAGTTGCTGGCGCTTATGGTACAAATGCTTTGGTTGTAAGTGCTAGTAGCGTTGGCATTGGCATTGCTACTCCAAGTGCCAAACTACATATTCAAGGTAATATAAGCGGTAGTCAATTTACCAGTAGTAGACGAAATGCAGTTGGGTTCTTTGGTACCAGTAGTTTTTCAAGAAGAGCATTGACCGCAAGTTTTGCATTAAATGCTGGTGGAGGTGGTACCACATTAAGAACAGGTAGTACATATCCAATTACAAGTAGTTTTTCCCGAAGAGCTATTACAGCAAGTTATGCATTGACTAGTGCAGGTGGAGGAGGAAGTGGTACTGTATCTTCAGGTGTTGTAAATAGATTGGCCAAATATACAGGCGCAACTACAGTGGGAAGTTCGGCTATAGTATATGAAAGTGGAAGTGCTTTTATTGGTATAGGTGTAACAAGCAGTTTGGTATCTAGTTTACAGGTTTACCGCAGCGGAAGTAATGCTAGTGTACTCAAGGTAGATGGCGGTAGTGGCACACTATTTGAAGTTACTGATAATTTAAGTGGTAGTTTGTTTAACGTCAATGATATTACTGGTTTACCTATATTTGAAGTGTTTAGTAACAACAGAATTGTTGCTGGTAAATATGCTGCAAATGATTTGGTGGTCAGTGGTAGCAGAGTTGGTATGGGTACAGCTACACCCCAAGCAAAGTTGCACGTTGTGGGTAACATAAGTGGTAGTCAATTTACTAGTAGCAGAAGAAATGCTATAGGTTTCTCTGGCACTGCAAGTTATGCAAGAAGAGCATTGACTGCAAGTTATGCATTGAATGCAAGTGGAGGTGGTGGAAGTACATTACGAACTGGCAGTACATATCCAATTACTGCTAGTAAAACATCTGCAATTGCAGCGGGTGTTACTAATAGATTTGTTAAGTATACAAATGCTTCTGCTGTTAATAGTTCAACTATGCTGTATGAGAGTGGAAGTGCTTTTATTGGCATAGGTATAACAAGCAGTTTGGTATCTAGTTTACAAGTATATCGTAGTGGTAGCAATGCTAGTGTGTTGAAGGTGGATGGTGGAAGTGGTACATTGTTTGAAGTCACTGATAATTTGAGTGGTAGCTTATTCAATGTAAATGATATTACAGGATTACCTATATTTGAGGTATTTAGCAACAACAGAATTGTGGCGGGTAAATATGCTGCAAATGATTTGGTTGTTAGTGGCAGTAGAGTGGGTATTGGTGTGGCTACACCACGTGCTAAACTACACATACAAGGAAATATAAGTGGAAGTCAATTTACTAGTAGCAGAACAAATGCAGTTGGGTTCTTTGGTACTGCTAGTTATGCAAGAAGAGCATTATCAGCCAGTTATGTACTTGGAGGAGCTGCTGGATCAAGTGGCACTAGTGGTGCAAGTGGTACATCAGGTAGTTCGGGTACTAGTGGAACATCAGGATCAAGTGGAACTTCAGGTAGTTCTGGAACAAGTGGAAGCAGTGGAACAAGTGGAGTTGGATCTCCTGGTAGCAGTGGAACCAGTGGTACCAGTTCTACCCCAGCGTTATCGTTGGCGCAAACATTTGTATTAACTGCATCTGTGAGTCAATTTCAATTGACACAAAGCGTGGCAAACAAGGATCAAATATTGGTAATATTGGATGGGTTGGTTCAATCCAGATCAGGTAGTTATACAGTTTCAGGATCCACTTTGACTTTGACAGAAAATGCGCTTTCAGGTTCAAATGTTGATATCAGATATTTTGGTGGTGGTTCTTCTATTAGTAGCAGTTTTTCAAGAAGAGCATTGACCGCGAGTTATTTGTTGCCTGCTTCAAACAACACAACCAAAGCTATATTTGGTTATGGTTATACTGGTGTAAATTTATCTATGACAAATTTGGTGAGCAACACAGGTGTGGTTGCAAACGATGTAACAGGAGTTGGTACTGCTAGGTCTAACTTAGCAGCTGCTGGATATAGCAGTGATAAATCTATATTTGGTTATGGTACTACTGGTGCAGTTGTATCTATGACAAATTTGGTGAGCAACACAGGTGTGGTTGCTACTGACACAACTGGCGTAGGTACTGCTAGAGAAGTATTAGCAGCTGCTAGATATGGTACAGATAAAGCTATATTTGGTTATGGTTATACTAGTGCTGCTGTATCTATGACTAATTTGGTAAGTAACACAGGCGTGGTTGCAACCGACACAACAGGTGTTGGCACGGCTAGATGGTCTTTAGCTGCTGTTGGATATGGAACTGATAAAGCTATATTTGGATATGGTACTACTGGTACAAATGTATCTATGACAAATTTAGTGAGCAACACAGGTGTAGTTGCTACTGACACAACAGGAGTTGGTACTGCTAGAAGAATTTTAGCAGCTGCTGGATATGGAACTGATAAGGCTATATTTGGTTATGGTTATACAAGTACACAAGTATCTATTACAAATTTAGTAAGCAACGCAGGTGTAGTTGCTACTGACACAACAGGAGTAGGTACTGCAAGATATTCTTTAGCTGCTGCCGGATATGGAACTGATAAGGCTATATTTGGATATGGTTTTACTAGTACAAATGTATCAATGGTTAATTTGGTATCAAACGTTGGAGTAGTTGCAAATGATACAACTGGTATAGGTACCGCTAGAGAGCGTTTAGCTGCTGCTGGATATTCGACGACATAAAATATAAAATAATATGCCATTTACAAGATTACGACAATCAATGATTAAGCCAAATGGATCTATAACAGGATCATTAAGTGGCACTAGTAGTTATTCAAGAAGAACATTGACCGCGAGTTATGCTTTGAATGCAAGTGGAGGTTCAATTAGTTATATTACAGGTTCGCCTGTGGTTGGACAATATATTGTTGTGAGTGGTAGTAATACAACTCAGTATGCATTAATACAAAACGTAACTAATCCAGAACATTTGTTAGTATCTGTAAATGGCGTTGTACAAAATTATAGTTCAAGTTATACAGTTACTGGTTCTACACTTAATTTTTATCAACCATATGATGACGGTGATGAAATTGATGTAAGATTCTTAAATGGTGGTACTACCGTACAAACAGGTAGCATTGCGAAACAAACAGTTTGGACCAATGTAACTTCAGGTAGTACAAATACTATAACTGGACTAAGCTTAAGTAGCAACAAGTGGGATGTAAGCGTGGTAGAAGAATGGGATGCTGCGACACTTGATCAGTACTACAATAGTTGTAGCTTGTTGTGTCATTTTGACAGTATAAATTCTGCGGGAAGATTTATTGATAATAGCAGAAATAATTTTGCGATTACATCAAGTGGTGGAGCAGGATTGAGCACATCACAATATAAATTTGGTGGGGCTAGTGCTTATTTTGATGGAAGTGGTGATTACTTAACAACACCTTTGTCGTCAAATCTTCAATTTGGCACTGGAGATTTTACCATAGAATGTTGGAATTATATGATTGCTAGAATCAATAGTTTTCCGACAATATTTTCTAATTACAACAGTTATACAGTCGGCGCATTATCTTTATTCGCAGGTCATAGTTCAGGAACAACTACGTCATATCAAGTTGCAATAAATGGCGCTGCGTTCCCTACTATTCAAGGTGGAACAATTGAGTATAATACCTGGGTACATTTAGCAGTAGTTCGTAACAGTGGTACAATTAAATTATATGTGAATGGTACAAGTGTTGGTACTCCGTATAGTACCGCTGTAACATTAAATGGAGTAGGATCACTTTTTTATATAGGAACAACTGGCGATAATATAGCTGCAGGTTATATTAATGGTTATATAGATGAATTTAGAATTACCAAAGGTGTTGCAAGATATACCAGTAATTTTACACCGCCTTCTGCACCATTTCCAAATTCACGTAATCAAGTGCTTACAAGGTATGTGGGTTTGGTGGGTGGTATAGATGATAAATATGTGGATTATGGTGTACAGAAGTTAAGCAACAGTTCGCTTAAATTGACAAGGCTTACATATCCAAATCAACCTATAGTTGGTAGCGGATCATTGAGTGGCAGTGTAAGCAGAGTATATGTAAATGTATTGGATTATGATAATGTTTCAATATCTGGCAGTATAAGTAATGCTGTTACTGCTAGTTTTGCTTTAAATTCAGCAACTAGCAGGGTTGCATTATCAGCTAGTTACTTAATACCCACTTCAAATAACACAACCAAAGCTATATTTGGTTATGGTTATAATGGCAGTGTAGCTGTATCTATGACCAATTTAGTTAGTAATACAGGCGTAGTTGCAAATGATACAACAGGTGTAGGTACCGTTAGGTATCAATTAGCCGCTGCTGGATATGGAACTGATAAAGCTATATTTGGTTATGGTTATGCGACTTCTGTATATGTATCTATGACCAATTTAGTTAATAACACAGGTGTTGTATCTACAGATACAACAGGTGTAGGTACTGCTAGAGAAGCATTAGCTGCGGCTGGATATGGCACTGATAAAGCTATATTTGGTTATGGTACTACTGGTACAAATGTATCTATGACTAATTTGGTAAGTAATACTGGAGTGGTTTCAACAGATACAACTGGCGTAGGTAGTGCTAGAAGCAATTTGGCAGCAGCTGGATATGGAACTGATAAAGCTATATTTGGTTATGGTTATACAATCGCAAATGTATCTATGACCAATTTGGTAAGTAATACTGGCGTGGTTTCAACAGATACAACTGGTGTAGGTACTGCTAGAAGAGATCTACGTGCAGCTAGATATGGAAATGATAAAGCTATTTTTGGTTATGGTTTAACCAGTGTAAATGTATCTATAACTAATTTGGTATCAAACGTTGGAGTGGTTGCAACTGACACAACTGGTGTTGGCACCAATAGAATACAATTAGCTGCTGCTGGATATGGTGTTGATAAAGCTATATTTGGTTATGGTTATACTACTGCAGAAGTTTCTATGGTTAATTTAGTAAGTAATACAGGTGTAGTTGCGAATGACACAACGGGAATTGGTACTGCTAGAAGACTTTTAGCTGCATCTGGATATAGTACCAGTTAAAAATGAATGTGGTAATAAAACGACATTAACTATTTATAAAGTATGCCTGCATTAGGAAAAACAAAAGTATCACCCAGTTTAATTTCAACAGGATCATTATTTCTTGGTACATCCAGTTACGCTGTTACCGCTTCATTCGCTTTGAATTCAAGTGGAGGTGGTGGCGGAGGATCAGTTCAAACAGGCAGTATTGCGAAACAAACAGTTTGGACCAATGTAACCTCAGGCAGCACAAACACAATAACCAGCTTAAATTTGAGTAGCAACAAATGGGATGTAAGCGTGGTGGAAGAATGGGATGCTGCAACATTGGATCAATATTATAATAGCTGTAGCTTGTTGTGTCATTTTGATAGTTTGAATCCTTCTGGAAGATTTATTGATAATAGCAGAAACAATTTTAAGATAACATCAAGTGGTGATGCTAAATTAAGCACCTCGCAATATAAATTTGGTGGAGCAAGTGCTTATTTTGATGGTACAATTGATTATTTGTTAATACCCGATAACAATGCATTTGAATTGGGTAGTTCAGATTTTACATTAGAATCGTTTGTTTATTTTGTAACACTGCCATCTTCTAATGGATATTACTCAACTATAATATCAAAATGGTCATCAAGCAATAATTCTTATTTTATTTATTTATATAATAATGCTGGAACTTATCAATTATATTTAACTTATTCAACTAACGGAACGTCTAACACAAATTTAGGTGTAAATTGGACTCCGAATGTTGGTCAGTGGTATCACATTGCATGTGTAAGAAGTTCTACAAATGTATATTTCTGGGTCAACGGCGTTCAACAAGGCGCAACACAATCTATTTCTGGAACATTATATAATGGCACGGCACCTCTAGAAATAGGAGCAAATATATTGGGATCATCAAATACAGTTTTAAATGGATATTTAGATGAATTAAGAATAACAAAAGGTGTAGCAAGATATACCGCTAATTTTACACCTCCTTCCGCGCCATTTCCAAATTCAAGAAATCAAGTGCTTACAAGGTATGTGGGTTTGGTTGGTGGCATTGATGATAAGTATGTGGATTATGGTGTTGAGAAGTTAAGCAACAGTTCGCTTAAATTGACACGATTAACTTATCCAAATCAACCGTTAATTGGCAGTGGATCATTGAGTGGCAGTGTAAGCAGAGTGTATGTAAATGTATTGGATTATACTAATGTGAGTGTAACCAGCAGTTATGCTAGAAATTCTTTGTCAGCAAGTTATTTAATACCCACTTCAAATAATACAACCAAAGCTATATTTGGATATGGTTATACTAGTGCAAATGTATCTATGACGAACTTGGTAAATAACACAGGCGTTGTTGCAACGGATACAACTGGCGTAGGTAGTGCTAGAAGCAATTTGGCAGCAGCTGGATATGGAACTGATAAAGCTATATTTGGTTATGGTTATACTACAGGAAATGTGTCATTAACAAATTTGGTAAGTAATACTGGCGTAGTTGCTACAGATACAACAGGCATAGGTACTGATAGAAGATCATTAGCAGCTTCTACCTATGGAAATGATAAAGCTATATTTGGATATGGTTATACCACAGGAGTTGTATCTATAGTTAATTTGGTATCTAATACTGGTGTAGTTGCTACAGATACAACAGGCATAGGTACCGCTAGATATAGTCCCGCAGCTGCTAGATATGGTGGTGATAAAGCTATATTCGGATATGGTACTACTGGTGCAAATGTATCTATAGTTAATTTGGTATCTAATATTGGTGTAGTTGCAAATGATACTACAGGAATTGGTACTGCTAGAGAATCACTATCGGCTGCGGGATATGGAGGTGATAAAGCTATATTTGGATATGGTTATACCACAGGAGTTGTATCTATGACAAATTTGGTAAATAATACTGGGGTAGTTGCAAATGATGTAACAGGTGTTGGTACCGCTAGATGGCAGTTAGCTGCTGCGGGATATGGTGGTGATAAAGCTATATTCGGATATGGTTATAATAGTAGCAATGCTGTTGTATCTATTACAAATTTAGTAAGCAGCACGGGTGTAGTTGCGACTGATACAACGGGTGTAGGCACTGCTAGAAGAATTTTAGCAGCTGCAGGTTATTCGACAACATAAACAATATATATTAAACAAACATATGGCATCAAATCTAAATTCTGAATTTAATTATCGTTATCAAGTTATAGGTAGTACCCCGTGGGAAAAGTTAAAAACATTAAAAGGTTTTCTTGTGGGTAGAAAAAGAGCAGCTGTTTTGGAACAAGTAGCTGATTTAAAATATAAAGCCAAATTATCTGAACTAAAACATCTAAAAGAATTACCAGCATTACCGCACGTAATTTTAAACTTAGAAGCAGAAATATTAGAACTTGAATCACATCTTGATGATCAAAAACATGCATTTGAATTAAACCGACAAGAAATAAAGATTTTAGAAAATCTAATAACAGAACTATATACAATAGTTGAACCCACCAGAATACCTGGTTATACAGATGACCAAATGTTTGAAGCCAATGCTAATAACGAATTTACTGTAACAATCGGACGGGAAATACAAGCAGAAATTATTGCCAATGGCAGACCATCCCCAGCCAAATTGTTAAACGCAATGAGCAATCCACAAACACTTGAATCATTGAAACTTGTGGGGTTAGTACCAAAAGAAACACTTTTATTGGAACAAAAAGATATTGTTGATGCATTGAAGTTAAACAACATAAACGAACCAAAACTAATACAATAATATGAAACTTTATATATTACCAGCTACAAACTTTGAATCTTTGTTTGGAAGTCCAATGGAAAGAAAACAAGTTGATGATGTTGTAATCATTGCGCAAACACCAGATTGTTCCAGTTTCTTGGTATTATCCAAAACAAATTATACAGCTTTGGAACCATTTGTCAGTTATGATGGATTTGATTTTACATATTGTCAACAATGGGGATTAACAATAAATGAAGAAGTGGTTGTAAGAACCATATCTGACCTAAGAAAAAATGCATATCCACCAATGGCAAATTATTTGGATGCTATTGTGAAAAATGATAATGAAGCACTGCAAACATATCTTGATGCGTGTCTTGCAGTAAAAGAAAAATACACTAAATTAGAATCTTGAATTTATGTATTACGGACCAAAGATTGTAACAAGTGGATTAGTATTGTGTTTGGATGCGGCTAATAAACGTAGTTATCCTGGCACTGGTACCACTTGGACAGATTTGAGTGGTAATAGTAATAATGGTACACTAATAAACGGTCCTACTTTTAACGCGGGTAATCAAGGTGGTATAGTGTTCGATGGTACCAATGATTATATATCTATTGGTAGTCAGAATATAGTTGGAACTGGTACGTCTCCATTCTCTGTGGAATTATGTATATATAATACTAAAAATTGGGGTGTTGGACAATATACGATGCCTTTTAGGGTTAAACAAGATAGTGAATTTTTTGTTACATTGTACAATCCATCAGGAACTTTATTAAGTACTCCGATTTTCAGAGGATACTACACTCAGTGGGCTACACCAGTTACCCAATCTGATTTTGTGAATAAATGGATATTTTTGAATTATGTATATAATGGCGGAGATAAAAGTACGGCAACATCATATGTTTCATATTTAAATGGGGTTCAACTCCCAACGGGAACTATAAACAATGGACCAGCCAACGGTGGGTTGGCATCTAATTGTAATATTATCGGCGTAGATGGAGATAATGGATGTAATAGTATTAATAGTGGATTACTGCAAGGTAAAATAAGTTTGTATAAATTGTACAACAGAGCATTAAGTGCAGCTGAAGTATTGCAAAATTATAACGCAACTAAAAGTAGATTTGGATTATAATTATAGTATATGGCAGGTAAAAGTGGACCAGATATTGTTGAAAATGGATTGGTATTGTGTTTGGATGCGGCTAATAAACTTAGCTATCGTGGCACAGGCACAACGTGGACTGATTTGAGTGGTAATAACAATACGAGTACACTAATAAACGGTCCTACATTTAGTACGGCTAATTTGGGTAGTATCGTATTTGATGGTACCGATGATTATGTAAATTGTGGTAATGGTGCCTCTCTGAAATTAACTTCAGGAACAGTAACTGTGTGGATGAAGACTACTTCTACAGCTGTAGCTTATCAAGGTATAGTGGTTAAGGCACTCAACTACGGAATATATAATTATGGTGGTAATTTACTTCTTTACGATTGGGGTGCAGACACTAATAGAAATTCGGGTATATCTATTTCTGATGGAAATTGGAGATTTATTACATTAAATTTTGCTAGTAATTCAGCAAACAACGCAAAGGTATATATAAACGGTGTATTAGTATATACCACAACGATGTATAAAACTAGTGATGATTACAGTTTAGGTATTTCTACAGGCAGTAGTGGATCTCAACTTTTTCCAGGCACTATTGGCAGTGTACAAATATACAACAGAGAATTAACTGCAACTGAAATATTACAAAATTATAACGCAACTAAAAGTAGATTTGGAAGATAATTATACTGTATATGGGTATATCTAGAGGACCAAAAATTGTATCAAGCGGATTAGTATTGTGTTTGGATGCGGCTAATAAAGTGAGTTATCCTGGCAGTGGTACCACTTGGACAGATTTAAGCGGTAATAACAATACAGGTACTCTTACAAATGGTCCTACATTTAGCGCTGGTAATCAAGGTAGTATAGTTTTTGATGGTACCAATGATTATGTAAATATAAGTTCATTAATAACTGGAAATCAATCTTTTTCTTGGGGTGCTTGGATTAATCCCACTGCAACAGGAACGCCTGTGCTTTTTGGAAATGTTTCTACTGGATTAGCAATGCTTTCGTATTGGGACTCTGCCAATAATAAAGTGAGAGTTGGTACTTATGGTAATGATAGATTAACATCAGGAACTGCAATTCCACCTTCTACTTGGGGATATACTTTTTGGACTTGGAATGGAACTACGTTAACTTCATATACAAATGGAATTGCAGACGGAACGGCGACTGGATTTTCATTTAATATTTCAAGTTTATATACAACTATAGGCAATGCTGTAAATAGTCAATATTTTAATGGTCGTATATCACAAACTTTAGTTTACAACAGAGCATTAAGTGCAACTGAAGTATTGCAAAATTATAATGCTGTAAAAGGTAGATTTGGAAGATAAATATCTTAATTTGATGAATGTGTATAATTATGATATTTATATGATATGTTGACGTTAACAAAGGTATTACCAGCATTAATTTCAAGTGGTAGCTTTACTGGTTCATTTTATGGTACCAGCAGTTATTCAAAAAGAGCATTAACCGCAAGTTATGCTTTGAATGCGAGTGGCGGTAGTGGAACCAGTGGAACCAGTGGTGCAACAGGCACAAGTGGTACCAGCGGTAATAGTGGAACCAGTGGCACAAGTGGTAACAGTGGTACTAATGGTACAAGCGGAAATAGTGGAAGTAGTGGAACAAGTGGTGGAGGAGCTTCATTAAATACAGGTAGTACTTATCCTATTACAAGCAGTTGGTCAAGAAAAGCAGTTACTGCTAGTTATTTAAATATTATAAGTCAATCTTTAATACCAGCTAAAAATAACACATATAGTTTGGGTAATCCTACTAATAAATGGAAAGATATATATGTAAGTACCGCGAGTATTTATTTTGATAACTATCCACTTACAGTTAATGTCACAAATAATATACCGAGACTCAATTTCTTCAGTAGTAGCATAGTAACAGTACCAATAGGTTCAAATACAAACACAGCCAGTTATGCGCTTAAAGCATTAACAGCTAGTTATGTGTCTGGTGGTGGTTCCGGTACATCAGGAACAAGTGGTACAAGTATCACTGCAAGTTTGCAAACAGGCAGTATTGCTAAACAAACCGTATTATACAATGTGGTCTCAGGCAGTCAAAACGTAATCACTGGGTTGAATTTGAGCGGAAATAAGTGGGGTGTAGATATCAAAGAAGAATGGGACTATGCGGTTGTACCAGGCGATCAATATTATAATAATGTAAATTTATTATTACGTCTCACCGGAAGCAACGGAAGTACAACATTTGTTGACAATAGTTCATCGCCGAAAACGATGACTGCTAATGGTAATGCTCAAATTAGTACGGCGCAAACTAAATTTAGTGGGGGTAGTCTTTATTTAGATGGTAATGGTGATTATCTTACTACACCAAATACAACTTCGTTGTTATTAGGTACAAATGATTTTACTATAGAGTGTTTCTTATATTTGACGCAAAATGGTACCACAGCTGTAGGTGAAACATATGCACCATTAATACTATTAGGAAATTATTTTGCGGAAAATTCAAACAGTAGAGTTTTTTATTCATTTATATATAACGTACAAGCTGGAAATAAATTAAGTTTTTCAACAAAAGGTGGAAATAGTTTTGGGCAGCCCGATTATTATGGTGTTTCAAGTAATGCTATTAATATTCCATTGAATACTTGGGTACACGTTGCGGTGACCAGAACTTCAAATCAAATTAAATTTTGGTATAATGGATCGCTTGTAGGAACAGATAGCTCTGTATCTTGGAATTCAATTAATTTAAATGTTACTCCTGGTGCTAATAATAACTTGTATATCGGAAGACAGAGTGGATTCAGCTCAGTTGATGGTGCTCTATGGCATTTTCCTGGGTATTTGTCGAATATTAGAATTACAAACGGTGTGGCTAGATACACTGGCAATTTTACCCCAGCTACATCTCAATTTCCAACCAATGTAGGATCGACACAATATGCAACAAAATATATTGGATTGATTGGCGGATTAAATGATAAAAATGTAGACTATGGAGTACAAAAACTAAGTGATAGTTCACTTAAAGTGGTTAAAATGTCTCAAACAACCACACCATTTCCAAGTGGGTCATTGAGTAGCAGTGTAGATAGAGTGTACGTAAATGTGCTTAATTACACAAACGTCAGTGTGACCAGCAGTTATGCTACAAATGCTTTGACCGCAAGTTATATATTGGGTGGAGGCGCAAATGGTAGTAGTGGTACCAGTGGCGCAACAGGATCAAGTGGCACCAGTGGAAACAGTGGTACGAGTGGATCATCTGGTACTAGTGCCACTGCTGGTAGCAGCGGTACAAGTGGAGTTGGTTCACCTGGCACAAGTGGTACAGCAGGATCAAGTGGCACAAGCATCACTGCTAGTTTGCAAACAGGCAGTATTGCTAAACAAACTATATTATATAATGTTGTATCTGGTAGTCAGAATGTTATAACCGGTTTAAATTTGAGTGGTAACAAGTGGGGTGTAGATATCAAAGAAGAATGGGACGCTGTAGTTGTACCAGGCGATCAATATTATAATAGTTGTAGCATATTATTACATTTAAATGGTTCAAATGGTAGTACTACATTCGTTGATAATGGTCCCAATAACTTAACTGTTACAGGAGCTGGTGCTTCTATTAGTACTGTGCAGAGTAAGTTCGGAGGAGCTAGTGCTGTATTTTCCGGGGGAAATGCAATAACTTGGCCAGCTAGCAATTTATTTGCTTATGGATTGTTACCTTTTACCGTTGAATTCTGGGTATATCCAAATTCGGTATCTAGCGAATATATTTATGCGCAAACTAGACTTGGTGATAATTATTTTTTAATAGGAATTGGAGGTGGTGTACTGTATTTAACATTTGGTGCTGGTGGAGGATCTTCAATATCAGGTGGATCTATATCTACTGGTACGTGGACCAATATCGCACTTGTAAGAGAAGGCACCGGAACAAATCAAACAAAGTTATATATAAACGGAACTCAGGTTGCAGCAGGTACGTGTAATTATAATTTTTCCGATACTACTTTTGTACCAACTTTGGGTCGATACACACACACTTCGGCAAATGTATATAATGGATATGTAGATGAATTTCGTATAACCAAGGGAATTGCAAGATATACCAGTAACTTTACCCCACGAACATCCGAATTTCAAAATAATGTTGGTTTAACACAATATGCTACTAAATATGTAGGTTTGATTGGTGGTTTGAATGATAGAAGTGTAGATTACGGTGTGCAAAAATTAAGTGACAGTTCGCTTAAAGTGGTGAAGATGACACAAACCACATCGCCTTTTCCAAGTGGATCGCTTAGCTCATCAGTAGATAGGGTATATGTTAACGTGCTTAATTACACAAACGTCAGTGTAACTAGCAGTTATGCTACAAATGCTTTAACTGCAAGTTATATATTAGGTGGCGGGGCAAATGGCAGTAGTGGTACCAGTGGTGCAACTGGCGCAACTGGAACGTCAGGTACTTCAGGTAATAGTGGAAGTAGTGGAACAAGTGGTGGGGGTGCTTCATTAACAACTGGTAGTACGTATCCTATTACAAGCAGTTGGTCTCGTAGATCTTTAACAGCTAGTTATGCATTAAATGCTAGTGGTGGTGGGTCTTCACTTGCAGTTGGACAAACATTTGTAAGCAATGGTAGTCAAACTGTATATACTTTGAGTCAAACCGCAGCCAATAGAGATCAAATACTTGTTGTAACCAATGGTGTAGTTCAAAGCAGAAGTGGTAGCAATTATACTGTAAGCGGTACAACTTTAACTTTGAGTGACCCCGTTCAAAGTGGTGGATTGATTGATGTTCGATTTATAAATGCTGGTCAAGGTTCAAGTGGCACAAGCGGTGCAAATGGTACTGTTCAAACAGGTAGCATTGCTAAACAAACCATATTATATAATGTAGTCTCAGGTAGTCAAAACGTAATTACCGGTTTGAATTTAAGCGGCAACAAGTGGGGTGTGGATATCAAAGAAGAATGGGATGCTGTAATTGTAGCCGGCGATCAATATTATAATAGCTGTAGTTTATTGATGCATTTTAATGGAAGTAATGGTAGTACTACATTTACTGATAATAGTAAAAATAATTTTACAGTTACATCGGTTAATGGTACGGCTATAAGTACCGATCAAAGTAAATTTGGCGGTGCAAGTGTATATTTTGATGGTACAAATGACTATCTTTCTATAACAAATAATTCAGCACTAAACTTATCGGGTGGGTCATATACAATAGAATGTTGGATTCGTCCAACAGGCAATTATTCTAATTATAGGCCTATAATTGCAAAAAGAATTCCAGGCACTGGTACCAGTGCCTGGCAAGTTTACTTAAGAGTTACCACAGGATATCTTAGTTATTTTAACGGAACTGAAATTGTATCATCTACAACACCAACAGCAAATGTATGGAGTCACGTAGCTGCTGTTTATAATGGAACTACAATTAATTTATATTTAAATGGTGTAAGTGTTTTGTCAACTGCTGTAGGAAATTCAGACGTTGATGCGTCGATTAATATTGGAGCTTTTCCATCATTTGGCGAATATTTTATTGGTTATATAGATGAATTGAGAGTAACCAAAGGTATAGCTAGATATACTAGTAATTTTACACCGCCGACTTCTGAATTTCCAAATAATGCTAGTATAACGCAATATGCAACCAAATATGTTGGTTTGATTGGTGGTTTGAACGATAAAAGTGTAGATTACGGCGTACAGAAGTTGAGTGATAGTTCGCTTAAGGTGGTAAAGATGAGTCAAACCACATCGCCATTTCCAAGTGGATCATTGAGCAGCAGTGTGGATAGGGTGTATGTGAATGTGTTGGACTATAATAAAGTAAATGTGACCAGCAGTTATGCTACAAATGCTTTGACTGCTAGTTATTCTTTAAAAAGTGGTAATGCTCTAAGAACGGGTAGTTTGTATCCAATTACTGCTAGTAGAGCTGTTAGCAGCAGTTATTTACTTGGTGGAAGTCAAATATTAACTGAGGATAAAACAGTATCATTTAGTAGTTCATTTACTACTGCACAAATTCAAGCATTGATTGATGTGCAACCAAGAAATTTAGGTAACAAAACTTTAACATTTAAATTTGCTGATGGCAATTACAATTTATCCACAGGTTTGAGATTTTTTAATTTTTCTAATGGATCGATTTATATAAGTGGAAATTCTTCAAATAACACAGTAGCGTTTGCTAAAAATGTAACACTAAGTGGATCGGTTCCTATTTATATTTCTAATAATTCTACATATACAGAAGTAAATTATTTAAGATTAGCAGTTAATACAAGTACGTATCAAACTGGATTGGTGATAGAAAATGGTAATGCAAATGTATATTATTGTTCGTTTACAAACCACCCAAGATCAGTTACAGTCGGCTCTGGAAATGGTGTAATGACTCAAGCTGGAGGAACTGCTTGGGTAAGATACTGTTATTTTACTTCGATGGATAGATATATAGTTTCTTTATTCAACGGGATCATTACGGCTGATACAAATTCTCAAGGAACAAATTCAAATATTGCATATTTAGCATATGGGGGAATTATACAAGTACAAAATACAGGATTAACAGCGGTAACAACTTATTCAACTAGTGTAGGTGGTTTAATTGTAAGACCTAGTGGAACAACAATAGGAACATAATTTTATGATAGTACTATATAATGATATTACAGGTGATATTACACTCAAAGTGGTAGAAGGAACAGGTGATGCAGAACCAGGACCAGGACATTCTCGTATCATATTAAGTGATTGTGTGGGCAATGAAACAAATGTTAATCAAATTCCTAGTTTTGCATTAAGATTTTGTCAAGAAAATAGAAAAAAAGAATATCCTACTGTTAGTGAACAATTGGATTATATTTATCATAATGGAATTGACGCGTGGAAAACTAACATAATTGACCCAATAAAACAAAAGTATCCAAAGCCAAGTTAATTTATGCCATTACTAAAAATATTACCATCTTTAATATCTCAAGGATCTTTTACAGGATCTTTCAGTGGTACAGGCAGTTATGCTCGTAGAGCATTAACTGCGAGTTATGTATTAGGCGGAGCAGCTGGTTCATCAGGCACAAGTGGCGCAAATGGTACAAGTGGTAGTAGCGGAAGTAGTGGTGCAAATGGTACTAGTGGATCGTCTGGTACTAGTGCCACTGCTGGTAGTAGCGGCACAAGTGGTGTAGGTTCTCCAGGCACTAGTGGAACAGCAGGATCAAGTGGTACATCTGGTTCAAGTGGATCCAGTGGAAATAGTGGTACAAGCGGAAGCAGTGGTGCTACAGGCAGCAGTGGTACAAGTGGTGCTGGATCGCCAGGTAGTAGTGGTAGTAGTGGAACCAGTACCACTCCAGCTTTATCGTTGGGTCAAACTTATATAGGAAATGGTAGTACTACCACTTATGCTTTATCACAAAGTGTAGCTAATCGTGATCAAATATTGGTAAATGTAGATGGTGTGTTGCAAGGTAGAAGTGGTAATTATTATACTGTAAGTGGTACCACATTAACTTTAAGTTCCCCACCACAAAATGGTAGCATCATTGATATACGTTATATTAACGGCGGAAGTGGTATTGTCACAACAGGTAGCTTAGCTAAGCAAACCATATTATACAATGTAGTCTCAGGCAGTCAAAACACTATAACCGGCTTAAATTTGAACGGTAACAAGTGGGGTGTAGATATAAAAGAAGAGTGGGACGCTGTAATTATAGCTGGTGATCAATATTATAATAGTTGTAGTTTATTATTGCATTGTGATGGTACAAATGGAAGCACCACATTCACTGATAATAGCAAAAATGTTTTAATTGTTACATCGGTTAATGGTACTGCAATTAGTACGGCGCAAAGTAAATTTGGTGGTGCTAGTGGATTATTTGATGGCACAAATGATTATCTTTCTATACCAGATAATGAATCCTTAGAACCAGGTACAAATAATTTGACTTGGGAGATGTGGATAAAAACTACAAGTAGTGTTCAATACGCTACTCTTTATTCTAGGACACCTTCTTCATTTGGCAGTGGTATGTGGTCGGTGATGATAAATCAGGCATCAAGCACTGCAGGTGATATTGCATTATATGTGGCTGATTATTCAGGTGTTGCACCTCTGTTATTAACAACGGGTGTAAGTATTAGAGACAATGCATGGCATCATATTGCTATAGTAAGAAATGGTAGTGCGTGGGTGTGCTATGTTGATGGAACATCTCGTGCGACAGGCACTTTTAGTGGTAACATCGGTAATCTTAGTTCTGGTCCCAGAATAGGGGCGGACGAATTTTATGGTAGATATTTCAATGGTTATATAGATGAATTGAGAGTTACTAAAGGTATAGCTAGATATACTAGTAATTTTACACCACAAACATCGGAATTTCCAAATAATGCTAGTATAACGCAATATGCAACCAAATATGTAGGTTTGATTGGTGGTTTGAATGATAAAAGTGTAGATTATGGTGTGCAGAAGTTGAGTGATAGTTCGCTTAAAGTGGTAAAGATGAGTCAAACTACATCGCCATTTCCAAGTGGATCATTGAGTTCATCTGTGGACAGAGTGTATGTGAACGTATTGGATTATAGCAAAGTATATGTAACCAGCAGTTATTCGTTAAATTCAATTAATTCATTAGATATACCCAAAATAAAGTCAATTATATATACAAACAGTAGTTATACCCCAACCACAGCATCAGCTATAGATTTATTCAAACCCAATACCAGTTACATTACTATATCAGGTAGTAATTTTAAGCCCAGTGCATCTATATTTATAGATAATACGTCTGGATCAGTGGTTACATATGTGAATAGCAACAAACTTAATGTGAATGTAATTTCAAAAAATGAAGGTACTTATCCAATATATTTGATGAATACTGATGGTGCATCTGCATTTAAAATAAACGCTATAACATATATTACCAGCCAAGACCAATTTCAATATTTGGTTTTAGCAGGTGGAGGCGGCGGTGGACTTGCACACGCTGGTGGCGGAGGTGCGGGTGGTTTTCGTACTGGATCTTTAGGTTTGAATCGATCTGTACCATACACTGTTTCAGTTGGATCAGGAGGATCTAGCTCACCATCTAGATCCGTAAATGGAACCAATGGAGGCAACAGTGTATTTGCATCAATTACATCGATAGGTGGTGGCGGAGGAGGATCTGAATACAAACCGGCTAACCCAGGCGGTTCAGGTGGAGGTGGTGCAACCCAGGGTGCAGGTGGATCTGGAACTGTGTCACAAGGTAATAATGGTGGAGCTGGTAGTCCTACTAGTCCGCCATATGCTGGTGGTGGTGGTGGTGGTGCTGGTGCTATTGGCGGAAGTTATACTCCTGGTTCAGGAGGTAATGGTGGAAATGGACTTATATCTAATATTTCAAGCACTCCAATATATTATGCTGGCGGCGGAGGCGGCGGTGTATATGGTGGACAAGGTGGTGTCACCAATCGCGGAACAGGTGGTCTAGGCGGAGGTGGAAATGGTAACTATGGAAATGGAAACGGATCTGCGGGCGAGGCGGCGCGTGGAGGAGGTGGCGGAGGTGGTGGATATCCAAATGAAAGTGCATATAATGGTGGATCAGGTATTGTAATTGTAAAATATTTATCTAGTAGAACTTTAACAATTGGGGTGGGTTTGACCTCATCGACTGTTATTACTGGGAGTTATAAAATTACTACGTTTACAGCTGGTTCAGACACAATAACAATTTCTTAAAAATATGGCACATTACGCATTTTTAAATGAAGATTATGTAGTTACCGAAGTGATTGTCGGTAAAGACGAAAGACTTTTTGATTGGGAACATTATTATACAATTAAAAAGGGACAGATATGTAAACGAACTAGTTATAATACTAAAGGGGGTATATATTATAATTCAATAACAAATTTACCAGATATCGATCAATCTAAATCATTTAGAAAAAATTTTGCTGGAATTGGATTTAAATATGATATGAACTTAGATGCATTCATACCACCACAACCATATCCAAGTTGGATATTAAATGAACAAATCTGTAACTGGGAGTCACCAATACCATATCCAACTGACGGACAATTTTATAATTGGGATGAAACAACACAATCTTGGATTTTAATTTCGGAATAATATGTCATTACTTAAAATACGACCATATCTAATTAATTCAGGTTCATTCACAGGATCTTTCAGTGGTACAGGCAGTTATGCTCGTAGAGCACTAACAGCTAGTTATGTATTGGGAGGCGCAGCTGGATCCAGTGGCACAAGTGGCGCAAATGGTAGTAGCGGTACATCAGGCAATAGTGGCACAAGTGGAACAAGTGCTACTGCTGGTAGTAGTGGTACAAGCGGAGTTGGTTCGCCAGGCACAAGTGGCACGGCAGGATCCAGTGGTACAAGCAGTACCGCAACGGTGCAAACAGGCAGTATCGCGAAACAAACACTTTGGACCAATGTAACCTCAGGTAGCACAAACACCATAACTGGACTAAGCTTAAGTAGCAACAAGTGGGATGTAAGTGTGGTGGAAGAATGGGATGCTGCGACATTGGATCAATATTATAACAGTTCTAGCTTATTGTGCCACTTTGATAGTTTGAATCCTGCGGGAAGATTTATTGATAGTAGCAGAAACAATTTTACGATTACTTCTAACGGTGATTCTAGATTAAGCACTTCACAATATAAATTTGGAGGAGCAAGTGCATATTTTGATGGCACGGCTGATAATCTTTTAATTAACTATAATAACGCATTTAATTTATCGGGTGATTTTACAATTGAAGTTTGGTTTTATCCGATTACTTTAAATGGTGGAATGATTTTAAATTTTGCAGGTGGATTGAATATAGCTTGGGCAAGTTACGAACTGGTTAATAACACAGATGGTATTAATTTCGCCGGTAGTTCTGCGAATAATGGATATGATATTGGTTCTGAAACAGGTGCTACTGGAAGAATAGGAACGGTTAGTGTAAATACTTGGAATCATATAGCAGTTACTAGACAAGGAAATGTATATAGAGGATATATTAACGGTGTTCAAGGTTACACACAAACTTTGGCACTTACTCCATATAATCCAAACGCGAGAGGATTAGCAATAGGTAGTAATTATGCTACTACTTGGGGTGTTACACCAGCAACTGTTTTAAATGGTTATTTAGACGAATTAAGAATTACCAAAGGTGTAGCTAGATATACTGCTAATTTTACCCCATCTAATGCACCATTTCCAAATTCAAGAAATCAAGTGCTTACAAAGTATGTAGGTTTGGTTGGTGGTATTGATGACAAGTATGTGGATTATGGAGTGCAAAAGTTGAGTGATAGTTCGCTTAAATTGACACGATTAACTTATCCAAATCAACCTATAGTTGGTAGTGGGTCTTTAAGTGGTAGTGTGAATAGGGTATATGTAAATGTGCTTGATTATACAAAGGTTAGTGTAACGAGCAGTTATTCATTATTATCTAAGACTGCTAGTTATGCTTTAAATGCTTCTGGTGGGGGTGGTAGTACATTAAGAACAGGTAGTTTGTATCCTATAACTGCTAGTTGGTCACGTAGAGCTATTACGGCTAGTTATGCGTTGAATGGTGGTACTGCTCTTGTAAATCAAACATTGAATTATGTGAGTGGTAGTAATTTATATACTTTAAGCAGAAGCGTAGTTTCCCCCAGTGATGTGTTGTTGAGTGTAAATGGTATTATACAAACACCCATAACAGATTATACTGTAAGTGCTAGTAAAGTTACATTTACAGAAAGTTATCCTTCGGGTAGTAAAATTAATGCTAGATATTTGGTAACTGCTACAAATAGTAGTGATGTTAATTTAGCCAATATAGTATTGACAGGCACAACAACAGGTGATGCTTATTATCCACAAGTTGCTGCATTGTTACACTTTGATGGTGTAAATGGTAGTACCACTATAACAGACAATAGCAAAAATAACTTAACTGTTACTTCAGTTAATGGCACTGCCATAAGCACTGCGCAAAGTAAATTTGGTGGTGCAAGTGTATTGTTTGACGGTACGAACGATTATCTTTCTATAGCAAGCAATTCAGTATTTGACTTACTTGGAGATTATACGATTGAATTTTGGGCATATAGTTCAAATTTTGCAGCCGGTAATATGGGATATTTACACAGAGGATTTTATACTACGGGTACAGCCACTTGGTCAGGACTATCATTTTCAATTAGAGGACTTAGCACATTAATAAGATTTTATTTTTATGCAACTACATCTGCGAATGAACAAAAAATAGATGTATCTCTTCCATCTAATAATGCATGGCATCATTTTGCAATGGTAAAATCAGGTACAACTGGTACAGTTTATGTAGATGGAACATTAGCAGGAACAATTACTTCATTAAATACACCTGCGGCTAGTTCACAAACTTTGAGAATAGGAGTATGGGATTATAGTGCTGCATCAGAATATTTTAACGGTTATATAGATGAATTGCGAATAACGAATGGGTATGCAAGATATACCGGTAATTTTACGCCATCTACCACTGCATTTTCTAATACTGGTGGTGATGTAGGTAAATCGTTGGTAGTAAATAGTACTGCTACAGGTGTTAGTATTGGTACCGCTGGTTTTAATTTAAATTCTAGCAATATTAATCGTATTATTAATGGTGCTATGGCAGTTGACCAAAGAAATGCTGGTGCAGCACAAACAATTACTGCTGCGGCTGCATTAGCTTATACAGTGGATAGATGGTATGCATATTGTACTGGGGCTAATGTTACTGGACAAAGAATCACTGGTTCGGCTAATAATCAATTTGCTTATAGATTTACAGGTGCGGCTAGTGTTACTGCTATTGGATTTGGACAAAGAATAGAAGCGGCTAATAGTATTGATTTGGCAGGATCTACTGCAACACTTGGTGTAGATTTGGCTAATAGTGTATTGACTAGTGTAACTTGGACGGCTTATTATGCTAATACTTCGGATACATTTGGTACATTGGCAAGTCCAACTAGAACACAAATATCGACGGGTACATTTACTGTAACTAGTACATTGACTAGATATAGCGCACAAATATTTATTCCATCAGCGGCTATTACAGGTCTTGAAATTGTATTTAGTGTTGGTGCTCAAACATCTGGTACTTGGACTATAGACAATGTTCAATTAGAAGCAGGTCCATTAGCAACACCATTTGAAAGACGCATGATTGGACAAGAATTAATATTGTGTCAAAGATATTTTGCATCTATTAATGGAGCTATAGGTGCAGGTAGCGAATTAAATACATCAGCTGCATATATAAAACTACCATTGTCTGTTACGATGCGAGCAGATAATCAAACCGTCACATTATCAACAGGAAATTCTATATCAGTTGATTTATTTGGTACCGGTACATCAACTACTTCTACCAGCAATGTAACTATCACTGCGAATCGAGCCGGTATACTTTTTAATATTAACAGTTTATCACCATCACAAGGAGCAACTGGTGTACCCGCAACAATTTTAGGAACTGTTTCGGTTTCATCCGAATTATAAAATTTTATGGCAACCAAACCTTTTTTATCACAAATCGCAGTACCTGTTGGAACAACAACAGGTGATGTTTATTATCCACAAACCAGCTTATTGATGCATTTTAATGGTACAAATGGTAGTACCACTATGACAGATAATAGCAAAAATAACTTAACTGTTACTTCAGTTAATGGCGCTGCCATAAGTACTGCACAAAGCAAATTCGGCGGCAGTAGCGTATTATTTGACGGTACAAATGATTATTTAACTACTAATACAAATGCTAATTTAGCACTAGAAAGTGCAAATTTTACAATTGAGGGTTGGTTTTATTTTATTGACGGCACGGCTAATTCACTTCGTCCTGTTTTAGGTAATTATTCGTTATTTTCGTCTAATAGTATTTATTTTGGAAAACACACATCTTATGGTGGTAAAATGGCACTTTGGATTGGTAACTATTCTGCCAACAATGCATTGTTGGCAGATCCAACTGATCTTACAAATAATCAATGGATACATTTTGCTATAGTGAGAAATGGTTCAAATTGGACAATGTATAGAGATGGGGTAAGTGTTACAACTGTTACGTATAGTGGTGTAACAAGTACAACAAATTTCTTTTATATAGGAGCTAGTGGTGATGGATATTATTTTAATGGTTATATAGATGAATTAAGAATTACCAAAGGTATTGCAAGATATACCAGTAATTTTACGCCATCTACCACGCAATTTTTAGATAGTGCGGGTGATGCAAATAGTAGTGTAGTGGTTAATAGTACTGCAACAGGATTTGCAATAGGAACAGGTGGTATAAATGGCGCACAATTAGCAAAAGCTTGGGTCAACTTTAATGGAACAGGTACTGTAGCTATAAGAGATAGTTATAATGTAAGTAGCATAACAGATTTAGGGGTGGGTGAATATACAGTTAATTTTAGTACCGCATTAAATAATACAAATTATTGTGCTGTGGGGTCTTCTAGAATTGTTGTTGGGTCTAGAACTAGTGTAATCGGATTTACAAATTATACAACTACAAGTGTAAGAATCGGTGTAATTAATTTAACAAATAGTGTTCAAGATGAAGATACTAACTGTGTATCTATATTTAGCAATTGAAATTAACTATATATAAGAGTATGAGTGAAAAACGAATAATATACCCAACGGAAAATGGTGGAGTTGCTATAATAATTCCATCCATAAGTGCAAAAAATTCCAATGAAACTTATGATGAATTTATTGAACGAATTGCTGCAAAAGATGTACCCGCAGCAACATCATATAAAATTGTGCCGGTAGAAGATATACCAACAGATAGAACATTCAGAAACGCCTGGGAATATCCAACAGATACACTATAATTTTATGATAACCATAAACCTTGATAAAGCCAAAGAAATACAAAAAAATAGATGGAGAACCGCAAGAAAACCTATCTTAGAAAAATTAGATACACAATTTATGCGTGCTGTTGAAACCGGAGACACAGCCAAACAACAACAAATCGCAACACAAAAACAAGCACTAAGAGATGTTACAACCACCGATTTATCATCCGTAACTACCCCAGACCAATTAAAAACAATTTGGCCAAGTATATTAAACGAATCATAATTTATGTACTATAGCCCACGAATAGTCACAAGCGGTTTGGTATTGGCACTAGATGCAGCTGAACGTCTTAGCTATCCTCGCACAGGCACAACGTGGCGTGATTTAAGCGGTAATAGTAACAATGGCACATTAACCAATGGTCCTACTTTTAGCGCGGGTAATATGGGTAGTATAGTTTTCGATGGTGTGGATGATTATGTTAATATGGGCACAAGCACTTATTGTAATCTTATTAATATAAGTGTTTCTGTTTGGGTAAGAGTCACTAGTGCAAGTGGATATTTTTTGGGTAGATATAATAACATTACTGCTTTTAATGGGTTTATTATGTATTATGATGTAGCATCAACTAAATTTGGTGTTGGTGGTAGAGAATCGAGCGCCACATATTTAAATAGTGCAACGATAAATACATATCCGTTAAATAACTGGTATAATTTTACCTGGACAAAATCCGCAAATGTTTGGTCGCTTTATGTTAATGGTTCTTTAGATGTATCATCTGCACTTGGAAATGGAACCACACCATATTCAAATAATACTATGTGGCTTGGCGCAAATAATGAAGGCGGTACCCAATATTATTCCGGTGGAAATTTATCTAATGTTTTTATATACAACAGAACAATAACTGCCGTTGAAGTATTGCAAAATTATAACGCAACTAAAAGTAGATTTGGTAGATAATTATAGTATATATGTCTGGTATATCAGGACCCAAAATAATTACAAGTGGATGTGTTTTATCACTAGATGCAGCTGATAAAAACAGTTATCCTGGTAGCGGCACAGCTTGGCGAGATTTGAGTGGTAATGGAAAAAATCTCACATTAACAAACGGTCCTACATTTAGTGCTGGTAATCAAGGTAGTATAGTTTTTGATGGTACAAATGATTATGCGGTTTTGAATCCAGTATCTGCATTTAATATATACTGTATTAGTATGTGGTTTAAACCAACAACAATAATTAATTCTACATCGGCTTATAAACCTTTAATTCATTTCAAAAGTAGTACTGCTAAATATATAAGTTTTGGCGATACAACAAACCGTGTTGCGAATGAATATATTACTATTGTACAAGAACCAGGTGACAGAAGAACGGCTGTTAACGATGGAGGGTCTTTATCTGCTGGTGTCTGGTATAATGTTGTTTTTAACTACGAAAGTTCTAAATACAATATTTATATAAATAATACATTAAAAAGTACAACTATTGGTTCTTCTTTAGGTGATGTCCCATTAATAACAGATCCAGATTTTATATATTTAAATTCTTATGAAGGAGTTTCTGGATATTTAGATAGTTCATTATCTATATGTACGATTTATAACAGAACATTAACCGCATCTGAATTATTACAAAATTATAACGCAGTTAAAAATAGATTTGGATTATAATTATAGTATATGGGAATAGCCAGAGGTCCAAAAATTGTAACAAGCGGTTTATTATTAGCACTAGATGCGGCCGATAAAAACAGTTACGCTGGTAGCGGCACAGCTTGGCGAGATTTGAGTGGTAATAGTAATAATGGCACATTGACAAATGGACCTACATTTAGTGCGGGTAATCAAGGAAGTATCGTTTTTGATGGCACAAATGATTACGTTGATACAGTTAATACCGGAACAACTTTTCAATTTGCAAATGTCACATTTACTGTGAGTTTATGGATAAAAACAAGCGCTACAAGTGGTGTTATTATTTCTAAAGGTGCAACTGCTTCTACGGCAGGTTGGCTGTTTCAATTTAACTCCGAAGGAACAGTTTCTGGTACTACAAAAGGTTCTGATGGTACTAATACTTATAACAGAGCAAGCACAGCAACAGTCAATAATAATACTTGGAGAAATATAGTATCAGTATATACAACTAATACAACAACTCTTGCGAGTAATACAACATCAATATATATAGATGGTGTTTTAAGTAATGGTACAGGTACATTAGGCGGATTAGTATATGCGACAACTACAGATACTGTTCAAATAGGTAGAAGACCTTCCGGTGCTTATTGGTCCGGCTCTGTATCTAATTTATTGATATACAACAGAGCATTAACCGCAACAGAAATCTTACAAAACTATAACGCAACAAAAGGTAGATACGGACTATAAAATTTATGAGTGAAACAAACGTAACAATATACGAGGATAGAGAATTTATGATATTCAATGTAAGTGAATTGAATCTTGTAGATTTCACTAAAGTGGAAGAAACTTCAATCGATACTGTAAGAAAAAGTGTTGACCAAACCAAAACATTTTGTAAATGGGATGGCGCAACACCTGAATTCTTCAGTCAAATGACCACCAAAGAAGGTCCATACACTTACCCCGAAATATTAGATATACTAGCTACACCCGAATGGACAGATCCTAATCCTCCATTCTGATCTATTTATAGTTTTGGTTTATAATATGTATATAAACCAATGATATTTAGAGCTACAAATTCATCGTCGTTTCTATTTAATCCTATCTACCCAATCTTTCTTACCAGAAAGTATTTGGGTACGCCTCTTTCATTAAATAGACGCAATCTCATTTTCAGAGTAAAAGTAGTAGAAAGCGCAAGTTTAAATCTTACTCTTAATTCAGCGCTTACCGAATTAAACACAGAATCATCTACCAATAATATAACATTACGATCTGCTAATGTTATACCATTATATACCCCAGCTACATTATACAGTTCTCTTAATAGTGTTTCTATACCATCGTCAATTGGAGATAAAATTGATTATGCACAATCACTAAACAGTGTAACTTATACAAACGCAAATGTAGAATCTGTAACAATATCACCAGGCTTAAATAACATAAGTTTAAAACTTGACGGTGATAAATCAGTAAATTCAATTAATCTTTCAAATGTTCAATTAATTGACCCAAGAATAAATATTGGTAATCAAAATATAGCACTAAATAGTACCATATATGATACTCCAATATTAAACTCAAGTGCTATATACAATACATTAAATAATGTTGATCATTATAAAAATATAACTGATCAAACAATAACTAATATAGCATTAAACGGTTCAAATTATTACACTGATATATTAGATAGTGGTAATACAAACATATCACTTAATAGTATTATCACTTATAAGCCTGATATAGATAATTCAATAAACAGTATCAACTTACATAGCACATTACATTTGCCTGTTCAAGTTGATATGGGAAGTAATGTTGTGCAGTTGTTGGGATCATCTTATTATACAAACATATATGATACATCTCAAACCGCAGTATCTGTATTGGGATCACAATATTATGTAAACTACACAGATACGTCGCAAACCGCTGTATCTACATTGGGATCACAGTATTATGTGGATTTCTACGATACGTCACAAACTGCAGTATCCACACTTGGATCACAATATTATGTTGACTTTTATGATGTATCGCAAATTGCAGAAACAGTACTGGGTTCACAATATTATGTAGATTTTTATGACTCATCACAAACCGCAGTATCCACACTTGGATCTCAATATTATGTAAATTTTTATGATGCGTCGCAAAATGCGGAAACTGTACTGGGTTCACAATATTATGTAAATTTTTACAATGCATCACAAACCGCTGTATCAACGGTGGGATCTCAATATTATGTAAACTATACTGACGCATCCGATACTTCATTAGCACTAAATTCTTCTGGGTATTATGTAAATTATACGGATACATCAATTAATACAAGTAATATAGTTGGTTTAAACAATTATGTAGATTTTTCTGATATATCCAATAATTCTATAGCTTTAAATAAATTAAGCAACTATGTTAATTTTGATGATGTATCTATTTCAAATAATGTTTTGGGTAGTCTAAATCATAATCCTGTACAACTTGAAATTGTAAATGAAAATCTAACTATTTCTAGTCTCAATTATAAATCAATTAATTTAGAAATTGTAAATGAAAATCTTACCATCAATAGTTTAAATTACAATTATTATGCTACTGATTTAATTGCTCAAAATAATGGTTTAAATAGTTTAATATTAAAATCTGCTGATTATGATGACAGTGTTTCATTTGCAACATCTTTAAATTCTGTAACATTTGTACCAAACGAATACATAAAATCGGTTATCCAAAATAGTAGTGTATTGACCAATTTGAGTATGTTTCAAGGACCATATTCAAATAATATGACATACAATGTAGCATTAACTAATTTGAATTATTCGTTGAGTGAATATAATAAATTGGTTAATACCACAGATAATTTGCGTAAATTGGTATATGAAGATGAATCCAACAATAAGTTGGTAAATCAATCATCTAACTTAAGATCGTTAAGATATGATGATACTAGATTTGAAGTAAATGTTAGTGAAAACAATAGATTATCATCGTTAAGAAATTTACTTGACTCAAATAATAGCACAAAAATATCTGGGTCATTTAAAAATATATCATATAATGCAGCATTAATTGATACTGTATTGGGTTCAAATACTACATTTAGACCATACAGTACCGCTTCAGCTGTTACATTTAATAGTGATTCACCCACAAATTATGTAAAACAAATCAATATTATTTACTATATGAACGGGGGTAATTTAACTCAAAGTATAGTAAATTTTGGTGAAGATTTAGCATTTCAAGTAATAGGTAATTCTAATCCTGGCACATATGTAACCAACTTTGATTATAATACACCCTACAGAGCCAGTTTTATTACAAAAAATTGGCCAGTATATCAATATGATACAGGTTCCAACGCAAACCTACCTGTTATACTCAATTGTTCCAATGTTGAACGTAAAATAAGCGCAACATCAGGTATATGGGTAGAAGCATCATTGGAAGACGGTGGAACATTGGTGGATGAATACGGATTTAGTATAGATATATAACAGTGTTTTAATATTTATTAAAGAATGAGAATAACAGATCTACCACAATTATTTACAGCGTCTATCAATGATTTGCTGTACGTAATTGATGTAAACGATACAAGTAGCTTTTTTTCTGGGTCAAGCAAAAGAATAGACATTAGTACTCTTTTTTCTTCACCTAGCATAACCGCTAGTTTTGCTAAAAAAGCATTAAGTGCTAGTTATGCTAAAACAGCCAGTTACGCACTAGTATCAAGATCATCCAGTTACGCATTTAATGCTACAACCGCAAGTTATGCATTAAATGCTGGTACCAAAATATACACAGGCAGTGTATATCCAATAACCGCAAGTTGGGCTATCAATGGTGGCACCAAATTGTATACCGGAAGTACATACCCAATAACTTCCAGTTGGGCACTCAATGGTGGCACAAAGTTATATACTTCCAGTACATATCCAATAACCGCAAGTTGGGCCATAACCGCGAGTTACGCTTTAAATCAAACCACCAGCGGTACATCAGGCACTTCTGGCACCGCAGGTAGTAGCGGAACAAGTGGTACCAGTGGCACAAGTGGTACCAGTGGCACCAGTGGAACAAATGGCACCAGTGGATCAAGTGGGTCAAGTGGATCAAGTGGTACATCTGCAACCGCTGGTACTAGTGGTTTAACAGGATCAAGTGGTACGAGTGGTACAAGCGGCAGTGATGGTACCAGTGGGTCAAGCGGTAGCAGTGGCAGCAGTGGTACCAGCGGTATAGAAGGTGGTAGATTGTTTACCGTAACAAGTTCTGGATTTAATTATAATATCGCTGGTTACACTGGATCATTTCCTACCATTACGGTGGTAAGGGGACAATTATATTACTTTGATGTAAGCGGTGTATCTGCGTCACATCCATTTGCCTTGAGATTGTCAAGTGGCAATACTAGTGCTGTACCTGGCACCACAAATAATGATCCTGTAAATGGATTGGCAAATACAAACACTTTAATAATTTACAGAGTACCTGAAGACGCTCCTTCTAGTATAGTTTACCAATGTGTTGTACATTCAGGTATGATTGGAACTATAAATATAGTAAACCAATATGGTACATCTGGTACATCTGGTACTGCGGGAACAGCCGGTAGTAGCGGAAGTAGTGGCACAAGTGGTAGTGATGGTACCAGTGGGTCTAGCGGTAGTAGTGGAGAATCTGGTACAAGTGGTAGCAGTGGAAGTAGTGGAAGTAGTGGTAGTAGCGGATCTAGCGGTAGTAGCGGTAGTAGTGGAAGTAGTGGTACAAGCGGCAGTGATGGTACCAGTGGATCCAGCGGTAGCAGTGGCAGTAGTGGAACAAGTGGTATAGAAGGTGGTGGTTTATTTACAGTAACTAGTTCTGGTTTTAATTATAACATTGCTGGTTATTCTGGTACTTTTCCTACTATTACGGTAGTGAGAGGTCAGTTGTATTATTTTAATGTAAGCGGCGTATCTGCATCACATCCATTTGCATTGAGATTATCAAGTGGTAATACTGCAACAGTACCAGGAACAACAAACAATGATCCTGTAAATGGATTGGCAAATACAAACACTTTAATAATTTACAGAGTACCCAATGATGCGCCTAATAGTATAGTTTATCAGTGCGTTATACATTCAGGTATGATTGGAACTATAAACATAGTTGATCAATATGGTACATCCGGTACATCTGGTACTACGGGAACAGCTGGATCAAGTGGTAGCAGTGGTAGCAGTGGTAGCAGTGGTGAAAATGGTACAAGTGGTACTAGCGGTAGTACTGGTACAAGTGGTAGCAGTGGATCCAGTGGAAGTAGTGGAACAAGTGGTACGTCCGCAACTGCTGGTACAAGTGGTGAAACTTTTGGTACCAGTGGTACTAGCGGCAGTACAGGAACAAGTGGTACTAGTGGAGAATCTGGTACAAGTGGTAGCAGTGGATCCAGTGGAAGTAGTGGAACAAGCGGCACCAATGGTACATCTGCAACTGCTGGTACAAGCGGTGAAACTTTTGGTACCAGTGGTACCAGTGGATTGACGGGAACTAGCGGTACATCTGGTAGTACCGGAACAAGTGGTAGCAGTGGTAGCAGTGGAGAATCAGGTACCAGTGGAAGTAGTGGACAATCTGGTACTAGTGGCAGTAGTGGTAATACTGGTAGCAGCGGTAGTAGTGGTGTGAGTGGTACTACGTTGTATACTGGTAGCACATATCCTATAACGGCTAGTAGAGCTGTTACTGCAAGTTATGCGTTGAATGCTACTGGTGGTGGAAGTTCTTTGTACACTGGTAGTACTTATCCGATAACTGCAAGTTGGGCACTGTATGTAGTGAATGGAACTAGTGGTACTGCTTCATTGAATTTAACTAACATTACACGTAGTGGCAATGGAAGTGGTTCTGTTTATAATTTAAATAACAATACATTTACCGGCACAAATTCTTTGGTATTTCTGGGTGGTATTACTTTAAATAATAATATTGATTATACACTGAGTTCTGGAATATTAACATTTACTTCCCCACCACTATTAAATGAAGAAATACACGTTGTTAAATTTACAGGTGGTGGTGCAAATGGTACTAGTGGTACAAGTGGCATAGTTGGTATTGCCAATGCGCAAACATTCACAAGCAATGGTATTGCTACACAATACGCTCTTACACAAAGTGTAGTACGTAGTTATGACATTATAGTTGCTATTAATGGTGTGGTTCAAAATTACAGTTCCAGTTATACTGTAACTGGATCTACACTTACATTAGCTTCTGCACCACCATTAAATTCTAAAGTGGATGTCAGATTTTTAGGTAGCGCAGCTGGCGGTGGAGGAGGCGGTAGCGGCACAAACGGTACAAGTGGATCAAGTGGATCAAGTGGTACTAGCGGCACAAGTGGGTCAAGTGGAGAATCAGGTACAAGTGGATCAAGTGGAGAATCAGGTACAAGTGGGTCAAGTGGGTCAAGTGGAGAATCAGGTACAAGTGGGTCAAGTGGTACTAGCGGCACAAGTGGATCAAGTGGAGAATCAGGTACAAGTGGGTCAAGTGGTACTAGCGGCACAAGTGGGTCAAGTGGAGAATCAGGTACAAGTGGATCAAGTGGGTCAAGTATATCTTTGCAAACTGGCAGTTTATATCCCATAACGGCAAGTAGAGCTATTACTGCAAGTTACGCATTGAACGCAACTGGTGGTGGAAGTTCTTTGTATACTGGTAGTACTTATCCCATAACAGCGAGTAGAGCTATTACTGCAAGTTACGCATTGAATGCTTCTGGTGGAGGTGGTAGTACATTACAAACTGGTAGCACTTATCCCATTACTAGTAGTTATGCTAATTTTGCAATAAATATTGCTGGTAGTGTTACTACATTGGTGGGTACTGATATAAATTGGAACAATCCAACTTATGAAAAGAATATTTCAGTTGCAGAGACATATACATTTTCAAATGTTACAACTGGCAGTTCAATTGTGGTTATATTGAATAATACAGGCAGCAACAGTATATTATCTACATTTCCAAATAGTGTAAAATGGGCCAATTCATTGCCACCCACAAATATACTATCAAATGCAACTTCAATTTATACATTTGTAAGAACCAAATTATATGTTCTGGGTAGTTCTACTGAAAACTATCAATAATATGTTGTATGCCTATATCAAGAATAACCAGAAATAGTCTAGTATACGCCAATAACAAAACTCAAAACATTGAGTCTAGACTATTTGGCTTACCAACACAATCAGGCTCACTTTATTTGCAAAATAGTCAATCACTATATTTGCAAGATTTAAGCGGTACATACGTACTAGAATATCCTTCCGCAATCGCATTATCCTATAACAGTTACTACAATAAATTCATAGCCGATAGGTCCACCCAAAACTCATTACTAACAACACGTTATTATACCAGTGAAAGTAAAGCTACTGGCGATTTTGGCTATATACTGTACCAAAATAGTAGATCAATGTATACTCAAGCTACCCCAGACATTTATTTGCTTGAATATAGCGCTACAAGCAGTTTGTTAACTGATACAGGATCAAGTGCTTTATCGCTCAAAACACGTTACTTTGTTAGTGAAAGTAAAGCTACTGGCGATTTTGGCTATATATTGTATCAAAATAGCAGATCAATGTATACTCAAGCTACTCCAGACATTTATTTGCTTGAATATAACGCTACAAGCAGTTTGTTAACTGATACAGGATCAAGTGCTTTATCGCTCAAAACACGTTACTTTGTTAGTGAAAGTAAAGGAAGTGGTAACTTTGGTTATATACTGTATCAAAATAGCAGATCCGTATATCTACAAGATCCAAATAGTATACTTTTATTATATGATCCAGATATTATACCAGTTGGCACCAGTGCAAGTTTACAAGAAACTGGATCAAATGTTTTATCTTTTAGAACTCGTTATTATATCAGTGAAAGTAAAGCGTCAAGTATATATCTAGGTTATCAAAATGATAGAAGCATCTATTTAGAAAATACTGCAAATCCATTTGTCATAGAATATAACGGTACAAGCAGTTTGTTAACTGATACCGGATCAAATGCTTTATCTTTTAGAACTCGTTATTATATCAGTGAAAGTAAAGCGTCAAGTATCTTCTTGGGTTATCAAAATGATAGAAGCATCTATTTAGAAAATACCGCAAATCCATTTGTCATAGAATATAGTGGTACAAGTAGTTTGTTAACTGATACCGGATCAAGTGCTTTATCGTTCAGAACCAAATACTATATCAGTGAAAGTAAAGCGTCAAGTATCTTCTTGGGTTATCAAAATGATAGAGCTGTATATTTGGAGAATACTGATAATCCATTTGTTATAGAATATAGTACTACGAGCAGTTTGTTAACTGATAGCGGGTCAATTAATCAGTTATTATTAACAAAGTATTATCTCAGTGAAAGTATAGCGTCAGGTAGTTTATATATTGGATATCAAAATGATAGAAGTATCTATTTAGAGAATTTAACCGATGTATTTGTTTTGGAGCCATAAAAAATAAAGTTTATATCATAACATTCTTTATATTTATAAACAGAAATCGTAATTTTATAAAATGTCAACAGGAATAAACAACAATATTGATTGTAAATTGCAAGGCAAAGTTCGTGTTGTGGTTATGGAAAAAGACAAAATCATACACGACACTGGTGAAATAAAAAATATGATCACCAATCAAGGTATGGATGAAGTTGCAAATAGACCATTTGCTGAATTATTCGCTTGTTGTGCAATTGGAACTGGAACTGCTGATACTAAAAAAACCAATGTTCCCATAACTGGTTCCATAACATCAGGCAATGGTTTTGATATTAATTTAAGAGGCAGTGTTTCTCGTAGATCTGGATCATTGGTAACGTTTCCCAGAACAAGTGTAGCATTTCCTATATCAGGCAGTGTTATTAGAGCAAGTGATGTGGGTAATATCATTAAAATAAACAACGATAATACTTTTAGAATAAGAGCACAAACTGGTATTAATACAGCCAGAAGTTGTAGTGTATTAAATATGGATGGTACTGTACCAACAGGATCCTCAAGTGATAATAATTATACCATTTGGTTTACCAATCAAATTAGTATGTCAAATGAAACACAAAGATGTGGTAGAACATCAGATGGCAATAACTTTCCTGCTGCATCAGGTAGTTATGGTACAAATTGTAATAGTCAAATTTATAGCAGCGGTATAATTCACAGTCGTCAATTTAATTTTGCAACCGCATTGGTTGATGATACAAATACAATCACTGAAGTTGGATTGAGTTGGTTACCATTTTATAGAAGTCCAGCATTGTTTAGTAGAATTCGTTTGACCCAAGGCAGTGCTGGTAATGCGATACCTGCTGTATTGGCTGGACAAAACGTGGTGGTATTTTATTCACTAAACGTTGGTATGTCGCCTACCACAGCTACAACCGGTTCTGTTAATATAACTGGTAGCAATAAAGGTGGTAATTCACAAATGAATTTGTATGGATTAAGCAAAGTAAGTAGCAGTGGAGTAACAACTTATTTTGATGGTGGGTTACACGGCAATGAACCATATTATTTTAACCAAAGAAGTAAATACGGACTACCAGATACAGTTTTTAGACCACTGTATATATTTACATCCGCAACTGATACTGCAAGTCCTACGTGGGGTACAAATATAACTAGAAATAGTAGTTTTATTACCAAATCAATTGATAAAACACCTGTATATAGTAGAGTATATCCCACCAGCAGTTATGGTTATACATTAACCAAAGTGGCTACATTCAATGATACTGAATCTATCAATGCAACTTGGAACAGTTTTGGTGTGGGTGTACATACAGCCAGTAACTTGATGTCATTTGTATTTGGTGCTACTCAAAATAAACAAAATGGATATTTGTTAGCAATATCTCAATCGTTTACTTGGAATAGAATATTTTAATATTAATAGTTATAAGTTATATGCCACAACCAATATCACAATTAGCAGACTATACAACAATAACAGGATCCGCATTTGTTCCTATTGTTGATGTTAATGAAACAGTATCATCAAAAAACAAAAAGATCAGTGTAGATGATTTGAGAAAAACTTTCTTTAAAAGTGGAGTTCTTCTTTCATCTTCTTTCACAGAACATACGCCGGGTTTTTATTACTTTGGTGACAATCGTGATGGTCGTCTCAATTTAACAGGTTCAATTGCCACTGTTAGAACTTTTGTAAGCAGATCGTTCGCAAGTACACAAGATGGCGCACCTGTCGTTAAAAACTTTAGTTCGTTGTTCATTTCCAGAAGTGTGGTGGTGAGTCCAACCAATAGATGTAGAGGATTGTTGATATTTGTGGATGGTGATGCAACCATCAGTGGTAGCATAAGTATGACTGCTAGAGGAGCGAGGTTTACAGGAAGCGACGCTTCCTTCACAACAATAAATCCGCCATATTTGGGTGATTACTGGAGCACGCAGTTGTTTCCGTCTGCGAGTTATTTGAGCAGAGTATTTGCGGTTGGAGCGGCTGGTGGTACGGCTGGCCCCGCTCCATCTAGCGTTGGTGGCGTTGGTGTCACTGGTATACTGGGAAGAAGTGGAGGTGGAGGAGGCGGCGGTGGACAAGCAGCCGCGGGTGGAGCGGGATCAACAGGCACATCTTTTAGTGGTGGATCTGGTGGTGGAGGAGGTGGGCCATCTCCAGGAGCAAATGGCTTTGCATTTGGTGGTCAAGGTGGTCCAACGCTTGGTAGCGGCGGCGCCGGATCAGGCAATCCAGGTGGAATAACGCCAGCTCAGCCGCCCAGTAGTCCACTCCCAGTCTCAGCACCAAGTGGTACTGGTGGATTGTTAATATTAATAGTGAAAGGTAATTTAAGAATTGGACCAAATGGATCAATTACGGCTAATGGAATCAGTGGTGGTAATGGACTTGCTGGTTTTGGAACTGCTGGTGGCGGTGGAAGTGGAGGTGGAGTGTTATATATTTATTATGGTGGGTCTTTAACAAATAATGGCACTGTAACTGCTAATGGTGGGTCAGGTGGTTTAACTGGTACACCCTCGCCAGCTCTTAATCAAGGCGGAGCAGGAGGAGCTGGAACTGCGATAATATCAAAATTAAACGTTGCATTTCCAGTAGCAAACTAAATAATTATTTATATGCCTACAAGAATATCAGATTTACCCGAATATACAACAATAACATCATCAGCATTTGTGCCTATTGTTGATGTTAATGAATTGGTAGCTTCAAAAAATAAAAAAATAAGAATTGACGATTTAAGAAAATATTTTTTCACAGGCACAACCACCAGCAGTTCTTTCACAGAACATACCCCAGGCCTTTATTACTTTGGCGATAACAGCGACGGACCTCTTAACTTAACAGGCTCTATCGCCACCGTTAGAACTTTTGTAAGCAGATCCTTCGCAAGCACTCAAGATGGCGCGCCTGTCGTTAAGAACTTCAGTTCATTGTTCATTTCCAGAAGCGTAGTAGTGAGTCCAACAAATAGATGTAGAGGAATGTTGATATTTGTGGATGGTGATGCAACTATTAGTGGTAGTCTACGAATGAACGGCAGAGGTGCTTCCGCGGTTGGAGCTGATGCGTCTTTTACAACAATAAATCCGCCATATTTGGGTGATTACTGGAGCACGCAATTGTTTCCTTCGTCGAGTTATTTGAGCAGAGTATTTGCTGTAGGCGCAGCAGGTTCAGGCTATGGAACTGATGGGGTAACTGGTGTAAATGGAAGATCTGGTGGCGGAGGAGGTGGGTCTAGTTATGGTGCACCGACAGCAGGTTCAGGCGCAACCGGCACATCGTTTAGTGGTGGTTCTGGTGGAGGTGGATCCCAGGTTAACGTCATCGCCGGAGGAAGTGCGAGTGGAAATGGTGGCGCAGGGGGAAATGGCGCAACCGGCCCCGGCGGTACCGGCGGCGGTGGAGCTGGAAATCCAGGCGGCACTCCAAATGGAGGTGTAGGAACAGGTGGATTATTAATATTAATTGTACGAGGTAATTTAAGAATTGGGCCAAATGGCAGTATAACATCAAATGGTAGCAATGGCGGAAATGCAAGTAGTCCAACGCAGGGCGGAGGAGGAGGTGGAAGTGGCGGTGGGGTGTTATATGTATATTATGGCGGTACACTAACAAACAATGGCACTGTAACCGCATCTGGAGGCACCCGTGGCACGGGTGGAAACGTTGCTGGAAACGGTGGAGCTGGAACTGCTATATTATCAAAATTAAACGTTGCATTTCCAGCAGCAAACTAATATTTAATAATATATGGCAAATAAACGTATAACAGATTTAACCGAAGCAACTTTTGTAAGTGCGAGTAATTTTTATGTTGTGTATGATCCTACAGCTACACAAGATCAAAATGCTGATGGTTATACTGATTTTAATAAAAAAGTAAAACTAAAAAATATTTGTACCCAAGTAAGTCAATCAGCCATCACTTGGTTTGGTACAGGCGCAAATGGTGCTTTAAATACAACAGGTAGTGTTACTTTTACCACTACAAATGATCAAGAAGTATTTGTGAGAAATTATACATCTCTCACAGTAAATGCTGGTCATACAATGACTGTAAGCAACAGATGTAGAGGATTGTTGATATATGTTGGGGGAGATTGTACTATAAATGGTACAGTAACAATGTCAGGCAAAGGAGCCAACTCGGTTGGAACAGCTGCTCATTATGTATATCAATCTAAAAATTACTATGGCAACTTTATTCCCCAATATCAATTTAACAGCGTAAAATTATATGGATCTGGTAGTGCCGGTGGACCCGCAAATACTGCTGGTAGATCCGCAGGCGAAGGTTATACAGGTGGTGGAGGCGGTGGAGGTGGAACTGGTGGTGCTGGTGCAGCAGGCACCAGTTGGAGTGGTGGATCAGGTGGAGGTGGTGGACCATCTGCAACTGCAGGCACTATAAATGGTGGTGCTGGTGGTAATGGTACAGCTGCGAATACTGGTGGTGGTGCTGGTAATGGTGGTGGCAGTGCTGGTCCAGGTGGTATAGCTGGTGGTACTGGTACAGGTGGTTTGATTATTTTTGTGGTAAAAGGTACATTTACATTGGGAAATACAGGTGCAATAACTGCAAATGGTGTTGCGGGTGGAAATGGTAGTGCAGGAGGAGGAGGAGGTAGTGGAGGTGGAAGAATAGTTGTATTATACAATCAAAATTATATAAATAATGGTGGTACTATTACTGCAAATGGTGGAGCTGGTGGAGGAACTGCTCCAACTGCTGGTGGCAGTGGGGGAGCCGGTAGCATAACAATAAGAGAAATAGGAATTTGGTAAAATATTTATAAAGTTATATGGCAATACCATCACAAGCAATATCTCAAATGACTACCTTGGTAGGTAGTAATCGTAACGACAATTGTTTATTTACATTGTATAATGCATTAATATCGTCCAGTGTCAATCAAAATTTAAAAGCAAGAATAAGTACCCACGAACAATTTTATAGCAACAACAATACCGTCATAAATCAAGGTACTTATAATAATTACTTTGGAACAGGCAAAGATGGTAGTGTAACCATAAGTAGCAGTGCGCAAATAAGTTCATCCACATCTCCAGCTGGATTAAATAATATTAGTCGTGAATTTGGCGACCCAGTTATAAAAAACTTTCAAAATTTAACCATCAACAGTGGTGTATTGTTCAGCCCATTAAGAGCTTGTAGAGGAATGATAATATATTGTACTGGCAATTTAACAGTAAACGGCACTTTGAGTATGACTGGTAAAGGTGGAGGCGTTGGTTCTAAAGTCGCGTCTCCTATTGGATTTGCTACAAGCACCGATTCAAGATATGATTTGGTGGATGCTACATTATATTTTAACAATTTTTCATCAAGCACTGCAGGTGGAAGAGGAATACCTACACATTGGAATTGGGCGCCTAGTGGTAGTATTTGGTTTAATAATTATAAGATTAGAGTGCCATTGAGTGGGAGTGCTGCTGGAGGAGGACCAAATAATGGTGGTAGTGCGGGAATATTTTGTTGTGGAGGTGGAGGTGGGGGTGGTCAATCAAACCCTGGCGCGGTAAGGGCAGGAGGATCCGGTGGTAGCGGAACTATATTTCTAGGAGGAGGGGGAGGAGGAGGAGGATCATACGGCGGCGGCGCCGGCACCAACGGCATATTTGAAGCTGGTGGAATTGGCGGATTTGGGCCTAATCCAGGATTAGGCCCAAATGGTTCTGGCGGAGGTGGAGCTGGAACACCTGCTGGACCTGGCTCCGGAGGCGCTGGTAATACAGGCGTTGGTGGATTAATTATATTAATAGTACGTGGTAATATTACAATAAACGGCACAGTTTCTAGTGGTGGCGCAAATGGAGGTAATGGAACTACTGGAGGTGCTGGAGCTGCTGGCGGTGGCGGTGGAAGTGGCGGTGGTAGGATAATAATTATTTACGGCGGTACATATAGTAATGTTGGTACCATTGTGGTTAATGGTGGCTCCGGCGGCGCCGGTGGCCCCGGCGCACTCACTGGTGGTGCTGGTGGTGCGGGTTCTATAACTATAAGAAGGGTAAATGTTTAAAATTTTATGGCTACACAAATATCAAGTTTAACAACACTAGTTAATGGCGTAAACAGTTATGATTGTTTTTTGCCATTGGTTGATCCAACATTAGCATTAGATTCTCGTAATGTTAAAATTAGAATAAGTACCCACAATGAAATGTTCAGCAACAACTTTGCTGTAGCTAGTTTGAGCAGTTATGCAAACTATTTTGGAACAGGCAAAGATGGTAGCTTAACCATAAGCAGCAGTGCTCAAGTAAGCGCTTCATTGAATAATATTAGTCGTGAATTTGGCGACCCAGTTATAAAAAACTTTCAAAATTTAACCATCGGCAGTGGTATATTATTTAGTCCACTAAGAGCTTGTAGAGGTATGATAATATATTGCACAGGCGATTTAACGGTGAATGGTACCATAAGTATGACTGGTAAAGGTGGAGGCGTTGGTTCTAAAGTCGCGTCTCCTATTGGATTTGCTACAAGCACCGATTCAAGATATGATTTGGTGGATGGCACATTATATTTCAATAATTTTTCATCAAGTACAGCGGGTGGTTATGGAATACCTACGCATTGGAATTGGGCGCCTAGTGGAAGTGTTTGGTTTAGGAATTATAAGATACGAGTGCCATTGAGCGGAAGTGTTGACGGTGGCAATGGTGCATCGACCGCTGCGGCTTCGGGTAATGCGGGATCAGCTGGTATATTTAGTTGTGGTGGCGGCGGTGGTGGTGGTTCCGGAGAATCGCAGTATGGTACTTTTGGATCAGGAGCTTCTGGAGGCAGAGGAACTATATTTTCTGGTGGTGGCGGTGGAGGAGGCGGCGGCGGTGGATGTTGTGGTGGCAATGTACCTGGTACATCTGGTATTCTTGAAAGAGGAGGAGCAGGGGGAGCTTCTCCTAACGGCCCAGCGGGTGGAGGAGCGGGAACTACAACTACTGGTGGAAACGGTACATTAGGTGTTGGGGGATTATTAATATTAATTGTACGTGGAAATATAATAATTAATGGAACTATTAGTTCAAATGGAGCTAGTGGTGGAAACGGAGTACGTATTAGTAAAGGATCTGGTGGAGGAGGTGGAAGTGGCGGTGGTCGAATAATTATAACTTATGGCGGTACATACACTAATGCGGGTTCCGTTGTTGCAAATGGTGGATCAGGTGGTTCTGCCAGCTCTGGCGGTGGTCCAGGTGCGTCTGGTGGTGCTGGATCTATAACTACAAGAAAGATACATATATGAGAGATAAAATTATAATATATAGCGTTCATGACAAAACGAGCAGAGAATTTGTTGCTGCATATGGTAACAGAAACGACGTTACTGTGTTGGAAGATGACGGATATAGTGTTCGAATAAAATATCCATACATTAGTGCTTTTCCAACTGTAATAATAAATACACCTTCATATACGGAGTCTTTTATTGTAGATGAAGGTGGAGGCGGTGCATTTGTAAATTTAGATTCTATTGGAAATGAAACAATAGTGCCAGAAGATGTAGAATATATTAGATCTCCTAAAGATTGGAATGAAGTACAACAACGTATTGATTATTGGGAAAACAAAGTGCCCAATTGGAAACAAACTGATACTAGATATTTATGACAAGATATACCATTTTAGGCGAACGTAGATCAGGTACTAATTTTTTGCAACATTGTATAACTGACAACTTCAATTTACAATTAGATTGGTTAAAAGGATGGAAACATTTTTTTGGATGTAATGGTTATGAAGATAAATTGAAGAATAACCAAGACGTAATATACTTGTGTATTGTTAGAAATCCAATTGATTATTTTGTATCATTTTATAATTCTAAATTGATGCAAAGTGAAGAACGTACAAAAGATATTGAAACGTTTTTATTATCAGAATTTTATTCAGTTTATAACTATAAAAACGGATTAATTGACGTATCAGACGACTATAATTTTAAAAATAACAATAAGCGTTACAAAAACATATTTGAAATGCGATCCGTTAAATGTAAATATTTGTTAGATGATATGCCTAATTTAGTGAGTAAATATCATTTTATAAGATATGAAGATTTAAAACATAATACTAATACTGTATTGAATACAATTAGTGATAAATTTAATCTTATAAAAAAGAATGACAATTATTTAATAAATACAAATTATGTCGGTGTAAAAATTAATGGAGGTGTTATAACAGAAAATTATCAAGTTGAAGATAAAATAAAACAGATAATATATAACAATATAGATTTATCGACAGAACATAGAATGGGTTATTTGACCGATATATGAAATTATACTCATATGATATAACTGAATTTAATTTTAAAGAGCAATTACAAACTGTTTTGAACGTGTCTAATTTAGATGATTTGGGGGAAAACAAAGATAAAGAGAAACTGTATTCTGAGTATATTTTGGGTAAACAGTTTTTAGATATGTATGTACAGTTTATAAAAAAATATGTTAGAAATTTGTACGATGACGTTATAGCATATCAAACTAAACCAGTATGTAGATTGGTATATAAAAATAAATTAAATATGCATAAACTTCATAAAGACAAGTGGTATAGAAGAAATACTATTTATAGTGATATGCAGATAGATAATATTTTTTTACCATTTACAAATGCTTTTGATACAAACACAATTTGGACTGAATCAGTTGAAGACAGTCACGATTTTTTTCCGATAAATTGTGATTACGGACAATTTGTACACTGGGATGGTTGCAATTTACTTCACGGTAATAAATTTAATAATACTAACAAAACAAGACTGAGTATAGATTTTAGAGTTTATAAATACAAAAATTTATTACACCCAGAGTATTCTTTATTGAATTTTTAGAAGAAAAACTATTTATTAGTTACACAAAGAGATTATGAGAGATACAATTATAATACATAATATTCATGACAAAGCGAGTAGAGAATTTGTTGCTGCATATGGTAACAGAAATGATGTTACTGTATTGGAAGACGACGGACTAAATGTACGTTTAGCGTTTCCTTATATCAGCGCTTTTCCTACTGTTGTAATACCCACACCATCTTATGAAAATACAGATGAAAATGGAACAGTAACCCAAATCGAAGGATCTATAGAATATCTAAGAGCACCTGAAGATTGGAATACAGTACAAACACGAATTGATTATTGGGAAAACAAAGTACCCAATTGGAAACAAACTGATAGTAGATACAAACAATAATTAAAATGAATAATCAACCAACCGTAACTTGGAAAGTAACAAATTTAGATTGTTATCCTACATATCAACAAAACACCGATGTTGTATTTACAGTACATTGGGATTGTTTGGGGCAAATTGTTGTATCCACTGGCAGTTTGAGTGGATCTACATACAACAGTAGATTATATGGTACCACTGGTGTACAATACCACAGTGGATCTTCATTTATACCATACAATCAATTAACTCAAGATGATGTGCTTGGATGGACATTTGATAGTATGGGAACTGGCAGCAAGTATAATATTGAAAAAGGAGCTGTATCAAGTTTATACACTCAGATAAATCCACCTGTAGTACAACCACCTTTGCCTTGGGTAACAACTGGTTCTATTTGATTTATAATAAGTACTGTTGTGTAAATAAAAACTATATATTAAAAAGTTATGGAAGAAAACAAACAAATAAATTTAGCTGATTTGACGCTCGTAGAATTAAAAGCAATATCTTATGATGAAATTGTCAAATTGAATTTGGCACAAAACAACTTAAGAGTTTTAAATCAAGAATTATATAACCGTCAACAAAAAGGCGTAGAAGGTGCTTCGCCAGTAAATCAAAATTAAAATAGTTTTATGGAAAAAAAGATATCTGACTTAACCGTGATTGAATTAAAAAGTTTAGCATATGATGAATTGGCTAAAATTGAATTGTGCCAAAATAATCTTCGTGCATTGAATCAAGAAATTACAAATAGATTGCAACCACAGTCAAATCAATTGAGTGGGAATTTTGATAGCCCCCCCACCGCTACAACCGAAACCGTTTAAACGGGATCACCATAGATATTGAAGCCTTTGGGTGGTTGTGGTACCACTTCTTCTTCAATTGTCTTAATAGCATACAATTTGCTATCTAGTGGGGCTAGTCTATATTCACACTTGATCTTGGTTTCTTTGAAATAAGATTCAAGCGCTTCAGTGATACTTGGATGAATGATTTTACGGTTATCATTCACAAGAGTCCATCTATCGCCAGGTGGTACTCTAGTAGCAATCAATTCATTGTGTTCTGTAATTTTTGTAGCCATAATATATTATCGGGGTTTGACAAAGAATATTTTGTGCATTCCTGTCATATAAAAAGTATTCAAATCCATATTCAACGCTTTACATTCCAATTCTCCCGGCCAAAATCCTTTCCAAGAAGCAAATTGTTTATCGTGGTTAGTACATTCACAACTTATTTTTTGACCACCACATTCACTACATCTTTCAATGTCACACTTTTTCTTGTGTATTTTACCCGCAACAACTTTGCAACTAAAACAATTGTCTAGTTCCACTTTCTGACACACTGGAGTTTGTTTCTTTTTCATAATTAACAACAATGTCCTTTCTTGTCATCTGCAGTAAAATTATTTAGATTATAGTTACTTGAACGTATATCCCGCAATCCATACAATTCTCTGTACATATCATATACGATATGATCCAAATCTTTTACTGTCATTGGAATGCTTTTGGTTTTATCTACTTCTTGCATTTTCAAACAATGTTTTTTGATGATAGAATCAATTTGTTCTTTCATCAATTTTTAGTAGTGTTAATAATTTTACCGTCACAATTATAATAGGCTCTATAATAATTGGTATGCACAGTATATACACTGTTTGTTGAATTTTCAATCATACTATAAGTAATATAGTCGTTGTTAATTGCATGTACTCTACTACAGGGTGGTAGATTTTCTAATGCTCTATTATAACTATATCTTAGATACATTCCACTAGTACAACCAGTAGACAACAATGCAATAATCAATAAATTCTTCATTCTGTTAGCTCACGTTCTTCTACTGAATAATTATGACTTTCTTTGTACATATCACAATATTTCTGAGCATTTTCTTTTTTGAGATATACCTTCTCAATTGCCAGATCGTTTCCTCTATATGACATAATGAGGTATACCTTAAGTTTTGGTGGTTCTACTGTCATAGCAGTCAATAGAATTGCTGTTAGCCCCCCCACTATAATTTTATTAAAACGATTCATACTTACTTAGTTTGTTTTTATAACGTTGAATTGTAATGTGATCTTCATCCATATGATTGTTAGCTTTAACGATTTCTTTACTGAATCGTTCCACTTCATCACACAGATAACGAATGTCTTCACACAGTTTTGCATCAAGCAAATTATTGCAGTTGTAACTTGTGAACTGTCGTAGTCTACTAATTACTTCTTGGTTAGTCTTCATTGGTTCTGTAAATTACTTTATCAATGGTAATACCCTTCTTGGAAGATTTGGGTCCATATAAAGCACCCCATTGATTTCTGCTATTGATATAAGTCATTAAATCTTTTTTAATAACTTCCGCATCCAAATCATTGAAATTTGGTGGTAGATTAATTTTTAAATAATATTTTGGATCACTCATAATTTTACCAGTGATGAATAATGTTTGCGATAATGAAAGCGCATGTAATAAAGTTTACCAGAACAATGATAAATCTCAAGAAAAAACTAGCAAGAGCATAACTTACAGGCAATACAGGCACATCAGGCTTGCATTCATCTGTATGACCTACACGATGGTCAATAGTACGTGCTAGAGTTAAAAAAAACTTATTGGTTGTCATCTTTTGTTAAAATAAAAAATCCACTGATTATTAAAATTAATCCAATAAAACACAATACATAATATAGTGTATCAACATTCATATAATGAGAAACCTTACAATTTGCAGATCACCATCAGCGTTCTTGGTTTCAAGAATTACATCAGGATTTGGACGATCACAGCTAAGATAAACCTTAGCATTAGGTATATTTAGTTCCTTAATCATCTTCTTTTCCACTGCGTTTTTAACCCATTCAATAATTTCTGATGTTTTTACAATAGTCATATAATTTAATTTCCCATCCAATTACTTACATTCTCTGGTCCATTTGATGTATGAATACCCAAATACTTTACCTTGGTCAAATCCATAGGCATCTTGATGCGTTTCCAATCCCATAGGGCTGGTAGATCACTATCATCAACAGCTTCCCATTCAATTTCCAATACAATTTTAGCAGATTTAGTTTTATTATTCATAACTTTCACGGTCAATGTTTGTCACATACGGAAATCTGGGCAGTTCATCACCAGGTGTAAGATTAAAATATTTCACCGTAGCACTCTTTCCAATAAGTTTATTTTTATTCTTCAAGAGTTCTTTTAGATATTCCCGAGTGCCTTTGATATTACTATGGAACTCAATTCCCTTATGATTCTTGAATACCATATATCCAGCCATACCACTCTTGTTGCCTATTCCTTCAACAATATCAAGAATTTTGAATTCACTATCTTGAAATTCTTTACGCTTGAGTAGGTATTTACTGCGCTTGTTTTCATATGGCCCATCGGTACGAACCATCTGACCTTCGTAACCTTCGTCAATGTACTTTTCATACAACTCATTCAAATGTGTAATCGTGTCCACAAGGTGAGTCGGAACACGACGAACCACATTGTTATTAACAAGATAAGTAGTAATGTCAGCATTACGATCACTAAAAGTCTTCTGTACAATCCAGTCATATACCCAATATTGAATATTCTTTGCACTCTCAGTCAAATCTTCTGGTGTAGGTTTGGTCTTCTTTACCAAACTACAAATAGCATTAAAATCATTGGCAAACTTATCCGCATACAACTCACCATCAAGAATTGCATTTGGGAATTTAACAAAGAAATCCTTCAATGCTACCAATACGTGAGGAGCTGAAACAATAGGTTTACCATTACGACTCCACATACCATCTTTCTTTACAACACAACGAATGCCATCCAACTTGGGTTGACTATAAACAGGATACTTCAAATCATCCTTATAATCGTCATAGTTCTTTGCCAACATTGGCTCAGTAAAACTAACTCCATCAATATCCGTGATTTTTTCAAAGTAACCACTTTCTTTCTTTTTCTTCCAAGTGGCTTTGGCTTCTTTTACAGCTTGATCTTCATTGGAAGTAGCATTCTTTTTGCCGGTATTTTTACCAACACAAAGAGTCCATTCTGTAATTTGAATAGCCCCATCAAGCTGACCATAATGGGTACGATACTTGTTGCCATCAACTTCGATGGTCCAAGTTTGAATAGCACCCGTATTTGTACGGGCGAATAACATAGGTAGTTTCATATCTTATATAATATTACCACGGTGCAATAAAAAAGTCAAGGAGATTTTCATCGTCCTTGACTTTGGTGTGGTTTAAGCAGAAACCGTGTTGATTTTTGTTTTATACTTATAAACTGCGGTTACGTTTTCGTCTGTCATTACCTTTGACTTGACCAAACCATTGGAAAGCAATTCATATCGCTTTTGACACTTTGGTGTTTCTCGTCCACGAAGCAATGCTGCATATGTCATTTTTTTGTCACCAACCTTATGATCAGCTTCTGGATTCTTCTTTAGAAGAGCGTTGATTTCCACAAACTTATACATAAACGTCTTTACATCCTTGATCTGATTGCGATGACGGTGATAAAACACGAACAAATCAAATACAGTTTGCTTACTTAGCTTCATACCGTCCTTGAATACATCTTCATTTGGAGCGACCCACGTATTGAAGAAGTTGTCTACATCATTTTTAAAAAGAGATGACTTGCTGTTTAGCTCAGATCCATCTTCGTATTCACTGCGAAGAATGCCATCACTAATATTCTTCTTGAATCCAAAACTATGAAAGAATGCCATACCAGCAAATTGCGAGTCAATCTTACGACGGTTATAATCTTGTTCTGAAAAGATCGAAAGAATCCAACTACGTGTAGTGAAATCCCGATAATATCTTTCGCCAAATTCACGACAAATCTTTGAAATTGGACTAATAATAGCATTACGCTTTTCAGCCGCGTTCAATTCACATCCACTATTTACAGCGATGAAAATATCACTCAATTGTGAACGAGTTGCATTGGTATATACTTGAACTGTGATGGTACGAGTTAGAATGAAATCTTTAACTGATTCACTCAGATCCGCCCATCGTTGGTCACGCTTGATGGTAAACTTATTGTCCAGTTCATCTGAATATGTTCCAGCACGCAATTCAAGTTGATTTGTAAACAACAAACGCAACGTAGTAAAACGGTTGTTACTATCCAAATTGAGATAGTTAGCTCCCTTGGAAAGCCAACCAGAGTAATAGTTGATATCTTCTGCCAACATTGCACTCTTTCTACATTCAGGAACGTCAGCAAAAATAAACTTGCTTGGAGCAATTCCCTTAAGCAAATTGTGGAGATAACTGCGTGACTTTGTTGCATCCCAACGAGCGGGACTCTGAAAACTATCGTCGATAAACACACTATCGAGAAACTTCTTTGCATTAGAAAGTTCCCAGTTTTCGGTTGTGGACTTAACCATCTTTTGATTGTTATTAATCATATTACTTTTTATTTTTTATACTGGAATTTTTGGTTATGACATAATTGTCTAATTAATAATTTTTATCTCAGACAGCGTAATTGCTTTTTGGATTCAAATTATCAGTCGTGAACCAGTTACTCACAACAAAATCATCTTATCAGTTGTTTCTTTAAAAGTCAAGCGGAACATTGAGCGTTTTCCAAAACTTTTCGTTGAGAATTTTTATAGGTACTTCGTTTTTTAGCTCAAAATTAGGATGTTCATACACATAATCGAGCAAAGTTTTTGCTGAAATGTAAAACAACACAATTTTATCACTACACAATTTGGTGCAAAAATACCCACCATTGTTAAGAACTTCAGCTTTATCTTCCCAAATCAATTTTTTCAAATTGCCCGATGTATGTCCCAGATAAATTGTGTTTGTTGGAGATACACGACGAATGTCTACACGAACAGTGGGGTCATTTGTCAATTCAAAATCCCACTTACTATTTGCTGGACTCTTTTTGATATTGGTATATTCGCTTTTGGTGGTCAAATAATCCAATATCATTCGTTCAATTAGTTCACCACATCCGCCTATTTTAACTTGATTGTAAACATAATCGTTGATCATCTTATAGCGTTTTAATTCTTTAAGATAAATTTCACCCATATTATATACTTCAGATTTGAATTCAATATTCATTTTTAATTTTTTACAATTTCACCCTTAGCATCACTATACCACACTTCACCCACATTAAATTGCTTGACCACACTTTGACAACCACAACACGGCTTGCTGTTGTTCAACTTACCCGTTCGATCCACTCTAAGTACAACCATTTTAAAATCACTCAGATTCTCACGACCACTCTTCATACACACACTCAACTCAGCGTGAAGTCCAACAAGCTGATGGTTTTTATAATCATATTCCAAAGTCTTGGGATGACTCTTACAGCTGTTTGTACCAATATGTACAATTTTACCACATCGAATCAAAAAAGCTATATGACTACACCTATGCTCAATGTTGAGCGGACACATAGCCTTAGCAATGTCAATGGTACGCTTCAGAATCTTGCTGTTCATTACTAAACTCATACTACCATCGACTTTATAAAAAATCAACTACATTTTTTATATTTTGAAATTTTGAGGTAGTTGTGATATGATATATTTATGGAAAACCTTTATGTTGAAAAAATACACAATTCGATTGCCAAAGAATTGATTGTTAAACATCATTATACACACAAGTGGACCATAGCCGAGTTGTGTATCGGAATTTACGACAAAAGCAAACGTAGTGTATTTTTTGACGTTCCTACGCTGGTTGGCGCAGTTGTATTTGGACCCACTGCTGGCGCAAATGTGGCTAGAAGTGTGTCTCCACTATTAAATCATTCCAATTTATGGGAATTGAAACGATTGTGGGTAGCAGATGAATTGGGTAAAAATACTGAAAGTTGGGTTATTGGTCAATGTTTGAAATATATCAAACAACATCACAGTGAAATAAAGTGTTTGATCAGTTATGCTGATCCTGATGCTGGACACATTGGTACCATATATCAAGCTACCAATTGGCTGTATCAAGATATTGAAAGACGCAAAGGCACTAGTGGTTATATTGTTAGTTTTGACGGTGGTATTAAATGGCAACACTCACGTACATTATTCAACAAATATGGAACATTCAACTATAATAAATTGGTGGAAGTGTTACCCAGACCATTTAAGATCAAAGAATTATCAGTTAAAGAACGATATATTTATCCTTTGGGAAGCAAAGTGGAAAAGAAAAATCTGATTAAAAGTTTGAATTATCCCATTATAGAATATCCCAAACTCAAATCAGATAAAGAAACTGTAGTGGAATTTAATTAATAATCTTCAACTGAATGTTGCCAAGTGTAAGATTTTGCACAATAACATTGTTTGCACTCAAAAACTCATACTTGCTTTCAACTCGCTTTACTTTACGATTACCCTTTTTGCTCTTACGATACACAATAACACCACCACTATAACTGTTGATAATCATCTGCGCAACAGTCTTACGCCATTCATAAGCTGAAAAATTACCAACAGTATCAATCAAAATATTACCAGCCACATTGTTCTTAAAATTGTCGTTGGTTTTGATCATAGTCAACAAGGTATCAAACAATTCAAAATCAGAGCTTGAAAATTCAGTGACCTTTTTACGAAAATATTGATTAAAATATTTGGTAATATCACTATCAACAAAATAGGTATTCAAAATTTTATCACAAAAAGATCGAATTGTAACAAGCTCATTGTACTTGTCAGTAACATTGCCACGGGTTTTGATAGCAAAATCAATGATGCCACTTTCTTTCTTCAATTCATAAGACTTATCACCCAACGTAACATCTCCAGTCTCACCACGCTTGATGATGCTCTTTCTTGAATTGGCAATCATCAAAAATACAGACAACTCACCACGACCAGTCTGATGCTTGATGTTTTCAGGTGACGCAAGCACATTGTCAATTTTATGTGCATCACTATTAACATCATTCACCTCTTTGAGAAATGTGTCTACGTTGTCAAATTGCGGAATGCTGTTGATACCAATATTGGTCAAAGACGCAACCAAAGTGTCAATTTTGGATTGATGTGATTGAGTCTTGAGCTTGTCAAGACCATTTTTGATTTGATCGCTAAAAAAAGTGGTAGAATTGGTGCTCATTACAAGAACCAATCTACCACACTTTTTTCAAATGTCAACAGCTTATTTTAAGACTTTATGGGTAATCATACTAATAATAAGCGTATCGGAGAGTGAACCAGTTTGTGTATTTTTCATATGATCGTTAAACTGATTATAAACAGTTCTAAACACAGATATGTTATTTAAATCTTTAACAGTTGCCTTTTTTCCATTTTCTAAATAACCAGTAATCAACGTAGAATATCGTTTTTTAACAGCTTCCTTTGTGGAAAATTCATCTACAAAAACTGTTTTTTTACGTCTAACCTTCAACATCTCTTTATCATTACGGTTAACAATCTCAAATGTAAGACCTTTACATTTATCAATTGGAACAGGCGGAAAAGTTTTTAACATTTCCCACCAAATTTCAAATTTTTGATTTAACTGATGTTTATTCATAATAATATTATTTTAAAGCCTTATAATTGTTGATGGGTGTATGCTTTTTTGTAAGTAAATCCTGATCAAGTACATCAATAGCTTTCTTTTTAGACTTATAAAAAGCATTGGTCAATACACGAAGTTCATAGTCTTCAATATTATATCCCATCTTGATATACTTAACCAATCGTTTCAACGTAACACTTGGATAATTAATGCTCTTTGGATTGAACTTCAAATTGTTATTTTGAATCTGGTTCAATACATTTTCTTCAATAACTACATTGTTACCATCATAAGCAATACAACATAAATTGATATCAAATGACCTAAATAAATCTTCAATGGTATCAAAATACTTGAAACTCACACACTGAATCTTCCACTCTGTATCCATATAGGATATTACCATTGTATGATGCCACTCAGATACAATATAACTGTTGACACTATACTTACCAGTTGATAAAGCATTGCTATTTAATTCAAGCAAATACTTATCCAATTGTTCTTTGTTCTTAAAAAAGACATCCACATCACTATCACTCAGTGGTAGTTTACGATAGGTTCTATGTAAAGCACCCCCAGCAATCCAAGGTCCATCTTCATTACACTTGGGTAGAATCTCAATCAAATGTTCAAGTACACTACCAGTTGTCAAATGCTTTAGAAAAACATTCAACGACAGTTTATTTGTTTTAATTGGTACCACACATTCAGCTTGTGGCAGTTCTACGAATTTAACATCAGTTGACATAAATCTTCTTTAATAAATTTGGATAACAATTATCCTGATAAGTTTTGGTATTCTTTCCACTACTATAACTCAAACATACACTTTCGTCAAGTACAGGTTCAAACTTGTGTTTAGTCTTATAAAACATATTTACACTATTATTGGTACAAGTCTGATAAAAATCACAACGTACACTCATACACATACCCAGATCATTGGTCTTAATACTATACTTTTTCATAAAAAAATAAGGGAGGTACTGTTATATACCTCCCTTTTGATTATTCCTTACTTCCAAGTAGGTAAGTATTGCTAATAGCCTTGAAACTAAACTCCCGTTCAAGACCACGAACAACTACACCTTCACGGTCAACACCCATATTCAATACACTCTTACCTTCAGCATACTTCAACATATTATCAACCAAGTTTTCATTGGGTAATACATATCCATACTTTTCAAGTACAGGTACCATTGGCACTTCCAACCTAAACAACAACCACTCCAGTTCATCAAAGAACATACGACGACCCTTATCAATGTCATAACCAGTAAAGAAAAACAACTTGTGGTCGCTCAATCCATACAAATTACCATTGATATTTGAACCAATCAATTCTCCCTGAAGCGCAATGTTCTTGCCATACTTAGTCAACTTATCCTTCAACTCAAGCATATTAGCCATACGCCATAGACTATTGTCATTGGTTTCAGTCAACTCCCAATTACGTCCACAAACACCAAATACACCATTATTGAAGTAACAAGTGAAACTAGTACCATCCAACTTCTCAGTGATATACACTCGTTCTCCAACAGGCACAAAACCAATGTCACTTTCAAAGTTCTGAATACGAGTTTCATCCGTCTTTGGAATAAAACTAGGAAATGTACCCTTGATCTTTCCAGCCAATTGAGCAGGAATAGGAGGTTCATACTTGACAATATCAAGAGCCTCTGTCAAATCATCACCTTCCTTTGGATCAATTATACCATCTGGAATTGGAGTCAATAGACCTTGACTCAATTGTCCACGCAACTTGATGGTCTTAAGACGAAATCCTTCAGCGGTTCCCATACGCTTGAAACTACTCTTACGCAAGAATTCAAACTGAGGTCGGATAGGTAAGAAGCTGTCAATTTCATAATAAACAGCCAAGTCACCTACCTTATATTCTCCAACTTTCACGACTACATTCCACCCCTTTACCTTAGCCACAACAATGGCATCAGCACCAACAATAGGTTGAATGTCAACAATCTTTACAACACTAGCTAACTTACGTTCCATATTTATCCTTTCTAAATTAATAAGAGTCAAACTCAACCTCAAGTGAATTGAAATTGATAGTAGACGGATCTACATTCAAATCAATACCACCATCAACAACAAAAACCTTCAAATCCTTCTTAATCTCGGTAGAAGGTCCACCACTACAGCTACAACCAGAGCTATAACACCAAGTGACGTTACCATCCTTGTCTACACCAACACCCTCATAAGAGTGATGACCATAACCCCAATTCTCATTCTCAATCTCCTTGAAAATGACAACGATATCATCATCAAACTTGCTCTTAGGAAGAGCGTCCCAATTCTGTACAATGTAATCTACGATATTCATTACTCATCTAAGTTACCACGGAGTTTATACAAAGTCAACAAAAAACCCGCAGAATTTCTTCAACGGGTCACCAATGTTACTTGTTATTTTTTACTTGTTGGTACTTCCAATATTAATGAATGGAACAACACCTCCACCATTATACACCGGCAACTTACCATCCCACCTCTGAAGTGCTTCATACTGAACCAGTGACGGAGTTAGTGACTGTGCCAACACAAGGTTAGCTTTTGCTTGAGCCTCTGCCTTTAGAGCAATACTCCTTGCTTCACCTTCCGCCTTAGCAATATTACTTTCCTTCTCACCACGAGCCTTTTCAATCACTTGATCTGCCTCTGCCTTTGACTGCTTGACCTTAGTCTCAGCCTCAATAGCACGTTGTGATGCTTCAAGTACTGCATTGATACGTGCCTGAACACTTTGATCTACACGAAGACCACCGTGGAAGCTAATCAACTCAAACTTGAATCCCTTGGGGCCAAGATGGGCATTGAGATTGCTCTTTACATTGTCAAGAAGGTACTGCTTACGTTCACCAAAGATATCACTAGCTTTCATTGTACTAGCAACTCGGTTGAATGCATTATTGATTTCATTCCGCATAAATCCGTGGGTAATAACGTCTGGATCTTGTCGGAACTCAACAAAGATTTGTGGAACCTTATCTGCCACAAATGTATAAGCAAGTGCAATATCTGCATTAACTACTGCACCCTCAATACTATTGAATGTAACACTATCATCACCGGGACTTTCCTTTGAACCAGCTGCCCTATCCCACACAGCATTTTGCATAAATGTGGGGAACTTATAGATATCTTCTGTAAGAGGATTATAGAAGACACCACCAGTCACAAGAGGAAAGTCATTGACTCCCTTCTGACTACCCCACTGATTTACCTTGATGCCAACATAACCAGGTTCAACCCTGTCACAACCAGTAAAGGTTGAAATGGCGACGATACCAGCAATAATACTAACAATGTTCTTATTCATTTTCTTTATTTTCTGACTTGATGTTCTTGACCAACTTGGTCACATCACTTTTTAAGATTATCAGCGACCCGATAAAAAGTCCAGCGAAAAGTGCGGTTCCAACAAGATTTGCAACGTCACTCTTTTGATTAATTAAATTAGTGGATTGATTAAACAAACAAGCGCCCACTGTAAGTACAACAAAATACTTTGCACAATACTTTACAATATTTTTATTACTAAACATAAATTTTTCATTCATATCAAATAGACTATACTACAAAAAAGAGGAACTGTCAAGTCCCTCTTAAATGTTTTTAATGATGTTTATCTTGCTTAACGTGATTCTTGTTCATCATAATCTTCTGAATCTCTGGAAAAGACAACGGCTTGCCGTGACCATCCCAACCCACATCCAGAATTTTATTGTCTGGGTTATCAAGTTGAGTAGTTGGATTGGTATAGTGGCTGTGACCACTCAACTGCCAAGCACCCTTTTGCATCTGATTAAAAATCTGATGTGGGTAATGATGAATAACAATCATATGACCATTTACAATTAGTTCCTTGTAATAACCCAGATAAGTTATCTTACCAACTGCATATGGATACACTTCAATATCTTTACCATATTCAGTTGCAATAGCTTCTTCATACAATCTACGAATACAACTGTTATGATTACCCCAAATATAAGCAATATTTTGACAATTGATTCGTGCTAGAATTTCATTGAACTCTGGAGGGGTAATGTTTAGACAAAAATCACCCAGATGAATTAGTGTATCTTCTGGACGCACTACTTCATTAATCTTTGCAATCAAAGCATCATCGTGTTCATAACGATCTTTATAACCTCTAGCTTCAAATATGAAACTTTGGTTATGCCGGAAATGAGTATCACTGGTAAAGAATACCTTGTGACTATCATTATGTGTTAGTTTTAGAGGTCTTTCAAACATAAATCATTACATCAATTCCTTCATTAAAGGATGGATCTTCATATTTTGATAGCATCCTATCAATAATATTTGTAGGCACAACTCTACCACCTTGTTCTCCTCGTTTCTTGTTTCTTTCAATTAATCCTTGACGATCCATCTTGAAAACAATAGCAACTACTTTTGCACCATATTTCTTTGCAGTCTTAATATAGTCACTACGTTCCTTACGGTTTACACTGGTTGCGTCAACCAATACATTTTTACCATCTTTTAGAAATTCGTCAACCTTTCTTTTGATGTGACCGAAAACAAGTGGGGTAACAGTTTGATCTTCTTCACTTTTACCATATACAGCACGTAGTGAATCACTACTTAGATATTCAATATCTTTGTCTTTAATAAAGTTTTTTGCATATGTGGATTTACCACTTCCAGGCAATCCAACCGCAATATAAAGTGTATTATTCATATGTACATCTTAACTCAACTTGTTATAAAGTCAAGAAAATTGTTAAGGGTAGGTAAAAGATGTTTATTTGGGGTACAATCTATGGTATATATGTAGTGTAATCAATGGTTGGTTACAGAGTAACAAAAGGTAAATATATGTTAAAGTATCTATTAGTATTGACCGCAGCATTGTCTTTAAATGCTCAACAAGGTCCAAAACAACCAAAAACAGGTGGACCAGATCCAGTACCACCACATTTGCGTCCTGAACGTCCCAAGTTGACTGAAGAACAAAAGAAGCAACGTAGTGAACTTGTTGCTAAATATGATGCAAATAAAGATGGTAAGTTGGACAAAGAAGAACGTATCAAGGTTAGTGACGCTGATCGTAAGTTAATGAGAAGTTTTGGTCCACCTCCAAGAGGTCCAAAACACGATGGTCCTCCTCCAACAAAAGATGGTGAAAGACCAGGTAAACCACACAAGAAGAACTAAAACAAATAACCCCACTAAATTAGTAGTGGGGTTTTTGATTTATACTTAAAAATTACGGTGTTTGTATAGCATTGAGTAATGCTCTTGCTACAACACGATCTTTTTCTTTTTCTTCTTCAGGAAGTGAAGAATAATTTACATTTGACAATTTTCTTCTTTGTTCAATTTTAGCGTCCAATTTACCATTATCTCTCAACTTTTGAGTATCACTGAATTGGTCTGGGTTTGCCACAAACTTTTTAGCAGTTTCATTCCAACCACTATGAATTGCATCCGAAATCTTTTCTATGTCAGTTACACCCGCGTCAATTACTCTTTTGGCAAATTCCGCTGATTTTAAATTGGCTTGCCATCCAAATGTATTACCCGGAGTGCTTCTACCATAATGATAAGCATTATCCAATGCTTCATCACTAACGGTTGCCAAATCTTCTATTGACATATTTTCATTCAACTTCTTGTGTAGAAGTTTAAGATGCTTTTGAAATGTTTCGTTTAAAATATTCTGGTTCATATGATTATAAGTATCTTCGGTTATATGTAATTGTTTTAAAAAAAAGTCAACAATTTCTTTTATTATAGGTGCTAATCCTTTCGTGGAAAACATAATATCAGATTCTTTTTCAACGTCATCAAAATCTAAATCATAACTTCCAAGCTTTAAACCATTAGTAATGATATCACGTATACTTTTAAGTGCAGCTCCATCACCACTCAATCCTTTTTTATACAATATCAACTTTGCAACTTTCATTAATAAACCAATTGTAATTGTATAATATATCGTAATAGCAATATGTTTTAATTCAGATTCATCTTTTGTTTTTAGTTTTGGTATTTTTTTCAATACAAACACCAATCCATTAATATATGATGTAGCCCATTTATCAATATTATCTATTGCAATTTGAATTTTTGGTAACATAGTTTTTGTTACAAAATTTGCAGTCTTCGATTTGTTAGAATCAGCAAACAAATTTTTAGGCATAATTAATGCAATTAAATTTTTTACTATATTAAGAAATGCAGCAGATATTACTGGTAAGGTAAGCAGCAATGTCACAATTGATACTACATCTCCAATTCCTTCTACATATAGTTTTTTCTTATTTACATTTTTAGCCATATTGATATAAATATATCTACAAAAAAATAAACCCCACTAAATTAATAGTGGGGTTTTTGCTTATTAAATTGATATAGTTTTAAACTAATACAGCGTCATATAACTGGTTTGAATTGGCTGCTTTTATTCGAAGATGAACTTTGCCATCACTTGATGTGATTACATGAATTACCTCAGCACCTCTTAAACCAGCTGGTTCACTACCTTCATTAGTTACTTCATCAACTGGTCTTTTTACTCCGCCGGCTGTATAGAGTATATCCAATAATTGTTTAAAGTTTTCGTCACTCCAATTTGGAAAGTTGCTTCTAACATCAGGATCTCCTCCTCCTTGACTCATACTTACAAAATCTCTAGCGGACATTTGCAAAGATGATGAACCTTTGCCAAAATGTTTTATATATTGATTAGCAGTATCTTTTACTTCTTCATCGGAAACACCACTGCCTTTTTTAACAATTTTTACAAACTCATTTCCTTTCAATTCAAAACCTCTTTCTTTGAATGCATCCACCAATTCATTAAACTCAGGCGTGCCTTTTTTAATATCTAAATCATTCAAAATAGTATCAACTTCAAATGAAGAGGTATAACCACTACTATTTTGATCTAACCAAAAGGCTAGTTTAGCATCTATAGTGTCGTCGTCAGGCTCAAATAATCCTTCATTCAACTGAAGTTTTTTATTTAGAAGACCCAAATGTTTTTTAAATGTTTCGTTAAGTAAATTGCTCATATACAATAAATATATACAAAAAAATAAAACCCATCAAATTAATGATGGGTTCTACTATTAGTTCTTTAAGACTTGGAACATCAACTTCTTATATTCTTCCTTACCTAATGGACGATTATCCAAGAGTTTAAATACAAAAGCAGCTCTGTTTGTTTCACCATAAGATGAAATAACCAGTTGTGCTTGTTCTTTTCTGGTAGGCAATGAACGAAGTCTGTTATTCACAAAACTATTCATACCATCCACAATCTTGTTTACTTCCTTCTTACCATCCGCAATACGGCTAATAGTACCTTTAATTTGTTCTGCTAACTCGAAATCAAAGGTGGTAAAGATATAGTTATAAAAAGTGTTGTAGTCAGGCATACCCTGTTCCAACCACACATCCATAATTTTTTCCAGTGAACTAAGTTCAGACTTTAGATGATGTAACAGGAGATATTTAGATGCTTTAATCTTATGAATAGTCTGATCATTCTTACTATATAAGCATACGCCTTCTTTATCTTGCCACTTATCTACAATCTGTAACATATCAGTTATATCAGTAAAAGTATAGATTTCCGGACGAAGTAAATCATACTTCTTAGCCATAGCATCCAACATATCTTGTTGTGCAAGTGAATAGTTGATATGATTAATAAAACCAATCAACTTCCACATAGGTTCATCGCCATACGATAACACAATTTTATTGATTGGAGACAGCCATTCCCAAATGATAGAATAACCCCAAGTATCATTGTTATCCTGTAACTTACTTAGAATAGTTGACTTGAACAATTCTAACTCAAAACCATTAGCCATAGTAGAAGCATCAACAGTTCCACGGGTTCGTAGAATATATTGACCCTTATACTTGCTAACAATCAAAGTGCTACCGTCCAACTTTTCAACAACAGTGCAATGCTTCAATGAAGCAGGAACAGGAAAGTGTTCAGGATTCTCCCCATAGTTAGTAAACTTCGGAAATGATGCACTAATAACTTCACCCTCATAATTCACAACCACACTACGCATGTGCTTGTTGTCTTGCGTCCACTTAGTGCCAATATTTTGGGGTTGAATCAAATGGACAATTTCACCGAAAGCGTGGAAATGGTGCACCATAAATTGAGTGCGGTCAACCTTATCTATGTCAATTTTCATAGATTTATCTTACAACAGATTTTAAAGAAAGTCAAGGTTCATCTTCAACATTTTCACCACATTCTTTGCAACTATCAAATAGTAGAAACAAAGACAGTTTTTCTTCCATTTTTTCTTTGCTTCCAAAGTGTTCTGTAAGTATTTCGTCTGCTTTGATATCATCTTTCCAACCAGCCCAATTTCCGTCACCGGGAGTTCCACCCAATTCCAGATAATTACACCAAGGAAATTCCACACCATTGACATTTTTTACATCATAGTATGGACACCGATTTACTGTGCCACGATAGTTGTTACTTTCACTAGGAACCTCTTTCCAAGTGTAACAATAATCTCCTTTGGGTATGACACTAGTGTCTTTCATACAACTACATTACTACACAGTTTAGAATAAGTCAAGCCAAATATTTCAAAATGAAATAATTGCAAATTAGATGATAGGTATTATCACTTATAATGTATAGCCAAGTGCTAATAAACTTGGGTCTAGCATCTGGATCAGTATTTTTCCAATCGTCATAATAACCAGTAACGTTGCATTTATCATATGATGGATATGACCAATCTGGTCCAATTCGATTTTTATACCAAACAAAGTATTTGATAATACACCATCTATCTTGAATAAAGTGAGTGGCAAATATTAGAAATAGTGCTAGTATATTTTGAGTAAGCAACAAAAATGGTACAGTATATAACAAACAGTGAACCAAACAAGGAATAGATCGCTTGTTTTTATTCAAAGCCATCCAATCGCTTTGGAAATAATAATCTGCTACTAAATGTACCAATAGTTGTTCCATATCAAAGTAGAGTTATATCTTCGTATCTGATTACCCAACCACCCTTTTTATTAATATCATCATTCACAGTTACTTCATAAGTTTCTGGTTTAATGCCGGTAATATAGTGATTTTCATACTTCTTATAACCTTGTTTGGCATTTACCTTTTTGCCAATTACATCACTAGGAATCTCTAGAAAATTCTCTTTGGTCCATTGTCCAATAATTTCTTTGGTCAAACTATCCTTGATAGTACTAACACCATCCAGAATATATACCAATTCACTATCTGGTTCAATATACTTATATTCACTCAAATATTGAGCAAGTGTAAATCCATCAGTATCAGATTCAAACAAACAATCAATAATGTCTTGTTCATAGGTTTCCTGTGTTTCTTCATAACCGCCACCAGAGGTACACCAATTTATATATTGATCAACAACACGATTAAAGTGTTTGTTTTCACGGTTAATATTTTCCCTTGAAAATTTAGGACGCTTAACCTTGTCTTGTAGCTTCATATAGGTTTGTTCACTCATAACTTTATAAGATTACCACACAGTTTATAACAAGTCAAGAAATTTCTGGACACAAAGTTGCATCATACGCTCTTGGTAAAGAATCATCTCTACCATCTTTAAATGGAAATTTATGACAAACTGATGGGTAAAATTTATGAGAATGTATTTTACATCCATTATTCCAAAATATACATCTTCCATTCCAAGTTTGGGTTCTATATTCTTTTTTATCATTATCAAAGAAAATAAAATTATCCCCAAACTCATTTAACAGACCCTCACCTTCTTCTTTTGATAAGAAAGTTCCCCACTTACAACATACAGAGTTGTGAGGACACGGATTACATGGTAATATATTCATATTTTTGGCAGTTTGTAGTCTGGAATTTGACTTGGAAACCAAAAGAAGTCTTCTTCAAAACTATAAAAAAAGTTTTGATTAGTAGCATGATTATACGCTTCCATTACAGTTCTGTCATTTAATGTACGTTGTTTACCCCTAAATTCCATGTGGGGATATTTTTTCTTAATTTCTTCTGGAACGTGAATATTCATTTGGCAATCCAATCGTGAAATCGTTGCGGTAAAAACATATAAATTGTTATTGTTGCAAGTGAAATTGTAACGGGTGATACATCTACCTTAAATAGATGATACAACAATATACTTGTACCCAATGACAATATCAAATTAACAATAAACGCTAAAAATAATTTCATAGAAATATTGATTGAATGCTCTTTAACTTACGATTAAGTTCTTTATTTTCTTCTTTCAGTTGTTCAACTTCTTGCATTAATCTAGAGTTTTCTTCGTGTAAATTTCTAATGTTATCCATTAAATCTCGTAAGATATCTTCATTACTTTCAAAGTCCATATTATTCTACCTTTCCATATACAGTTTCAACATCAATATAATAATTAGGCAATCCAAATGGACGAATAGTGAACTTCCAAGTCTTTTCCCTATCCTTGAAGTTATAACCACTAATAAATCCAATACCACGGTTAGTGTTTACCTTGTCACCAAAATGATAAGGAAGAGGATTTTCAGCAAGAACTTTGGCGAACAACTCATTATTATTGATCATATAACAACTTTACCCCAACTTTTTTTAAATGTCAAACACTTTTCCGTCAAAATATGCTTTACATCCCAAAACTCGGTCAATCGCAAAGATTTTCACATCAGCTTCACTAAACATAGTAAATGTAGCATTATCGTGTCCCTTCCATTGTTCACGTTGTGCCTCATTACACAAATCATTAAATTGCCGGTGTATATAAACATCTTTGATGCCACTTTGGATGATTCCCCTAGCACAGTCTGCACAAGGCAAAGCATTGGTATAAAGAATTGCGCCATCGGTGTTTATACCGTACCTAGCAGCTGCGTAAATCGCATTGCGTTCACCGTGTTCGTACCATTTGTACTTTTCTGGTCGTTCGTTACGAATTTCATTTTTGTCTGCTACCCCAATAGGAATGCCATTGAAGCCAGTAGATATGATTCGTTTGTCTTTTACAATGAGAGCACCAATCTTTGTCTTGGGATCTTTGGATTTACTTGCAACCCAATAGACTCCTTGTAAAAACCATTCGTTCCAATCTGGTGGTGTATAATTTAATCCCATAAGTGACAATAGTATTTTGCAAATAGTTCTAGACCTTTTTGTTTGCGTTCTTGTAATTCATTGTGTTTTTTCATCCACTCATCAAAAGATTGTTTTTGTTCTGGAGTTTTTCCTTTATTTAGAAGCCATTCTGTATCTCCAAGATAATGTGGAAATGGATTGAATCGTTCGTCATCATTTAGATATTCAAATGTCCAAATAAGTTCATCAAGTACATTTTCCCATTCTTCTGGTGTGAAATCTGGATGATAACCATACCGTTTCATTTTCTTGAAGTGTTTTAGTCTGGGTAGAATAAACTTACTGAATGTACCATCCAAACTCCAACATTCTTCATTACTTACACCATAACGCATACGTTGATATGTACTAATAAACCATCGTTTAATGTCATGACATTTGTAATATACACGCCAACCATATGGTACTGTATCAAACAACCAGTCACCAAATTTATTGGTTCTATACCATTTTTCTTCTGAAAGAGGTGTGTTTTCAGAATCTTCTAATCGTTCGTTGATTTTTTTGAGATCCATATTACAACTATATCACAGAGTGTATATGTGTCAAACAAAAAACCCCACATTTTACTGTGGGGTATGATGAATAAACAAACAAATGAAATTATTTAACGTTTTTCAAACCAGGATGTGCTTTGTGCCAAGGCATTTCGTGTACAACTGTTGGTGCTTGGTTAGACCATCTAGCTTGTTGTGGTTGTTGGGCTTGTTGTTGAGCTTGATCCATTTGTTGAGCAGCTAACATAGCATTTGCGGTACCTGGATTGTTGCTGGTAAGACCTACAACTGGATTTTGTGTTTTGATTCCTAAATAAAGACCTGACATAGTGTTATACCTTTTGTTAAATATAACTATTAAGCTTTATCATCATTATACACAAAATTATCACTAAACATAGAATATAAATAATCGTGATGTTTATCTTCTAAAAGATATTCACGTATATCAATAATGCGACGGTCATCACAACAATGACACTGCATATAAATCTTATCCCGCTTTAATTTAGCTGGCATATCACAATAATTGCAAGTAATTTGAAGGTTGTCCATATACTATAAAAATATCATACATTTTAAATAAAACAAGGGATGTCACTGTTACGTAACATCCCCCATTATATTGTAACATTAGGTTACAGATCGCTATAGTTCTTCAGTTCAATCTTACCATTTAGTATGGTAATATACTGACTAAGATTACAATCAATACAAATGTTGTTTGCATCAACGATATTAGCAAATCCTTCTCTATGATATTGTGCGGCTTTACCAGTTCGCCATTGATTTGTATGACCCACAATTTGTCTCAACTCTTCAATGGGTTGAAACTCTTCGTTAAAATCACACCAAACAATACCACCACATTTGTTTCTACCACCCCTTGCATATCCAGCGCCATAAAACCAATGTGGTTCATTGATCTTTAGTTTGGTTCTAGCATCATTATCACTTTGATCCAGATACTTGAAGATAACTTCATTTGTGGCACAAATTGGAGGTAACAAACGTTTATCCAATCCAGCGTGGGTTAATAGAATATCATCTACAACAATCGACCAGTGAAACTTATCTTGTATATCACCTCTGACCTTGCCAATAACGTTATCAATTGCATCATACTTCCATTGTTCATAACCACTACACCAAGATGTAGAAGCATTAAACAGATAGTGTATATCGTGATTACCAAATAGAGTATAGTTCTTTGGGTTAGGAAGAAATACATCTCTTAGATATTTGGCTGTAGCAACATAGTCAGTAACATCATCCAAATTGAAACTATCAAACCAATCACCCAAACAAATGTTGATATCGCCATCTTCTTTGGTAAAGATGGTATCCAACTTTGTGTAATGATTATGTGGATCAGCAGCAATTACAATCTTTTGTTTATTGGAACTAAACTTTAGCATACTGAGAGTATAACACGATTATTTTTAAAAGTCAAGTGATTTGGTCTTAACTTTTGTTAGTAGCCATTTGACCATTTGATATTTGGTAGATGGATCACCATACTTTTTTATATTAAAGTGATCCAGTTCCAATTCATAGAGTCTACGAGTAGTGTCCATTTTTTCAAACCATTTTGAATCTACTGGAGAGTCATCTGTGTGTTTCTCTAGTTTTTCTAAACATTCGATTAGAAATTCGTATTCAATTTTGGTAAGAATTACTTTTTTCACTTCTCGGTAGATTTAGACTTCTTTTTATCTCCCCAGTTAATTTTATCGTAATTAGAATTATAGGTTTTCTTGTTCACTGGTCTGGGAGACGATCCCTTCCCGTTCTGATGTGATTGATTGCTCATAAAAATGTTGATATCCTTTCTCTATTGTACTAAAAAATGAATTGTTCGCATACATATCTGAAGCAATTGCTTTATCACTTTTGATATATTGTGCATTTACGTTTTTCAAAGTAAATTTTCCGTTTGTGTCGTCGGTTTTTTCGTATCCTACAAATAAAACACTGAAATATTTTTCATGAAGCACATCATCAAATGCTCCATCGTAATCTTGGATGTAAACAATGTCTGCTTCGCTCCACTTATTATTAATACGTGGACACACACATAGTTTGTATTCGTTATCAATGAATGCTTTGAATACAAAAGCATTGGGTTTGGTTAATTCACTCATATTTTTCAGCACATTTACTGCAAAGTTGACCAACTCCTTCTACATAGTTGTAACGATAGTCGATATGTTTGTCTTTGGGTTCATTTGTTTCGACTCCACAAACAATACATTCTTCCATTTCAGACATTACTTTAAAGTCACCATTGGGTAATTTTTCAATTTTATTATTCATAATTTATTTCCACAAAACTTGTAATATAACTATTAATGCACTCAATGCAATTAGTGTTAATGTTTTAACACTTATCTTTTCATTGAAATAAATATGTGTCAATATTGTAAACATAACTATACCAATGCTAAATGTAAAAATTCTATTTGGCCACATTTTTCCATTAAAATATTCTGCTAGTAATTTCGTAGCATATATTGATAACAACGTACTAGGTACACTTAACCATATCAACCACATTTCATATTTTTTATAAAATACATTAATAAATTGTCCATAAATTTGATGCCAACCAATAATATAAACAAATACTAGTATTGACAATGCAAATAATAACTTAATCATTTTTTTCTCAATATCGTACTATGTTTATTAACAACTTCTTTGCAAACAATACTACCTTTACTTAGTTTAGCATAAAAGTTATCATATATATGAACTAAATCAGCAACTTCAATCTTGATACCCTCTTTTAACTTGGTATACTTTTTGATATCTGATTCAGTTAATTCAACTACATTATCAGCGCTCTTCATACAGATTTATTATAGGACTCTATATAAGATTCTATGTTGAGTTTTCCTACGGGATTCATAGAGTGTACCATATAAGGCGGATGTTTAACACCCTTGTTCATACAATATTCCACAAGCCATTTTGCACAATCATATCCAGTCTTTTCATTGTATGAATCATATGGAATATCATCACCACTCAACCCATGACCATAGTGGCAGTCTGATAAATCGTGATCATAAGTTACAAACTTAGGAAGACCACGCAGTGTAATTATATTAACAAACTCTTGATAATTTCTTACCACAGAGTAATGTTGATCTTTTGGAATATTAACCCAAGTGACATTCGTTGGAATGCGGTTGTCATCGAGAAATAAATTATAGTTGGTTATCATATTTTTTAAGTGATTCTTTTAGTGTTTTTAATGCACTTTCTGTACAAGTCCAAATTACATCTGCTTTATGTTTCTTACGATACTTATTTGCTTCAGCTAATGATGCGTCTTCACTGAGACATTCGCCTAATGAATCAACACATAGATTGTTGTTTTGATCTAAAATAATAACGTAGTAATTTGTTTTCATTTATTAATCTTCTTTTCCAAGTATACCACGAACTTTTTCATCGGTCTACCACTTTCAAACAAATCACCAATAAATTCTGCTTTGACTACACGATATCCGTTTGAACCATAATCATTCATTACATTCTCAAGTTCTGAATAATCAATTACATTATGTATTTTTATTGAATATTTGTATTTCATTGTTTGTGCATCATCAAACCACTTAAGTTTGGCATTGTATAACCTTGTTTAATTAGCTCACGGGTATCTTTGACAATTTTATCAAAGTAAGCCAACTTCATCTTGATTTCTTCACGTTCTTTTTTTGTAAGCTTCTTCATATAGTAATAATACTATCGTTAGTGATAAAACACAAGATTTATTTTTCACACCGTGTCACATTTTATTTCATTTTTTAAAAATGATTAATATTTATTATATATGAAAATAATATCTGGAATTTATAAACTCACATCACCGTCCGGAAAATGTTATATTGGTCAAAGTAAAAATATATATCAAAGATTTCGTGATCACAAAAGAGCTAATAAACATAAACATTGCAAGTTATATGTTGCAATTAAAAAATACGGATACGAAAATTTTAAAAAAGAAATAATAGAAGAATGTAACAAAGAAATTTTAGATAAAAAAGAACAATATTGGATTAAATATCACAACTCCGTTGATAACGGATATAATTGTGATTATGGTGGACAAATTCATAAAGAATTTGGAAAAGAACATAGAGAAAAATTACGTGCAGCATTTTTAGGAAAGTATAATGGCAACCAAAATATTGAATTTTACATAGATAACATTTTGTATAAATCAATTGGTGATGCTAGTAAAAAATTAAATATACCCCCTAAAACGATATATAATAGGTTAAATTCTAAAAACATAGAATTTGATAATTATAAATATAAAGATGTAAATTTAATACCAACCAGAAGTATTAGAAAATACGCATCACAACCTTTTATTATTGATGGTATAAAATATACCACTATAAAAGAAGCGTCTGAAGTATTAAATATACCATCATCAATATTGAGAAGAAAATTAAAATCTGGTAAATTGTCAAATTCATCATATATTACACCGCAACATCCGCTTTAATTGTTGGGTGTGATTGATAATCTATTAACTTAATATCATCATATTTAAAATCAAATAATGATTTTATTTCAGGATTCAACCACAATTTTGGTAACTTCATTGGTTCTCTTGACATTTGTAGTTTAATTTGATCCAAATGGTTCGTATACAAATGTGCGTCACCGATTGAGTATGTCAATGTACCAGTAGCCATATTGCTTACATGCGACATCATTGCTACCATCAGTGCATATGATGCTATATTAAATGGCTTCCCAAGAAAAATATCATTTGATCTGATTGTCATCATTAAATTCAAACGACGGGTTGGAATATTAGCGTCATTTAATACTTTTTCATTCATTTCAGGCACAGATACCCATCCTTTATTTCCTCCTGATTTTCTGTATAAATCAAATCGTTCTTCCAGTGTCAATTCTTCTGTATTAAAAATTAGAAAACAATGACAGGGCGGTAAGGCGCAATGATCTACCCAATGTGGATGCCATGCTGATACGATCATACGACGATCATCTGGATTGGTTTTTAGCTTGTCAATTACTTTTTGTAGTTGATCTATTCTACCAAAAAACCACGATTCGGCATAATCACCTTTTGTTCCACTCACAGTACCTTTGGGACAAGTGCTTGCATCATTATCATTCACGGTGGTATAAAACGGAAAATTTCTCCACATTCCGCCATACGTTCCTTCACCTAATTCACCCCATAAAAGTGCAAAATTTGGGTCATCTTTAATTTCTTGAATGAAACGCTCTTGAGTCCAAGAAGACCGCCACCGATTCCCACCCAAATCGCCATACGGATTTGCTTCATAGGTTTCTTCAGGATGAGATTTGCAAAAATCAATATAGCGTTTATATGCCCACTCATTCCAGATTCTAACGTTATTGTCAACCAGATACTTGATATTTGTATCACCACTAATGAACCACAGCAATTCGTGAACAATAGCTGGCCAATGAACTTTCTTTGTGGTTAATAGAGGAAATGCATTTAGATCCACATTGTATTTGGCTTGAGCACCAAAAATGCCAATGGTATCTACCCCAGTTCTGTTCTTTTTAAGTTTTCCGTTTGTCAAAATATCATTGACAATTCTGAAATATTCTGTGTCTACTTTGTTCATATTATTTAGTATACATTATAACTTTGTGTAGGTCAAATTCTTTTACAACTTCTTTATGTGTAAACGTATGTTCAAACTCAGGCATAAATGTATCACCATCATAATTACCATTTATATGCGTAACATAGAACTCCTTAATGTATGGTAACAACTTAATATAAGTTTTAGCACCACCAGCAACAATCAAATAGTCTTTTCTAAATTGACTATATGATTCAAAATCTGTCATTGTAATCAGTTGACCAGTCATAGAGTTATTGTTTACCAGATATTGATTTGGATTTGCAGCCATTATTTTGTCTTCTTTGACTAGTACAAGACATTCTCTATTTTTTAGAAGTGGTAGTGTATCAAATGTATTTTTACCTACCACAATAGTATTACCAACGGTAAATTCTTTAAAGTGCTTAAAATCCTCTTTTATAGATGGCCAGGGTAATCCACCATTTTTGCCTATAACCCTATTTTGTGCCATTGCAAGTATTGCTTTCATTGTATATAATTTAAAATTAGTTTGATTGATTGTTCAATAGAATTTTTATCGGTGTCAATATCAAGATAGTTATTTAATGGCGGTTCATAATAATCCACCATCTTACCCTCCCTTAATCTGTTACTATGTAGATATACTTCTTTTACAATATGTGTAGAATCATTTTTTAATGAGTCTCTTAAATTTCTGAACGGAGATACTAACGACATTATTGTGTAATTATATAATTTGTTGCTAGTTTTTGCCATTTCTATAGCTAATCTCACATTACTTTTTCTGCCACTAATACTATAGTCTTTATTGTTACTAATACTACGTAACGTATCCCCATCAATAGTTACAGCTGTACGATTTGTTTTTGTTAAAAGTGTTTCTAATGTTAACGCCAATGTGGTTTTACCACTATTTGGTTGACCTGTTAATATAATAATCATAACAATATTTTCTTTTCGTGTTTTACCACAACTTCAGGATGTACCCAAACATCAATACCACATTCTTTTACCAAATGACAAAAGCTTACGTCTTCCATTGTAAACTCCGTAACATTGCCAAATTGTTTCCAAATTGGTCTAAACCATGGATATTTCAATTTTTCAAATACACCCCGTTTTATAAGTATAAAGCCAAATCCAGTGTAGTCTACTGTAAATGGATCTTTGAATTGTTTTAATTTATCGAAAGTTAAAAATTCAAAACTACCATACTTCTTAAAATGATCTTCGTTCCAATCTTTTACAGTAGCATAGTGCGTACCATCTTGCATTAGATATAAACCAGATGCAATATCTTTCTTTATATTGAATAGCTTAATGAAGTCATCCACTTTGAACATATTGTCACTATCAATCCAAAGTATATAATCATATTCGATTCTACCTTGCCATGGCTTTTGATTTTCTCCAGCATTAGAATCACCACCCAAACACATATTACGTACATAATAGATGTTACACGATTCTCTACGAGAAAGTATAGGAGTTATTTTGTTATGAATACACCAATTATAAAATGGTATAAAACTATCTAACCACTGACCAGAGAAATTATTGCCGGGTAAACAAATTATTAATCTCATGATTTAAAAAACAAATTGTTTTGTACAAACAAGTTACCTTTATAACCTTTCCAACCATAGTGAGTCAAGTTACAAGTGGTATCTACATATATCTTACCACCGATACTTCTATAAAGATTACAAAAGCCATAATCTTCACTTTCATATTTCTTTGTCTTTTCATTTATTTTACATGGAAAGAAATCATAGAACTTATCCCCATATCCCATATACCCATCAATGTCATTCTTATATGCTATATTAGGCATTTCTCTAGAAATTTGATTGAAGACACGTTTCTTGAATAACATGAATCCAGTAGCAGCATAATTTACTTCTTCAATGTTTTTCATTTCGGGATTGAGTTTAATTTCTGTAGCAAAGTCGGTACATAGTTCTTCGTAATTATCACCGATCATTTCTGGTCCTTGTTTTGCTAACAACTTTACTTTAGACGAATTAATATACTTCTTGGGATATAAACCTGAAATAACATCTTTATCAGCCTTTAACAATGAAAAGAAACTCTCGGGTTCAAATGATATATCACTATCAATGAACATCATATAATCACAATCCGGTTGATTTAGAAAATTAGCAGCTGCAGCATTTCTAGCTCTAGCAATCAAACTTTCAAAGTATATACAATCCAAACTAAATGATATACCCCTACGTTGTCCCTCAAATATCAACTTCATCACACTAAACATAAAGTGTGATAGTACAGTATGATTATAACAAATCACAGGCAAATAAACTTTGGTCATAGTATGATCTTTTCCTTCTCAAAATATTCAGTAACTTCATCATTCCAAGGCTTGTTGATGTCATCTAACTTATTAGCAATAGAACGCATTATATGTGACGGCCAGCAACCATCATTACTTGGCCAGAAATAATAATAACCATCAACATCCATAATAAGTTCACCAACTAAATGATTATTCGGAGTCAGTACGTGGAACTTCTGGTTGTTGATCTGTTTGTAAATTAGATTCATTTTTTTCTAAAACAATATTTGTAGTACCCTCGTAATTTACCCCACCAATAACATTAATAATAAATTTGTTGGTGATGGTTCCCTCCAAGTTACTAGTAACAATATAACTCTCTTGTACGCTTCCGTCAAGAAAAAACACAATTTTGGTAGAACTTGATTCAAGTATCTTCAAGTCATTTGTAACAGCATCCATCAAATAAACATCATCAAATGAACTATACATATTATAGTTTTCATCAAACGTAAGTTCAAACTCACGTTGTTGAAATGCTGCTTGATGTTTGAGATTAATCAATAGTGTCTTTAAGTTTTCTCTAGCTTCAAAATATCTATTGTTACCAACTAGACTATCATAGTTGATAACAATTGCACCAATAATACCAAGCAATATGGTTATGGCTAATACTAACTCTATTAGTGTAAATGCTTTATTGTTTTTCACGAATTAGTTTTAATTTTTGTTGACGGGTCAATTGTTTGATTTGATACTCCCTCTTCATTGCTTCACTTTTACTATTAAAACATTCGGTATATACTAATCTAACTGGTAATCGTGTCTTAGTATATTTAGCACCACACCCTCTAGAATGATCACTAACTCGTTTTTCAACATTATTAGAGTAACCACAATAGAGGGTGTTGTCCCCACAAATAACTATATAGCAACAATGATTCTTAACTATCACATCGTATATCTAATTTCGCTGTAGGAGTATAAGTGCCCAATCCAATATTGCCATTTGAAGCAATGGTCAATCGTGATTCTACACCATAATATCCAAATGAATTTGTTTCTGCTTTAACTACAGCTGGTTTATTTAGTGGCGAACAAATATTGATTGAAATATTCTCACTATTATTAACTAGGATTTCAAAGTTATCACTATCTCTGAATTGCATTACACAAGTAGCACCATCACTACGAGTAAATACAAGTTTTTCACAAGTTAATACTTTTTCAGACGAAGAAGCTGGTTCTGATGCTTTAACAGTTGAACCAGCAACAACACCTGCGATTCCTCCAAATAGGGTGGAGAAAAACCCTTTACGATTTAGTTTTTCCATATAATATACTATATCATAGTATGGATACTAAATCAATATTTTATTTCTTAAATAGTTCTTTGATACTAACTCCGTGTTTGTTGTCTTTGAAAGACCAAATGGATGGTTTCTTTTTTAGATATAGATCTTGATTAGCATACAACTCTTTTACACAATTATCTGTTTTAACGATGACCACTTTGTGTTTACCATCTGCGTCTAGTTGGTTTTTGAATTGAACTAAATGACCGTCTGACCAAGCCATTTGTTGTTTACATACAATACAAGTTCTACCAGACTTTTTCTTGGCAAAGATACTTGCATTTGCATTTGTTGCGGTTAATACTAATAGTCCAACAATTAATAATACTTTATTCATAATAACTCAAAGATAACATATATCGAATACAATGTCAACGTATATAATAAAGAACACGTTGCAAAACATATTGATAGGTATCAAACCATTTTTTATTACCCAACTGATATTTTGGTATCTTACTCAAGTCAATTGATTCACTATAAATTGCATATGAACTTAAATAAGCATCATTACAATTGGCGTGTTGTTCATAATGATTAGGCATTGGTATCATCAACAATGGTTTGTTTTGATATATAGCTTCAGCACTTGTTTCAAATCCACCACTACATACTACTGCCTTACATACCTTCATCTTTTCTTGAAATAGTTTACCATCAAGATTAAATAATTTTAAATTTGGTAGTTCATCATATTGTTTGGTTAATTTGGTAAAACAATGAATATTGATATCTGGATATTTTTTTGCTTGATTAATCAATTGCGGTAACATATCTTCATTCATTAGATATACCAACACAAAGTCTTCTTGTTTGTGTGATACACTATAACTTTCACTTCTTAATATTGGAGGACTTGCAATCATAACATCATCATTAAATTCATAATAACTTAATGCTACGATTTTGGATCTGATACTAGTGATTTTGTTTATGATATTTAAAAATAACTTTTGTACAGGATATCCATTGATTCGTGGATATATAATAGAATCCATTGCGTATTGATGTCCAAAGCTTACATACTTTATGTTTTTAAAGAATAATGCGGTTAGACCTACCAGTGGTTCATAATAGTTGAATATAGCATCTGGTTTTTCTTTTTGGATGATGCTACAGATTTTAATGAATGATACAATTAAGCGTGGTAATTCAAATGTGTTGTTCAATATGGTTTTCCAGATAACAACTCTACCTACACTATCAAATACAAAATCAAATCCATCATAGTCTACTACGTTAAATTCGTCTGTAAAATATTTAGATAACCCCCGTTTCTTTTTAGCTGCAAAAGCAGTTGTTACCTCAATGCCTTGCGATTGTAGATATTGTTTGGTTGCTATAGCTTGTGTAATGTGTCCATTACCTTCAGTTTGAACTCCGAATAATATCTTCATAATTTGATTAGTTTTATGTCACCTTCTAATGTCTCAATTATATACGATGTATTTTCTCCAACAATAAAACTACCACAATTGTAATAGTTTATACCATCAATAATGGTACATTCTGGTTTGTGTATATGACCGCATAAAATACTATCGTGTCCACTATTTTTACAATAGTGTACAACGGTAGCTTCATAATTGCCTATGTACTTAACTGCTTCTTTTGCTTTTTGTTTGAGAAAGTTACTGAAGCTAAATTTGAATATTCTAAATAGTTTATTTACCGACAAACTATAATCGTATATTACTGAACCAATATGTTGTATCCACTTATTTTTGGTTACTAATCCATCAAATTGATCTCCGTGAATAATTAATATTCTTTCGTTTTTTAATGTGGTATGAGTGATTTCTCTTACAACTTGTATATTATCGCCAAAGTATATGTCATTGAATGGTTCGATAAAGTCATCGTGGTTACCCCAAATATAATATACTTTGGTTCCTTTACGACTCATACGCAATATTTTTTGCAATATTGTGTTATAATTGCTATGCCACTTAAACTTTCTACTCAATAACCAACCATCAATAAAATCACCTACAATATACAAATATTCACATTCAACTTCACTTAATAGTTTCAATAATTTTTCGTGGTTACAAAAATCACTACCTATATGACAATCACTTATAAATAATGTGCGTACTTTCATTATTTATAAATATTCATACACTTGTTACAGACTAGTTACGATTTTTTCGGAACTGGCAATCGGTCATCCAGCAATCGCAATGGATACATTCTCCATTGTGGTCTGGTTTGCATGGCAATTGAAAGATATTACCAATCACTTCTAAATTTTCTGAAAGTAAATTACAAAATGGAATGCTTTCTTTACCATTTTCAGTAATAGCCCATCCAAAGTCTTTTGATACAACTTCAGCAGCATATCTTACATCATACTTATCGTAAGTTGCTTTATTATAAATAATATCCCCTTGGTAAATTTCTTTACCATTTTTATCTTTTAAGCCGGTAAACCATTGAATAGTTCTACCTTGTTTCTTAAATTCTTCATATGGATAACAAGTAATTGGAGATTCATCCCAACAATTGTATTTTTCGTCCCAAGCTCTGTATTTCATATTATTTCTTTGTTTTCTTTAATGTTTGATGAATATTACCCACAACAAGTAGATCTTCATCAAACATTGCTAGAGGAAATTCATCTAAATACCACCCATAACTATCCCAGATTACATTACTATAATGGTTTTTACGCCCAAACTTTTGTCTGACGATATCACCTTCGAAGATTCTAGTGCCTTTGATATCATTTAGTCCAGTATATTCTTCAATGATGGTTTCATTGCGATTAAAGCATTGTGCTAGATGTGCAGTACCTTCACAACCATAAAGAGAACCAGTCATAGTGTACTTGTTTTCTTTGATGTTAAAGATTCTGTAAATGAATTGTCTCATAGTAGTTTTAGATGTTTAGTGACTGGATCTATAATGGAACTATAATTAGGTCCAATAGATATACAAGTGATAGTAGGTTCATCAAACAAGTCATTTTCTTGAATATAATAAACTTTTAGTCCAATAGCAACAGCTTGATGTCCAATAT